>Ga0335085_10013865_pt1 | contig 11791 bp, 9 predicted proteins | sample Lox_Sample_45_FD_206712 | JGI IMG/M metagenome (GOLD analysis project Ga0335085, IMG submission 206712) | Soil microbial communities from Loxahatchee National Wildlife Refuge, Florida, United States - Lox_Sample_4.5 | ecosystem: Environmental > Terrestrial > Soil > Wetlands | place: USA: Florida...
ACTCGCCGTCACGGACGGGCAGCGGACCTTGGTCAGGTGCCGGGCGCTACTAGCCGGCGCCGCGCTCGCGAGTGCCCAGTCCGACCTGGACCATCAGGCCCAGCTGGCCGCTGAAGCCATCAGCTTGGGGCACGAGCTCGGGTCCGCGTTTCTCTATGCCGCTGGCCTGGACTGGCTGGGGCTCGCCCGCTGGGCACAAGGAAACCTGGAGGAGGGCGTCACGCTGCTGCAGAAGGCGGCCGGCCTGCACGGCAGCCATGGCAACAAGTGGTATGAGGCCGCCTGCTCGGCGGAACTCGGGCGGGCCCTTGCCGACAGCGGACGCCTCGGCGAGGCCCGGCAGATGCTCGATCTGGGCGTGCGCCGGGCCCGCCGGCTCGGCGAAGACGCGGCCCTTGGCTTCACTCTGGACGCTCGCGCGCTCTTCGCCCTGAAATGCGGGGAACTGGATACCGCCGCAGAGATGATCGGCGAGGCTGTCAGTCATTATCGCGCGTCGGGTTATCTTGAGGGACTGGCGTCGGGGCTGAACACTCAGGCGTTCGCGGCCATCGGCCGCGGTGATCCGGCGTCGGCGTCGGCGAGCTTCGCTGAGGCACTGGCAGCCTGCCGGCGTTTGGGTCACCTGGGCGGGGCGGCCACCGCTCTGGCCGGCCTGGCCCGTGTCGCCGACATGACCGGCGACGCGGCGCGCGCGGCCGAGTTCTGCGCGGCGGCGGCCACCCTTCGCGCGCAGGCCGGGGCTGGCCTGGCCGGCCCGGAACAGGCATCGCTCGACGAACTCGCCGGCCGGCTGGCCGCGCAGCTCGGCCCGGCGGCCTTCGGTGACGCGTGGGCTTCTGGCCAAGCCATCCGCCTGGACCAGGCCCAGGAACTGGCCGGCCAGCACTAATGCCACAGCGGGAGGCCGGGTTGGCGGCATCTGGCGGCCGGGGCGTTCAGCGGACGGCAAGCAGATGCCCAGCGGCCGGGGCCATGCTGATCTCATGAACAGTGATCCGATCGCCCGCGAGAGCCCAGCTGCCGCACTCCGGGCCACGATGCGGGGCCCGGTCCTGGCACCAGGGGATCCGGGCTACGACGCCGCCCGCCGAGTCTGGAACGGCAGCATCAACAAAAACCCTGCTCTGGTCGCCCGGTGCACCGGCGTTGCCGATGTCATTGCCGCGCTGCGGGTCGCTGCCAGCCATGACCTGCCGGCCTCGGTCAGAGGCGGGGGGCATAGCTTCGCCGGATTCGGGACATGTGACGACGGCCTGGTGATCGACCTGGCGCTGATGAAGGGCATCAGGGTCGATCCCCAGACCCGGCGCGTCATCGCCCAGGGCGGCGTCACCTGGGGCGATCTGGATCACGAGACGGCCGCGTTCGGGCTCGCCACCACCGGTGGGCTGATCTCAACAACCGGGATCGGCGGGCTCACCCTCGGCGGCGGTATCGGCTGGCTCATGCGCAAGTACGGCCTGGCCTGCGACAACCTCGCCGCCGCCGATGTCGTTACCGCCGACGGCCAGATGCTGCATGTCAGTGGCGATGAGCACCCTGACCTGTTCTGGGCGCTGCGAGGCGGCGGAGGGAACTTCGGGATCGTCACGGCGTTCGAGTACCAACTTCACCCCGTCTCGACCGTGCTCGCCGGGGCGCTGGTCTGCCCCGGCGAGCGGGCAGCCGAGGTGATGAAGCACTACGCCGAGTGGGCCGCGGACGAGCCGGACGAGCTATGCACCCTGGTTGAGTTCGCGACCGCGCCCGACGCCGACTTCATCCCTCAGGCCCACCGCAGCAAGCCCGCCGTGTTCGTCGTGCTGTGCCACTGCGGCCCGCTGGCCGACGCCGAAGCGGCGGTCGGCAGACTGCGGGACGCCCTGCCGGTGATCGCCGACCTCGTAGAACCCATGCCCTATCCGGCTATGCAGTCGTTCTTCGACGAGGACTATCCGGCCGGCTTGTGGTCCTACACCAAGTCGCACTACCTCGACAACCTCGACAGTGCGGCCGTCGAGGCGCTCACGGCTGCCGCTGCCGCCCTGCCCGGCCGGTCGTTCATCGACCTCCACCACCTGGAGGGCGCGCCGTCGCGGACCGACCCGCAGACCGCTGCATTCGACCACCGCAAAGCCCGCTACGCCGTCGTGTTCGGCGGAGTGTGTGAGGACGAGGCCGGCTTCGCTGACTGCCGGGCCTGGGCACAGGAACACTGGTCGGCGCTCGCCAGCCACGCTACCGGCAGTGCCTACTCCAACTTCATGGCGGACGCTGACAATGATGCCGTCCGCGCGGCGTGGGGGCCGGAAAAGTATGAGCGGCTCGTCGCCGTGAAAGGAAGATACGACCCAGCCAACCGATTCCGGTTCAACCACAACATTCCCCCAGCGACCGGCAGGGCAGGCAGCTGAGAAGCGACTATGAGCGCCAGCAGCCGAGCGGGCTGGCGGCCTTGGCCAGGAGCGGCGCCGTCGTCAACACCTGGGTCACATAGGCGTCGATCAGCTGCTGACCGGTCGTAGCGGCTATCGATACCCGGTGGTGACCGTCGTCGACGAAATGCAGCCCGCCGAGGCGGTAGACCTCGATCGGCGGCAGCGCCTCACCGCGCCGCTGGGCCAGCGCAAGCCGCTCCCAGCGGGACCGCACCTGGCTGGCGGCAGGCCGGAAGCAGCGGTCGAAGTCGCGCCGCGCGCCGGTGGTGCCGACGATCGTGTCGAGCCGGATCGTCTGCAGACCCAGCTGCCGCTGGCCGCGCCAGCCGAGCGGGCCGGCGATTTCATCGAGCTGCACCAGGCGGCCACTGCCGGCGGGCCGACCGCGCAGGCGGCGCGTTAGCGCGGCCCTGAACTGGCGCCGCCTGGCCCGCAGGAAGTCATTCTCGGCGTCCGCCCGCGGGAACCCGGTGGCTAGCATCGGACCGTCTCCTTCCCACATCGCAGCCTCCCCGGTCATGACACCTGACCCGGTTGCGGTGCTGCACCACCCAGAGTTGCCGTAAGACGCAGCGCGCCGCATCAGGCGGATCACCTATCTCCCAAGCAGTCGGCCGCCTAAGTCAGCAACTCCGCAGCCAGGAGGCTCGGACTCAGCCGGCCAGCGACATAGCGGGCAACCGCCCGATCTTGCTGCGATGGAGGTCACCAGCCCACCCCACTTCGCCGGGCCTATTCCTCACGCACACGACGCTGTCGATGAGGCCATCTACGTGCTCGGCGGACATCTGCTGGCCGCATCCGGCCCTACAGCGCATCATATAGAGCCACCGTGCCGCACATTAAGCAGAGCCGGACGCGTCAGCAGCCGCGCAGCGGTGAGAACCTCGGTGCCAAGGGCCAGTGTGACCGCCACCCGCTGCACGACGCCGTTCCACGGCTCTACCGCCCGGGACGCAAAGACCACCAGGGCCACGGCGCTACTCAGCGCCAGGACCTGAACCGGACGGCTGACAACCGCCCAATCCGGGTCGCTGCGGAAGCGCCGCGCCAGGACCAGCGGCGCCACGAGCATCGCCCCGTACGCGACGCCGCTGGCCACGTCGTGCACCTGGTTGTGCCACGACTCACTGGCAAAGCCCGGACCGACCAGCAGCAGGTGATCGCGCCGGAACACGCCCGCGGCAACGGCGGCCGCTCCGGCCACCAGGACCAGCCACGCTCCAGCCGACCTCGGCGAGAGCGCCCGGCGAAGCGCAATACCGAACCCGATCGAGCAGACGCCCAGCACTACGAAACCGGCCACCATGATCTGCGGATCCCTGGCCTCATCCGAGGCCAGGCCGCTTAGCTGCACGTCAGTAGCGGAGTGACCGGCCTGCCGCAGCGAGCCGACCACCCACGCGGCGGTGAACAGCACTGGACCGACCACGCCGCACCACGCGCCGAGCCTCCTGAGCCTCATCCCTCACACATGACACCTTCACCTGCCCAGGCGCAACACGCGGCGGGCATGTGGGATGCCACCAGGCGCCGACGGGGGTGGAGTTCCTCCCACCGGGCAGGGCGCATGCCCCAGTCGCCCGGCCGGGTGCAGACACCGGCCAACCTCGTCACTCCTGCAGGTCGCAACGTGAGACACGCCGACTGGCTCTTGTCTACTTGATGACGTGATGGACTCCCTCGAAGAAGCCGACCGCGCCAGCGGCAATCAGCAGGGCGACGAGGACGGCGACGACAACCATGATGACCTTGAAGGCGGCGCGCCAAAAGATCAGCCCAGTGCCTGCAAGCAGGACTATGAGTACCCGGAAAGCCATGTGAAGCACGAGCATTTCTGCTCCTCATGATGTTGCAGAGATATGCGTGGAGCAGAGTCGTGAAACGATGACGGCGGCCCGCCCAATCGTGGCAACCAGGGCCGACGATGCCCGTGCGAGTGCCGCCGGGAACGCCCGGCGGCCAGGGCAACTCCGGCCGGCCAAAGATTTGAGTTATCCCTGGTGACGCCAACTGGGGGGATTGCTAGCATCGGTAAATCACGATCATCGCTGAGAGGGCATGGTCGCTGACGGCTGGGCCGGTGGCGCACATCGGCCCAGCTTCGTCTGTGGGGGCGCACGCGGCAGATTCCCCGGCGGGCTGCCCTCCGCCCGCACCTGGTCCCCCGTGCTGCGCGGATGAATTGCATCAGGCACCCGCCCCTTGGCACTGACGGTCAGGGCAGGCCGGGCCGACCACCACGAAACGTGCGTCATCGGCACGGCTCCCAGGCCGGTTGGTTCCATGAGGTACGGCACGAACGTGACTTCCGGTTTTGCGTTCTCTACTCTTCTCTAACTCTACTCAAACTTAGTAACTCTCCTTAAAGTTTGGTATAAACTTGTATGACACGGTAATATAAAGTAATGCTAACGATCCCTACTCCAAGCCGTCAACGGGTGTAAGGTTCCTCGCATCCAATATCACCCCCGAGCGGTGCCATCACCCGGCGGTTGGCGCTGGGCGCCTTGGCGGAGTGGGTGCTCAGGAGGTGACTTGCAGTGCAGCCCGCCACCCCCGCGCTCTTGGAGCTCGCCCACCGTCTGCGCTCGCTCCGGCGGGAACGATGGCCGGACGTGCGAGTGACTCAGGCGGCTCTAGCAAAGGCCCTCAGCTTCGAAGCCGACCTCGCGGCCGTCACCATCTCCTCCTGGGAAAGTCTTACTGCACCGAAACTCCCGCCGCGCGACCGCATTCTGGCATATGCCCGTTTCTTTACCACCCGCAGGTCGGTCGAGGAGGAACCATACAAACTCCTCCCCTTCGACGACCTCAGCGAGCAGGAAAAAATAACATACGGAGAACTGGCGACGGAGCTGCTAGCGCTCCGCAGTGCCGCCCGAAGACGTCCCTCCAGCGAGGTCGTGGCGGTCCGGAGGTCCTGGCACTTTCCAGACACGGGTCCTGCGACGCTGATTTGTGCACAGCTTCCAAAGGAAAAAACGGGTGAGATGGCCGATCCCGCCGACCCGAATTTTACCGAGCTGCTGTCGTTCGCCGACCTGGATGCCCTTGTAGAACTTCATGGCCATATCCGGGCAGAAAACCAGAAGATGGATGTATTCTATAAGGCCACTCCAAACGTCGTCCCGGATGATTTGTCCGGCCACGTCATATTGCTGGGCGGGATCGCCTGGAACGATATAACGAAACGGCTTTCTACGATGACCAACTTGCCCGTTAAGCAGGTTGAGGATCCATCGCTCGAATCTGGTGAGATCTTCGTCGCCGAAGTGGACGGCGAGGAGCGCAAGTTCTTCCCCCGATGGGAAGGTAAACAACATACTGGCCTCGTTGAGGACGTGGGGTTGCTCGCGCGTGTTCCGAACCCGCTGAACTCCAGCCGTACTCTGACAATCTGCAATGGAATCCACAGTCGTGGCGTCTTGGGTGCTGTGCGCAGCCTCACCGATGCGCGCCTCCGCGAGTCCAATGAGGGATACATTGCTGCAAACTTCGGGAGCGCCGAAACCTTCGTTATCCTTACCCGAGTGCAAGTAATTGAGGGGAAAACAATGACTCCGGACTTCAAAATATCTAATACTGTGCTTTTCCGATGGCCAGGGGAAAGTGGGCAGTAACATGGCCGCCGCCGCCCTCAGGAAATTTACGTGACACCTCGCCACTCAACGGCCATCCGGCAGTACTACACGCACAGGAAGCTCGTAAGATATGCCGCCCCGCTAACCGCGGCATCACGCACGAGGCACCTGGACGCCATTATCGTCCCTGCTTCTAGGGCGGCGGGCAACCTCAAGCGCGCCATAGCCCTTGCTCGCGCCGCGCGTTGCCAACTCGTTCTACTGTGCAGCCTACAGACCCGGATCGACGACGTGAGCCAACTGCTCGCCAGTCACTCATTCAGCAAGGCCACGGTGATCGAGGTGTCGAGCGAATACACTCACCACATGTTTGACTTCTACACTTCCCTCTGGGCTGAGCTTTGCCTGCCTGCCACACGTAGCACTGATCTCAGTCTCAAGCGTAACGTGGGTTTGATAATAGCCCGTCTACTCGGCTGGCAGCGCATTTTCTTCATGGATGACGATATCGAAATACCCGACTCAGATGGTATACTCCACACCGTAGGCGTGCTTGGCAGATATGCCGCGGTAGGACTGCGGGTGGCCACGTTTCCCGATAACTCAGTGGTGTGTCATGCGCACCGGGAGACAGGCGGGTTTCAGGATGTCCATGTGAGCGGCTCCGCGCTCGCCGTCGATTGCACGGCTCCCATCAGTTTCTTCCCCAACGTGTATAACGAAGACTGGCTCTTTTTCTACAACGATGCCGCGCAGCAGCGACTGGGCTGGTCTGATCTCCGAGCGACGCAGCTCCGCTACGATCCTTTCGCGGATCCACGCCGGGCAGCGAGACAAGAGTTCGGAGATGTCCTAGCCGAAGGCCTGTACGCGCAGCTGCACACGGACAGATACGGATACGCCACAACTGACTACTGGGGCCGCTTTCTGGATGCCCGGGAGAGATTTCTGGGCGCCATCATTGATCGCATTGAAAAGGCTAAGCCGGAGCTACGGCCAAAAATACGCGATTCCGTGGAGACGGCACAACATTGTTTGGCGCAGACTCATCCTTATCATTACCAGGAGTATATTGAACTCTGGAACGCAGATCTCCACCGCTGGAGTCAGAGACTTGATAAAATACCGACGCTGCCCACCATGAGGGCCGCGTTGGATAGCCTGGGCCTAGTAGCTGCTGAGGGAAGCAATACCGACAACGCTGCACCTTTCGTGGTGGATATGCGGATGCCTGCACCACCTCTCCGAGCGATGATCCCGGATATGCCCTTGCTCGGCGGCATCGTGGCTGCTAGCGCGGAACTACCGGCACCCGGCTTCGCCACGGGCTACATTCGTGAACTAGCTCCCGCGTGGGTGATAGAACCCAAATCGCGCATGTCCAGTGCCCACGATGCTCGAAGAGCTTGGACAGTGTTCCCGGGCGCCAGCCGGATGTTCGTGCTGTCCGCGGCCCTTGCCCTTCTGCCATTCGTCACGCTGTGGGAATACTCTAGCTGGCTCGCCACAAGCCGGGGCCCATTGCGGAGGATATCGCCGATCCGTATCGATAGCGCTGCGGCACCGGACCAGCGCAAGGCGCGTGCCCGTCTGAAGCCGCGGATCCAGCGACAGCGTGATCGTCTCGGCGGCGACGCCGACCACGAGGAAGATCAGGCCTAACGCTGGCTGGGACATGACATCCACCAGACAGGAAATGGCAAACCTCATTGATCGCCTGCCTTCTCCAGGCTCCCACACGTCTCGAACCTACCGGTCAGGCCACCATGGGCGGTATGAGAGTGTAGACGGTACCGCCCGCGGATTGCCGCGCCACCAGGGCAGACGGGTGTTGGAGTGGTCAGCTGAATGGAGCGGGCATGGCGCAGGCCCCCGTGAGGCTGACGACGCCAGTGCGCGCACTCCTTGGTTTCGTCTGCGCGCTAGTGCTGACCGACACCGTGTTCTTCACCGCACTGACGCCACTGCTACCCCATTACGTACAGGCAGCCGGGCTGACAAAGGCGGGAGCAGGGCTCCTGGTCGCCGCATACCCGCTAGGCACGCTTATTGGCTCGCTGCCAGGCGGAGTGCTTACTTCCCGCCTGGGGTGCCGATTGGTGGTTCTCCTGGGGCTCGCACTGATGAGCGGCGCGACGCTAGTCTTCGGCTGGTCCTCCAGGGCGGTGGTGCTGGATGCCGCCAGGTTCGTCCAGGGAGTGGGCGGGGCCTGCACCTGGGCCGCCGGCCTGGCCTGGCTCGCGACGGCAGCCCCGCCTGAGCGGCGAGGCGAACTCCTTGGCACGGCCATAGGAGCTGCGGTCGCCGGGGCGTTGCTCGGCCCACTTGCCGGAGTCATCGCTGACCAGGTGGGCACAGGACCTACGTTCGCCGGAGCCGCCGTCGCTGGTGCGGGCCTGATGGCGGTGACCTTTCTCGTGCCGGGCCCGCACGACTCGGCGCCTCAGGGTCTGAGAGCAGCGTGGCCCGCCCTGCGCGACCGCCAAATTGGCACGGGCCTCTGGCTCACCATGCTCGCTGGGCTCGCCCTGGGAGTCCTAGATGTACTCGCGCCGCTGCGACTCAACTCGCTAGGTGCCACCGCTGTCATCATCGGAGTGACATTCCTTGCGGCATCCGCCATCGAGGCGGCACTCTCGCCTCTGGTCGGTCGACTGTCGGACCGCCGCGGCGCGCTGACGCCTGTCCGACTCTCCCTGTCAGTAGCGGTAGCCGTGAGCCTGCTGGCACCGCTGTTGGCACCGGCACCACTGCTGGTGGTCCTCCTGATCGTGGGACTGCCATCGTTCGGCACCCTCTACGCACCTTCGGCGACCCTGCTGAGCACCGGCGCGGACCGCCTCAAGCTCAATCAGGGGCTCGCGTTCGGGCTGGCGAACCTCGCCTGGGCAACCGGGCAGGCCATTGGCTCGGCGGCGAGCGGGGCACTCGCCCAGGTGACCTCAGATCTGCTCCCCTATACCCTTCTCGCTAGCGTCTGCCTGGTGACGCTCGTCATCCTGCGCCCTCGGACGCGCGCTATCCGCTGATGGCGGCAGGAAGTGGCTCGTCATCGGGTCTGGCGCCTTCGAGCCGCGATGCCAGGACAGTATTTGCGCCGAAACGGTTGGCCTCCGCCAGATAGTTGCCGTGCTCGGGCGGTATAAGTCGGCGATGCTGTGAACGACCAGCATCTCAATAACTCAGTTGATCTGCTACCGAGATTTATAGTGACTTCTTGCGCTGGCACTCCTATCATTCGTTGTAAGATCCTCTTCCGGTCAGCCACCTCGCTCATGTCGGTGTCCACGGCGACGAGCGGGCGGTCGGTCAGCGTGGTTACAGCGAGGGCAATAATGCAGCTTCTTGGCGGATTGGCGCTAAATCTACTTCCAAGCGTAATCGCATTTACTGCGGGTCTGCTGTGGCGGCGAGTTAGAACGGCCTTTGTTTTTTCCCGGGCCAGGCAGTTCTGGCGTCCAGTTATGTCGAGTGACCTTCAGCTTGTCCTTGGCGGATTCGGGGATCTGCGGGATTTCGAAGCATCAGGCTTGGTCGGAGCCGGGGACGTGCTGGCAATGAATGAGCTGACTTCCTACTTCCAGAAGATCGGCTACGGAACACCCCAGATTTCCTACAGCGATCAGCTAATGGGCGACGAGCTTAGGACTAACATGATCATTCTTGGTGGCCCCGATGCCAACAGTATGACTCGCCTTGTGCTTGACAGGACTAAGCTAGGGATCGAGCTTGTGAAAATTCCGGTCGACGAGCTTGATCAAGCCTCGGAGGCGCGAAAGCAGAACCCGCAGATCGCGCCTCCTCTTGGAAAGGGGGCGATACCTGTAATACGTGACTGGGCGGAACAAAGAGGCTCACCGGGCCCGCAAGATTACTATGCTTCGGTCAAAGTTGGCGGAGATATGACTGATTACGGTGTGCTAATCAGGATATCGAACCCATTTGAGGAAACCAAGACTGTCGTGATCTTGTGTGGCAGCCACGGCTACGGAACATGGGCTGCCGTGCAATTCGCACAAAGCGGCAGATTTCTGAGTGAACTGCAGAAGATTCCCCGGGACGCTGTTTCCATAGAGTGCGTTCTCAGTGTGGACGTTGTGCGCGGGTCTCCACAACGACTGCGGCCTGAATTCGTGAGGGAAACGCCAGGCAAGGCCCCATAGCCCTGCAGTCGAGCACAGGCCAGCCGTCCGCGCACCTGGGTTTCACCAACCGATGCCCTGACGCGGCCACACACGCCGATGCTGTGGTCATGACTACGCCGCTGTTCGACGCCGAAGGCCTGTTCACCGACGACAATCTCTACTTCTTCGCCGACCATCTCGAGGAGCGCAGCGGCGCGAAACGGGCCTGATCTGGCGGCTGCTCGAGCTGCAGCCAGGCATGGAGGTCCCGGGGCTTGGCCTGTGGCCACGGGCGGATCGCTAACCGGCTGGCCGGGCGGGCGGATCGCGCTGGAGATGAACAACTACCTGGGGCTGCTCGCGACTACCTGCCCTCGGTAGTGGTCGAGCGGGACGGCGACTTGGTCATCGACCAGCACCACCTGGACCTGTTGGCTGGCCGTAGCCTGTCCACGCGCGCCTACCTGCGCGGCGGCAGGTCACGGCGGGTCCGCTATTCGGTGCGCATGTTCGCTTCCCCGGGCTGCGGGACTGGCTGCGGGCGGCGGGCTTCACCGCGGTCTCCGGCTACGGCGGCGGCGGGCAGCCGCTGACCGCGGAGAGCCGCCGGATGATTGTCGTCGGGCGGATATGAGAATGTGGAACGGTACCGCCTGCGCTTAGCCGCGCTACAGGGCAGCCGGGTATTGGGAGTGGTCGTCTGGACGGAGCGGGCATGGCGCAGGCCTCGGTGAGGCTGACGACGCCGATGCGCGCGCTCCTCGCCTACGTGTGCGCGCTGGTGCTGACCGACACCGTGTTCTTCACCGCGCTGACGCCACTGCTGCCCCACTACGTGCAGGTGGCCGGGCTGTCGAAGGCGGGGGTCGGGATCCTGGTCGCCGCCTACCCGCTCGGCACGCTGGTCGCCGCGCTGCCGAGCGGCGTCCTGGCCTCCCGCCTGGGCTGCCGGCTGGTGGCGCTGCTGGGGCTGGGGCTGATGAGCGTGTCGGCGCTGGTGTTCGGCTTTGCCTCCACCGCGCTGGTGCTGGACACCGCCCGCTTCGTCCAGGGCGTGGGCGGGGCCTGCACGTGGACCGCCGCCACCGCCTGGCTGGCAACGTCAGCCCCGCCGGAGCGGCGCGGCGAGCTGCTGGGCACCGCCCTCGGCGTGGCGGTCGCGGGAGCCCTGCTCGGCCCGCTGGCCGGGGTCATCGCCGACCAGATCGGCACCGGGCCCACCTTCGCGGGTGCCGCCGTCGCCGGTGCGGGCCTGATGGTGGCGGCCTTCCTCGTGCCCGGCCCGCGCGATTCCGAGCCGCAGGGGCTGAGCGCGGCGTGGCCCACGCTGCGTGACCGCCAGGTCAGCGCCGGCATGTGGCTCACCACGCTCGCCGGGCTGGGCCTGGGGGTCGTCAACGTGCTCGCGCCGCTGCGGCTGAACGCGCTGGGAGCCTCGGCCGTGGTCATCGGCGCGACCTTCCTGGCGTCCGCTGCCATCGAGGCGGCGCTCCAGCCGCTGGCTGGCCGGCTGTCGGACCGCCGCGGCGCATTAATGCCGGTCCGGCTCTCGCTGGTGGTGGCGATCATCGTGAGCCTGCTGGCGCCGCTGCTGGCACCGGCGGCCCTGCTCATAGCCGTGCTCATCGTGGGACTGCCATCCCTGGGCACGCTGTTCACCCCG
>Ga0335085_10013866_pt1 | contig 11791 bp, 8 predicted proteins | sample Lox_Sample_45_FD_206712 | JGI IMG/M metagenome (GOLD analysis project Ga0335085, IMG submission 206712) | Soil microbial communities from Loxahatchee National Wildlife Refuge, Florida, United States - Lox_Sample_4.5 | ecosystem: Environmental > Terrestrial > Soil > Wetlands | place: USA: Florida...
CCGAGGCTGCGGCTCAGACTATCGGAATTCCGGGAATACCTGCGCGTCGGCGGATACACCACGGCGAGCGACGTCACCGCCATGCTGGGGTACCACGTCGACATCATCCTCGGGGCGCGATTCCTAGGCGCGGGCGCGACCGGCATCTACAGCGTGCCGAAAAGCCTGTGCCAGCAAGTGCTCGTCGCGATCGGCCCGGTGGCGACGCGCGTCGGCCTGCCGGTGATGGCCAAGGCGAGCGGCGACGCCGCCAAGTTGCGGCGGATCTACCTACGCACCATCCGCCTGACCGCCTCAGCGACTTTTCCGCTGTTCGCGCTGCTCTGCGTGTTCGCCCCCGAGCTGGTGCGGCTGCTGCTCGGCCCGCAATGGGACCACGCGGCTCCCGTGCTGCGGATCTTCGCCGCGTGGGGGCTGATGCGCGGGGCGGTGTATCCGATCCGCGCCCTAGCCGTCGCCGCCGGGCGCTCGGAGCTGCTGTTCCGCTGGAGCGCCGCGTTCCTGGGGCTGCACGTGGTCGCCGTCTACGCCGCCGGGCCCTACGGCCCGGTGGGCTTGAGCATCGCGCTCTCGATCGTCGCGCTGCTCGCGCTGGCCGGCAACTGGCTCTTCCTCGTGCTGCCGCTCACCGGTGCGCGCGCCGCGGCCTACTTCGGCGAGCTCGCAGTGCCGCTGGCGATCACCGCGGCGTCGGCCGCGCCGGCCTGGCTGGCGGCGTGGCTCGCCGGCGGCGCCACGGCGGGCCTCGCGGCCGGCATGATCGCTGGAGCGGCGGCCTACCTCGGACTGAGCCGCGCCTTCAACCGCGACTGCCTCGACGCCATGCGCTCGCTGCTTTTCATGCGCGGCGCCGCGGCGCAGGACGCCTGACGCCCGCGATGAGCGCCGCGCCGCCGCGCGTCACGGTATTGATGCCCGTGCACAATGCGGGCGCCTTCCTGGCCGAGACCCTGGACAGCCTGCGGCGACAGACTCTCAAGCAGTTCGATATCCTCGCCATCGATGACGGCTCGACCGACGAGAGCGCGGCCATCTTGCGGGCCTGCCGGGACCCGCGCCTGCGGTGGGTGCAGCGCGAAGCGCGCGGTGTGACGGAGACGCTGAACGAGGGCCTCGACCTCTGCGCCACGCCGCTGGTCGCGCGGATGGACGCCGACGACCGCTGCCACCCCGAGCGCCTCGAGCGCCAGCTGCGCGCGATGCAGGCCGATCCGGGACTCGTCGTCGTGGGAACGGCCGCCGCTGTCATCGACGCCGGCGGCGCGGCGCTCGGCGAAATCTCGGTAGTGGCGCGGGATGCGGCAATCCGCCGCGCCCTCGCCGTGACCAACTGCTTCGTGCACGGCTCCGTGATGTACCGGACCGACGCGGCCAGGCGCACCCGGTATCGCGCGGAGGCGCGTCCGGCCGCGGACTACGACTTCCTGGTCAGACTGGCGGCGCACGGCGCCACCGCCAACCTCGCCGAACCACTCTACGAATGGCGCACGCACCCGGCGGGCGTGAGCCGCTCGCAGCGCGCCGCGCAACGGCACGCCGCCGAGCGCATCGCCGACGGCGTCTGGGCGGGGTTCGGCGCCGACGGGCCCGCGCCGCGCCGAGCGTGGCCGGACATCTGGGACCCTGGCCTGGAGGCCACCCTCGCCAGCAATCTCCACCTGCAGTTCGCGCGCGGCCAACTCAGGCGCGGCAGGCGAGCGGGCGCGCTGGCGCATGTCGTTGCCGCGTTGCGCGCGCGGCCGGGCTCGATCGCCGCTTGGAGCTACCTCGGCGCGATGGCCGTGCCCGCCCGCGGCTTCGTCGGGCTGGAGGGCTGGGCGCGCACTGTGATGGAGCGGAAGCGCGGGTGGTAGCGCTCGAGGGCCGTAGCGTGTGCCTGGCGCAGCCGACGGTGTTCCCGGAGGCGAGCCGCGTGGACATCCACGAATACGCCAGGGCTCTCGCGCAGCTCGGCGTGACGGTGCACGTGATCGTGTCCGAGGACCGCTCGATCCCCTGCCCGGGGCTGACCGTGCACGCGCTCGGGTTTCCGCCGCGCAACGATCCCTTCAGCTGGCTGCGCTTCGCGCGCACCGCGCGCGCCGTGCTGCAGCGGCTAGCGCGCGAGGCGCGCCTCGCCCTGGTGCACCTGTTCAATCCGTCGCCCGCAACCTTCCTCCTCGGACGGATGCTGGCGCGCGCCCAGCCGCGCCCCGTGATCGTCTACGACCTGCGCACCGGCGGCCTGGGCCGCGGGCCGGACGCCCTGCTCATCAACGCCATGGCGCGCGGCGCGGCGCGCTTCGCCGATCGCATCGTCGCGCTAACGCCGGGGCTCGGCTGCGCGCTTCTCGGCGAGAACGCCGCCTGCACGCATGTGCCCCTCGGCGTCGATCTCGACGCATTCCGTCTCGCACCGGCGCCGCCCGGGGAGGACTACGCCTTCGTCTACGCCGGCACCCTCAGCCCGAACCGCAGGCTGGCTCGCATGATCGAAGCCTTCGCCAGGGTGGCGCGCGAGGACGGCCGCGCCCGCCTGCGCATCGCGGGCGACGGCGGCGACCGGGGCCGCCTCGAGGCCCTGGTCGGGGCGCGGGGGTTGGGTTCCCGCGTCACGTTCCTCGGCCGGCTGGACCACGCGCGCATCCCGGCGGTGCTCGCCGCCGCCCATTGCGGCCTGGCCTACGTGCCCCGCGAGCCCTGGTTCGAAGCCCAGCCGCAACTGAAGACGCTCGAATACTTCGCCGCCGGGCTGCCGGTGGTGGCCGTTCGCACGCAGGGTAACGTGGATTACTGGGACGGCCTGCCGGCGGCGCTGCTGACTGCGGACGACCCGGACTCGTACGCCGAGGGCATGCGCTTCGCGCTCGCCAATCGGGTGACGCTGCGCGGCGCCGATTTCCGCCGCGTCGCCGAGCGGCACTCGTGGCTGCGGGTCGCGCGCGATACCCTGATTCCGCTCTACGCCGAGCTGACGGCCGGCGCCGCCGGCAGTCGATGAGCGAGCCCTCGGGACTGAATCTGGCCGCGTTCGTCGCGGCGATGTTCTTCGCCGGACACCGGCTCTCGGAATGGCTTTGGGCGCGCTCGGCGCGCGCCCCGCTGCCGGCGCTTGAGCGTGCCTGCTCCTCGGCGCTCCTCGGGATCGTCCTTTGGCTCGCCACGACATGGGCGCTCGCGCTGGCGTTTCACCTGCGCCCCGGGTACCTGCTGGCCGCGGCTGCCGCTGCCGCGGCGGCGGCAATCGCGCTGTCTGGAAAACGGCGCGCCCCCTCCGGCGGGGAAATGCGGCCGCGCGCGCAGATCGACGCGCTCGCCCTGACGCTGGCGCCGGTCCTCGCCTGGGTGATGTTCCTGCTCTGGCGCGGGTACGTGCTGCCGCCGCACACGCCGGACGCGCTGACGTATCACCTGCCGCGCGCGGCGATGGTCGCCAAGACCGGCGGCTTCGAGTTCTTCGGCCTCGCCGACTCGCGGATCGACCATCTGCCGCCCAACTACGAAATGCTGCTCGCCGATTTCCTGGTGCTGCAGGGAACGGACACCTACACGGAGTGGCTCAGCACCCTGTTCTTCGTGCTGTACCTGCTCCAGGCGGCTGCGCTGGCGGTGCGATGGTGGGGGCCGGGGCGGCACGTCTATCCGGTCGCTCTGCTGGTCGCCGGAGCGCCCCTCCTGCTGCTGCAGGGCGCGGCGCACAAGAACGACCTCATGGTCGGCTGCCTCCTGCTCGGCGCGCTGCTGTGGCTGGGCCGCTTCTTCAGGCAGCGCGAGCTCGCCGCCGGAATTCTCCTCATACTGGCAGCGTGCGCCGCCGCGGGCACCAAGCAGCAGGGCCTGCTCTTTGCGCTGCTTGCGGCTCCCGTGGTCGCATGGACCGCGTGGCGCGCGCTGCGCGAGCGGGCGCTCCGCGCATCGCAGCTGGCGATCGCCGCGGCCACCGCGGCGGGCGGCTTTCTGCTCCTCGGCGGCTATTACTATCTCTGCTCGGCGGCGGCTTCGCTCGGCGGCGCCGGCGGCCCTGGGCTCGCGGCGATCGCGGAACCCGTCGCCTACGGCGCGTGGGCCAACCTTTGGCAGGTCCCGCTGCTGGCGCTCCTCGCGCCCTTCAGCGCGAGCAACACGACGGTATGGGTACCGTGGTCCGGAGAGGAGTGGCTGTGGGAACGGTACGACGTCCACGCCTCGAACTTCGGCGGTGTGGTGAGCATCCTGGCGCTGCTGCTGCCGGTGGCCGCGTGGCTGTATCGGCGCGAGCCGGACAGGGAAGGCTTGCACGAGCGGCTGATCGTAACGCTGATCGCGGCTCTGCTTGCGGCCGCCGTCCTTCCCATCAATTTCTCGCCGCACGGCTACGTTTCCGGCTTTCCCCGCTATCTGATGTTCCTGCCGGCGCTCGCCGTCTGCTGGACCGCTGCGCCTGCGCTGGCTTGGATCGAGCGCACGCGGGGCGCGGCCTCACTCGCGCTCGCCGCGGCGACCCTCGCATGCGCCGCCCTGTTCGCCGATACCGCGCTGGACGTGGCGCGCTACGACAAGTTCGCCCCGCTGCGCGACATCATGCGCGCCGCGAGCCATCCGGGGACGCGCTGGGTCCGCTCGATGCCGTGGCGCGCGGCCAGCGTGCTGGACTGCCTCGCCGGTCCGCGGGATGCGGTCGATTTCCACGCCGGGCACGATTCCTGGATCTATCCCGTGTTCGGCGTCCGCCTGACGCGCGACGTGCACTTCATCCGGAATGCCGCGCAAATCCGGCCGCGGGCGCAATGGGTGATCGTCGACCGCGCCTACAACGTGATTTGGGGAGACCCGGATTTCAAGGACATCTCGCAGTGGCAGCGGTACCTCGGGCGCGGCTCGCCGAGGCCGAGCGACCTCGAGGTGGTGGAGGCGCTGCTGCGCGACCCTTCCTACGCGCTCGTGTTCTACAACCGGCACGAAGTCCAGGCGGTATTCCGTCGCCTGCCGTCGCCGGCGTCCGCCGCCGACGCCGCGCACGCGAGGGCCGCCGCGGCGGCGCGGCTTCGGGACCTGGAATCGTGCTCGGCAGGCACACGCTAGGGGCGCCGTGAGGCCGGCCCTCAAGGTGTTCGGCTGGAGCGCCGCCGTCTCGGCGCTGCTGCTGGCGGCGATCCTCGCGCGGCGCGCGGGCGTTTCCGACCCCCACGACCTGCGCATCTTCGACTACCTGGTGCTGTTCCAGGATGTCTATGCGTTCCCGCTCTACCTCGGCATCCTGCTGCTCGCGCTGCTCGCGCCGTTGCGGCGGGCCGGATCGGAGCTGGCCGCCTGGATCGGCGAGCATCCGCTCGCTGCGGCGGCGGCCGCCAGCGTCGCGCTCGCCGCCGGCGCGGTGCTCGTCTACCGCGCGCATCCGTTGTCGATGGACGAGTACGCGGCGGTCTTCCAGAGCAGGATCTTCGCCGCCGGGCACCTTACCGGCCGCGTGCCGCCGGGGCTGCTCGATTGGCTGATCCCGAGCGGCGTCCAAGGCAAGTTCCTGAAGACCGACGCCCATACCGGCGCCATCGCGGCGACGTACTGGCCCGGGTTCGCGCTGCTGCTGGCGCCCTTCGCCCTGCTCGGCGTTCCCTGGCTGCTGAACCCGCTCATCGGCGGCGCCACGCTGCTGGCGATGCACCGTCTCGGCGTTGCGCTGTTCGGCGAGCGGCGCGACGCCGGGCTGGTCGTGCTGGCCACCCTCGCCTCGCCGGCGTTCTCCGTCAATGCCATGTCGTACTACGCCATGCCGGCCCACCTGCTCGCGAACGCGCTGTATGCGCTGCTCCTGCTGCGGCCCACGCCGGCGCGCGCGTTCGGCGCCGGCGTGCTCGGATCGTACGCGCTGGTATTGCACAGCCCGGTTCCGCACCTGCTCTTCGCGCCGCCCTGGATCGCGTGGCTCGCCTTGCGGCCGGAAACCCGCCGCGCCGCGGCTCTGCTCCTCGCGGGCTACCTGCCCCTGTGCGCGGCGCTCGGCTTCGGCTGGCCGATGCTGCTCGATGGGCTGGCGTCGGCGACGACGCAGGGCGCGCTCGCGGCAGGGCCGCTGGCTGCGCTGCTGGGCAAGGTCCACATGGCCATGAGTTGGGCGCGCGATCCCGGCCTCGCGATGCGGCTCTTCGGCTTTGCCAAGCTCTGGCTCTGGGCGGTGCCCGGGCTGGTGGTGCTCGCCGTGCTCGGCGTCTGGCGCCTGCGCCGCGAGCGCGGCATCTGGACCGTGATCTGCGCTTCCGGCGCCCTCAGCTACCTCGGCTACATGCTCATCCCCTTCGACCAAGGCCACGGCTGGGGCTATCGCTACTTCCATCAGGCCTGGCTGGTGCTGCCGCTGCTGGCAGTGGCCGCGCTGCGCGCAGTGCCGCAGCCGTCGCTCTCCAGCTACCTCGCGGCGGCCTCGGCCCTGAGCCTGGCCCTGCTCACCCCGTTCGATGCCCTGCAGGTGCGCGCGTTCATCTCCCGCGACCTCGCCCAGGTGCCGCCCGCCGCGGCGCGCGTCGGCGTCGTCATTCTGAACCCCCTCTACGGCTACTACACCTGGGACCTCGCCCAGAACGACCCCTTCCTGCGCAATCGCCCCGTGGTCCTGATCTCGAGGGGCGCCGAGGCCGACCGCGCGATGATGGCGCGGGAGTTTCCGGGCTACGGCCTCATCGCGGCCGATCCGCGCGCTTCCCAGTGGGGCCCGAGGTGAGCAGCATCGCCAGCAGGAACGAGCTGAACACGAGGTTCAGGCCGAGCACCACGGCGCTGGTCGCGACGAAGGCGAGGTGGACCGTAGACTCCATGCCCTGGCCGGGATTGGCGAGCCGGCTCGCCAGTATCAGCGCATCCGTCGCCACCCCGCAGAGCATCAGCAGCACGCCCGCGATCAGCCCGACCTCGAGCGTATAGCGCCCGGTCAGCAGGCGCAGCACGCGGCTGGTCGAGTCCGGATAGCGCCGCGCCATGATCGCCTTGGCGAACACGCCGAGGTTGAGGACATTGAACCCGGCCAGCGTCAGCATGGCGCCGAGCGCGACGTAGTGGATGCCGAAATGCATCCCGCGCAGGTCGACTGGCCCGTGCGCCAGCAGCAGCTGCAGCAGCAAGCCGGCCGCCAGCAGCAACGCGCCGGGCACCAGGTAGAGGTAGTCGGGAGCATGCATCAGGATGAAGCGCAGGTGGCGCCAGCCGTCCCGGAAGGTGCGCAGGTGCGGCGGCCTGCCGCGCTTGTCCGGGTAAAGCGGTGTCGGTACCTCGGCGATGCGCAGCCCCTGGTACGCGGCGCTCGCCACCATTTCAGTGGCGAATTCCATGCCGAGGGTCGCCGTCGACATCCGCGCGAACGCGTCGCGCGTGCAGGCGCGCATGCCGCAGTGGACGTCGCCGAGCTTGACGCCGAAGGCGAGCCGCGTGATCGCCGAGAGCACCGGATTGCCCAGGTAGCGGTGCAGCGGCGGCATGGCGCCGGGCCGGATTCCGCCCAGAAAGCGGTTGCCGATGACCAGGTCGTAGCCCTCCCGGATCTTCGCGACGAACGGCCCAAGCGCCGCCCAGTCGTACGATTCGTCGGCATCCCCCATGACGACGATGGCGCCGCGCGCGGCCTCGACCCCGGCGCGCAGCGCGGCGCCGTAGCCGCGGACCGGCTCCCGCACTACGCGCGCGCCGTGCGCCGCCGCGACCTCGGCGCTGCGGTCCGAGGAGCCGTTGTCGACGACCACGACTTCGCCCTCCTGGCCCAGAGCGTCCAGGCCCGCGCGCGCCTTGTCGACGCAGGCCCCGATGGTGCGTTCCTCGTTCAGGCAGGGAATGACCGCGGTGACGGCGATCTGCGCCACGCTAGCGCGTCTCCTCGTGGTACTCGTCATCCACGTTCACCGCCCAGATCGCGCTCTTGTCGGCGCTGCCGGCGAGGATCGCCTCGACCGCCTTCTTCGCCGAGAGCATCGAGTGATCCTGGTTGTTGTAGCGGTGCATCCCGTTGCGCCCGACGAGGAACAGGTTGGGAAAGGCGTCGAGGTAGGCGCGCAGCTCCTCGAAGCGGGCGTAGCTGCCGTAATACCCCGGATAGGCCTTGGGCATGCGGATGGCGACCGCGTCGAGGCAGTCTGCCGGATCGGCGAGCTTCAGCCGCCGCATCTCGTCGCGGCCGAGCTGGATCAGCGCTTCGTCGCTCATGCCCCAGAGCTCGTCGCCCTCGCGGCAGAAATACTCCATGCCGATCCAGACCGTGGCCTGATCCTTGACCAGGTACGGGCTCCAGTTGTTGAACACCTGCAGCCGCCCCACCTTGACGCCGGGTTCCTGCACGTAGATCCAGTTGTCGGGCACGAGGTTGAGCGCGCCGCTCCCCGCGGCCGTCGGCAGCAGCCTGCGGTAGAGCAGCCCGACGGTGATGAAGTCGCGGTACTCGAGGCCGGCGCCGATCTCGCGGGCGGCGGGCGGCGGCGCCGGCTCGAGCGCGCCGACCAGGTCGCGCACCGGCATCGTGGAGACGAAGAAATCGGCCTCGAAGCGCTGCTCGCCCGCGGCCGTCGCCGCGCGCACCGCGACGACGCGCCCGCCACGATGCTCGACGCCGCGCACCGCCGCGTTCAACTCGAGGCGTACGCCACGCGCCTGCAACCGCCGTGCTGCCTCCTCCCACATCAGCCCCGGGCCGTACTTCGGATAGAGAAACTGCTCGATCAGCGACGTCTGCTGGGCCTCGGCCGCCGCGCCGCCGCGCCGCAGCAGCGCGGCCAGCGCGTGCCGCAGCGCCTTGGCGATCGAGAGGCTCTTGACGCGCTGCGCGCCCCACTCCGCGCTGATTTGGTGGCACGGCTGTCCCCACACCTTCTCCGTATATTCCTTGAAGAACTGCAGGTACAGGCGCCGGCCGAAGCGGTTGATGAAGAAGTCCTCGAGGCTGCGCTCCGGGCGCCGCGGGAACAGCATGGCGCGCGCATAGCTCGCGCCGAACGCGGCGCAGCGCCACAACCCCAGCTTGAGCGCGGTCTCGAAGTTGGCCTTCAGGGGATAGTCGAAGAACTTGCCGCCGAACAGGATCCGCGACAGACGGCGCCGCAGCAGCATTACGCGCTCCTCGGATTCGACGGCGCCGGCGCTGCGCTCTAGCGCGCGCCGCCGCCCCTGGTAGGCAAGCTGCAGCACCCGCGCGCCCGGCGTCTGTCCGGCTTCCGCCGCGAGCGGCAGCATCCGCAGCCACCACTCCATCACCCAGTCCGACTTCGAGAAGAATCGGTGTCCGCCGATGTCGATGCGGTTGCCGCGGTGATTGATCGAGCGCGACAGGCCGCCGACTAGGTCGGTGGCCTCGAGCACCGCGATGTGTACGGCTCCGGCCTCGGCGAGCTCCCAGGCGGCGGTCAGCCCCGCCGGCCCTGCGCCGATGACGACGATGCGTGCGCGTGAGGCGTCCATGGCTAGGCGCGGGTGAAGAGCAGCAGCTTGCGGGACGCGAAGTTGAAGCAGAACACCACGCCGGCCGACACCGCTTTCGCGGCCTCGTAGGGCATCGCCGCCAACTGAACGCCGCAGTACACGATCGCCTGGTTGAGCACCAGGCCGGCGACGCCGATCAGGGCGAACAGCGCGAACTCGGCTCCGGCGCTCGCCAGCCGCCGGTGCCGGAAGACCCAGCGCACGCTGAGCAGGTAGATCGCTGCCAGGCCGAGCAGGAAGCCGATCGGCGCCGCCACCAGGTAGTACACGCCGGCGATCCGGATGAGCCCGCTGTAGACGCCGAAGTCGATGCCGAGCGCGAGCCCGGAAGCGACGAAATAGCGCCCGCTCTCGCCGGCAGCTGCCCGCAGCGCGCTCATGGCGCCGCCTTCAGCAGAAGCGAGCTCACTGCGGTGCCGCCCTCCCGCGCGCCCGCATGGACGCTGCGCAGGTCGCGGGCCAGCGCGCGCACGCCCGCCAGCCACGCGGTCTCGTCGACCGTGTCGCGCGGATGGTAACGGCTGAGGAACACGTAGTCGGCGCCCGAAGCCGCCACCGCCTCGCGATAACGTTCCGGCGCGAGCGCGGGGCTCGGCGCGGCGACGCCGCGGCGATCGGCGAGCAGCGCGATATAGCCCGGCGCCACCCACATCACCCGGTCCTGCGGCCGCGTGAGCGTGCGGATAGCCGCCATATCGTCGAGCAGGTCGAGCTGCACGCGCGCACGGACGCGCGCGCGGGAGAGATCCGGGGTGCGGTACCAGTCGACGATCCAGGCCTCGCGTCCCGGCGACCGGGCGCGCTGGTAGATGAAGCCCATCGCCGGAACGCTGAGCGCGAGCAGCAGCAGCGCGAGCAGTCCCTGTCCGAGCACGGCCGGCCGGCGCAGGGCGCGTGCGCACTCGCCCGCCGCTAGCAGCGCATAAAGCACCAGCACGGGCACCACAGGCAGCAGGAACCGCTCCATCTGCTCCTGGAACGGCCATGCGAGCAGCGTCGCGAGATAGGCCGCGATCATCCAGCCGTCCGCCTTGCCCCGCGCGAGCCGCAGCGCCAGCCCGCCGAGCGCGAACGCCCCCGCCGCGCAGGCTAGGACGAGCCGCAGCGGCCGGCCCTCGACCCAGAAGATGATCAGCGACCCCGCCCAGCCCTCCAGCAGGGCGTTCGCCTGCCGCGCCACGCTTGTCCAGAGCGCCCCGAGCAAGCCGCCCGCCCCCGCGGCGAGCTCTTGCCCGCGCTCGCCAAGGACGCGCGCGTAGCCGTCGCCGACGTGCGCCGGCCGCAGCAGCATCCACAGCGCATAAGCGGCGAGCCCGGCGAGCGCGGGCGCCGCTTCGCGCATGCGGGCCCTCGCCGCCGCGCGACGGGTCGCGGCCCAGAGCGCGTGGGCTGCCAGCATCGGCAGCGCGGCAGCGCGCGTCATCGCCAAGGCGATCATCAGCAGCGCAGCCGGCCAGCGCGCGTTGCCGCCCTCCGAGCCGCGCTGCTCGAGCGCGGCGAGCGTCGCGACGAGCAGCAGGCAGAACAACGGCTCGCTGAGAATGCCCTTCGCGCCTATCCACAATGCCGGCAGCAGGGCGATGCAGCAGACCGCGGCAGCCGCCATCCAGCCGCCGCCGAGCCAGCGCCTGCCGAGCAGGTAGACGAATGGCAGCGCGCCCGCCAGAAGCAGCGCCGTCAGCGCGTGCGCCCAGGCAATGTTGTGGGCCGCGCCGCAAAGCGCGAGCAGCGCCGGAAACAGCGGCGGATACACCGCTTCCCGCGGAAACGCCGCCGCGACGGCGCCCGAGGCCGGCGCATAGGGCGAGAAGACCTGCGCCATGACGAGGTAGCTCACGCTGTCGTCGGCGAAGGTCGCGAGCGCTGGCTGCCAGGCGAACGCGGCGCACGCCGCCGCAAAGGCGAGGCTCGCGAGGGCCGCCGCCGCGCCCGGTGCGGGGTTCCGCGCCGTCACGCCGCCGACCACATGTCCAGATACGCGGCTTCGAGCTTGCGCGCGAAAGACGCGGCGTCGAGCAGCGGCGAGCGGCGCAGGCGCTCGCGCCACGCCGCGCGCAGCTTGCCGCGGGAAGCGGCGTCATCCGCCAGGCGCAGCGCGATGTCCGCATACTGCTCCGCGCTGTCGGCGACCAAGTCGGGCAGCCCGGCGCTGCGCAACAGGCTGGCGCCGGTACGCGACGCGGGCGCGCCGCCGGCCAGCGTCACCACCGGTACCCCCGCCCAGAGCGCCTCGCACGTCGCGATCATCCCATTCCACGGCGAGGCATCGAGGACGATGTCCACGCCGCGCCAGGCGGCGGCACCCATGCCCGTCGCGGCGAGCTCGAGCCGCGCCGCCGGCACGCCGTGCGCTTCGAACGCCTCCCACAGTCGTCGCCGCGCG
>Ga0335085_10013867_pt1 | contig 11791 bp, 9 predicted proteins | sample Lox_Sample_45_FD_206712 | JGI IMG/M metagenome (GOLD analysis project Ga0335085, IMG submission 206712) | Soil microbial communities from Loxahatchee National Wildlife Refuge, Florida, United States - Lox_Sample_4.5 | ecosystem: Environmental > Terrestrial > Soil > Wetlands | place: USA: Florida...
TCCGGCTCGCGCGGCCTGCCGGTCGAGATCGAGGCGGAGACGCTCGAGCAGGTCGGCGAGGCACTCGACGCCGGCGCCGCTCGAATCCTGCTCGACAACATGTCACCGGAGCAGGTCGCCGAGGCGGTCTCGCTCGTCTCCGGGCGGGCGGAGCTCGAGGCCTCGGGCGGGATCTCGCTCGCGACCGTCCGCTCCTACGCCGAGGCCGGCGTCGACTTCATCTCGGTGGGCGCGCTCACCCACGCGGCGCGCTCGCTCCACGTCTCCCTGGAGGTCCTATGAGCACGCTCGACGTCAGGGCGCTGCAGGACGAGATCCGCGCGCTCGCCCGCGAGCGGGACGCGGTGATCCTCGCCCACAACTACCAGCGTCCCGAGGTGCAGGATGTCGCGGACTACGTCGGCGACTCGCTCGGCCTCTCACGCCAGGCCGCAGCGGCGGACGCGGAGGTGATCGTCTTCTGCGGCGTCCACTTCATGGCCGAGACTGCCGCGATCCTCAGTCCCGAGAAGACCGTGCTCCTGCCCGACCTCGGGGCCGGCTGCTCGCTCGCGGCGTCGATCACGGCCGACCAGCTGCGCGAGTGGAAGGCAGACCACCCCGGAGCCGTCGTTGTCTCGTACGTGAACACGACCGCCGAGGTGAAGGCCGAGACCGACTACTGCTGCACCTCCGGCAACGCCCGGAACGTGATCGAGGCGATTCCCGCCGAGCACGAGATCCTCTTCCTGCCGGACCTCTATCTCGGCCTCTGGCTCGAGCGCGTCACCGGCCGGACGCTGACGATCTGGATGGGCGAGTGCCACGTGCACGCGGGCATCCGGCCGGCCGACATCGAGCGCGCGCAGCGGGAGGCTCCCGACGCCGAGTTTCTCGTCCACCCCGAGTGCGGTTGCGCCAGCCAGGCGATGGCGTTCGGGAACGAGCGGACCCACATCCTCTCCACCGAGAAGATGATCGACTTCGCACGGCGCTCGCCGAAGCAGCGGTTCCTCGTCGCGACCGAGACGGGCATCCTCCACCGGCTCGAGCGCGAAGCCCCCGGGAAGCGCTTCGAGCCGGTCCGCGACGACGCGGTCTGCCGTTACATGAAGGTCACGACCCTCGAGCGAGTCCGGGACTCGCTGCGCGAGCTGCGCCACCGGATCGAGGTCGAGCCCGAGATCGCCGACCGGGCGCGCCTTGCGATCGAGCGGATGGTCTCGATCGGCGCGTAGCTATAGCTATTGCTTGGTGTACGGCTTGCCGTCGGCCGCGGGTGGAATCGAGCGGCCGATCAGGCCGGCGACGGCGATCAGCGTCAGGACGTAGGGCAGTGTCTCGAACAGCGTCCCGTAGGTCTGCCATGAGCTGACGTTCTGGAACTGCGGCGCGAGCGCGCTCGCGAAGCCAAACAGCAGCGTCGCGCCGAATGCCCCGAACGGGCGCCACTTCCCGAAGATCAGCGCCGCCAGTGCGATGAAGCCGCGTCCGGCGGTCATGTTCTCGGTGAACGAGTTGACGAACCCGAGCGAGAGGAACACCCCGCCCATCGCGGCGAGTCCGCCTGAAACGACCACCGAGACGTAGCGGATCCCGTAGACCGAGATGCCGACGGTGTCCGCCGCCCGCGGATGCTCCCCGACCGAGCGGATGCGCAGGCCGAGCGCCGTCCGGAAGAGGATGAGCCAGGAGAGGATCAGCACCGCGTAGCTCAGCCAGATCATCAGGTTGAGGCCGCCGAAGACGTCCTCAAGGAAGCTCCCGAGCCCGGACGGAGGGATCGAGGAGAGGAAGCCGAGGTGGACGTTCGGGATCGCAGGCAGGTTGGTCGGCGTGCCGGCGTTTCCGTAGATGTCGTTGTACAGATAGCCGGTGATCCCGAGCGCGAGGAAGTTGATCGCGGTGCCCGTGACGATCTGATCGGAGCGCAGGTGGATCGCGAAGGCGGCGTGGACGAGGCCGAGGACGCACCCGGACGCCATCCCGATCAGGATTCCGAGCGTCCACGAGCCCGTCTTGTCGGCGCCGAGCGCGCCGAAGAACGCACCCATCAGCATCATCCCCTCGAGGCCGATGTTGACGACGCCGCTGCGCTCCGAGAACATGCCGCCGAGCGCCGCGTAGGTGAGCGGAGTCGCGAAGACGAGCGTTGCCGCGAAGATCGTCGACCATGAGATGACCGCATCCAGATGGCCGACGGTGGCGCGCGTCACCAGGAACGCGGCGACGATCGCGACCGCCCCCGAGACGACCGCCCCCCAGCCGAGCCGGCGCAATCCGCTTCGGATCGCGAGCGAACCGCATGCCATCCCCGTCACCGCCACCACGACGGGCACCGCAACCGTCCGTATCGCCACGGGCGGCAGCAGGAGCCAGAACGCGACGACGCCGAGCGCGATGCCGAGGATTCCGGCGCGCCGCGCGCTGCGCACGTCGACGGGCTGGACTGCGACCGCGCTCATTCGCTCGGCACCGCGGCCGCGGGCGGCGCGACCCGACGCAGCCGCAGCTTCCGGCGCAGGTTCCAGACGTAGAGGACGAGGACGTCGGCGCCGACGAAGAGGACGACGAGCCCCTGGATGATGCGGGTCAGGTTCCCGGCCAGCTCGGGCGGGAAGACGGTCGGGTCGAGGTTCCGGGTCGAGGTGCCGTTGATCAGGGCGGCGAAGAGGACGGCCGCGAAGAACGTGCCGAGCGCGGTGTTGCGCCCGAGCAGCGCCACGGCGATGCCCGTGAACGCGAGCTGGGACGAGATCTGGATCGTCGTGACGTCCAGCCGGAACTGCCAGCCGAGGATGTCGAGCGCGCCCGCGAGGCCCGCGAACCCGCCCGAGATCGCCATGGCCAGGAAGTAGTTCCGCGCGACGCCGATGCCGGAGTTCTGCGCAGCGTCGGGGTTGAAGCCGACGGCCCGTACCTCGAAGCCGAGCGTCGTTCGCCGGAGCACCAGCGAGTAGAGGACGAGCATGCCGAGTGCGATGAAGAAGCCGATGTCGAGCCCCTGCAGCAGCGGGCTTCCCCAGAAGACCGGCAGGTGGGTGTTGCCGGGGATCGGCCGCGAGACCGGCACGCCGACCTGGCTCGAGTCCTGGAACGGACCGCCGAAGCCGATCAGGTAGCTGCCGACCCAGATCGCGATCCAGTTCAGCATGATCGTCGAGATCACCTCGTGCGCCCCCACCGTGGCCCGGAGGAGGCCCGCGATCCCCGCCCAGAACGCGCCGGCGAGGGTGGCGGCGGTGACGGCGAGGAAGATGTGCACCGGGCCCGGCAGCGAGTGGAACCAGACCGCGACCTGTGTCCCGGTCACGATCCCGACGATGTACTGGCCCTGCCCGCCGATGTTGAAGAGCCCGCAGCGGAATGCGAACGCGACCGCGAGCCCCGTCAGGATCAGCGGGATCACGAGCAGGCCCGTCTCCTGCAGATTGAAGGCGGCCGTCTGCCGTTCCACGCCGGAGACCCATGGGAAGAACCAGTTCAGGCCGGAGCCGTTGAAGATCGCCTTGTAGGTCTGGAGCGGGTCGTGGCCGGTGGCGAGGACCACCAGCCCGGCGATGAGGAAGGCGAGGATGGCCGTCGCTATCGGCGTCGTGATCCCGCCCGCCCGCTGCAGGAACGCGAGCCGGGCGGCGACGCTCGGGGCGGCCTCCTCGGATTCCGGCGGCGTCGGCTCGGTCTCCGGCGGGATCGGCCCCGGCTCCGTCATGCAGACACCTCCTCCGCCGGGCGGCCGCCGGTCATCGCGAGGCCGAGCTCCTCCTCGCCCGCCTCAGGGCCGTACGCGCCCACGAGCCCGCCCTCGTACATGACGAGAATCCGGTCGGAGAGGGAGCGGATCTCGTCCAGCTCGAGCGAGACGAGGAGGACCGCCTTGCCCGCGTCGCGCCCCTCGACGAGCCGCCGGTGGACGTACTCGATCGCGCCGACGTCGAGGCCGCGCGTCGGCTGCGCCGCCACGAGCGTCCGGGGGTTGGCAGCGATCTCCCGGGCGATCACGACCTTCTGCTGGTTGCCGCCTGACAACGCTGCCGCCCGGGTCTGGGGGACACCGCCGCGGATGTCGAACTCGCGAATCAGGTTCCGTGCGCGCGCGAGGATCCGCCGCGGCCAGAGCCAGCCGAAGCGCGACTCCGGCGGCTTGCGGTAGTCGTGCAGCGAAAGGTTCTCGGCGAGGCTGAAGTCGAGCACGAGGCCGCGCCGGTGCCGGTCCTCGGGGATATGGCCGACGCCGGCGTCGATCAGCTCCCGTGGCCCCGCGCCGGTGACGTCCTCGCCCTCGACGACCACCCGGCCGCTGGTCGCCCGGCGCAGGCCGACGAGCACCTCGATCAGCTCGGTCTGGCCGTTCCCGTCGATGCCGGCGATCCCGACGATCTCACCTGCGCGGACCTCGAACGTCACGCCGTGGAGCGCGCGGAGCCCCCGGTCGTCGACCGCGTGCAGGTCCTCGACCGCGAGCAGGGGCTCCCCGGGCGACGGCGGGCCCTTCTCGACCCGCAGGAGCACCTCGCGACCCACCATCGCGCGGGCCAGCGACTCCTGCGTCGCGCCCGCGCTCGGAACGGTCTCGACCACCTTCCCGCGCCGTAGCACCGTGATCCGATCGGCGATCTCCAGCACCTCGTTCAGCTTGTGGCTGATGAAGATGACCGAGATCCCTTCCTGCGTGAGCGTGCGCAGGATCCCGAACAGGTCGGTTGCCTCCTGCGGGGTGAGAACGGCCGTCGGCTCGTCGAGGATCAGGATGTCGGCGCGGCGGTAGAGCGCCTTCAGGATCTCGACCCGTTGTTGCTGGCCGACGGTGATCTTCTCGACGCGCGCGTCCGGATCGACGGCGAGACCGAACCGGTGCGAGAGCTCCCGCACCCGCGCCTCCGCGCCGCGCTCGTCCAGGAACACGGCGCCGCGGACGGGCTCCGTCCCGAGGACGACGTTCTCGGCCACCGTCATCACCGGGATGAGCATGAAGTGCTGGTGCACCATCCCGATGCCGGCCCCGATCGCGTCCTTCGCGGAGGAGAAGGAGACCTGCTTGCCGTTGAGGAGGATCTCGCCCGAGTCAGCCCGATACAGGCCGTACAGGATGTTCATCAGGGTCGACTTGCCTGCGCCGTTCTCGCCGAGCAGCGCGTGGATCTCGCCGCGGCGGAGATCGAAGTCGACGGCGTCGTTGGCGAGCACGCCCGGGAACCGCTTCGTGATGCCGCGCAGCTCGAGGACGGGGGTGGCGTCTGGCATCGGACTGGATCGTAGGGGGCGGGACGGCGATCCCGCCCCCTACGAGCTGGAGCGCGCTACTTCGTCGGGGGAACGATCTTGCCGCTCGCGATCTGCCTCAGGATCGCGTTCACTCTGGGAGTGATGTAGGCCCTGTCGGCCTTCGAGACCTTCTTGCTCAGCGGCGCGTACCCGACGCCGCCGTTCTTGGCGTCGAACACGGTGTCGGCGTTGCCCTTCAGCCCGGCCGGGTTTGACCGGAACTGCTTGATCGCGAGGTAGACGGCGACGTCGACCTTCTTCAGCGCCGACGTGAGCATGTACGGACCGAGGTAGCCCTGGTCGGCGTCGACGCCGATGCCCCAGATGCCGGCCTGCTTCGCCGCGCTCAGGCCGCCGAGCCCGCAGCCGCCGGCGGCCTCGAACACGATGCCCGAGCCGCGGGCGATCTGGCCCTGGGTCGTCACCTTGCACTTCGTCTGGTCGTTGAAGGTCGGGTCGTTCGCGTAGTTGAGCAGCACCTTCACCTTCGGGTCGGCCTTCTTCGCGCCTGCGCGGAAGCCGGCGAGGTAGTGGACGATCGCCGGCACCGGGTTCGCGCCGACTGCGCTCACGACCTGCTTGCCGTTGTGCGGGTGGCGCTGGATCATCAGGCCGGCGATGTAGCCGACGAGGTAGCCGGCCTGCTGCTCCTTGAAGACGAGGCCGTGGTAGTTCTGCTGCGCCGGCGTGACCGACGCCGCTCCGATGTCGACGCCGACGAACTTCGTCGACGAGAACGACCCGGCCACCTGCGGGAGGTCGCTGAAGAAGTTGAAGCCGGTGGCGACGACGAGCCCGTAGCCGGCCTTGGCCGCGGCTTCGAGGTTCCCGATCCGGTCCTGCGACGTCTGCGTGATGTAGACGCGGCCGGTGACGCCCAGCTGTTTCTCCGCCCGCTGCAGCCCCAGGTAGGCCAGGTGGTTGAACCCCTTGTCGTTGAGACCGCCGATGTCGGTGACGAGCGCGACCCTGGTGGTGGCGCGATGCGCGGCGCTTCCGGTGCCCGCAGCGACGGCAAGAGCCGTCACGCCGACCGCTGCAACCAGCAGCGCAAGAACTCTCTTTCTCACTGAATTGCCCTCCCTTGAGATTTCCCCCGAACCATCGAGCCGGCGTGATGCTACTCGAGCGACGGCCCGCTGCAAGCTGAGACGGGAGACGACGGCGAAGGTTGGGCTCCCGACCGGCCCTGCGCGCGCAGGGCGTCAGTCGGCAGCGACGTAGGAGTGGTACTGCGACTCGTCCACGAGCACGCGGCGCGGCTTCGAGCCCTCGTAGCCGCTGATGATCCCCCGCCGCTCGAGCATGTCGATCAGCCGCCCCGCCCGCGTGTAGCCGACGCGCAGGCGCCGCTGCAGGAGCGACACGGACGCCGTCTGGGTTTGTACGACGATCTCGATCGCCTTGTCGAGCAGCGGGTCGTCGTCCGGGTCGAAGTCGCCGTGCTCGTCACCCTCGTCGAGGTCGGACGCGAAGACCTCCGGCAGCTCGAGGTAGCTTTCGTCGAGCTCCTGCTCGCGCTGGCGCGTCTGCTCGACGACGAGCGCAATCTCCTCCTCCGAGACGTAGGCGCCCTGCACCCGCTGCAGCCGCGAGGTGCCGAGCGGCTTGAAGAGCATGTCGCCCTGGCCGAGCAGCGACTCGGCGCCGCCCGAGTCGAGGATCACGCGCGAGTCTGTCTGGGAGGAGACGGCGAACGCGATCCGCGACGGCACGTTCGCCTTGATCATGCCGGTGATGACGTCGACGGAGGGCCGCTGCGTCGCGAGCACGAGGTGGATGCCGACGGCGCGCGACTTCTGCGCGAGCCGGATGACCGCGTCCTCGACCGCCTGCGGGGCGATCATCATCAGGTCCGCGAGCTCGTCGATCACGACGAGCACGTACGGCAGCGTCGGCTCGCCGCGCCCGCGGAAGGCGCGGTTCGCCTCGTTCAGGTTCCGGGCGCGCACGGTCGCGAGGCGCTCGTACCGGCGCTCCATCTCGGCGACGCAGTTGGCGAGCACGGCGCTCGCCTCCTTGGGGCTCGAGACGACGGGCGTCAGCAGATGCGGGATCGACTCGTAGTGGTTGAGCTCGATCCGCTTCGGGTCGATCAGGATCATGCGAACCTCATCGGGATTCGCGCGGAGCAGCACCGAGGTGAGCACCGTGTTGATGCAGCCAGACTTGCCCGAGCCGGTCGTGCCCGCGATCAGCAGGTGCGGCATCCGCGCCAGGTCGGTCCAGACCGCCGCGCCCGAGATGTCCTTGCCGAGCCACACCGAGAGCGGGCTCGCGGTCGGAGGCAGGCCGTCGAAGATGTCGCCGAGCGTGACGAGGTTCGGGGCGAGGTTCGGCAGCTCGACACCGACGGCCTGCTTGCCGGGGATCGGGGCGAGGATGCGGATCTCGGTCGTCGCCAGCGCGTAGGAGAGGTCGTCCTTGAGGGCGGCGACCTTCGCGACCTTCGTCCCGGGCGCGAGCTGCAGCTCGTAGCGCGTGACGCGCGGCCCCGAGATCTGGCCGCTGACGACCGCCTCGATCCCGAAGTGGGCGAGGGTCTGCACGAGCAGCTCGGCGACGCGCGCCGAGGTCTCCTCCGTCGAGTCGGGCCGGTCGGGCGAGACGCGAAGGACGCCGGCGTCCGGCAGGCGGTATTCGGCGTGCTCGGCGGTGAGCTCGTCGAAGAGCGTCGGTGGATCCTCCACGAGCGGCTGCTGGGAGGCGAGCGACGCGGGCTCGGCGTGCAGGAGCGGCGACGGCGCGAGCACGGTCGGTGCCGGGGGCGCCGACTCCTCGCCGACGACGTCGGGGTAGGCCTCCTCACCGTCGACGGGAGACGCTTGGCGGACGGCGCTCCGGATGGGCGCCGGCTGCGGCCAGTTGTCCGGCTCCCCGCGTGGGCGACGGTTGCGCGCCCGGTCCGCGGCGAGGCGGACGCCGTGACCGGAGCGGCGGAGGATGGCTCCGAGCGACGCACCCGAGAGCAGGAGCGAGCCCACGAGGAGCAGGAGGACGCCGAGGATCGTCGAGCCGGTCGCGCCGATCGCGACGCCGACGGCGCCGCCGAGCAACGAGCCGAAGTAGCCCCCCTGGTCGCGCCCGAGGGAGATCATGACGCCGAAGGCGAACACGACGAGGCCCGTCCGGAACGGGCGGACGTCGACGAGCGCGCTCTTCCCCACCATCAGTCCGCCGAGCACGACGAGCGCGACGGGGAGACCGTACGAGGCCGCCCCGATCACCGTGTCGAGTCCGTCGGCGAGCCAGCGGCCGACATAGCCCCCGTTCCAGCCGAGGTAGAGCACGCTGCCGAGGAAGACGCCGAGCGCGACGGCGCCGAGGCCCCACAGCTCGGGATGCCGGCTGCTCCGCGGTCGCGCGGCCCGCTTCGTCTTCGTCTTGCGGACCCGGCTCGGGAGCTTCGGGCGCAGCTTCGTCTTCCGCCTGCGGCGCGGCATACGGGTCGGTTCGCCGCGGGCGCGGCCTTCCCTCTCTCAGCCTGCCAGGATCTCGCCTGCGAACGCGTCGAGGGAGTCGCGCGTGAGGAAGCGGCCGTCGCTCGCGGCGCCCGCGAACACGAAGATCAGCCGCTCGGCGCCGGCCTCGTGGTAGCGGCCGAGGAACTCCCGCAGCGCCTCCGCCGACGCGAACGGCCGCTCGTCTGCCCAGCCGACGTAGTAGAGGCGCCCGAGCGTGGCCGGGTCGCGGCCGATGGCGACGCAGTCCTCGCCGGCGCGTTCGTTCCGCTCACGCAGAGCGGCGAGCGCATCCTGGGCATCCTCGTCTCTCTCGCCGAGCGAGAGCCAGCCGTCGGCGCGCTCCGCCGCGAGCCGGATCCCCTTGCGGCCGTTCGCGGCGACGACGAGCGGCGGGCGCGGCCGCTGCACCGGCGCCGGGACGAGCGGTGCGTCGTGCACGCTCCAGTACCGCCCCTCGTAGGTGAGCCGATCCTCCCGGAAGAGGCCGTCCACGATCTCGACCGCCTCCCGCAGCCGGGCGGCGCGTCCTGCTGGCGCCAGGAACGGGATTGCGAGCCAGCCGAGCTCCTCCTCGTAGTAGCCGGCCCCGATCCCGAGCTCGACCCGGCCGCCGGAGATCGCGTCCACGGTCGCCACCTGCTTCGCGAGCATCGCCGGGTGTCTGAGCGCGGCGTCCGTGACTGCGGTCCCGAGCCGAATCCGGTCGGTCGCCGCCGCAAGCGCGGCGAGGCCCGTCCAGGCCTCGAGGATGCCCCAGTCGGGGCGCGCCGGCCAGGCGAAGTGATCGAGGACCCAGAGCGTTCCTGCTCCCGAGGACTCGAGCAGCCGGACATCCGCCAGGAGCTCGGGCCAGGCGAGCGCCTGCGAGCGGAAGACGTCGAAGCTCAGACCTTCACCTCGGCGACCAGCATCCCACGTGCGGGGCGATGCCTGCACAGGCGATCGCGTCGTCGTGCGCCGGGTCGCAGTCGATCAGAATGGGGACGCTCACAAGAGCGCGTCGACCTCCCCGGCGGTGGGGAGCGACGTCTGCGCGCCGAGGCGCGAGGCCGCGAGCGCCCCGGCGACGCAGGCGCGTCGCAGCGCCTCCTCGCGCGGGCGCCCCTCGAGCAGGGAGACGACGAGACAGGCGGCGAACGCGTCGCCGGCGGCCGTGCCGTCCACCGCCTCGATCTGCAGCGGCTCGGCGCGGGCGACCTCCTCCCCCTCCTCGAGCAGGACGGCTCCCTCCGCGCCGAGCGTCACGCAGACGACGCCGCGCCAGCCGAGCAGCGCCTCGAGCTCGTAGCGGTTGACGATCGTGACGTCGGCCTCCGGGGTCTCGTGCCGGGCGGGCGCAGCGTTCAGGTAGAAGCGGCCGCGCGCCAGCTCGGCCGTCCGCTCCACCGTCGCCTCCGGGATCTCCTGCTGGCAGAGCACGCCGTCGACGCCGGAGAGGACGACGTCCTCGGGACGCAGCTCGAGGTTCGCGCCCGGGGCGACGACGATCCCGTTCTCACCCGCCGCATCCACCGTGACGAGCGCCACCCCCGTCTGCTGCTCCCCGCGCCGGACGCCTGCGAGGTCGACGCCGGCCTCGCGCAGCTCCATGAGCGCCTCGTCGGCGAAGTCGTCGCGGCCGACGCAGCCGATCAGCGCCACCTCGGCGCCGAGGCGGGCGGCCGCGACCGCCTGGTTCGCACCCTTGCCGCCCGGGACGCGCGAGAACATCGCGCCGGTCACGGTCTCGCCCGGGCGCGGCAGCCGCTCGGCCTGCGCCACGAGGTCGAGGTTGATCGAGCCGACCACGGCGAGGCGCACTGCCACAGGCGCGCCTAGGCAGCGAGGGCCCGCAGATCGTCGAGCGCCCGCCCGAGCAGGTTCTCGCGCAGATCGAAAAGGCCGGCCCAGAGCGCATCTCGGCCGGGCGGCGCGTCGATCCGGGCCGCGGCGGTCAGGCCCTCGAGCGCTCGCACGAGCACGGCCAGCTCGAGGTACGCCTGCGCGACTCGCGCCGGCAGCACGCGGACGCCCGCGCGGGTCAGCACCGGCTCCCAGTCCAGCAGCTCGGCAGCGCCGGGGCCCGCATACCAGGAGCGGCCCTCGAGCACGTCCGCCTCGAGCTCGAGCAGGTACCGCTGGAGCGGCTCCTCCAGCCCCGTGAGCGCCGTCTCGACCCGGTCCGCAGCCCGGCGGAGCGCGGCCTGCCGGCCCCCGGCGGTCGGGGGCTGTGCGTCGCCGCGCGCCCAGCGCTCGAGCAGACGGCAGAAGGCGAGCGCGGCGATCTCGCAGGCGCGGAGCTGGCGGACGAGCCGGATCGCGGTCGCCGTCTCGGCGGCGCACGACTCGATCACGTCCGCCCAGGTCGGCTCGGGGGTGACCCGCGGCTCCACGAGCTACACCTCGACGATCACGGGCAGCACCATCGGCCGGCGGCGGGTGCGGTCGTAGACGACACCGCCGAGAGCGTCGTGCAGGTGCTCCTGGAGCAGCTTGATCTCGGTCACATCGTCGCGGAGGAGGTCGGCGAGGACGCGGCCGGCCTCCGCGCGGAGCTCGTCGAGAAGCGGTTCGGCGGCCTCCCCGAAGCCGCGTGCGATCAGCTCGGGCGGCGCGGTCAGCCCGCCGCCGTTCTGGGAGGCGAGGGTGGCGACGACGATCAGCACGCCGTCCTCCGCAAGCTTCCGCCGGTCGCGCAGGGCGACGTCGTGGACGTCGCCGACGCCCAGCCCGTCGACGAACGTGATGCCGGCCTCGACCCGGTCGACGATCCGGGGGCCGCGCCCGGACTCGAGCTCGACGACGGAGCCGTTCTCGGCGAGCACGATCCGCTCCTCGGGCACGCCGCCCTCGCGCGCCAGCTGTGCGTGCGCGGCGAGCATCCGGAACTCGCCGTGCATCGGCATCACCGCTCTCGGACGGAGCAGGCCGATGATCGTCCGCAGCTCCTCGCGACAGCCGTGGCCGGACACGTGCACGGGCGCGTTGTCCTCGTGCAGCACCTCCGCGCCCATCTTCGCGAGCCGGTTGATCGCGTCGTGGACGCGCAGCTCGTTCCCCGGGATCGGCTTCGCGGAGATGATCACGGTGTCGCCGCGCTCGAC
>Ga0335085_10013869_pt1 | contig 11790 bp, 7 predicted proteins | sample Lox_Sample_45_FD_206712 | JGI IMG/M metagenome (GOLD analysis project Ga0335085, IMG submission 206712) | Soil microbial communities from Loxahatchee National Wildlife Refuge, Florida, United States - Lox_Sample_4.5 | ecosystem: Environmental > Terrestrial > Soil > Wetlands | place: USA: Florida...
AGCGGAGGAGATACATGAAGATTCTCGCTTTCTCCGGGACTTGGCCTCGCCTGAATGGCGTCTGAGGAAGCGTGCCCGGATTGGGAACAAGAAGTCATTTTCGCACGCCGATTGCGCACAAGTCCGCTTCCGAGTTCACCCCCCCACGAGCGGGGTAGCGTGCATGGTCGCCATCGGCTGGATCGGCATACCGGACAAAGGTCCGCAAGCGCAGCGCATGCTTTGTGTGGCGCGCCAGCCGGCCACGGCGATACTTAGCTCCGAGTGGACATAGCACCGGATCGCCGGAAGCTGGGCTCTATACTTTATCTCATGCGCGCAACGCCTGTTCTGTTAATTCTTATCCCCTGTGCGATCGCAGCAAATCAGCCGACGTTTACCTACGCTGTTCCTGCCAACACCACAGTCGCGGCGATGATGGTGGACGCAGCAGGAAACACCTACCTCACCGGCACGACGAGCTCTTCGTCCCTTCCTACCACCGCGGGGGCGCTTCAAACCCAGTACAGCGGCGGCAATTGCTCGGAAATTCTCATAGGCATACAACAAATCCCCACGATGGTTCCGTGCACGGATGCGTTTGTCATCAAGCTGGACCCGGCGGGGAACATCGTATTCGCGACCTACTTCGGCGGCAACGGTAGCGCGACAGCCGCAAGCGCGATTTGCGTGGACGCGAGCGGGAATGTCTACCTGGGCGGTACCACGGGTCCCAACGCCTTCAGCCAGCCGGATACGTTTCCGGTTACAACCAATCTCGCGACTGGCGGCGCGTTTGTCGCTAAACTGAACTCGGCGGGAACCAAGCTCATCTATTCGACTCTTCTGCCAATCGGGTTGCCGCCGCGAGGATGGGTGTTGGCCATGGCGGTAGACCCGGTGGGTGAGGTGTACATCGCCACGAGCACCGCGGGGGCTCAGCCATTTCCAACTACGCCCGGTGCGTTTCAGACGGCGCCTTCGTATCCAAGTGGTTCAGGCGTGGTCGCCAAACTGAATGCGTCCGGGTCGGCGCTCGTCTATGCAACATACCTCGCCGGCGGCGGGCTCAGCCTTCCGCAAGCGATCGCCATCGACGCAGCGGGCGATGCCTTCATCGCCGGGTACACGCAGGCGGCCGATTTTCCCGTCACCCCCGGAGCATTTCAAACCGCATTCTTTCCGAGCGCGCAGTACATGGAGTTCGTCACCAAGCTGAATCCGCAGGGAACCGGCCTGGTTTATTCCACATTTCTCGGCGCGACGCTGAACGACGCGTCGGATATAAAAGTGGATGCACAGGGCGGCGCGTATGTGTCGTCGTATGGCGCGGCGGAGGTTTCCGAAGGCGGCTATCTATCGCACCTGAGCGCCGACGGATCGGCCCTCGTCTATTCGACGTATATCCTTTCTGCGACCGGGCTCCATTTAGCTTTGGATTCGGTGGGCAGCGCCTTCGTTGCCGGCGCGTTTGGGATTGCGCTTCTCAACGCATCTCCGGGAGCGTATCAAACCAGCTTGGTGGGATCGACCGGGAACGTGATCGCCGCGAAATTCACGTCCGATGGACAGTTTGCCGGAGCCACCTACGCATACGTAGCGCCAAGCTCCGGCTTCGGGCCACTGATCGCCTTAGCTCCCAGCGGAGCAATCACGCTGGCGGAAGGGGACCCGCAGATGACGGTCGTCAGCATCTTCCCGTGGCTGACGGCGCAGAACGCGGCGAGCGGCGCAGCGGGCGCCGTCGCGCCCGGAGAGATCGTCACCCTCCAAGGTTACGGGCTCGGTCCCGCGACGCCCGCGGTCGCACCGAGCCAGGCGCCAGTGGATCAGTTGGGAGGCACTCAGGTGACGTTTGGAGGAATTGCAGCCCCGGTGTTTTCCGCGCAGTCACAACAAGTCACCGTGCAGGTGCCATGGGAGATCGCCGGCCAAACATCCACCGAAGTCGTCGTCACCTACAATGGTGGTCCGCCGGCCGGGGCGATCGCATCGGTGCCGGTGGTTGTCGCTACGGCAGCGCCGGGAATTTACGCCGTCGCGAATTCCGACGGGACGCTGAACTCTCCCTCAAATCCGGCAAAGCTGGGCAGTTTCATCACGATCTACGGAACCGGCGGCGGCGTGACGAATCCTCTTGGAATAACCGAGGGATTCTGGTCGACCACTGCATCGCTTCCGACCCTGACCGCGCCGGTGTCCGTAACGATCGCGGGCACGAAGGCCACCGTTCTCTACGCCGGATCGGCTCCCACGCTCGAATCCGGATACTTCCAAATGAACGTAGCTCTCCCTTCGGGACTTCCGGCTTCTTCGGCGGTGGACCTTATATTAACGGTCGGAGGCTCGCCGAGCGTAGCTGTTCCGATTTCAATTCAGTAGCCCCAGGCTGATTAACCACGAGCGCGTTTTTAGAAACCAGGAAATCGGATTCAGACCGCTGCGGGAAACGTGGCGGGCATCCGCAGCGACGTCTGAGCGGTTGGCCACTCGGAGAAAGCTTAGGAAACGCCCCGTCCGTTCGCAACACTCAATACTCCGGCAGCGTCAGCTTGTCCACCAGGCCTCGCCCCGCCACCCAATCCGCCACCCAGCCGACCTTCAACAGATTCATCACCTGATTCCGCCAGAACATCGACCATTTCGACGGTGGCGCGAACGTCCCCGCGAACGACAGCGCCATTTTCTGCTTCTTCGCCACGAACGGACCGAAAATCTCCTCATAACGCGCGAACGCCTGCGCGTAATTTCCGCCCGCGCGATGCAGCTCGCCCGCCAGCAGATAGGCCGCCACCATCGCCAGCGCCGATCCCTGGCCCGCCAGCAGCGACACGCACGACGCCGCGTCCCCTACCAGCGTCACCCGGCCCTTCGACCACGACTCCATCTGGATCTGGCTCACCCGGTCGAAGTACAGATCGCCGGCCGTGTCTAGTACCTCCAGAATCCGCGGGCACTCCCATCCGCTGTTGGCGAATCGCCGCTTCAGCAGCTCCTTTTGAGCCGCCATCCCGCGCTCGCCTTCATGAACGTCCGGATCGGCGAACACCATCAGGAACATGGTGCGATCCTCGCGCATTGCGAATCGCGCCACCTGCTGACCCACCTCCGTGTACATCACGTAAACCAGCTCGTCCCGAGGCCGGTAGCCCATCGCCTGGAACGCCGCCACTTTATATCCCAGGTATTTCTCGAACCGGCTTTCTTCGCCGAACACCAGCTCCCGAACGCGCGAATGCTGCCCATCGGCGCCGATCACCAGGTCGAAGTCGCGCTCGCCGCCGCTCTCCAATCCCACCCGCACGCTCGCGTCGCTCTGTTCGATCCGCGCCACGCTGTCGTTGAAGATCGTTTCCACCCGGTCCTCGATCGCGCGGAAAATCGTTGCCGCCAGATCGCCCCGCGGCAGGCTGATGTAGCGTCCATGGGTGGCCCTCGCGAACGCGCTCGCCGGAAATCCCGCGACCCGCCGGCCGCTGCGATTCACCACCCTGACTTCTTCCACCAGGTAACCCGAGCTCCGGATCTCCGGCATCAGGCCCATCTTGTCCGCGATCTCGAATCCCGCGCCCCAGAAATCGATTATGTAGCCGCCGCTGCGCAGCCGCGGCGCCTTCTCGATCAGCACCGGCTCGTGACCATAGTGCGCCAGCCAGTACGCCAGCGTCGGTCCCGCGATCCCCGCTCCTGAAATCAGAATTTTCATCGCCGATTCCGCGACTTCCCGCTTCGCTTCGCGATTCTCTTTCATCCTCCCGCATATTTTGTAGGCAAGGAGTTCGTGCGCTCTCCCGCCGGAGGGCCGAATCGATCAGGAGCGGCATTCTAGACTCTGCCGCGAGGGTCTGCGTGCGGCGGGCGTTCGCCGGTTACGGAACCGGTCCCGCGCCGTTGCGGGTTACGAAAACGGCTCGGGGGCGCCCCCAAAACAAACCGGAGGCTCAGGCGAAGCGGGCCGGCCGGTAGTCGTTGAGCAGATCGACGCTCACGCCGTCCAGAATCTCCGCGGCCGCCGTCTGTCCGATCACCGGCGACAGCGTCATGCCGCTGTGCATCGCCGCGATATAAAGGTTCGGGCATTTTTGCGCGAACCCGACGATGGGATGATCGTCCCTCGGCAGCACCCGGTATCCCAGCGTTACCGTCTCCAGCCTCGCTTCCTGGATTCGCGGCAGATATCGCCGCGCATTCTCCAGCAATTTTTCCCCGAACTCGCGGCTGGTGTCGATCTTCGCCGCACCCGCGAAATCCGTTCCGGTCACGATTCGCCCGTCCGGATTCTGCTTGATATTGGCGCCCGGAGCCAGCGCCAGCCGCTCCATCATCCGCGCCGCCGGAGCCGTATGCGCCAGCAATCCCGGCGATTCCTTCAAGGGAACGTTCACCTGCGCCATGCGCGCCAGCCGCGGCGTATCCACCCCCGCCGCCAGCACCAGGAAATCCGCCTCCATTTTTCCGCGCGTCGTCTCCACACCGCGCACCCGCCCGCCCGCAATCGAAATCCCGGTCACCTCGCACGGATATTCCACCTTCGCGCCGAGCGTTCGCGCGCCGTTCAGAATCGCCCCCAGCGCCTGCGCCGGATCGACGGTTCCTTCCTGCTCCGCGAAGCATGCCGCGTTCACCGTCCCCGCCACCGATCCGGGCAGCAGCTTCCCGATCTCGGCTTCCTCGATCAGGTGCGCCGCGTAGCCCCACTGCTCCACCCGCGAAATGTTGCGCCGCATCCGCTCGACCTCTTCGCCCGTCGCCCACTGCACGCTGCCGCCCCACTGGATCCGCAGCTCCGGAATCTCCAGCGTCAGCCGCCGCCAGCCCGCCATCCCCAACAGATTCAGATCGTAGTAAGACCGCGGCTGCTTCGAAAAGGCGTTGAGCCAGGCAAACGACTTTTCCGTCGCGCCGGCGCCGGGCCGCTGCTTCTCGAGCACCGTCACATTCCCGCCCCGTTTTGCCAGATGATAGGCGATCGAAGCGCCGATGATCCCCGCGCCCGCGATCACCACTCGATTGTTGCGGGCGAACGCCTGCGCCGCCGCCGCCGAAAAAAGGCCCAAAATCTTCCGCCGCGTCATGCCGAAATTATAATGCCCTCATGGCTACTCCAGCACCCCCAGGCGCCGTCCGTTGAGGCGCGACCGTGAGGTCGCGTGTATCACCGCTTCACGCTGCCTCAAGCGGAATGCTAGCATTCCCTACATGAGGACCCGCTACGCTGCTTTTGCTCTGCTCGCTTTCCCGCTCCTCGCCCAGCAGAAAGTGGACGAAGAGTACACGCGTCTGATCAAGCAATATCTGCAAGATCCGCGGATCACCACGGAGTTGGTGGATCACATGCCCGCCTCTGACAAAGTGCCGTCGCCGCTGAAGTTCTTCGGCCGCATCCCCGGCACCCCCGGCGAGCTGACCTATGCCAAGGACATCGAACGCTATTATCAAGCCTTGGCCGCCGCCTCGCCGCGCGCCAAGTTCTGGGTGCTGGGCCAGTCCGAAGAGGGCCGCGACGAAGTTCTTCTGGCGATCGCCGACGAAGCCACCATCCGCAATCTCGATCGCTATAAAGCCGACCTCGCCGCGCTCACCGATCCGCGTAAGACCAGCGAAGCCGAAGCGCAGCGCCTGCTCCACACCGCCAAGCCGATCTACTGGATCAACAGCGGCATCCACTCGCCCGAAACCGGCGGCCCGGAAATGCTGATCGAGCTCGCCTATCGCTTGATGATTGAGGAGACGCCTTTTATCCAGGCCATCCGCAACAACGTCATCGTGCTGATCACGCCGGTGATCGAGGTCGACGGCCGGGAAAAAGAGGTCGACACCTATTACTACGGCAAGAAGACGGGCAAGCAGCGCCCGCCGCTGATGTACTGGGGCAAGTACGTGCAGCACGATAACAATCGCGATGGCATGGGCCAGCTTTTAAAGCTCACCCAGAACATCACCAAGGGAGTGCTCGAATGGCACCCCACCATCCTGCACGATCTGCACGAAGCGCAGTCCTATTTATACGTCTCTACCGGCACCGGCCCGTACAATCCCTCGCTCGATCCCATTCAGATCGATGAATGGTGGCTGCTCGGCGAAGCGGAAATCATGGAGATGGCCAAGCGCGGCGTGCCCGGCGTCTGGACCTACGGCTACTACGACGGCTGGGTGCCCAATTATCTGTTCTGGATCGCGCTGACGCACAACTCCTTCGGCCGTTTTTACGAAGTGCAGAGCTACGGCCCCGACGTCAACAACAATCTGCGCCTCCAGCTGACCCAGACCAGCCACGAATGGTATCGTCCCAATCCGCCGCTGCCCTCCATTAAATGGGGACCGCGCAACAATACCAACATTCAGGAATCGGCGATTCTGTTCGCGCTGCATCAGGTGGCCCTGAACAAGGAACTGTACCTGGAAAACTACTGGATGAAAAACAAGCGATCGGTGGAGAAGGGCAAGGACGGCCCCACCTACGCCTGGCTCATCCCGGCCAACCAGCGCCGCCGGGACGACGCCGCCGACATGATCAATTCGCTGCGCCATCAGGGCGTCGAGGTGAGCACCGCCAACTCCGCCTTCAAGGCGGGCGATGCCGAAGTCGCCGCCGGCGATTACATCATCCGCGCCGACCAGCCCTATCGCACCGTCGCCGACATGTATTTCAGCGTGCAGAATTACCCGCCGCAGAATCCGCGCCCCTACGATGATACCGGCTGGACCATGCAGTACATGCGCAACGTGAAGCTGACGCCGATCACCGATAAAGGCGTCCTCGATCAGCCCATGACCCTGCTCACCGCGGATGCGCACCCGGCGGGAAGGATCGAGGGTAGCGGGACCACGTTGATCATCGATCACACCACCGATAACGCCCTGATGGGCTTCCGTTTCAAACATCGCGATGTAAAAATGCTGGCGGCCGAGGACGATTTCACCGCCGCCGGCCACAACTTCCGCGCCGGCGCGTTCCTCATTCCCAACGCCGATCTCAACGCCCTGCGTCCCGCGATCGAGGAAGCCGGGCTGATGGCCTGGGCCATTTCCTCCGAGCCTCCGGTGAAGACTCACGAAATGGATATCCCGCGCATCGGCTACATTCATTCCTGGCAGCGCACGCAGGACGAAGGCTGGGTGCGCGCCGCGCTCGATTTTTATGGCGTTCCCTACGCCTACTTCGCCGATACGCTCCTGCGCGAAGGCAACCTGCGCGCCAAGTACGACGTGATCATTTATCCCCACGTCGGCGGCACGCCGCAATCGGTGCTGGCCGGGCTTCCCAAGATCGGACCGGATCCGGTTCCCTACGAGAAAACGGATCTGACCCCGAATCTGGGATACCCCGATCACGCCGCCGATATTCGCGGCGGTATGGGCATGGACGGGCTGGCCGAACTGGCGAAATTCGTCGAGGAAGGCGGCACGCTGATCGTCGACGGATCGAGCGCGGCATTCGCCGCGGAAATGGGCCTGGCGCAGGGTGTGACCGAGGAGCATCCCGCGCAGCTCTTCGCCCGCGGATCGATTCTGCGCGGCATCATCTCCGACCCCAAGAGCCCCATCGCCTACGGTTATGAAGGCCGCGACCTGCCGGTGTATTTCAATCAGGATCCGGTCTTCAGCGTGGGTGGCGGCGGATTCGGCGGATTCGGCGGCGGCGGGCGCGGCGGCGCCGACGCGATGGCCCAGAACATCACGCCCAACGCCGTTCCGATTCACGTCTCTCCACTGGAGCCGAACACCTCGGAGCGGCCGCAGGGCCGCGGCGGGCGCGGCGGCGACCTGGACGAAGCGATGCGCCAGCAGTTGCGCGCCTTCGGCATCGTGCAGGCGGAGCGCCCGCGCGTCGTGGTCAGCTTCCCGCAGAATCCCAATGACATGCTGCTCTCCGGCACGCTCGCCGGCGGGCAGGCGCTGTCGGGCCGGGCAGCCGCGCTCGATGTGACGCTCGGCAAGGGCCACATCGTGATGTTCGCGCTGCGCCCCTTCTGGCGCTGGCAGACGCAGGGCACGTATTTCCTCGGCTTCAATGCGATTCTGAACTGGAATCATCTGGACGCCGGAAAAGCGGAAGCGTCCTCCCGGGAGCGTTCCACGGCGCGGCGGTAGCCGCGACCCACGATCGGGTTTGGCGATACATCCCGTGCGAGGAGGAAGCTTCGGCATCGCTGCCGGGCGTTGCACCGCACGCTACGCGTGGCGGTTCGGATGACCGCGGCTATCGGCCGCTCACTCGGGCCGCACTCTCGCCTTGTGCCTTACGAAGAGGAACAACCCCACAAATAGCGCCACCGCGAGCAACCCGAATTGCCACAGATGCGCCGTGATCCACGGTCCCGAATCTTCGCCGAGCGTCGCGCCCAAGTACGCCAGGCCAAAGTAACGCGGAATGCGCCCGGCCAGGATCACCATTAGGAATCGCAAGCGGCCCACGCGCATCGCCGAGGCGCTCGCCGCGAAGGCCTTGAACGGCAGGATCGGAATCGGCAGCAGCGCCGGGATGAACACCGTGATCAGGCCGTAGCGGAGAAACCAGGCGCGAAAGCGCAGGCCGCGCCCGGAGGCGGTGTATCTGGCCAGCAGCCGCTCCCCTCCGCGGCTGAACACTTCGTAGAAAACGACGCTGCCCACCAGCGCTCCCAGCACTGCCAGGCCGGCCGACAGCAGCGCCGACGCCGGTTGCGCGATGGTCACCGCGATCAGCAGCAGATCGGTTCCGCCGGGATTCGGCACCCCCGCGCCGTCGATTGCCGCAAAAAGAAAAATACCCGCCGGACCCCAGGAGATGAGAACGTCTTTAATCCGTCCCATTCACCATCCCCAGCAGCTCCGCTTCCCCGATCACTTTCACACCGAGCGAGCGCGCCTTGTCGAGTTTCGAGCCCGCGTCCTCGCCCGCCACCACGTAGTCGGTCTTCTTGCTGACCGATCCAGTGACCTTTCCGCCCGCCGCTTCGATGCGCGCCTTGGCCTCCTCCCGGGTCAGCGCCGGAAGCGTGCCGGTCAGGACGAAAATCCGTCCGGCCAGCGGCCCGCCGGTCTTGGGCTTGGCTTCATAGGTGAACGAAAATCCCGCCGCGCGCAGCCGCTCCACCAGATCTAAATTGCGCTCCTCAGCGAAGAAGCGGCGGATGCTCTGCGCCACCTTCGGCCCCACCTCTTCGGCCTTCTGCAGCTCCTCCTCACTCGCCGCGGCGATCTTGTCCAGGTCGCCGAACTCGTCCGCCAGAAATTGAGCGGTCCGTTCGCCGACAAAAGGAATGCCGAGCCCGTTCAGAATGCGCGGCAATTTCTTTTCCCGGGACTCGCGGATATTCTCGATCAGCTTCTCCGCGGATTTCCGGCCCATGCGCTCCAGTTCCATCAACTGTTCCGCCGTCAACCGGTACAGATCGGCGACATTCTTCACCAGCCCCTGGTCCACCAGTTGATTCACCAGCGCCTCGCCCAGCCCGTCGATATCCATCACGCCGCGCGCCGCGAAATGCAGGATCGATTCCTTCAGCCGCGCCGGGCAGTTGGTGTTGATGCAGCGGCTGGCCGCCTCGCCTTCGGCGCGCACCACTTCGCGGCCGCACACCGGGCATTCCCGCGGCATATGAAATTTCCTGCGGCGCTCGCCCGGCTTTACTTCCGTGGGGACCACGCGTACCACCTTGGGGATGACGTCGCCCGATCGCTCCACCAGCACCGTGTCGCCGATCTTCAGACCGAGCCGCTCGATCTCATCCTCATTGTGCAGCGTGGCGCGCGAAACCGTGACTCCGCCGACCATCACCGGCTTCAGATGCGCCACCGGAGTCAGCGCGCCGGTGCGGCCCACCTGCACTTCGATATTTTCGACGATCGTCTCCTCCTGCCGCGCCGCGAACTTGTACGCGATGGCCCAGCGGGGAGCCTTGGCGGTCCAGCCCAGGCGATTCTGCTGATCCACCGAATCCACCTTGGCCACCACCCCGTCGATTTCGTAAGGCAGCGATTCGCGCTTCTCTTCCCATTCGCGGCAGAAGCCCACCAGCGACTCGATATCGGGACAAAGCTTCCGCTTCGGATTCACCTTGAATCCCATCGCATCGAGCTTGTCGAGCGATTCCCATTGCGACGCAAACGCCGGCCGCCCGTCTCCGGCAAACAGAAAATAGCCGAAAAACTCCAGATGGCGCGCCGCCGTGATCGACGGATCGAGAACGCGCAGCGATCCGGCGGCGGCGTTCCGCGGATTGGCGAAGCGCGGCTGCCCCGCGGCGTCGCGTTCCGCATTGGCCTTTTCAAACGCGCGCCGGGTGAGCACCACTTCGCCGCGAACCTCCCAGTCGCCGCCGTCGCTCTTCAGCCGCAGCGGCAGCGAACGAATCGTGCGGGCGTTTTCCGTCACCTCTTCCCCGATCACGCCATCGCCGCGCGTCACCGCCTGCGCCATCCGCCGATCGCGATAGTGCACCGCCAGCGACAACCCGTCCAGCTTCAGCTCCGCGACATAGTGGTAATCCTCATCCCCCAGCAGGGTGCGAACCCGGCGGTCGAAATCGCGCAGCTCCTCTTCGCCCAGCGCGTTGTCCAGGCTCAGCATGGGACTCGAATGCGCCACCTTGGCGAAGCCCTCGCGCGGCCTCCCGCCGACCCGCTGCGTGGGCGAATCGGGCGCGCTCAGCTCCGGGTGCGCCTCCTCCAGGGCCTTCAAGTCCCGCATCATCCGGTCGTATTCGGCGTCGGAAATTTCAGGCTGATCGAGCACGTAATACAGGTATTCGTGATGGCGCAACTGTTCACGCAGATGCTCGGCTTTATCTGCGATTTTCTTCGGGATCGAGGTCACTTGAGGGTATACTTAGAAGATCGTACCGTATCGTCAGCCGGTTTTAATTTACAATCCTACGGCCGGCAAATTTCGCCGAAATCCAGAGCGCACTCTACAACGTACCATTGACGCGCTGGGTCGCGCGAACCTTCGCCCCAGGCCGTTGCCGACGTCCGCCCCGGCGCACGCCACCGAAATCGCCCAGGCCGCCGTGGCCGAAGGCGCCGACCTGGTGATCGTGCTCGGCGGCGACGGAACCATTAACGAAGCGGTCAACGGATTGGTTCATTCCCCGGCCGCGCTGGCGATTCTTCCCGGCGGAACGGCCAACGTTCTGGCCATGGAGCTGGGAATCGGATCGCGCCTGGGCCGTGCGATCGATCGTCTGGCGGACTGTGTCGAGCGGCGCATCGCCGTCGGAAGGCTATGTAACAAGACCAGCTCGCGTCATTTTCTGGCAATGGCCGGAGCGGGGCTCGACGCCAAGATCGTCTACGATCTGAATCCCAAACTGAAGGCCATCGCGGGCAAGGCCGGCTATTGGCTGGGCGGATTCGGCCACATCGGCCAGCGCGTTGTGCAGCTTGAGGCGCGCGTGAACGGCGCGCTTTATCGTTGCGGATTCGCCCTGGTCAGCCGCGTTCGTAACTACGGCGGCGACCTGGAGATTGCCCGCGGCGCTTCGCTGCTCAAAAACGATTTCGAGGTGGTTTTGTTTGAGGGCTCCCATCCACTGCGGTATCTGGCCTACATGATGGCTGTCGGCTTGAAGCAGGTGCAGAAGATGCCCGGGGTGCACACCATTCGCGCCGAACATTTGGAGCTGAGCGGCTCCGTCCCGGTGCAGGTGGACGGCGAATACGCCGGCCGCCTGCCGGTCTGCCTGGAAGCCCTGCCCGACGCGCTCACCCTGCTGATGCCGCCCGGTTATGGATAACCTGACGCATTCACTGGTGGGCTGGATGATGGCCCGCGGTGGGATCGACCGGAAGGTGATGCGCGCCGCCCCGCTGATGATCCTCGCCGCC
>Ga0335085_10013870_pt1 | contig 11789 bp, 10 predicted proteins | sample Lox_Sample_45_FD_206712 | JGI IMG/M metagenome (GOLD analysis project Ga0335085, IMG submission 206712) | Soil microbial communities from Loxahatchee National Wildlife Refuge, Florida, United States - Lox_Sample_4.5 | ecosystem: Environmental > Terrestrial > Soil > Wetlands | place: USA...
CTGAGGGCTTCAGGCCGGACGGGCAGCGTTCTCCGCGCTATGGGCTCGCAGATGATCAACACGCAGGTTTGGGTTCTCGTGGGTGTCCATCTGCTGGACACTGTGACCTGCGGCGATGCCGAGAGGCTCGATACCGCGACGCCGGTACTGGCGCGGATCTCCCCAGGTCAAGGGGCCGCATACCACATGAGCGGAGGCCAGGTCCGGAATCAGCGTGTTACTGCGGGACGCGTCCATAGCGCGGAGGACGCTGCCCAGATCGGCTGGGCCCGCCGTCCGGGGGGCGGGCCCGGGGACAGGCCCGGGGACAGGCCCGGGGACAGGCCCGGGACAGGCCCGGGACAGGCCCGGGGACAGGCCCGGGGACAGGCCCGGGGCGGGTGAGCCCGCGGGGCGTCAGGCCGGGCGGACTTCGGCGGCGCCGACGTGCCGCTTGCCGCGGCGCACGAGCAGGTAACGATCGTGCAGGAGGTCGCCGCGGTCCGGGACCGCGTCCTCGGCCGTCACCTTCCGGTTGTTCAGGTACGCGCCGCCCTCGGCGATGAGCCGCCTGGCGGCCGACTTGCTCGCCGCGATGCCCGTGAGCACCATCAGCTCCGCTACCGTCGGCATTCCGCCGTCCCCCGGCCCCGGGGGACCGCTGGAACCACCGGAACCGGCGGGACCAGCGGGTTCAGCTCTCAGGAAAATCTCGGTGTGCGGGACTTCCGCGAGGGCGTCCGCCAGGGTGCGCTCGTCGATGTGGGCGAGGTCCCCCTGGCCGAACAGCGCCCGGCTGGCCGCCAGCACGCGCCGGGTCGCGTCAGCACCGTGCACCAGGGTGGTGACGTCCTCGGCGAGCGCGTGCTGGCCGGCCCTCGCCCGGGGCCGTTCGGCGGTCTGGCGCTCCAGGTCCTCGATCTCCTCCCGGGACCGGAACGTGAAGACGCGCAGCAGCTTGGGTACCTCGGCGTCGCCGACGTTGAGCCAGAACTGGTAGAACGCGTACGGGCTCATCAGGTCGGGGCTGATCCAGATGGCACCGCCCTCGGTCTTCCCGTACTTGGTGCCGTCCGCCTTGGTGATCAGCGGGGTGGCGAGGGCGTGCACGGAGCCGCCCTCGGCCCGCCGGATCAGGTCCACCCCGGCGACCAGGTTGCCCCACTGGTCGCTGCCGCCGAGCTGCAGCGTGCAGTCCTGCCGCCGGTAGAGCTCGAGGTAGTCGAGGGCCTGCAGGATCTGGTAGCTGAACTCGGTGTAGCTGATCCCCCCGGCCTCCAGCCGCGCCTTGACCGATTCGCGGGCCAGCATCTGGTTGACCGGGAAGTGCTTGCCGATGTCGCGCAGGAAGTCCAGCGCGGACAGCCCCGCCGTCCAGTCCAGGTTGCTGACGATCAGCGCGCTGTTTTCCGCATCCCCGAAGTCCAGGAAACGCTCGACCTCACCCCGGATCCGGTCCACCCATTTCGCGACGACGTCGCGGGGGTTGAGCACGCGCTCGGCCGACTTGCCGCTCGGGTCGCCGATGAGCCCGGTCGCGCCACCGACGAGGCCGATCGGCCGGTGGCCGGCGAGCTGGAGCCGGCGCAGCGTCAGCAGCTGCACGAGGTTACCGATGTGCAGCCCGGGCGCCGTCGGGTCGAAGCCGCAGTAGACCGTGACCGGACCGGGGCTCAGCGCCGCACGGAGCTCGTCGAGGTCGGTGGACAGCGCGATCAGGCCGCGCCAGCTCAGTTCGTCGATGATGTCGGTCACGGCTGCATCGTGCCATCTCGGTCGCGGGAGGCGGTAACCGTTTCGGTTTTCCCGCTCCGGCTCGGCGCGTGCGCCCGGTAGGCGGAGACGGTGGGGTCACCGCCGATCCAGAACCGCCAGGGCACCTCGGCGCCCGCGCTGACCCCGACCCGGGGCCCCGTCAGCACCTCCCGGGGCGGCTCGTCCCCCCGAGCCCGGATCCGCAGCGCGGAGCCCGCGGCGCAGACGTCCGCACCGTCCTGGGCCCGGTCGACGGCGAGCGCCTGGCAGAGCAGCGCCGGCCCCCGTGCGAGGTCGGCGGGGCGCCGTGAGGTGAGCCGGCGGCGTCGCGCTACCGCGACACCCTCGACCACGGCGCCGGCCCGCAGCAGCACCGCCTCGGCCGTGCCCGCGGGCAAGCAGACGAGGTTGACGCAGAAGTGCATGCCGTAGGTGAAGTAGACGTAGGAGTGGCCCGGCGGCCCGAACATGACCGCGTTGCGCCCGGTCCGGCCGCGGTAGGCGTGCGAGGCGGGGTCCGCGGCGCCCGCGTACGCCTCCACCTCGGTCAGCGCGACCGCGACGAGCCCGTCCGGCGCCTGGTGCTCCAGCACGCAGCCGAGCAACGCCGGCGCGACCTGCAGGGCCGGGCGGTCGAAGAACGAGCGCGGCAGTAGCGCGCCCGGCGCGGTCAGCTCGTCGCCCCCGCGGCCGGGCACCCCCGGACCGGTCAGCTCGTCGCCCCCGCGGCCGGGCACCCCAGGACCGGTCAGCTGGTCGCCCACGCGGCGTGCTGGTCGGCCAGGGCGTGCAGCGCGGCCAGTTGCTCGGCGACCCGCTGCGGCGCCGTGCCGCCCTGCTGCTTGCGCGCGGCCAGGGCGCCCTCGACGGTCAGCACCTGCCGGACGTCGGGGGTCAGGTGCGGCGACACCCGTTCCAAGTCGGCGTCGCTGACCTCGTGCAGGTCCACGTCGTGCACCTGGCACCAGACCACGAGGTGACCGACGATCTCGTGCGCCTCGCGGAACGGCACGCCCCGCTGCACCAGGTATTCGGCCAGGTCGGTGGCCAGCGTGAAACCGGCGCTGGCGCTGGCGGTGATCCGCTCGGCGTGCAGCCGGAACGTGCCGATCAGGCCCGCCATCGCGGGGAGCACCAGCAGCAGCGTGTCGACCGCGTCGAAGACCGGCTCCTTGTCCTCCTGCAGGTCGCGGTTGTAGGTGAGGGGCAGCCCCTTGAGCGTGGTGAGCAGGCCGGTGAGCCCGCCGATGAGGCGCCCGGCCTTGCCCCGGGCCAGCTCGGCCACGTCCGGGTTCTTCTTCTGCGGCATGATCGACGAGCCGGTCGCATAGCCGTCGTCGATCTCGATCCAGCCGAACTCCTGCGAGGACCACAGCACGATCTCCTCGCCGAGCCGCGACAGGTGCACGCCGATGAGTGCCGCCGCGAAGCAGAATTCGGCGGCGAAGTCCCGGTCGCTGACCGCGTCCATCGAGTTGGCCGCCGCGGCGGTGAAGCCGAGCTGGCTGGCCAGCTCCCGCGGGTCGAACGGCAGCGACGAGCCGGCCAGCGCCCCCGCGCCGAGCGGCGAGACCGCCGCCCGCTTGTCCCAGTCCCGCAGCCGGTCCGCGTCCCGCGCGAACGCGTGCACGTGCGCCAGCAGCTGATGGGCGAACAGCACCGGCTGGGCGTGCTGCAGGTGCGTCATCCCGGGGGCCGCCACGCCGGCGTGCCGTTCGGCCTGGCCGAGCAGGGCCGTCTCCAGCTCGGCGAGCCGGGACACGATCATCCGCACGTGGTCGCGCAGGTACAGCCGCAGGTCGGTCGCGACCTGGTCGTTGCGGCTGCGCCCGGCGCGCAGCTTGCCGCCGAGCGTGCCCAGCCGCTCCAGCAGGCCGCGCTCCAGGGCCGTGTGCACGTCCTCGTCGGCGGCGGTGGGGCGGAACGTGCCGTCGCGGCACGCGCGGTCCAGGTCATCCAGGGCGGTGAGCATCGCGTCCCGCTCCGCCTCGGTCAGCAGCCCGGCCCCGTATAGCGCCCGGGTGTGCGCGCGGGAGGCGAGCAGATCGTAGGGGGCCAGCCGCCAGTCGAACTGGACGCTGACCGACAGCCGGGCCAGCGCCTCGGCCGGCCCGGACTCAAACCGGCCGCCCCACAGCCGGGTCGGCGCGCTGCCTGCTTCCGCCACGTATCCCTCAGTCCCTCAGCCCTGTACAACCGCGGTGCCGCGACGGCACCGTGCCCCGGGGGTCAGCTCACCCGGCGGTCACGGACGGCCGCGATCTTGCTCGGCAGGCCCCACAGCTCCACGAACCCCTTCGACAGCGCCTGGTCGAAGGTGTCACCCGTGTCGTAGGTGGCCAGTTGGTAATCGTAGAGCGAAGCGGGACTGCGCCGGCCGGTAACGACGGCCCGGCCGCCGTGCAGCTTCAGCCGGATGTCCCCGGTCACGTGCGCGGATGCCTGGGTGATGAACGCGTCGAGGGCGCGCTTGAGTGGGGAGAACCACAGCCCGTCGTAGACCAGCTCCGCCCACCGCTGCTCAGCCTGCCGCTTGAACCGGGCCAGGTCGCGCTCGACGCAGACGCTCTCCATCTCCTGGTGCGCGGTGATCAGCGCGATCGCGCCGGGAGCCTCGTAGACCTCGCGGCTCTTGATGCCGACGAGCCGGTCCTCCACCATGTCGAGCCGCCCGACGCCGTGGGCCCCGGCCCGCTCGTTCAGCTCGGTGATGATCTCCAGCGGGGTCTTCGGCGCGCCGTCGACCGCGGTGGGGATGCCGTCGGTGAAGCTGATCACCAGCTCGTCGGGCTCGCGCGGCTTCGCGGGGTCGGCCGTGTAGTCGTAGATGTCCTCCCAGGGGCCGTTCCAGATGTCCTCCAGGTGCCCGGTCTCGACCGCGCGGCCCCACAGGTTCTGGTCGATCGAGTACGGCGACTTGGACGTCACGTCGATCGGCAGGCCCTTGCCGGCCGCGAAGGCGATCGCCTTGTCCCGGGTCATGCCGGAGTCGCGCACCGGCGCGAGCACCTTGATGTCCGGGGCCAGCGCGGCGATCCCCGCCTCGAAGCGCACCTGGTCGTTGCCCTTGCCGGTGCTGCCGTGCGACAGCATCGACGCACCCTTCTCCCGGGCCACCCGGACCAGGTGGTCCACGATCAGGGGCCGGGACAGCGCGGAGACCAGCGGATAGCGGTCCATGTACAGCGCGTTGGCGGTCAGCGCGGGCACGCAGTAGTCCGCGGCGAACTCGGCCCGCGCGTCGATCACCTCGGCGTCCGCGGCGCCGCAGGCGAGCGCGCGCTTGCGGATGTCGTCCATGTCCTCGCCGCCCTGGCCCACGTCGATGGCGACGGCGATCACCTCGGCACCGGTCTGCTCGGCGATCCAGCCGATGGCCACGGACGTGTCCAGGCCACCGGAATACGCCAGGACTACGCGGTCCTTCTCTTCGTTCATTTTCGTTATCCTCTGGAAGTCTTCGGAAGGGTCAGTACGTCAGGGGGTCAGGCGCCGCGGGGCTACCCGCGGCGGTCATCGTCGGCGCTCGGCCAGGGCGAGCAGCCGCGCCGCGAGGTTGGCGCCGCCCGCCGGGTCACGCGCGATCACCAGCACCGTGTCATCACCGGCCACGGTGCCGAGGATCGACGGCCACGCCGCGTGGTCCAGCACCGAGGCGAGGAACTGCGCCGCGCCGGCCGGGGTCCGCAGCACCACCATGTTGGCGCTCGCCTCGGCGGAGATCAGCAGCTCCGCGGCCACCCGCGCCAGCCGCGGCCCCCCCAGGGCGGCCGTCCCGGCTTCGCTCCCCGGGCCGGCGGCAGGGGCGGTCCCGCCCGGCAGGCCCGGCCGCGACCCGGGACCGCCCGGCTCCCCGGGCAGCGCGTACACGAGCGACCCGTCCGCGGCGCGCACCCGCACCGCGCCGAGTTCCTCCAGGTCACGCGACAAGGTTGCCTGGGTCACGGGAACGCCGCGCTCGTTCAGCAGCCGGGCGAGCTCCTCCTGCGAGCGGACCTGGCGGTCGGTCAGCGTGGCCGCCACCCACGCCTGCCGTGACGCCTTGGTGCTCGGCCTGGTCACCGTCATCATGCCTGCCCGAGGAGCCAGGTGAGCAGGGCCTTCTGTGCGTGCAGCCGGTTCTCGGCCTGGTCCCAGACGGCGCTGGCGGGGCCGTCCATGACGTCGGCGCTGATCTCCTCGCCGCGGTGGGCGGGCAGGCAGTGCAGCACCAGGCAGTCCCGGCCGACCAGCTCCAGCTTGCTCTTGTCCAGGCCGAACGGACGCATGCTGGACATCCGCTCGGCGTGGGTGTCTTCCTGCCCCATGGACGCCCAGACGTCGGTGGCGAGCACGTCCGCGCCCGCGCAGGCCTCGGCGGGATCGGCGTACCACCGCACGCTGCCCCGGGTCAGGCTGGCGATCTCGGCGGCGGTGGCCATCACAGCCGGGTCCGGGCGGTACGCCGGCGGCGACGCGATCCGCACGTGCAGGCCGGCCGTGGCCCCGCCCAGCAGGTAGGAGTGCGCCATGTTGCTGAACCCGTCGCCGAGGAAGGTCAGCGTGAGGTCGCACAGGACGCCCCGCGCCGCCCGGATCGTCTGCAGGTCGGCGAGGACCTGGCAGGGGTGGAACGCGTCGGTCAGGGCGTTGATCACCGGGACGTCGCTGGCGGATGCCATCGCGGCCACCCGGTCCTGGCCGAACGTCCGCCACGCGATCGCCGCGGCCTGCCGGGTCAGCACCCGCGCGATGTCCTCGATCGTCTCGCCGCGGCCGATATGGGTCGCCTGGGTGTCGATGATCAGCGGGTGGCCGCCCAGCTCCGCGATGCCGGTCGCGAACGAGACCCGGGTCCGCAGCGACGGCTTGTCGAACAGCACGGCCACCGTCCGCGGCCCGGCCAGCGGCTTGCGCGCGAACCGGTCGGCCTTCATCGCGGCGGCGAGGTCGAGCACCTCGGCCTGCTCGGCCGGGTTCAGGTCATCGTCACGGAGAAAGTGCCGCGGCCCCGTCATGATGTCCCCCGCGCGGTGCCCGTTGCGGCGGCCGCGGCCGCGGTGGCGTCGTCCAGGACGCGCGGCAGCGCGCTGAGGAACGCCCCGGCCTGCGCGGCCGTGATGATCAGCGGCGGCGCGAGCCGGATCGCGTCCGGCTGCACGGCGTTGACCAGGAACCCCGCCCGCCGCGCGGCCGCCTCCACGCCGGCCGCCTGGTTCGCGGTCAAGATCGCGGCCAGCCAGAGGCCCTCGCCGCGCACCCCGGCGAGCAGCGGGTGGGAGGTGGCCGCGATGCCGTCGGCGAGCTGCCGGCCGACCGCGGCGGCCGCCTCGAGCAGCCCGTCGGCCTCGATGGTCTCCAGCACCGCGAGCGCCGCTGCGCAGGCGACGGGGTTCGCGCCGAACGTCGAGCCGTGATCGCCCTTGCCCAGCACGCTGCCGAACGCGCCGAATCCGATGCACGCCCCGATCGGCAGTCCCCCGCCCAGCCCCTTGGCCAGCGTCAGGACGTCCGGGGTGACGCCTTCGGCCTGGTGCGCGAACCAGTGCCCGGTGCGCCCGATGCCGCTCTGGATCTCGTCGATGACCAGCAGCGCGCCGGACGCGTCGCACGCCTCCCGGGCCGCGCGGAGGTAACCGGGCGGTGGCGGGATGACGCCGGCCTCGCCCTGGCACGGCTCGACGAACACGGCCGCGCAGTCGTGGCCGACCGCGGCGCGCAGGGCGCCCGCGTCGCCGTAGGGCACGAACCGCACGTCGATGCCGAACGGGCCGAACGGCTCGCGGATGGAGGCCTTACCGGTCAGCGCGAGCGCGCCCATGGTGCGCCCGTGGAACCCGTTCTCGGTGGCCACCATGACGGGGCGCCGCGGTCTCACGTTCGGCCGGCCCCAGTGCCGCCGGACCAGCTTGATCGCCGCCTCGTTGGCCTCCGCACCGGAGTTGGCGAAAAAGACCCGCGCGTCGGCGGGCTCCGCACCGGGGCCGAGGAGCGCGAGGATCCGTTCGGCCAGGACAATCCCGGGCTCGTGCAGGAACAGGTTCGACGTGTGCGCCAGCGCGCCGACCTGGCGGGTGACAGCGGCGACCAGCGCCGGGTGCGCGTGCCCCAGCGAGCTCACCGCGATCCCGGCGAACAGGTCGAGGTACTCGCGCCCGTCGGCGTCCCACACCCGGCAGCCCTCGCCGCGGGCCAGCGCCACCTGCGGCAGCCCGTAGTTGGGCATCAGGGCGGCCGCGAACCGCTTCTGCAGGACGTCCGTCGCGCTCACGCTCTTCCCGCCTTCCTGGCCGGCGAGTCGGGGATGACCATGGTGCCGGTGCCGGAATCGGTGAAGATCTCCAGCAGCACGGCGTGCGGCTGGCGGCCGTCGAGCACGTGGGCCTGGGCGACGCCGCCGCGGACCGCGGTCAGGCAGGCCTCCATCTTGGGGATCATCCCGGTGCTCAGCCCGGGCAGCATGGTCTCCAGCTCACCCGCGCCGATCTTGCTGATCACGTCGCCGGACGGCGGCCAGGTCCGGTACAGGCCCGGCACGTCGGTGAGGATCATGAGCTTGGCCGCGCTCAGGGCGACGGCGAGCGCGGCCGCGGCGGTGTCGGCGTTGACGTTGTAGACCTCGCTGTCCTCCCCGCGGGCGACGCTGGAGACGACGGGGATGCGCCGGTCGGCGAGCAGTGCGCGGATCGCGCCCGGGTCGGTGGCCTCGATCTCGCCGACCAGCCCGACATCGACCGGCGCGCCGTCCACGATGGCCGGCTTGCGGCTGGCCGTGAACAGGTTCGCGTCCTCGCCGGACATGCCGACGGCGAACGGGCCGTCCCGGTTGATGAGCCGGACGATGTCCTTGTTCACCTTCCCGGTGAGGACCATGCGGACGACGTCCATCGTCTCGGGCGTGGTCACCCGCAGGCCCGCGGTGAACGTGGTCTCCAGGCCGAGCCGGTCGAGGTGCTCGGTGATCTGCGGGCCGCCGCCGTGCACGACCACCGGGCGGATCCCGGCGTACCGCAGGAAGACGAGGTCCTCGGCGAAGGCGGCGCGCAGCGACTCCTCGGTCATCGCGTTGCCGCCGTACTTGATCACCACGGTCCGGTCGTGGAACCGGATCAGCCACGGCAGCGCCTCGATCAGCGCCGCCGCCTTCCCCGCCGCGGCACCGTGCGCCGGGCCGGGACCGGGGCCGGGGCCGGGACCGGGACCGGGACCTGGGCCGGCCGCGGCCTGGTCGCCGATGGCCGTCATGTCGAGTACGCCGAGTTCTCGTGCACGTACTCGGCGGTCAGGTCGGTGGTGAGGATGGTGGCGGCGCTCGGCCCGGCGGACAGGTCGACGGTGATGGTGACGTCCCGCGGGGTCATGTCGACCTTGGACCGCTCATCGCCGGCGCAGCCGTTCCGGCAGACCCAGATCCCGTTGATCGCGACGTTCAGCCGGTCCGGCTCGAACTGGGCGGCGGTCGTCCCCACCGCGGAGACCACCCGCCCCCAGTTCGGGTCCTCCCCGGCGATGGCGCACTTGAGCAGGTTGCTGCGGGCCACCGCGCGCCCGGCGGCGACCGCGTCGTCCTCGCTGGCCGCGCCGATCACCTCGACCGCGATCATCTTGCCCGCCCCCTCGGCGTCCAGCTGGAGCTGCCGGGCCAGGTCGGCGCACACCTCGGTGAGCAGGCCGGTGAACGTCCCGGCGTCCGGCCGGATCCCGGACGCGCCGCTGGCCAGCAGCAGCACGGTGTCGTTGGTGGACATGCAGCCGTCGGTGTCCAGCCGGTCGAAGGTGACCCGGACCGCGGCCCGCAGCGCAGCGTCCAGCTCGGCGGCGGGCAGGTCCGCGTCGGTGGTGAGCACGCACAGCATCGTGGCCAGGCCGGGCGCGAGCATGCCGGCTCCCTTGGCCATGCCGCCGATCGCGTAGCCGGTCCCGTCCCCGCCGCCCTCCCGGCGGAACGAGATCTTGACGACCGTGTCCGTGGTGCGGATGGCGTCGGCCGCGGCGAGGCCCCCGCCCCGGGAGGCTTCGGCGACGCAGGCGTCCACGGCCGGGAGGATCTTGTCCATCGGCAGCCGCTCGCCGATCAGGCCGGTGGAGCAGACCGCTATCTCCCCCGCCGAGTCGCCGAGCGCGTCGGCGAGCCGTTCCGCGGTCAGATGGGTGTCCTGGAAGCCGAACGGTCCCGTGCAGGCGTTGGCCCCGCCCGAATTCAGCGCCACCGCGCGGACCCGCCCGCCGCCGGTGACCTGCTGGGTCCACAGCACCGGCGCCGCCTTGACCCGGTTGGAGGTGAAGGTGGCGGCGGCGGCCCGGGACGGCCCGTCGTTGATCACGACCGCGACGTCGCGGTCGCCGGAGGCCTTGAGCCCGGCCATGACGCCGGCGGCGCGGAAACCGAGGGGTGCGGTGACGCTCACTGGTGCGCTCCCGGAGAGGTCTTGACGCTGGGGGAAGTCTGGCGGCCGGGCATCACGGCGCGACTCCGTACGCGGTGAGGCCGGCCGATTCGGGCAGGCCGAGCATGAGGTTGGCGTTCTGCAGCGCCTGGCCGGCCGCGCCCTTGCCGAGGTTGTCGATCGCCGCGACGACGACCGCCCGGCCGGCGCGAACGTCCGCCGCCACCTGGAGGTGGGCCGCGTTCGACCCGGCGGTCGCCCCGGTGCTGGGCCACTGGCCCTCGGGCAGCAGGTGAACGAACGGCTCCCCCGCGTACGCGGCCGCGATGGCCGACCGGAGCAGCGCGGTGGCCGCCGCGGGGTCCTCCCCCTGGCCAGCCGCCGCGGCCCTTCCGGCCAGGCGGGCGGTGGCGGTAGCGAGGATGCCGCGCGGCATCGGGGCCAGCGACGGCGTGAACGAGATGGTGACCCGCTGCTGGCCGCCGTCCTGCTGGCCGCCGTCCTGCTGGCCGCCGTCCTGCTGGCCGCCGTCCTGCTGGCCGCCGTCCTGCTGGCCGCCGTCCGGGGGCAGCACGCCCTGCAGGGCTTCCTCGATCTCCGGGGTGTGCCGGTGCACGCCGCCGACCTTGTAGGCGGACACCGATCCCATGACCTCGCTGCCCATCAGGCTGGCCGTGGCGCCGCGGCCCGCCCCCGACGTACCGGAGGCGGCGACGATGACGATGTCGCTGGGCTCGGCCAGCCCGCTGGCCAGCAGCGGCGCGAGGGCCAGGATCGACGCGGTGGCGTAGCAGCCGGGCGAGGCGACCGTGACCGAGGCGCGGATCCGCGCCCTGGCGCCGGGCAGTTCGGGGAGCCCGTACGTCCAGTGGCCGGGGTGCTCGCCGCCGTAGAACCGCGCCCAGGACGCGGAGTCGGCGAGCCGGAAACCGGCCCCCAGGTCGACGACCCTGGTCTGCGCCGGGAGCTGCGCGGCCAGCGCGGCCGCCTCGGCGTGCGGCATCGTCATGAACACCAGGTCGGCCCCGGCGATCGCGGCGGGATCGGCCGGCCCAAACGTCCGGCCCGCGAGCCCGATGAGGTTCGGGTGCACGGAGGTGACCGGGGCGCCGGCGCTGGATCCGGCGGCCAGTGGCCCGATCTCCAGGTCCGGGTGGCCGGCCAGGAGACGGAGAAGCTCACCGCCCGCGTAGCCGCTGGCGCCTGCGACCGCGACCCGTGCGCCCATCTCGCGCTCTCCTCCTGAGTTGACCCCGGTGCGCCGTCCCGCCCATCTGGGCATCAGCGTCCTGCTTGAGAAATTATGCAGTTCCCCGAGAAATTATGCAACCCCATATGTTCCGCCCGGTGACACTCAAGCACAAGGCCCCGGCGTCGATGCCGTCGCGGCCGACGGTCCGGGCCGGTCCGAATCCCCCGGGCCGGTCAGGATCCCCCGGGCCGGGCACGATCCCCCGGGCCGGGCACGATCCCCGGGGCCGGGCACGATCCCCGGGGCCGGGCACGATCCCCGGGGCCGGGCACGATCCCCGGGCCGGGCACGATCCCCGGGCCGGGCACGATCCCCCGCTCCCGTGCGCTTTACATGTAGAGGTGCCATCGCATGTACCCGGATACACGTAGAGGTGCCATTGCGGTCATGCGGTTGGAGGGCCGGGGCGGCGGCTTAGGGCGTTTGCCAGGAGGCCG
>Ga0335085_10013871_pt1 | contig 11788 bp, 10 predicted proteins | sample Lox_Sample_45_FD_206712 | JGI IMG/M metagenome (GOLD analysis project Ga0335085, IMG submission 206712) | Soil microbial communities from Loxahatchee National Wildlife Refuge, Florida, United States - Lox_Sample_4.5 | ecosystem: Environmental > Terrestrial > Soil > Wetlands | place: USA...
CCGATGTGGCCGGGTACGAGGGCGCGAAGTCGGAGATCAGCGAGGTCGTCGACTTCCTGCGCAACCCCGACCGGTACGCACGGGCCGGGGCGGTCGTACCCCGCGGCGTGCTCATGGTCGGCCCGCCCGGCACCGGTAAGACGCTGCTCGCCCGTGCCGTGGCCGGCGAGGCGAACGTGCCGTTCTTCTCGGTCAGCGGCTCGAGCTTCGTCGAGATGTTCGTCGGCGTGGGCGCCGCCCGGGTCCGTGACCTGTTCGCCGAGGCGCGCAAGCGATCGCCCGCGATCATCTTCATCGACGAGGTCGACGCGATCGGGCAGCGCCGGGCGGGCTCGGGTGCGGTCGTCTCCAACGACGAGCGGGAGCAGACGCTGAACCAGCTGCTCGCTGAGATGGACGGATTCGACCCCACGATGGGCATCGTCGTGCTCGCCGCGACCAACAGGCCAGAGGTCCTCGACCCGGCCCTGCTGCGCCCTGGCCGCTTCGACCGCCAGGTGACCATCCCGCTGCCCAACGTGAGCGAGCGGCAGGCCATCCTGCGGGTGCACACCAGGGGCAAGAAGCTGGCGCCGGACGTGGACCTCAGCGTGGTCGCCCGCGGCACGCCAGGCTTCTCCGGCGCCGACCTCGCCAACCTCGCGAACGAGGCGGCCATCTTCGCGGTGCGCGACAACAGGGACGTGGTGACTGGCGGCGACTTCGACGCGGCACGTGACCGGATCATCCTCGGCCGCAGGGAAGGCTCGAACGTGCTGCTTCCCGAGGAGAAGCACGCCGTCGCGGTGCATGAGTCTGGGCATGCCCTGGTTGCCGCCTTGTCCGAGCACGCCGACCCGGTCGCCAAGGTGACCATCCTGCCCGCCGGGCAGGCCCTTGGCGTCACCGAGCAGCTGCCTCTCGTGGAGCGGCACATGTACGGCGAGGACTACCTGTACGACTCGCTCGCCGTGCGGCTCGGCGGCCGCGCCGCCGAGCTCGTGGTACTCGGCCAGGGCTCCACGGGTGCCGGCAACGACCTGGCGGGCGCCACCGACCTGGCAACCAAGATGGTCCGCGAGTTCGGCATGTCCCAGGTACTCGGGCCGGTTGGCTACCCGGAGGGCGGCTCGGTGTTCCTCGGCGGCGGCGGTCCCGGCATGTCGAGCCGTCCCTACGCGGAGGCGACCCAGGCCGCCATCGACGGCGAGGTCTCCAAGCTGCTGCGGCAGGCCGAGGAGCGCGCCATCGACCTGCTCAAGACCCACCGGGCCGAACTTGACTCGCTGGTGACCCTGCTCCAGGAAAAGGAGACGGTCGACGGCTCCGACGTCTACCGGCTCGCGGGCCGTCCCGACCGTTCGGTGAGCCTGTCGCCACCCGCCGTGGCCCTCGCACCGCACCCCGCGAGCGCGGACGGCTCCGGGGGCGGCCGGCTCGCCAGCTCCGACGACCCGCTGCCCGGTTAGGCAAGTTTCTCGGGAATGACATTGCTTGAGGCAAGGGGGCTCCGGTAAGGCATGTCTAAAAAGTCCCATACGCGCATGGTTAAGCGCCGGAGGAGAATGGCCCCCTCGGGCACATGAACCGTGCCGACCCGTACTTTTTAGACATGCCTTAACCTAGCCCTGTGGAAAACGCGGGAGGCGGCGGCTTGCTGCCCCAGCTTCGGCTGGATGACCTGCTCTCTGAGCTGCAAACGCGGCTTCAAGCCGTGCTCGCGACCAGGGACCGGATGCACGGGCTGCTCGAGGCGGTCATCGCGATCGGCTCAGGGCTCGACCTCGAGGCGATGCTCCGCAGGATCGTCGAGGCGGCGGTGGACCTGGTGGACGCCAGGTACGGCGCGCTCGGCGTGATCGGCGAGGAGCAGCGGCTCATCGAGTTCATCCCCGTCGGCCTGGACGCGGCGGAGATCGAGCGCATCCACCACTGGCCAGAGGGGCGCGGCCTGCTCGGCCTGCTCATCAAGGACCCGCACCCGCTGCGGCTCTCCGACATCGGCACGCACCCGGAGTCCTCGGGCTTCCCCGAGGGACACCCGGCGATGGGGTCGTTCCTCGGCGTCCCCGTGCGAGTCAGGGACCGGGTGTTCGGCAACCTCTACCTCACGGAGAAGCGCGGTGGCGGCGAGTTCACCGAGGACGACGAGGCGGTGCTGACCGCGCTCGGCGCCGCGGCGGGCGTCGCCGTGGAGAACGCCAGGCTGTACGAGGAGGCCAGGCGGCAGCAGAGCTGGCTGCGGGCGAGCAGCGAGCTGACGATCACGCTGCTGTCCGGCGCGACGCCTGCCCGGGTGCTCGAAGACCTGACCGGCCAGGCGCTCGAACTGTCCGGCGCCGACCTGGTGACGCTGGCGCTGCCAGACGAGGACGGCCGCAGGCTTACCCTGGAGTACGCCGCGGGGGAGAGGGCGGCCGAGGCCCGCGGTCTCGTGGTCCCCGCCGGCCAGTCGCTATCCGGCCAGGTGCTCGCCAGCGGCGAGCCAGTCACCGTGGAGAACTTCGCCGCCGACCCGCGCACCGCGGACATCACCCGGCTGCCAATGGGGCACATCGGGCCCGCCGTCCTGTTCCCGCTAGGCACGCCCGGCCACGTGCGCGGTGTGCTCACCGTCGGGCGCTCCCAGGGCAGGCCGCCGATACAGCAGGGGGCGGCGAGCGTCGTCGCGGCGTTCGCCGCACAGGCGGCGGTCGCGCTCGAACTCGCCGATCGCCGGGCCGACGCGGAGCGGCTGTTGGTGTTCGAGGACCGCGACAGGATCGCCAGGGACCTGCACGACCTGGTGATCCAGCGGCTCTACGCCACCGGCATGTCGCTCGAGGGCACCATGCCGATGATCACCAGGCACGAGGTCGCCGACCGGGTGCGCAACGCCGTCGACGCGATGGACGACACGATCAGGGACATCAGGGGCACGATCTTCGCGCTCCAGTCCCGCGTCCGGGTGAGCGCGCCGCGGCTGCGGGCGGACATCGTAGCGCTCACCGACGAGATGGGGGAGATGCTCGGCTTCGCGCCCGCGCTGCGGCTCGGCAGCGGGCTCGACTCGCCGGGCAGCGCGGAGCTGTCGGACCAGGTGCTCGCGGTGCTGCGGGAGGCGCTGTCCAACGCGGCGCGGCACTCGGGTGCGTCCAGGGTGGACGTGACGGTGGACACCGACGACGCCGGGATGCTGACGCTGCTCGTGCGGGACAACGGCTGCGGGATGGGGGAAACCGGCAGGCGCAGCGGCCTCGCCAACATGACCGAGCGGGCGGAGCAGCTCGGCGGCGAGCTGCGGCTGGCCGACGCGGAAGGCGGCGGGACCGTGCTTGAGTGGCGGGTCCCCGTCCCCGAGGCCCCGGTCGTGGACGACGAGGGGCCGCGGCCGGCACCCGAGGGCAAGTACCCGCTTCGCTAGCGTCGCTAGCGCGCGCTGCTGCCCTGGGCGTGGTCCTCGCCGAACACCCGGGCCGCGTAGGCGGCGGCCTGCGTGCGGCGCTCCATGCCCAGCTTGGCGAACAGGCCGGAGATGTAGTTCTTGACCGTCTTCTCGGCGAGGAACAGGTGCTCGCCGATCTGCCTGTTGGTCAGGCCCTCGCCGATCAGCTCGAGAATCCGCTTCTCCTGCGGCGTGAGGCCGGCCAGCGGGTCCTGCTTGGCGGTCTGCCCGCGCAGTCGCGCCATCAGCTGCCCGGCGGCGCGCGGGTCGAGCATCGACTGCCCGGTCGCGACCGTGCGCACCGCGCCTATCAGGTCGGTGCCGCGGATCTGCTTGAGCACGTAGCCGGCGGCGCCCGCCATGACCGCGTCCATCAGCGCGTCGTCGTCGGCGAACGAGGTAAGCATCAGGCAGGCCACCTCGGGCATCTTGGAGCGGATCTCCCTGCACACCGTCACGCCGTCACCGTCGGGAAGCCGGACGTCGAGCACGGCCACGTCGGGGCGCAGCGCCGGGATTCTGGCGAGCGCGGAGGCGGCGGTGCCCGCCTCGCCGATCACCTGGATATCGCCCTCGGCCTCGAGCATGTCGCGGACCCCGCGCCTGACGATCTCGTGATCGTCGAGCAGGAAGACCTTCACCGGCTGCTTTGCGTCGCTCTCGCTCGCTGGGGTTCCCACGGTGCTCTCCTGATCCTCGGCTTCTTAGTAAGACGTTATGCGGCCATCAGGCCCGGCGCCATGGACTAACGTCCCGGACAATCGGGGCGCACGGTAGTCTCGGGGCCATGGCGCATGGCACCGGCGCGCTGCCGCAATTCATTCCGAGCCCGTCGATTAACAGTTTTCATATCGGCCCGCTCGACGTCCACTTCTACGCCCTCGGCTACATCATCGGGATCACGCTGGCGATCCTGGTCACCCGGCGGCGCTGGCGTGCGCTCGGCGGTGACCCGGACCTGGTCAACGACATCGCGCTGTGGGTGGTCCCGGCCGGCATCATCGGCGGCAGGATCTACTTCGACATCACCACGCCAGCCGACATCCCGCACGTCTGGTACGGGGTGTTCGCGGTGTGGACGGGCGGCCTCGGCATCTGGGGCGGTGTGGCGCTCGCCGCCGCGGTCGGCGCCTGGCGGCTGCGCAGGCTCGGCATCACCGTCGGCCCGTTCGCGAACGCCATCGCACCCGCGCTGCTCGTCGCCCAGGCGGTGGGCCGGATCGGCAACTACTTCAACAAGGAACTGTTCGGCGGGCCCACCACGCTGCCGTGGGGTCTCGAGATCCCGTACCAGTACCGTCTTTCCGGCGGCATCCCGGCCCAGGACCTGCACTTTTCCACCTTTCAGCCGACGTTCCTCTACGAGCTCATCTGGGACCTGGCGCTCGCGGCCTTCCTCGTCTGGCTCGGCCACCACGCCAGGATCAGGCCGTGGGGCCTGTTCGCGCTCTACGTGGCCGGCTACTCCGCCTTCCGCATCTTCGAGGAGGCACTGCGTGTCGACTCCTCCGAGCACTTCCTCGGCCTGCGGCTGAACATGTTCGTCGCGGTCGCGCTGACCGTCGCGGGCCTCGTCTGGTTCGTGATCGTGCAACGCCGCCCGGAGCGACCGTACACGGTGCTCACGCCGGGCGCCCCGGAGGCGGCGGGCGGCGTGGCGGCCAGCCCGGAGGAGGCCGGCCCGGAGGAGATCCTGGCGGGCGACACTGGCCAGGAGGAGTACGCCGCGGCGCCCGGCGGCGCGGAAGCCGGCGAGCAGGAAGCCGTCGGCGGCCAGGTCACGGCAGGCGCCTCAGGTCCGGCGGCCGATGCGGCCGCGGCTGACGATGCGGGTGGAACAGGCAACCGTTCCGAAGGCTGAAAGGGCGCTGGCCACCGCTAACCCGCGGCTATCGCGGCGACCTTCGCCCCTGCGGCCCTGACCAGGTCAGCGGGTGTGATCTCGATCTCAAGGCCGCGCCGTCCCGCACTGCAGAATATCGTGATGTGGTCGAGCACCGACGCGTCGATCACCACGGTGAGCCGCTTCTTCTGGCCGACGGGCGAGATGCCGCCGGCCACGTAGCCGGTGGCCCGCTCGGCGGCGGCGACCTCGGCCATGGCGGCCTTCTTGCCGCCAACGGCGGCGGCGAGCGCCTTGAGGTCAAGCTGGCGGTGCACCGGGATCACGCCGACCGCGAGCGTCCCGCCATCGACCGCGGCGACCAGCGTCTTGAACACCCGGCCCGGCGGCACGCCGAGAGCCTCGCTCGCCTCCAGGCCGTAGGACCCCGACCTCGGGTCGTGCTCATACTCATGCAAGGTGAACTTGATCTTCGCCCGGTCGAGGGCGATCGTCGCCGTGGTGCCGCGTCCTGCCACGAACCGTCACCCTAGCGCCTGGCGCCCCCGGGCGAAAATGGTTAGGCCGTTGCCGGGAACGCTGCGCATAGTGGGCCTATGCGCGTCACGTTTCCGCGGCTTGCGGACCATCAGCGGGCGTACGCCGTCGTCGAGCGGGACGACGGCGTCGTCTACCAGTTGTTCGGCGGCACGGCCGGCCCTGGCCTGCCGCACGACATCAGGCACCTGATCGTGGAGCGTGAGCTGCGGATCAGCGACGGGATCTGGGGTGCCATCGCGGCGGGCACGGTCTACGGCAGCATGCGGCACCTGAGCGGACGGCGGCCGCCGCACGCGGCGGACCGGTCGGCCCAGCTCAAACGGACGCAGCGGAGCCGGGTGATGCGGGCGGAGCTGTTCGCCAACCTCGTCGAGGCAGTCGCGGTGCTAGATGACCAGTCGCCGGACCGGATCATGCGGCTGACCAGGGAGAAGCTATCGGTGGTGCCCGTCGTTGAGCCGGGCATGGACCCCTGCGAGGTCATCGCGGTGCCGCCGCCGCAGGTCCTGGTGACCGCGGCGCGGGCGCTCCAGGTGGAGGCGGCCCGCTGGGCGCGGCTGCGGGTCGGCGAGGAACTCGTCTACGAGTGGCGCTGCCCGGTGCGGTCGCTGCGCAAGACCGGCGGTGCGGCTGGGTAACGTATCCGTTCATGACTGATGAGGAACTGATGGCGCTCGCCCTCCAGCAGGCGCGGGCCAGCCTTGACGATGGCGGCGTCCCTGTCGGCGCCGTCCTCGCCGCGGGCGGCACCGTGATCGCCGCCGGCCACAACGAACGGGTGCAGCACGGGGACCCGGTGGCGCACGGGGAGATCTCCGCGCTGCGCAACGCGGGCCGTCGCGCCTCCTACCTGGACACCACCATCTACACCACGCTGTCACCGTGCCAGATGTGCACCGGAGCGATCCTGCTCTTCCAGATTCCGCGCGTCGTGGTCGGCGAGGCACGGACGTTCGAGGGTGATCTAGGCTTTCTGCGGGCCAAGGGCGTCGAGGTGGTGCTGCTTGACGACCCGGACTGCATCGCGGCGATGGAGGAGTTCCAGCGGCGCTACCCGGAGGTCTGGAGCGAGGACATCGGCGGCCGCTAGCCGGGTAGGCTGCGCTGCCGGCGCCGGTGCCGGCAGCAAGCCCGTCAGCTTCATTCAGTGACGTGGCTGGGTGTCTTGGATTGCGGGCCGCCACAAGTTGCCGGCCGCCGCTCCTGTTGCCCGGAATGTCGCGATGCGTGCCTGGCCGGCCCCTGGAGATAAACTCGCACCTTGTGAGCAGCGAAGTTTCTGCCGAGATCGGCGAGCGGTTCCCTGACGTCGCGGCGCTGAGCGCGGCGCTCGACAAGACGGGCTACATGGCGGGTGATCAGCTGGCGTCAGCGCTGTTCCTCGCGGTGCGGATGGGCCAGCCGATCCTGCTCGAGGGCGAGCCTGGCGTGGGCAAGACCCAGGCGGCGAAGTCGCTCGCCGAGACGCTCGACACCATGCTCGTCCGGCTCCAGTGCTATGAGGGCATCTCGGCGGCCGAGGCGCTGTACGAGTGGAACTACCCCAAGCAGCTGCTCGCCATCAGGCTCGCTGAGGCGACGCACGAGACGCTGCGCGAAACCGACCTGTTCACCGCGGACTTTCTGCTGTCGCGGCCGCTGCTCACCGCGCTCGACCACCCGGGGCCACGGCCGGCCGTGCTGCTCATCGACGAGGTGGACCGGGCGGACGACGAGTTCGAGGCGTTCCTCTTCGAGATGCTCGCGGAGTCTTCTGTGACCATCCCGGAGCTCGGGACACGCCACGCCGTGGTGCCGCCGGTGGTGATCCTGACATCCAACAGGACCAGGGACCTGCACGACGCGCTGAAGCGCCGCTGCCTCTACCACTGGATCGGCTTCCCCGACGCGCACCGCGTCGCCGAGATCATCAGGCGGCGGGTGCCCGCGGCGCGCGAACCGCTGGCCGGCGAGGTCGCGGCGGCGGTCGCCCGGCTGCGCGACCTGGGGCTGACCAAGCCGCCCGGCATCTCCGAGGCCATCACCTGGGCGGGCGCCCTCACCGTGTTCGGCGACGACCGGCTGTCCGCGGACGCCGCGGGCCGGACGCTGAGCGTCGTCGTCAAGTACCCGGAGGACGAGCAGGCAGTGCGGGACGCGGGGCTGGCTTCCGTCGTCGGGCATGACTGACGACGGCCGCACGACCGACGGCCGCCTTACTCCGGGCAGTCCAGGGGCTCCGTTGCGCGAGGCCGGCGGGGGCCAGGACGGCGAACATGCCACGGGCCTGTCACCCGACTACGCCGCCCTTGCGGCGATGCTCGCGGCCGGGCTGCGGAGCGCGGGGCTGCCGGCGGGTCCCGACCGCAGCGAGCGGCTCGCGGGCGCCCTGACCGTGATGCGGGCGAGGACCATCGGGCAGCTGCACGCGTGCGCGCTCGCCACGATGGTGTCCGCGCCGAATCAGGTGGACACCTTCGAGCGGGTGTTCAACGAGATGTTCGGCACGGGTCCAGCCGGGCCACGGCGGCCCGAGGTGACCGCGCCGCAGCAGAACATGATCGTCGAGTCGGCCGAGCGCGCCGACGGCGAGGACGCATCGGCGGACGCGGTGAACGCGGACGAGCTGCCGCCCGAGCTTGCCGGCCTCGACGAGGTGCTATCGGACGGGATGGGGAGCGAGCGGGAAGCGGAATCGGACGAGGACCCCGAGCCTGCCGACGGCATGCCCGCCGTCCGCCGTGTCGCGTCGCGGACCGAGCGGCTGCGGGAGCGGGACTTCGCCCAGCTCTCCCCGTCCGAACTGGCGCAGCTCGCCGCGCTCATGCGCGAGCTGGTGATCGCGGTGCCGCCGCGCCGCACCAGGCGCTACCGGCCGAAGAAGGACGGCGCGCGGCTCGACATGCGCCGCACGATGCGGCAGGCGACTAGGACCGGCGGCGAGCCGGTGCGGATCGCTAGGCGGGCGGTGCGCACCAGGCAGCGGCGGCTCGTGGTGCTGTGCGACATCTCCGGCTCGATGGAGCCGTACGCGCGGGCCATCCTCCAGCTGATGTACGTGGCCTCGCGGTCGTCAGGCGCGACGGGCGGCGGCGGATCCGGCTTCTCCGGCCCGTCGGGCGACGCGTCACGGCCGCGCACCGAGGTGTTTACGTTCGCGACCAGGCTGACGCGGCTGACGCCGTTCCTTGCCGCCGCGTCGCCGGAGACGATGCTCGCCCGCGCCGGCGAGGCCGCGCCCGACTGGGCCGGCGGCACCAGGATCGGCGCGGCGCTGCGCGAGTTCAACGACCGCTACGGCGTGCGCGGCATGGGACGCGGCGCGGTCATCCTGATCATCTCCGACGGCTGGGAGACCGGCGACCCCGCACTCCTCGGCGCGCAGATGGCGCGGCTGCACCGGATCGCCTACCGGATCGTCTGGGCGAACCCGCGGACCCAGTCCGAGCGCTATCGCCCGGAGGTCGGCGGCATGGCCGCCGCCTGGCCCTACTGCGACGCGGTGGTCAGCGCGCACAACTTCGAGTCACTCGACGAGCTCCTCGAGGCACTCCGTGCCCACCGGGTGCACCGCCCCTCCTACGTGCCGTCGTTCCCGGACAGCCCGGCGGCAGCCGCCCACGCCGCCGCCGGCCCGCACCCAGCCGGCGCGGCCTCCTCCGCTTCGCCCGCGGACCCTCCGCCGCTGAACCTCCCCATCACCCAGCAACTGGGCCGCCACTGGTCCCCAGGGCGCAGCTAGTTGTTGGCCACCGCGGCCGCCGTCCACCACTACCTGAAACTCGCCGGCCCCGCAGTTCCCGCTGCCCACACAGGCCTCGCTGCGTCACCGATGATCACGGAAACTTTGATCCTGGCGGAAACAAAGAGCGTCCTACGCGCACTAAGTTTCCGTGGTAATCAGAATTTCCGTGATCATATTCGAGTCGGTGAGACGAGCGTGGCCTGCGGGGCCGGTGTGGCCCCGCCGCCGGGATGGCGGCGGCAGGCGGTGGCCAGACGGCGCGCCAGAAGTAGAGGATCATGCCCGCCGCGGTGGCGACGTGCAGGCCGACGATGAACGCCAGGTACGGAGACTCCGGTGCGGAGACGCTCAGGTCCTGCGCCCATGAGCCGCCGATCAGGGCGGGGATGAGCACGTTGTGGCCGAGGCTGGAGACCGGAAACAGCTCGGTCACGCCCTGGACAAGGCCAACGACCATGGCCTCTGCGTAGGTCATGTGAGACGTCATCTGCGGCGGGCTCGCTCTTTGCTACGGCGATCTTCTACGGCAGCGTAGAAGATCTCCTGTTAGTGTGCCCTCCAACACGAATCAACAAAAGAAACACCCTGAAAAGTAAAGAGGTACCAAATGCAAGGTCTCGTTATAGTTTGGGGGTGATGGGTCTCCTGGCGGCGGCAACTCCTGCAGTGCCTTCGGCGCTGAGCGGGCTGCCGACTGCTGTCGCCGTCGCGGCGCTGTGCGTCGCCGTGGTCGTGGAGATCATCGCCATTCCCGGGATGCTGCTGCCCGGCGGGACGGTGACGCTGATCGCAGGCGCGCTGATCGGCTCAGGCCGGCCAGTGCTCGCCGTCGCGGTCCCCATGGTGATCGCCGTCATCGGGGCTGATCAGCTGGCCTATCTCGGCGGTGCGGCGCTCATCGACTGGTGGCGCCGCCGCCGGCCGGCGCGCGCGGAACGTGACGGCGGACCGCCCGAGCGGGCCGCGGGCCGGGGGCGCGCCGTCGGCCAGGGGCGGGCCGCGAGCTGGCTGACCGCGGCGATGCCGACGGTGGCGGGCGCGGTGCGGATGCCGTATCACGCCTTCGCCGTGCGGCTGATCATCCTGCGGATACCCTGGCTGGCGGCGGCGCTCAGCGTCGGCACGCTCGCGGCCAAGTGGCTGGGGGACATCGGCCACGTCGTCGGGGTCGGCGGCGTGATCGCGAGCCTCATCGTGCTGGCCTGCCTGCTCGTCGCCAGGCACAGGCCTGCGGCGGTCCGTGTGTTCGCCAGGGGAACGGGCGTCCTGCGGAAGAGGTAAACTTCTACACTCCTGTAGAAGATGGCTGGCCGTCCGCTGGAAGGAGCAATCGGTGCAGAACCTGACCCACCTGATCACCCAGTACGGGTACCTCGCGGTGTTCGTGCTGATGGTCGCCGAGTCGGCCTGCATCCCAGTGCCCTCCGAGGTCATCATGATGTTCGGCGGCGCGATGGCGGCGGGCGCCTTCGGCGGCGCGCAGCCATCGCTCATCGGCGTGGTGGCGGCGGGCGTGCTCGGCAACGTTGCGGGGAGCTACCTCGCCTGGGCGGTGGGCAAGTACGCGGGGCAGGCGGCGATCGGGCGCTGGGGACGGCGGATCGGCATCCGCGAGCACGAGATCGACCGGGCCGGGGTCTGGTTCGAGCGGCACGGCCCGGTCGCGGTGCTTGTCGGCCGGGTGATCCCGGTGATACGCACGTTCATCTCGCTGCCCGCCGGGTTCGCCGACATGCCCGCCTCCCGGTTCGGCCTCTACACCGCACTCGGCTGCATCCCGTGGACCGCCGCGCTTGGCATCGCGGGCTACGCTCTCGGCGCGAACTGGGAGACGGTCGCCAACGACTTCCACGGCCCCACCTACGCCATCGCCGGCATCCTGCTGGTTGCCGTCGTCGTGATCGTGGTGCGCCGCCGCCGCGCCGGCAATGCCCCGGAGGCCGGCTCCGCGGTCAACACGGGGACGGCGGGGCCGAACGGCCGCGCCATCCCCGTCGCCGTGGCCGTGGCCGCTTCTAACGGTCGGCCGGGCGAGTCGGCCGGTGGTTTTCCCGGGCAGCAGCCGCCGTCGCCGTATGCCCACGGCCCGCAGGACGCCTACCGCGCGCGGGACGCCTACCCCCCGCGGGACGCCAACGGTCCTCTGGACGCCTACGGTGCCCAGGATGCCTACCGACCTCAAGGCGCCCGAGGGCCGCAGGATGCCTACGGCCCACGGGACGCCCACCGCACTCAAGGCGCCTACGGCGGCACTCAAGGCGCCTACGGCCCGCAGGAT
>Ga0335085_10013872_pt1 | contig 11788 bp, 12 predicted proteins | sample Lox_Sample_45_FD_206712 | JGI IMG/M metagenome (GOLD analysis project Ga0335085, IMG submission 206712) | Soil microbial communities from Loxahatchee National Wildlife Refuge, Florida, United States - Lox_Sample_4.5 | ecosystem: Environmental > Terrestrial > Soil > Wetlands | place: USA...
GGAGCGCCCGGGTCACTCCGGCCAGGATCGGCAGGTCGAGCGAGGGGGTCAGCAGGCGCTCGCCCTCGCGCCACCAGACATTCGCCGTCGGAGCTTCGAGCACCGTCCCGTCGGCGGCCACGAGCAGGGCATCGTCGGCTCCGGCGGCAATCGCCACGTCCTGCGCCGCCATGTTCTCGGCGTAGCTCGTCGACTTCGCACTCGCGAGGGCGCCGGTCGACCAGGGAACGACGGCGAGCCGCAGTCCACGCCCGCGCATGTTCTCCAGCTCGGGGTCGAGCGAGGAAGCGGTGGCGACGAGCGTCCTGCCGGTCCAGTACAGGCGGAGTCCGAGGTCGGTCTCAGCGCAGGCGCCGATCACGAGCTCGGCGAGTCGTAAGCATTCCGCTGCGTCGGGCGGCGCGAGGCGGACGCGTTCAGCCGAGCGGGCAAACCGTGCCAGGTGCTCGTCGAGCAGGAACGGCCGGCCGCCGTAGACACGCGTGGTCTCGAATACCGAGCGCCCGCGCAGGAGCGCCTCGTCGTCGGCTGCGAAGACCGGCTCGCCCGGGTCTACGAGGCCGCGACCGGCGACCGCGACGGCGAGCACGTTCATGACGCGAGCGCCAGCAGCGGCCGGGCCTTCACCCACGACTCCTCGATCTCCGCCTCCGCCTCCGAGTCCCAGACGATTCCACCGCCGACCCAGAGGTGGATCGTGCTGTCCACCACAGCGAACGTGCGAATCGTCAGGGCGAGGTCGAGGTCGCCGTTCGCATAGATCCGGCCGAGCGCGCCCATCGAGGCGCCGCGGCCGACGGGCTCGAGCGAGGCGATCAGCTCGAGTGCGCTGCTCTTGGGGCAGCCGGTGACGGAGCCGCCGGGAAGAACGGCCTCGAGCAGCTCGGTCAGCGTCACCTCGGGCCGCAGCTCGCCTTCGACGGTGGCGACGAGGTGCGTCACGCCGGCCAGCTGGCGCTCGGAAAGGAGCTCGGGCCAACGGATGCTGCCGGGCACGCACACGCGCGACAGGTCGTTGCGCTCGAGGTCGACGATCATCACGTGCTCGGCGGCGTCCTTCGCCGACAGGATCGGGACGCCTGCCGGCCGCGTCCCCTTGATCGGCGAGGTCCGGACTGCGCGGCCGCGCTTCCGCAGCATGAGCTCCGGCGATGCGGAGACGATCGTCCAGCCGTCGCCCTGCAGTGGCGCCGGTTCGAGCGGCCGCAGCGGCGCGAGCGCAGTCGCCAGCGCGCGTGGATCGCCGGTGAAGTCGGCCCAGAGATGCTGGACGAGGTTCACTTGGTAGACGTCGCCCTCGCGAATCGCCTCCCGCACCGTTTCGATCGCGGTGGCGTACTCGGCCGGGCTCCACGTCTTGTGCCACTCGCCCGTCCTGAAAGTGCTCGTGGGCGCCGCGGGCGGGTCGAGCGAGTACGCGACCTTCGGCAACCGACACGCCTCCGGCCCGCAAGGAGCACACGCGCCGTAGCCGATGAACACGCTCGCGACGTCGAACTCCTCCCGCGCCAGCGCGGGCTCGAGCTCCGCCAGGGAGGAGAGCTCAACCGTCACGTCACGCCGTCCGGCACGGCGAAAACCTACGTGGCCGCCGTTCCAGGCAAGGGAAAGCTCGAGTGGGCCGGTGCTTCGGGACCCCTGAGCCTGCAGAGGATCGCTGTCAGTGGATGACTTTGAAATGCGCACAGCGGTCTTGCCCATAGCCCGGTGGCCGCCGGGCCCGGCAGTGTTTCGGAGACCAAAAAGCGGCCGAGGACTCTTGCCGTGTCCACCCGTAGGTTCCTAGACTGGGCGCGTGGCCGATGTTGCTGCCGAGAACCTCGAGGCGCAGGAGGCGTGGAACGGCGTGCTCTTCGACCGCTTCCTTCGATACCGGGACGTCGTGATACCCGGTCTGGCGGTGTTCGGCGAGGAAGCACTCCGCCTCCATCCACCGAAGGTCGGCGATCGTGTGCTCGACATCGGCTGTGGGTTTGGCGACACCACGCAGCAGCTCGCCGGGTTGGTCGGCCCGAGCGGTTCGGCGCTCGGCGTCGACATCGCGGCGCGGTTCATCGAACAGGCCCGCGCCGATGCAGACCTCGCCGGCGTCGGCAACGTCCGCTTCGACGTGCGCGATGTGCAGTTGCTGCCGTTCGACGACTCGTTCGAATACGTGTTCTCACGCTTCGGGACGATGTTCTTCGACAACCCTGTCGCCGCCCTTCGCAACGTGCGTGCGGCAATGACGGAGGACGCCCCGCTGTGCGTGGTCGTCTGGAGACGCAAGCTCGACAACCCGTGGCTCCACGTCGCCGAGAACGTCGTCAAGCCGCTGCTTCCGGAGCCGGAACAGACGGACGAGCCCCGCTGCGGCCCGGGGCCCTTCTCGATGGCGGACGCCGACACCACCAGCGGCCAACTGCAGAGCGCCGGCTTCCGCAACATCACGCTGCGGCGCCACGACGCAATGTTGCTCTTCGGCCGCACACTCGATCAGGCGGTGGAGATGAACCTCGCGCTCGGTCCGGCAGCAGAGGCGCTGCGGCTCGCCGGCGAGAACGGGAAGGAGATGCGGCCGAGACTCGAGGATCTCCTGCGTGACGCGCTCGCCCAGTTCGTGGGCACGGACGGCACAGTCACTGCTCAGGCGTCGACCTGGATCGTCACCGCCCGGGCGTAGCGGCACCTAGCCGGCGGCTTCGGCCTTACGGAGTCCGCGGAAGGCCCAGATCGAGAACAGCAGGCCGAGCGCGGCCGCCGCGGTGAATGCGGCGAAGACCTCGGTTGGGGCCGCCGCGACGAATCCGCGCCCCGCCTCGATCACCCGCGTCATCGGGTTGACGGTCGCGACGCCGTGGATCCAGCCCTGCAGGAGCGCCAGCGGCACGTAGACCGGTGCGAAGAAGAGCACGAGGAACACCGGCATCTGCATGATCGGGCCGGCCTGCATCGACCGCAGGCGCATCGCCACCCCTGCGGCCCACGCCGTGGCCGCGAAGTTGATCATGATCGCGAGCGCGTAGAGTCCGAACAGGTCGACGCCGGTTCCGCCGACCTTCATTCCCACCGCCAGTGCGACCGTGGTGAGGACTGAGACAGTGACGACCCAGCGCCCGAGGGCCGCGACTGCGTAGCCCAGGATGATGCCGCTGCGGTTCGGCGCTGCCAGCAGGAGCCTCCGCGCGAACCCGCTCTCGAAGTCGCGGGCGATTCCGAAGCCGGTGAAGACGCCCGCGAACGCCGCCGACTGGACGACGACGAACGCGAACTGGAACGCCGTGTAGCCGTCCGGGAACACGAACCCCGGGGCGCGCGAGATCCCGGACAGGCCCCCCGCGAAGGCGGTGAAGAAGAACAGCGGGAAGACGAGCGATGGGATCAGCAGCGACTTGTTGTGCGTGAAGTTGTGCAGGCTCCGCCACGCGACGCCCTGTGCCACGGCGAGGCGGTTCACGAGCGGGCCAGCCTTCCCTTCAGCGAGACCGCGGCCAGCGTGATCGCGATCGCGGCGACGGTTCCCGCGATCCCGAACCCGAGCGCGAGGGCCTCGCCGTTCCAGCCGATGATGATCAGGCTGCGCACGCCCTCGATCAGATAGGAGACGGGGTTCGCGGTCGCCACGTCGTGGAACCAGCCGTGGGTCATCAGGTTGCGCGGGATCGCCATCGACGAGAGAAAGAGGAAGACGAAGAACGCGGGGAACAGTCCCTGTACCGCCTCACCCGAGCCGGTCCGCAGCGCGGCGACGAGGCCGAGTGCACCGAATGCGAGGACGACGAGGATGAAGAGCGCGAGCAGCACCAGCACGCCGAGCGGACCCGACGCGAAGCGGACGCCGATCGCCAGGCCGACGGCGACGTACACGATCGCCTGAAAGAGGCCAAGGGTGATCGTCCCCCCGAGTTGGCCGACGAGCAGCACGACGCCCCGCATCGGGGTCAGCGACAGCCGGCTCAGGAACCCGGTCTGGATGTCGCGCGCGAAGTCGGTGCCAGTGTTCATCGTCGCGAAGAGCGCGCCCTGGATGAACGGCACGGCGAGGATGAAGGCGACGATCGAGTTGGTGGGGAAGCCCGGGAGGTGTGTCTCGGCGCGGAGACCGGCCGAGTTGACCGCGAGCAGCATGAGCGGAAAGACGACCGGGGCGATGATGTTCGCCGGCTGGCGCATGGTGCGCACGACGGAGCGGCGCGCCAGCAGGTAGGCCTGGTCGACGGACTCCGGCATCATGCGGGCTCCATCGCGAGCCCGCCCAGCGGCTGCTCCTCTCCGTCGTCGGCGCCCTCGAGCGAGCGCCCGGTCTTGGCGAGGAAGACGTCGTCGAGCGACGGCTGGTGCAGCTGGAGCTGTGCGATCGCCACCTGCTCGCCGTCGAGGGCGCGCACGATCTCGGCGAGGTCTGCCTGGCCCGTCCGCAGGCGGACGGCGACGCCGCGCACGGACGCAACCGGCTCCCCGAAGCGGGCGAGGATCGCAGCTGCGCGATCCCCCACCGCGGGGTCTGCGGGGACGACCTCGACGGTCGGGTGCGCGATCTCGGCCTTCAGCGCGTCCGATGTGCCCTCGGCAACGATCCGCCCGTGGTCGATGATCCCGACGCGGTCGGCGAGGACGTCGGCCTCCTCGAGGTACTGCGTAGTCAGAAAGACGGTCACTCCCTCCTCCTTCGCCAGCCGCCGCACCTCCTCCCACAACGCGGTCCGGCTCTGGATGTCGAGCCCCGTGGTCGGCTCGTCGAGGAAGAGGATGTGCGGGCGATGGACGAGCGCCAGTGCGAGGTCGAGCCGACGCTTCATCCCGCCGGAGTAGCCGCGCACCTTGCGATCGGCCGCGTCGTCGAGGCCGACGCGGGCGAGCAACTCGTCGGACCGCGGACCGCGCTCGGAGCGCGGCAGCGCCTGGAGGCTCGCCTGCAGGCGCAGGTGCTCACGGCCGGTGAGGAGTGGATCGAGCGCGGCCTCCTGCAGCGCCGCGCCGATCGTCTTGCGCACCTCCGGCCCCTGCTTGACGACGTCGAAGCCGCCGACGCGTGCAATCCCGGAGGTCGGCGGCAGCAAGGTGGTGAGCATCAGCACCGTGGTCGACTTGCCCGCACCATTCGGGCCGAGGAAGCCGTAGATCTCCCCCGAGACGATCTCGAGGTCGATGCCGTCGACGGCGCGCGGGCCTTTCTTGAACTCCCGGACGAGGCTCTCGGCCTCGATTGCGAAGCGGCTGCTCACTCCGAGCCAGTCTACCTAGATACTTGAGTCAGGCAAGTATGAAGGTGATCAAGTATCATTTCGGCTTGTGGCAGCGAAGACCGCCCCAACGAGGTCGGTAGCCCGAGAGGCTCAGCGACTCTTCTTCCAGATCGGGATGGTCCATCGCACCCGAATCGGCACCGAGTTCGCCGAGCTCGGGCTGACCTTCGCGCAGGCGCATGCGCTCCGGTTGCTCGACCCCGACAGGCCGTCGCCGATGAGCTCGCTCGCGGAGCTGCTGGTCTGCGACGCGTCGAACGTCACCGGGATCGCCGACCGGCTCGAGGCCCGCGGCCTGGTCGAGCGCCGCAGCCTCGGCGCCGACCGCCGCGTCAAGACGCTCGCCCTCACACCGGCCGGAGTCGAGCTGCGAGCGCGTGTGACCGACCTGATGAGCGAGCCCCCCGCTGCTATCACCGCGCTCTCCCTGGAGGACCAGCGCACCCTCCGGGACATCCTCCGGCGCGCCGTCGAACATCTCCCCGCAGCGACCGCGAGCGACTAGCCCTTGCTCTTCGGGCGAACGACGCGCAGCATCGCGTGCATGCCCATCGCGCGATGGTTTGCGATCGTGCACCAGAGCATGTACATGCCGGGAACGAGCTTCAGCTTGCGGTCGACGACCTGGCCGGGCTGCACGCTTGGGAAGCGGAAGATATGCGTGCTGCCCATGCGCTCGATGTCGAGGTCGTGCGTGTCCTGGCCGTGGTTGACGAGCTCGATGATCACGCGGCCGGCTCTCACTTTCTCGCGAGAGAGGGTGTAGCGGAACTCCTGCGCGACCACCTGGACGCGGGCCGGAGGGCGCGGCGCTTGAGCGAAGATCATGCGACCAGCTTAGGCTGGGAGAAGGACGAGGCCTTGGGGATCACGGCGGCGGCGTCGACTCCGAGCCACTGCTCCAGCAGAGCCGAGTAGACGCCTCGGAAGTCCGAGGTGGCAGTCACGTTGCCGTTGCTGTCCAGCTTTTGCAGGCCGGGGAACTCGCCGACCATCTTGCCCGCCACGCGCGTGCCGAGGAGGAAACCGGTGCCCGCGGCCCCGTGATCGGTGCCGCTGTCGCCGTTCTCTTCGGCGCGGCGCCCGAACTCCGACCAGATGTGGACGAGGACACGGTCGGCGAGACCGCGCGCTTCGAGATCACGCTGGAACGCGAGCAGGGAGTCCGACGTCAGCTGCAGTCCCTGGGTGAGTGCCGTCGGCTCGCCGGCGTGCGTGTCGTACTCGCCCGGAGCGGTCAGCGCGACACAGTGGAGCGGCAAGCCGGCTGCGAGCATGGCGGCGAGCCCGGCGAGCCTGTGTGGGAACGGGTCGTCCGACTGGGGATACGGGACGGGGCTCGAGAATCCGTTCGAGGACTGGAACGGAATCAGCTGCCGGCGTAGACGGTCCACCTGCGCCGCGGTGTTGCCGGCGGTCCGCAGGCCGGCGTCCGCAGGCTGGTGACCCATGAGACCGATCGCCTCGAGCATCCGCTGCTCGACCTGCCCCCAGACCCGATCGCTGTAGAAGCTGTACTGGTCGGGGGCCGAGATCGACGCGACCGGAACCTTGGCGGTGGCGAGCGCCGGGGCCAGGGTGTCGTCGAGCGAGAGTCCCTGGAGCGGGTTGTTCTTCGTCCCGGCCCGGTCGAGGTACCGTCCGAGCCAGCCGGTCCGGAGTTCGGTGTCCGTCGCTCCGACCTCCCAGTAGTGGCGGGAGGTGAAGTGCGACATGTCGGAGTGCGTGTAGCCGACGGCCGGCAGCACCGTCACCTTCTTCTCCGAGTAGAGCTGCGCGAGGCCTCCGAGCGCCGGATGCCAGTAGAGGCGGTCGTCCTCGGCGAGTTGGGTTCCGCCGGAGAGTGCGAGCTTGGGCCGAAGCTTCTGGTACAGCGGGTCGCCCTGCGGCGAGAGCACCGAGAGGCCGTCTGCGCCGCCCTCGAGGAAGACGGAGACCAGGATCGGTGCCGCGGGCCCGGACGCTGCAGCGGCGATTCCGTCCTCGAGCGCACCGATGCCGAGCCGCGAGCCGCCGTAGACGGCGATCGCGGCGCCGAGGCTGCCGGCAAGGAAGCGGCGTCGGCTCAGTCCCGTTCCGGCCGGCAGCGGCATGCCGGGCTCGATCGCGGGGAGCCCCCGGCCCGCCTCCGCCAGTGCGCGATGGAGGAGCCGTGAGCGCGAGAGCCCGTCGCAGTGGTTGCACGGCCTCGTCATGCGGCCTGCAGCTCCGGCGAGACGGCGATCAGCTGGCGGAGTGCGTTCTGGATCATCACCGGGTACTGCTCGCGCTTCCAGGACGCCCCTTTCGCGTCACCGAGCGCACGGTGCGCGAACGTGTGAAGGGCATGTCGTGTGTCAGGGCCGAGCGGAGGGTTGTGCCAGAACTTGCACGCGCCGTCGAGGAGCTTCTTCGCGTCGTCGGGCTGATGGGCGTGCCCGGGGTCGAGGGCCTGGCGGTTGAGCACGTACTGCGCGATCCACCAGCGTCCGCGCCACGTCGCCGTGTCGAGCCAGCGGGTGTCGTCCCAGCCACCGACGTTCGGTGGGTAGAAGAGCTGCTGCCCTGCCATCGAGTCGAGCCAGGTCCAGGCGGTTGTGTCGATCCCGCGGCGGATTCGGCGCAGCAGGCCGGCGTTGTAGACGACCGGCGGCTTGACCAGCCGGGGGCCCTGGTAGAGCGCGGGATGGCTCAGGATCGCGGCGACGACCGGCCGCACCTCGTATCTCGAGGACTTGTAGAGGCGCTCGAGCGCCTTCTGTGTGGCGTGGTCGGGCGCTGCCGGGACGAAGTAGCTCCAGAGCTTGAGGACGAAGAACGAGGCGTGATCCGGATGCGTGACGCAGAGGCGGCACGAGTCCTTCCACGTGAACTTTCCGTGGTGGTGGAAGATCGTCTTCCGGCCCGGATCGTGGTACGTCGGGTCGTAGCGGAACTTCACGGGCCCGAGGTTCTGGCTCCAGCTGTTCCGAAAGCCGGTGAGCGCGCGCGCCTGCTGGCGGACGTCTTCCTGGGTGTAGCCGCGGTCGGCGCCGAGCGTGAAGAGCTCCATCATCTCCCGCGCGTAGTTCTCGTTCGGCGAGTCTTTCGAGTTGTCGCTCCCGTTCAGCCAGAGCAGCATCGCCGGGTCCTTCGTCACGTCGAGCAGCAGCTCGTGGAACGAGCCGAGGCCCCGGTCGCGGAAGAGCTGGTTCTGGTTCAGCATGAGCCGCTGCGAGTCGACGCCGTTGTTCGAGGTTGCGAACCAGTCGTGCCAGATCAGGGTCATCCGCTCGACGAGTGGCCGCGAGGTTCGCACCATCCGGTCGAGCCACCAGACGTGGTCGTCGCCCCAGGCGTCGTAGGGTGCGAGCGGCTGGCCCTTGTCGTTGTGCGGCCGGTGCCCCACGAGGTGTTCCCGTCCCGGATGCGTCAGCTTGTGAACGGCACCTTCGAGTCCGAGGCGAGCGAGCTTCTGCGCCTCACCGGGTCGCGGCCCGAACCCGGCGCGCCAAAGCAGCCGCTCGGCCTCGGCGGCCCCGAACGTCCCACGCCACACGGCGATACTCGGCACGCCAAAGAGGATCGGCAGCGACCGGCGCGCACGGAATCCCTCATCGAGGGCACCTTCATGCGTTGCGGATGATGGAAGCCCTTGACCGCCGGTCTTAAGGTCGTTCCGTGGCGGCGGAGCGGACTTCGCGCGGACGCCGGACCTACGACGCGGCGATGGCGCGTGGGACCGACGTCTACGAGCGCGGGCGGTTGTGGATCGAGAATCAGGATCCCGCCTCGCGGAAGGGCGCGACGATCGGCTGGGTGCGCCGCTATCAGGCGGCGGACGGCCAGCTCTACGCCGTCCTCCTCGCCGCCTATCTCTTCCTGACCGTGATCCCGCTGGTGCTCGTCTACTCGAGCTACCTGTACCGCGATCCGGAGGCACTCGCACAGCGCATCGACACGCGCATGAGCCTCGGGGGCAGCACCGCGAAGCTGCTCGACACCGTGCTCGCCGGGGCGTCGGGGCACAAGTTGTCGGCCGCGGTGATCGCGGTCATCGACCTGTTCTTCTTCGGCCTCGGCCTCGGGCGCGTGCTCCAGCTCGCCCACGCCCGCTCCTGGGGGCTCGACCTGCGGAAGAGCGTCGTCGCCGATCAGATGCGCTATCTCGAGGTGCTCGGTGCGGCGGCGCTGCTGCTGCTTCTCTATGTCGTGCAGACGAAGGAGCTGCGCGGCTCGTCCCCCTGGATCGGCTGGGTGCTGGACATCGGCTGGCTCGCCGTCCTGTTCGGCTTCTTCGTCTGGGCTCCGCAGCTGCTGCTCCACCGCCGCGTTCCCCGGCGCGACATTGTTCCCGGCGCGGTTTTCACGATCCTCGGCCTCGTCGCCTTGCGCGTCGTCTCGGTCCTCCTGCTCAAGCACTGGCTCGAGTGGTACTCCAAGACCTACGGCGCTCTCGGGATCGTGATGGCGATGTACTTCTGGCTGATCGTCATCGCCACCGTCCTCATCCTCGCCGCCGCGCTCTCGCCCGCGCTCGCACACCGTCGCGACCTGCGCCGCGGACACCTAGCCGGTCAGGCCGGCGATTCCGTTGTGCAGCAGCGATAGGGAGAGCAGGACGATGATCACCGAGGCGATCAGGCGTAGATGCCCTTCGAGCCACACGCGGACGGCTCGGAGGAGACGCTCGGCCCAGTCGTGGGCGACGACCAGGAGCAGAAGCGCGATGCTCAGGGGCAGCAGTGAGACGATGGTGAACAGGAGCCACTGCGCGGCGTAGCCGGCGGTCGTCGGGTTGGTCTCGGAGATCGTCTTCAGTGCGATCGGGATGAAGCCGCCGGGGTTGGCGAGTGTCGCGCCCGCTGCGAAGACCGCGATCCACGGCGACGACGCGAGGGCGCTCATCTTCGTGACCATGCCTTCAGTCGTCTTTTCGGAGACGGGTTTTTGCCAGGTGCGGGCGACGTAGACGAGCAGCAGGGCGCCTGCGACGAGGTCGAAGACCGAGACCCAGGTCTTCCGCCCGCCGCTGGAGGTTGGCGCCGCGACGTCGCCCAGCACGAACGCGGCGGCAATGCCGATCAGGATGGTGACCGCGAAGGCGCCGAGGTAGAACCACGCGCCGGTGCGAATCGGGCGCTTGGCCAGGACGAGCGCGAGCACGGAGAAGGTCAGCGTCGTCGGCGAAAGCATCGCCGCGATCGAGACGAGCACCAGTTCGGTGTCGATCCAGCCCATGGCCTCGCGCATCCTCGTGCATCAGCCTGGTGAATGCATCGTCACAAGTAGGCGACGCCGCCGTTGAGAAGTAACGCGCGGCAGTTCCGAACGTGATGAAGTACCGGTAGGAACAACGACCGAGCAAGGAGGAGAGATGTCAGAACAAGCAGCCGAGACTCCGGTTCTCGACCTTCTGGCGAAGATGACGGCGGACTCGATGGACGCCGCGGACCTCGATCCGGCGGCGCTGATGCTCGTGCGGATTGCCGCTCTCGTGGCCGTCGACGCTCCGCCGGCCTCGTATCTGTTGAACCTCGGTGCAGCGGGTGAGGCAGGCATCGAGAGCGAGCAGATCCAGGGAGTTCTGGCGGCAGTCGCCCCGATCGTGGGCACCGCCCGCGTGACCGCGGCGGCGGGCAACATTGCCCGTGCGCTCGGAATCGCACTCGATCTCGCGGAGATCGAGGAGTAGGGCCCCGAGCACGTCGCTCCATTCGGCCCGAGGTCCACGCGGTGGGCCTCGGGCCGAGATTCGGCCTAGGGCGCGTAGGCGATCTCGCCGTGCATCGCCTCGTCGAGGCCCCTCTCGGCCTCCTCGCCGACGCGAACCGGCGCGATCCGGTCGATCACTCGAAGCATCACGTACGTGAACGCAAACGCGTAGAGCGAGCAGCCGACGCCGGCAGCGACCTGCTTGCCGAAGAAGGCGGCGGTCCCGTGGATCAGACCCTGCGCACCGTTCGGGTTCGTCGCCGTCCCCGCGAAGACGCCGAGCAGGATGATTCCCAGCAGGCCGCCGACTCCGTGCACTCCCCAGACGTCGAGCGCGTCGTCCCACTTGAGGCGGTTCTTGAGCTGGATCGCGTAGTAGCAGACGAGCCCTGCCGCCACTCCTATCACGACCGAGGCGTAGATCGGGACGTAGCCGGCCGCAGGCGTGATGCAGGCGAGGCCGGCCACTGCGCCGGTGAGCAGACCGACGAAGTGCGGCTTGCGCGCTGCGCGCCACTCGACGAAAAGCCAGGTGATCGCCGCGAAGGACGCCGCGAGGTCGGTGTTGAGGAACGCCAGGGACGTGATGTCGTCGACCTTCAGCTCGCTCCCGGCGTTGAAGCCGTACCAGCCGAACCAGAGCAGACCGGTGCCGAGCGCGATGAACGGGATGTTGTGCGGCGAGTCGACGAACTTCCGCTTTCCCACGTAGAGGACGGACGCGAGCGCGGCGAAACCGGCGCTCGCGTGGACGACGATGCCCCCTGCGAAGTCGCGCGCGCCCCAGTCTGCGAGCAGGCCGCCGCCCCAGAACATGTGCACGAACGGGTAGTAGACCGCCAGCTGCCAGACCACCAGGAAGATCAGGTACGCCTTGAACGTGACGCGGT
>Ga0335085_10013873_pt1 | contig 11788 bp, 8 predicted proteins | sample Lox_Sample_45_FD_206712 | JGI IMG/M metagenome (GOLD analysis project Ga0335085, IMG submission 206712) | Soil microbial communities from Loxahatchee National Wildlife Refuge, Florida, United States - Lox_Sample_4.5 | ecosystem: Environmental > Terrestrial > Soil > Wetlands | place: USA: Florida...
CCAGCATCACGTTTTCGAGCGCCGTGAGATAGGGTACAAGGTGAAACTGTTGGAAAATGAATCCCACCTTTTCCGCGCGGAAACGCGTGAGGCCGGCTTCATTAAGCCGCGCGACATCCGTTCCATCGACGATTGCGTTGCCGGCCGTAGGCGAATCGAGCCCGCCGAGAATGTTGATCAGCGTAGTTTTCCCCGAGCCCGAGGGACCCATAATCGCGATCCATTCGCCCTCTTCGACGTTGAACGACACGCCGTCCAGAGCGCGGACATTGCCGAACTCTTTCCGCAGATTCTCGATTTGGACGACTAGCGCCATCTATTTGTGCACTTGAACGTTTCTTGTGGCCTAAAGTTCAATCGCCTCGCAGAATCACTGCGGGCTTCACTCCGCCCAACATGCGCAACGGCAAACCACCTGCCAACGCCGCCGCAATCATCATCGCCACCGTAAGCGGTATCGCGTCCCAACGCGGCGAAATCGTCGTCCCGAACACATGTTCGCCCATCCAGCGGGACAGGATAATGCCGACCAGACAGCCGGCCAAGCCCCCTGCCGCTCCCAGCACGCCTACTTCAGTAAGGAACAATCCGAGAATACGCGAAATCGATCCGCCGAGCGCCTTCATTAGTCCCACGTCCGCGCGTCGCTCCATGGCCAACGCCGCCATAGTCGCAAGCACGCACAGCGCGGTGAGCACCAGAATCAGTCCCACCATTGCCGCAATCAGCAGACGAATTCGCGAAAGCAGCGCACCTTCACCCGCCGCAACGTCGCGAATCGGATGCACGTCGTCATTGGGCAATTCGGCGCCGAGTCGCGAAGCGTATTGCTGAATGTCCTCCGGCGTGCCACGGACATTGAGCTGCACGACAGCAATCTGGCCGATTTGTCCGGTGAGCTGTTGCGCGGTCTTTTCGTCCATGAAAATTTGATTGTCTTCGCTGCCGCCCGAATCCGCGACACCTGCAACGTTCAGATGCGCCACGCGCCCCGCATAACTGACGTCCAGCGCTTCTCCCGCGGAAAGATTCAAGTGCTGCGCCACATTTTGTCCGACGATGCAGAGCGAGTCGTTTCCACGCGTTTCAATCCATCTCCCGGTGACCTGCCATGAGGGATTCAACGGGCGCAACTGATCGAGCCACGTGCCAGCTACGATCACAGGCGTCTCTTCCACGTTCGCGACGAAATACAAAAACGGCGCCGCCGCTTCCAATTCGCCGGTGCGGTTGCGATCCACAGCCGCCAGCGCGGCGCCCTCGTCAATCAGCGAAGGCGAATCAAGCGCGCCGTCCGTTGCACTCGCGGCGGGGCGCGGTTGTTGCGCAGGCGCAATTACGACGTTTGCGCCGAGCACGCGAAACTCCTGCGTCAGCTTGCGTTCAATATCGAATTGCAGATTGAGCAGCGCCGAAATTACCGCGGCGCCGCTGATCACGGCAACGAGCGCCACCATCAGCCGCCCGCGGTTGCCGACGATCATTTTCCACAACAGCCGCCGGAACATCATTCGCCTCGCAGAATCGGCGCGGGCTGGAAATGAGCCGCGCGGCGCAGTGGCACGAGGCTGCCCGCGATCGCCACCATAGCAGCCAGGGCCAGCACCACCGGAAGCACGACGATTCGCGCCGGTGCAGGAGTCCCAAACACGCTGGCGCCCAGTTCTCTCGCGATAATCAATCCCAGCCCGAACCCGATGCTTCCGCCCACGATTGCCAGCAGTAGCTGCTCCGTCAGAAAGATGCTCGTCACGACGAAATTCGTCGCGCCGATCGCCTTCATAATGCCGATTTCCGCACGCCGTTCGATTACCGTCGTGGCTGACGTCGCTGCCACCGCCAGTCCCGCCGCCACAAGGGCCGCAATCGTCACAATCCAGAGAAGGGAACTGATCCGCGACAAAACGCGCCCTTCCGTCTCCGCGACTTTGCGAATTGCGTGCACGCTCGTGCCGGGAATCACATTTTCAATCTGATAGCTGATCGACGAGATGTACGGCGAGCAGTACCACTTGTCGTACTCTTCGCCGGTCATGGTTTTAGGGTCGCGCATCGCCAGTGCGTCTGCGGGCTTTGTCCACGCGCTTACCAATAACTGTCGATACTCGCCCGGATGTCCCGCAATCCCTTGCGCAATCGTTAGCGGCACGAGAATCGCATCGTCTTCTGCGCCGCCGGTAGCAACAATCCCGGTGATCGTGAGAACCTGCGCCGATTGGTCGTTGGCCGTTTTCGCCACCTGAATCGTTTTGCCGATCGCGAAATTAGCAGGATCGCTTGCTGCAAGCGCCGAGCCCACGACCGCTTCCTCCGCACCATCACCAAACCATTTACCCTGAATTTTCCACGACGATTGCGTTGCACTGAGGCCAGTCCTAAACCTGGTGCCATCCGGCACAGGTACGTCGTGGCGATACCACGTGCCGACCAGCGTCTCATTCTTCCCATTCGCAACGGCGGGCACATCCAAGAATGGCGCAAATCCCAGAATATTGTTCCGCCAGAAAATCATCTTGAGCTTGCCGAGATCGGCCTCTTTCAAGTACGAGCCTTCGTCGACAGGCCGGTAATCCACGCCGCCCACCTCAAGCGGCAAAGTATCCGCCTTCGGCGTCACGACGAGATTCGCGCCCAGGGCCTGAAATTCGTGGGCCAGCCGGTCTTCCGCTTCGAGTGCCACCGTCAGCGTTGAAGTGGCCACAGCCATGCCAACCATCAAGGCCGCCGCCGTCAATATTTTTCGTCTTGGATTTTTTACAAACGATTCGCGAACAAGCCGTGCAAACATCGCCTCAGGAGTGAATCAACTTCGCCGAACTCGCCAGGTCCGACAAGCTGACGATCACCGTTCCTCCCTCTAAACGCGATTTTACCGGAATCGGATTGCAGCCGCCTTTTTGCCCGATCGACGGGATGTAGATCACTGCGCCGCAATTCCGGCAAATCACGTTTTGCCCTTGCTGCTTGTATCCCTTCGAGCCGCAAATCTCGCAGGCGTCCAACGCGGTCACGTACTGCCCGTTTGCTTCGTGAACGACCATAAACCGGAGAGTCGTATTGCCGATGTCGGCGCTATAGAAATGCAAAGTCGAATCCGCCAATTGCGCCACCGGGATTCGCACCTCTCCATTCTGCGCCGTGATCGCCTTTGCTGGCGAGGGCGCGTTCATCGCTTGTGCGTAAACGAACTCCGCCCCGAGCATCAACACAATTGCCACATAGAGCGCCGCAGCCAGAAAGCTCCAGCGCCGTTGCCGCTTAAGCTCATATTCTCTCAGGCGTCTTTCGGCTGCATTCAGGGTGGGATCTTCTTTCGGCCGCTTTGCCGATTGCCATTCGCGCAGCACGGCCAGCGCCGCGGCTCCAAGAATCACGGCGAAAAAGAAAAACTCGTTGGCGACAATAGGCCCGATCGTGGCCATCTCCAGCTTGCTGGACCAGATCCACTCCGCTTCGCTAAGTTCGTGAATTCCCGTAAGCGCCAGTTGGAAGGCCACCACAACGAGAATCACGCTCGTCACGGCAAAAAACCTGTGCAGTGGAATCTTGAGAGTTCCCTGAAAGAAGAAAATCCCCACCGCAATCGCTATCGCGATCCCGATGCCGGTGCCGACCCACACCAACACGCCCGCGCTCGATATCTCGACTGCACGCAAAATAAGGACGAGTTCCGCGCCTTCACGCACCACCATCATAAACACGAACACGGCCACGGCCAGCCCCGCCGCACGCGTCGATTTCTGCGCGTACGACTCGATACGCTGCTCGATCTCCTTGCGCAGCGACCGCGCTACGTGGTTCATCCAGATAATCATCGTCACCACGAGCGCCGAGGCGACGAGCATCATCAATCCTTCGAATCCGTCTTCGCTGATATTCAGAGATTGCAGCGCGATGGCCAGACCGATGCTGGTCAGGCAGGCTAAGAAGACTCCTGTCCAAACGAAACCCTTCAATGTCCGCCGTCCCGTACGGTTCAAATAAACCAGCACGATACCGACGACAAGGGCGGCTTCAACACCTTCGCGGAGTGCAACTAAGATGGCTGATATCAATGGCTTGCCAGTTGAAACAATTTAACAACTATTCCAGTCTAGTGTGCCGCCGCACCAAAATCAATCTGCCAAGTGTCACATTTTTGTAAGGGGTCACCGACGCTCGAGGCGAGGGTAGTGTATTCAATCCTGGCCGCGCCCTTACGACGAACCCAGGCCGCGCCTCCGGTTATGCTGGATAACCCGTTTCGATGTGCCGGTGCTGTTTGAAGCGCGTCTCTGTAGGCGCTTTCCATTGATTTTGAGGTCGGAATCCGCGCTCTGAATTGTCAGGAAAAGATGACGATGATGGGCGAGCCCTCCACGCACTCTTCCGCAATCCGAACCAACACATTGATTTCTCACTACTTACTACCGAAATGATGGCATCGCCGTTGCTTATTTCAAACGCGGCGCTTGCCGCGCGCCGCATGGGAGAGTTGCAATGATGAAGCAGTTCCGGTTTTGCCGACACTACAACGCCATAGAGCGCATCAGAATACTCAAGTTCTATGCGCTGTGCGTGGCGTTCTTTGCCGCGACGTGTTGTCAAGCTCAGATGGCGAAGGTCAGTCTGTTTGCGGGCACAGGCACAAAGATTGCAGGAACACAACGGCACTCCGCAACGCAACTCGGAGCATCCTTCGATGTCTCGGCGCCGAATCGATATTTTGGCTGCCTTTTTGAAGGAGGATATCTCGGTTCAAATTCAAATTTCGGGACGGGCTCCGGCTTCTTCTCCGCGAACTATCTCGCATCGTGGACGACCGACAAAAGGCTCAGATTTTTTCCGTTCGCTACGTTTGGCTACACGCGGCTTTTGAGAACCAACGCATTGAACTTTGGCGGCGGTCTCGATTACCGCGTCAATCGGCGAAATGCCATTCGCTTTGAGGTGCGCGACTATCATTTGTCTTCCGGTCCAAGCTGGTACCAGGGGCACAACGTTGGCTTACAAGTGGGATATGTCTTTTATATCCCCGATTTCTAGGCTAATAGGCTAGAGTCCCAACATTCTCACGCTGAAGCCGATTCGAATGCTCTTCTTTCCTCCTCATCTGGATTTTCATGAAAATGGGACGGCACGACGAAAATCATCGTTTGCGCCCGATCGGATCTTTCTACCGGCAACTCTTACGTGATCGCCGGTTCGTCCGCCGGCGCTCTCATCGGACTGCAATTCGTCGTCATAACCCTCATCGCCGAACTTCCCATTGGAGGCGGCGCGGACCAGGCATCGAGCGCATTTGCGACGCTCACTGTGCTTCATTTCGGAGCCGTGCTGCTGCTTTCCGCACTTATAAGCGTCCCTTGGAAGGGCATCGGCACGGCCGCAGCTCTCTGGGGGGCACTGGGCCTCTGCGGAGTTGTGTACGAGGTCATCGTATTTACAGGATGCGTAAGCAAGATGCTTATGCGCCTGAATTCGAAGACTGGCTGTTTCATTTCGTCTTGCCTTTGGTGGCGTACGCGGCATTGGTCGGATCGTCGGCTTTGGCGCATGCAAATGCACGCGGATCGCTGTTTGCCGTTGGGTCGTCGGCCCTTCTTCTTCTTTTTGTCGGAATTCATAACGCTTGGGACGCCGTCACTTACCACGTCTTTTCTTTGAGTCCGCGAAAATCGAAGCAAGAGTCCCGGCCGGAGTCCGACTGAGCGTTCGTTCATAAGCTCCTTACGCGGTGTTCGATCTGGCTCACCTGCTTACCTGCCTAAGATGTAACCGAAGTAACCGTTACGTTGCGCAAACTACCTCGCCGCGAATCGCTACGCGTGCTATCTTCCCGGACCGTAAATCGCTTTATAGCGGCTGTCTTAGGAGAGTGCAATGGATAGACGGGGTTTTCTTACGATGAGCGGCGTGGCGATCGCAGCAGCCGGCTTGCCGAAAACGGCATTTGCGCAAAGCGGAACAGCTCTGGCTTCCTCACCCGCAAAACTGAAACTCGATGCCTACTCTCGCACGTTGCACTGGCTCCGCACGCCCGGCGAAGTAGCTGACGCTTGCCACCAGATCGGCAACACGAGCATCGACCTAACCATTCGCCCCGGCTCAGGTCACGTTGACCCGGCAAAGGTAACGACCGATCTTCCTGTCTTCGTGAAAGGGCTGCGTGCAGGCGGCGTCGAGGTTTCGATGATCGCGCCCAACATCACCGAAGCTGAGGATCAGTACGCCGAAGCAACACTCGACGCCGCGTCCTCGCTCGGCATTCACCATTATTGGTGGGGTACCTTCCGCTTCGATGAAGCACAACCATATTGGCCTCAGCTGGATGCGCTAAAGCCCAAGGTCGAGAAGATCGCCAAGCTCAACGAAAAATACGGCATGAAGGGCATGGCGCATCCGCGTGACGGCGCTACGAGCGTGTCTGGAGCTTTTTTTGACCTGCTTTATGTACTGAAGAATTTCGATCCACGCTGGGTGAGCTTCCAGTACGACACGCATCATTTGCTTCAGGCGTTCGACAGCGGCTGGGTGCAGCAACTCCGCCTCGGCACCCCTTACATCGGAGGTTTCGTCTGGAAAGACGTAACGATCGAACCGGCGAGCAGTCCGAATCCCGATGACGCATGGCGCGCGGCGCACCCGCGTCCTGCATCAGCTGAAGGCGGCAGAGGATTTGGGGGTCCGGGTGGCGCACGTGGTCGAGGTCAAGGTGGTTTTGGCGGCGGCCGCGGTCGCGGAGGGAACCCCGATGCGCCCACCAAGACGCGAGTCCGTCAGGTGCCCGTCGGCACCGGCATGATCAACCTGGCCCTCATCGCGCAGACCCTCAAAGAAATCGGCTTCATCGGCCCGATGGAGTGCGAACCGGAATGGCCCCAGCTCGGCGGCGCCGATCAAGGCGCGATGGAACTTTCGATCCCACGCGAGCAAGCGATCGCATTGCTGAAGCGCGATTACGACACGATGACCGGAATTATGACGTCTGTCGGCCTGCTCTAGTCGGGCAAAAGCGGAGGCATCGCGGTGGAGATCCATCCGGCGGCTTCCTTTTCGTTCGGGACAATGATGAGCTATCTCACCAGAGCTTAGATGTTTGGGACGGGAGTCAATAATGGATAGACGCACTTTCTTACAAACGGGCATCGGCGCAACAATCGGCGCTAGCTTCGTGGGCAACGCTTCGCAGGCGCTGGCACAGGCCGCGGACGAGGAGCCGGAGCAAGCAGCTACCCCAACTCAAGCGCAGCCGACCATTGCTGTACGCAAACTGACCTTAGATGCCTACTCACGGCATCTGCAGTGGCTGCGGACGCCTGACGAGGTCGCCGATGCGGTCTTCGAAACGGGATGCGACGGAGTGATGCTCACCGTGCAGCCTTATCCCGGCCACATCGACCCGGAACGCGTGAGTCAGGATTTACCGCCGTTTGTCAACACGCTCCGCCGACGAGGGCTCCGCGTGACACAGATCCAGGGGCCGGATCTTACGGATGCGAGCGCGCCGCAGGTGGAGGCGATCGTCCGCGCGGGCTCTGGTCTCGGTATCACGCACTACTGGTTCGGCACGTTCAACTACGACCTCGAGAAGACGATTGCGCCGCAGCTCGACCGCGTCAAGCTAAGCGTCGACAAATTCGTCAAGGTGAACCAGAAACACCATGCCACTGTGATGTTTCACACATATTCCATGCCGACGGCAGTCGGTTCCACCGTATGGGATCTTCTGTCCGTCATGAAGAACTTCGATCCAAAGTACGTCGGCCTTCATTGGGACACCGGAGAGATGGCTCTCCACGGCGGCGACATGTGGGACGCTTTGATGCGGGTCGCGGGGCCATATGTGGCAGGCATGACGTGGGCAGATAGGAGTTGGCATCAGGATATTGGCTTGAAAGGCGAGGGCGGTCCATACCCGGGACCCGAGGCAATCGGGGCGGGCCAAGGCGGGCGTGGTCTCGGTGCCGGCCGCGGGCGTGGCGCTCCTGGCGGTGGACGCGGTCCCGGTGGTCGAGGTGGTCGCGGCCCGGGCGGATTAACTACTGAGCGTTCAGTTCCGCTGCCGTTAGGCGGATTGATCGCTCGCGGAGGCGGCTGGTCCTCTCCGATTGTGCCATTCGGTACCGGCATAATTGAAGTGCCGAAGGTTGCCGTGACCCTGCGCGATATTGAGTTCAATGGTCCTTCGCTCCTTAAGGCTGACTATGAGAACGGAGGAGCCGGCAAGGGTCTCGATAAGATCACTCTACCCCGGCAGTGGGTGCTCGGCGCCATGAAGCGCGACGTTCTCACCTTGCGGTCGGCATTTATGCTGGCTCCTGAAGCGGGGCTTAGCATTTAAGCGAAACGAGTCCAGGAGGTTGAGATGAAAGCCAGGTCTGCAACGAGTCTCGCGTTGGCGGCACTGTTCGGCGCAACGATGGTTGGCGCGCAAATGGACCGCAATTGGCTAGCGACGATTGGCGACCGAGGCGGAATGAAATTTTCGCCGCTCACGCAGATTACGGCGCAAAACGTGTCGCAGCTCACGGAAGCCTGGTCCTTTGACTTCGGCGAGTCTCGCGGGCGCATGGAATTTACGCCGATTGTCATCAACAACGTGATGTACTTCCCTACGCCGGACGGCGGCGTGGAGGCGATTAAGGCAGACACTGGAACCAAGATATGGAAATACGATCTGCGGCAACTAGGTCCGAATACGTCCGCCTCGGCCCGAGGTATCTCCTACTGGGTTGGAAATGGCCAAGTCGCCCCTCGGATCGTGTTGGCCACGTCGGACGGTCTGCTCGTTCAGCTTGAAGCTGAAACAGGATCGTTAGTGGCGGACGTCGGTTCGATCAAGCTCGGCGCCGGAATCGCGGACAAGTTCGGCGGATCGTACTCCACGAACATGCCTCCCTCCATCTACAAAAACCTCGCCATCGTAGCGGCCAGCACCGGCGAAGGTGGACGCTGGGGTACGCCCGGCGACCCGCGCGCTTTTGATCTCCTGACGGGGAAAGAAGTCTGGCGCTTCCACGTCGTTCCCCAACCGGGCGAAGCGAACTTCGGCACTTGGGGTGCGGACGGATGGCAGGATAGAAAATGTTGCGGTGTTTGGGTGTCTCCAGCGGTCGACACCGCCAACGGAATCGTGTATGTGCCAACGGGCAACGCAACCGATCAGGATTTCGGCGCGACTCGTCCCGGTACGAACCTCTACTCGGCATCGTTGCTGGCGCTGGATGCCAACACCGGCAAACTGAAGTGGTACTACCAGCAGACACACCACGACATCACCGACCAGGATACCAACTCGCCGCCCATGCTGATCGACGTCAACAAGAATGGCGAAAGAATTCCCGCGGTCGTCCAAATGACGAAAATGGGCTTTCTGTACATCCTGAATCGCCTGACCGGGAAACCCATTTTTGACATTCCCGAGACGCCAGTGCCGCCCACCGATGCGCTGGGCGACGAGGCATGGCCTACGCAGCCCATCCCGGTTAAGCCTCCGCCTCTCGCTCGCGTCAGCATGAGTCGGAAGGATGTTGCTGATCTCTCTCCAGAGTCGCAGAAGTACTGCCTGGATTTGTACGATAAATCCGTCAACATGGGACCGCACACGCCTTATATGATGGTCCCGAGCCTTGTATTTCCCGCTTCGGAAGGCGGTGGCGGATGGGCTGGCGAGGCGTTCGATCCTGACCGAGGGCTGATTTTCGCAAATGTCCGCGACGTCGGTTTGATCGCTCAACTGCAGTCGAGCACCAGTCAGGGGCTGCCGTCCTTTAGTAAGTCGAAGATTCCTACGGCGTACTACGCCGATCCGAACGGCTATCCTTGCAACGCGCCGCCTTGGGCGGAGCTGTTCGCAATTAGCGCCAGCACTGGTGACATTGTGTGGCGCGTGCCGCTGGGCGAATACAAAGAACTCACCGCGCGGGGCATGCCCCAGACGGGGACTCCCACGGACGAGGGCGGTCCGATGGCAACGGCCACCGGATTGGTTTTCATCGCCGGCACGGCGGACCAGACAATCCGCGCGTTCGATGCGACCACCGGCAAGCAACTTTGGGGCGGCCAACTCCCAGAAGATGCCCTCAATACACCGCTGAGCTACCAGGGCGCTGACGGCCGACAATATGTTGCAGTCCTCGCAGCTGCAGGGCACCCCGAGTGGGATCACCCTCGGCCCACCGAGCAGCAGACCGCAAAGATCGTGGCCTTCGCGCTGCCGCATACAACATCGGCGCACTAGCCGAGGCGCGCAGAAGGCGGCCGGCATCTTAATCGCTGAGCATTGTTATCGCGTGCGGCGAGGCAGGGCTGGCGTAGTTTTTTGTCGCATTGCATTATCGGCTGACATGCCGTGACAGGGCGAGTTAGTCAAAACCTGAACTGATAAGAGATCTTTACGAAGAATTGCCGGCCATCTTCGAGGCTGAGATTTCTTGTACGCAAGATGGCCAGGTTGGAATCCAGCCCGAGCAGTGGATCCAGATTTTGGCGATCGGTGTTATAGCCCACATAGACTTCGGTGCCGGGATGAGGAAGATAGGCAAAGAGGAAATCGAAATTCAGAGCCTTCGTTGTCTGCAGGGATGCGAAATGCGGGTTGGCCAGCGTGCTCGTGTATTGACCGATGAACCGCACGGAAAAGTCGCGATTGATCTGGTAGTTCCACTTTGAACGAATGATATCGTTGTTAAAAATGCTCGCCGCGATCTCACTGGACCGCAGCCTGGCAAGGATGTAGGTGTTGTCGATCTGCAGGCGCGCTCCAGAATGTACTGTGAAACCGCCGTTGAAATAATTTTCCCGAGCGGACACGGGTGGTCCAGTGGCAGGAACATAGTTGGTCTCGGTTCCCCAACCTGCTTCTCCATAAGCTGTGAGCCAGGAAAAAAAGGCCGTGTTGAAGAAAATACCGTGGTGATGAATCGGATAGTCGCGGCTAGCCGACAGGGCCGAAAAATCGCTTGGGCGCAGGCGTTCGCGTTCCACGTTCACGAAAGCACCGACCCCGGTCTGGCGCTGAAATTGAAACTGATAATTGACGTTTACAAAGTTTTCGAGCCGCGTGCCGTTGTGGCTCCAGAAGCTCTGTCCAAACATCGCAGGGCCATGCGCAATCAAATGCTTGCCCTCGGGACGGAACTGGTACCGAATAAAACTGCTAAATTGGCGGATGTCCGGTCGCTGATAGAAGCCGGTCTGGGTGATGAAGCCCGTGCTCGTGTCCGAAAATGAGCCGTTAAGGTAGAGCTTGCGGCTACTCCGCTCGACGTTCATTTGATATGCCGGGCCCGCGGAATAGGAGAGCGGCTGCCCCGATCCCGTGTCATTGATCGTGCGCGTCGAACTGACGAGTCCCTGTGCGCTACCGTCCCAGTTTTTCCCGAGCTTCCACCGAACGTCAACGCCGCCGACTCTGTTGAATCCGCCCTGGAACTCGCGATCCGCGTAAATCACGCCAACCGATGAACCCTTTGCCACATCGCGATTCACACGAAACAACGCGAAATATGCTCTTTTGCCGGAAAGGGGATCATTGTTCGCAACGATTTCTCCGGGCGAGCGATCGTCGGCAAAGAGCGCTCCAACGGCGTAGCGGCCCAGTTTGGCGGTTGCGCGCGTGACGAAAAACGGGTCGGCGATGTTGCGCGTGTACAGGAGATTTATTGGGGTATTGAAGAAACTCGCATTCTCCAGAAATAATTGCCGCTTCTCTGGAAAGAACACGGGGAACCGTTGGTCGTCGGTTACCTGCGGTTCGTCCGATTCCACTTGGCTGAAGTCAGGATTCAGCGCGGCATCGAAAATT
>Ga0335085_10013874_pt1 | contig 11788 bp, 11 predicted proteins | sample Lox_Sample_45_FD_206712 | JGI IMG/M metagenome (GOLD analysis project Ga0335085, IMG submission 206712) | Soil microbial communities from Loxahatchee National Wildlife Refuge, Florida, United States - Lox_Sample_4.5 | ecosystem: Environmental > Terrestrial > Soil > Wetlands | place: USA...
ACTCCCGGGGCGACCATGCCGGGCATATGGAACTCCAGATAAATCCCCAGCGCTCCCACAATCAGCAGCAGCAGCGCAATATTCGGGTCCGCGGTCGCCAGCAGCAGCCGCTCCCGCAGAGATGGCTTATAGATTTCGATGGCCGGAGCAGGGAAGTGCAGCACCTGTTTCCTCCCGTCGAACCGCCTGATTTCGCGCCCGTCGAGATCGCGCAGCAGCGATTCCGGATCCGGCGCCACCAAATCGATCAGATGCTGATCCAGCGCCTCCTTATCCGTAAACGACGCGCTTTCGCGTACCGCCTTTTCGGCCGCGGCCTGATTTGCCTGCTGAAATCCGCGCTCGCGATGCGACACGATCGTCCGCATCAGCGCTGCCGCATCGTTTTCCAGTTTCGACTTCATGATGCTGTCCATTTCGCCTCCGGTGGCGAGGACAGGATGCGATGCTCCGGTATTCGTTCCCGGCGCCATCGCTGCGACGTCACCGGCCTCCAGCAAAAAAAATCCGGCCGACGCGGCGCGCGCGCCTGAAGGACCGGTCCACGTGATCACCGGAACGGGCGAGCGAAAGATTTCTTCCACGATTTCGCGCGTGGCGTCCATCAGTCCGCCCGGCGTGCTCAGACGAATCAGCAGCGCGTCGTCATGTTCACGTTCGCACTGAGCGATCGAAGACCGAATGATCTGAGTTGTGACAGGCGCGACAACTGCGTCGATGTTCACTTCAAGCACCCGCGCCGTCAAAGCGGCGGGACAAAGCGCTGCAACAAAACAAAGCGAGGCGGCGGTGCGCAGGATTAACTCCAGTGATAGTTTAGCGACAATAGCGAAGCAGCTGCGCCACCTGTTTTTTTAATACATTAAATAGAACATTTATTGATGTGAATGTCAGCCCGTCGCCCTATACTCAAAGCTAAGCACTATGGCAAAAAAGCAAGTGATCGGCAATGAATCTGCGGCCGCTGCTCCGGCGCGCGCCCCAATCGCGAATAACACTGTTCCGCGGGTCAAAACCGCCAAGCACAGCAAAACCGTTTCCGCTGAACCGGTGCTGATGCATGCTCCGCTGTCGAATCCCGATCCCCACGACGCGATCGCCCGCATCGCATATGGCTATTTCGAATCCCGTGGCCGTCAGCACGGATCGCATCTGGAAGACTGGCTCCGCGCCGAGCAGGAATATTCTCAGCAAACGGCATAAACGGCAGCCCTTGTCCGCCCGCTGACGAAGTGGTCGAGCTGCAGGAGATGTTCTTTAGTATTTCCGCAGCACTGCCAGCAGACGCCCCTGAATCTGCACGTTCTGCGCCGGCACGCGAATCGGACTCATCGCTGAATTCGCGGGCTGCAGCCGAACGATATTTCCGGGTTCGCGGTAAAACCGCTTCAGCGTCGTCTCGGTGCCGCCGACCAGCGCGACTACGATGTCGCCCTCGCGCGCCTGTTCCGTCTGCTCGACGAGGATCATGTCCCCCTCGCAGATATGGTCTTCAATCATCGAGTTGCCGCGCACGCGCAGGGCATACGTGTCCTTCTGCCCCACGAAATCGGCGAAGCTGACCGTATCGCGCTCTTCGTATGCTTCGACCGGCTGGCCCGCCGCGATCGAGCCCATCACCGGCACTTCGAGTGAAACTTCGAGTTTGTTGCGCCGCTGCTCCTGCAGATAGCGCGGCGCCACGTCAATCGACCGGCTCTGGTTGTGGCTGCGCTGCAGATAGTGTTTCTTGTCCAGCGCGGAGATGTGTTTGTGAACGGTGGCGATCGATGCCAGCTGCAGCCCTCGCGCAATCTCCTCGTAACTCGGGCTGTAGCCGTTTTCGACCTGAAAGGAGGCAATGAAGTCGAGCACTTCCTTCTGTCTGCGAGTGATAGCCATTACAGATATCGTAGGCGAAGAAAAGGTGAAATTGCAAGCGGCAGCGACCGCAGGCGGTACATTCAGTCAGATGCCCGGCCACCTCATCCTCGTGCGCCACGGCGCAACGGAAGCCAATCTGCGCCGCGTCTTCGCCGATTCCGACGACATTCCTCTTACCGAAACCGGCCGCGCTCAGTCCGAACAACTGGCGCAGTTACTCGCGCGCCAATTCCGGCCGACTGTTCTGGTGTGCTCCCATTTTCTGCGCGCCCGTCAGACCGGTGAAATCATCGGACGCGCCCTCGGTCTCACTCCTGAGCTGCTTCCCGGTATTCACGAGCGCGACTTCGGCGCCCTCAAAGGCCTTCCTTATGAGCGTCTCGCCGAATTCGCACATACATGCGAGACTCCCGACAGCGTTCGCCTCCGTGCCATCGCGGCCCTCGAAAGTCTGCGCGCGCGATATCCGGCGCACGAGATCGTGCTTGTCAGCCACGGCGCCGTCATCCAGTCGATCTGCGCTCACATCGCAGGCGTCTGGAGTGAAGACTCCGTTCCACCCAACTGCGGTGTCGTCACGATTGAATATGATGCGCAGGGCTGGCGCGCGCCCGTGAAATCAGGCGACTGGTTCCGCATTAGCGGAGAAACGGGAGCAGGCCAGGACAGCCTCGAAATTCCGCGGCGCTGACCCGCTGCGCACAGCGTGCCTCTTCAGAATTTCGTTGCCCGTCCCCGTTCTTCCATCCAAATCGATCGCTTACGCCGGCTTCTTCGTCAGTTCCTGATACACCACAGTCGTGAAGCTGGGAAATCCGGGACCGCGCCCGCCGCCGCCCGCCGCCGGAGCCTGTTCACCCATAGCCGCGCGCACTTCTTCCAGCGACTTGCCCTGCGCAACCAGACCCTTGATCTTCTCGCGCTTGGCTTCTGCATCGCTCAGCCGCTTCTCGACGTCGGCTTTGTTCAGCACGTCGCCGTGCCCTTCCACAAACTGATCGGAATTCAGCTTGACGATCCCTTTCGCCGTCGTGATCCACCCTTCTGAAGATCCGTCCTTCTCTGCATGAATCAGCGGATCGGCAGTCTTACCGCCCGCGATGATGTCGCCGCAGAACACGATCTTTTCCTTCGGCAGATAAATGATCAGGTCGCCGCTCGTATGCGCATTGGCCCAGTGGTGGAACTCGAAATTCACGCCTTCGATTTTTTCGCTCGCTTTGTCCTTCGCGATTGTCTGCGTCGGCAGATGATCGGCCGGCGGCGCGCCTCTGCCGCCCGCGGCCAGCGCCTTCTCCTGTTCTTTCTTGTTGTTCTCCGTCGCGATCACTTTGACGCCGGCCGGAAACGACGCCAGCCCGTTCACATGATCTCCGTCGCTGTGCGTGAGAATCACCGTCGTGACCGGCTTCGGCGTGATCTTTGCGATGTCTTCGAGCAGTTCCTTGCCGCCTGCCGCCGTGGTTTTGGCGTCGATCACAACCACGCCTTTATCGCCGATAATGACGCCGCTGTTGCCGCCGCCGCCCTCAATCCAGTAAACGTTCGGCGTCAGCATATGAGTCATGAACGGCGCGGCGGGTCCGCCCGGTCCGCGTCCCTGGGCGAAACCCAGTGCCGCAACCGCCATCAATCCCGCAGCAATTCGAAAGAGCATATATGAAACTTCCTTTCCACCGGGAAATCTATCACAACGCACTTAAGCCAATCAGGATTTGTGCTGATTCGTATTTATGCGCGGCTTTGACGCCTTCGGATGCGCCCCGTCGTATACCCGCATCAGATCCACCAGCGATACCTGTGTGTACTTCTGTGTTGTGGACAGCCGCGCATGCCCCAGAAGTTCCTGAATGGCCCGCAGGTCCGCGCCATTCGACAGCAGGTCCGTCGCGAACGCATGCCGCAGAGTGTGCGGATGAATGGATGAATCTCCGACCACGTGAGCTGCGTAAAACTTCACGATGCCGCGCGCCCCGCGATCCGTCAGCCTCTTTCCGCGCCAGTTCAGAAACAGCGCGTGCGGCTCAGTCTCTGACTCGCGCTGCTGCAGATAGGTCTCCAGCGCATCCGCCGCCCTCGCGCCATAGGGAACCTGCCGCTCCTTGCGCCCTTTGCCGCGCACGCGCATCCATCGCTCCCGCCGGTCGAAATCTTCCATATCGATGCCGACCGCTTCGCTGATTCGCAGCCCGCACCCGTAGAGCAACTCCATTAATAACCGGTCCCGCGCGGGAAACGGGCGATCCAGCTTTTCGTCGGATGTTCCGTCCACCAGCGCATTGGTCACTTCGGCGTTCGGCACTTCCGGCAGCGTTTTCGGCATCTTCGGCAGACGTAACAGCCGCGAAGGATCGCGCTCGATCCGGTGCTCCCGCGAAAGATATCGGAACAGCGCGCGCAAACTTGCCAGCTTTCGGCGAATCGTCGCCGGCTTCTGTCTGCGCTCGTAAAGATGCGCCAGCCATTCGCGCAGACTCAGCAGATCGATTTCGGCCGGTGCCGGCGGTTCCGTTTCCGGCGGCGAAAAATATTCGAGGAACTCCTGCAGGTCGGCGCCGTAATTCCGCAGAGTGTGCGGCGAATCGTTGCGCCGCGCGCGATCGCCGAGGAAATCCCCAATGGCCGCGCCGAGTGCTGTCGGGGGAGACTCAGACATGCACGCCCATATATTCGTCGAGCCGCTCCAGCGCCCGCGCGCACACCGCTGTCTGCCGTTCTTTCCGATCGCGAATGTTCTGATCAAGCGCCGGAAACAAATCGAACGCTATATTCGCCGGCTGATAATGCCGCGGATCGGCATGCGAGATGTAGTGGCAGAGCGATCCGATCGCCGTCTCCCGCGGAAAGGGCGTCAATGGGTCGCCGGCCGCGTATGCCGCCGCCAGCAGGCCCGCTACGAGTCCCGTCGCAATCGACTCGACATATCCTTCAACTCCCGAGATTTGTCCGGCAAAAAACACGTTCGGATGCGCGCGCAGCTGCAGCGTTTCTTCGAGAATGGCCGGCGCATTGATGTAGGTGTTGCGGTGAATCTGTCCGAAGCGCAGAAACTCCGCATTTTCCAGACCTGGAATAAGCCGCAGTATGCGCTTCTGCTCCGGGAAACGCAGATGATTCTGAAACCCGACCAGGTTGTAACTATCGGCCCGCAGATTCTCCTTCCGCAACTGCACTGCGGCATAAGGACGCCGCCCCGTGCGCGGATCGGTCAATCCCATCGGCTTCATTGGCCCGAAGCGCAGCGTATCGCGCCCCCGCCGCGCGATCTCTTCAATCGGCAGACACGCTTCGAAATACGGCGCATCGTTCGGAATGTGCGCCTCCACCCGCTCGGCAGCCGTCAGCTCGTCGACAAAGCGTTCATACTCGGCGCGATTCATCGGGCAATTCAGATAATCGCCTGAACCATCGAGCGACTTGTCATAGCGCGACGCCGCAAACGCAATTGACCGGTCGACCGTACCCGCATCCACAATGGGGCTAATGCTGTCGTAAAAGAACAGCCGCTCCGATCCGGTCACCCGCCCGATCTCACTCGCCAGCGCATCGCTGGTCAGCGGACCGCTCGCAATGAGCGTAATCTCACTCGAATCGATCCGGGCAACCTCGCCCCGGCGCACATCGATCCGCGGATGCGACTCAATCGCCCCGGTCACGGCCTCCGCGAACGCAATGCGATCCACCGTCAACGCCTGCCCGCCGGGCACGCGTGTTTTCTCCGCCGCACGCAGCAGCAGCGAATCCAGCCTTCGCAATTCTTCTTTCAGCAGCCACGATGCCGACGGCTCCTGATCGCTCTTGAGCGAATTGCTGCACACCAGTTCAGCCAGCCGATCGCTCTGATGCGCGTCCGTCGTCTGCACTGGCCGCATCTCGCAAAGTGTGACGTTCAGGCCGCGCTCGGCCAGTTGCCATGCAGCTTCCGTGCCCGCCAGCCCGCCCCCGATAACTCTGATCATTTGAGGTTGTTCACGATCCGATAGACTTCGCGTTTCGACAACCCCCTCTGCCGCGCCACAGTTTTCATCGCGTCCATGCGATCTACGCCTGCCGCCATCAGCGCCTCCACCGCCTCATCCGCCGGGCGTTCATCGTGCGCCGGCGCGCTCGCCTTGGCCACCAGAATCACGAATTCGCCGCGAATTGCATCGCGCGATTCCAGCGCCGCGCGAATATCCCGCGCTGTCCCGCGCAGCACTTCCTCATGCAGCTTGGTCAGTTCCCGCCCAACCACCACCTCGCGCTCCCCTAGTACCGCCTCGATGTCATCCAGCGATTCGACAATTCGATGCGGCGCTTCATAAAAGATGAGTGTCGACGGCTCGTCGCGCAGCGCTTCCAGCAGCTTCGTACGCTGCCCCGGTTTCGATGGCAGAAATCCGACGAAGTGAAACTGATCGGTCGGCAGGCCCGAGACCACTAATCCCGCGAGCAACGCTGACGCGCCTGGCAGCGCCTCCACCCGGACTCCCGCCTTCACGGCCGCGCGCACGATCCGATAGCCCGGATCGGACAGCAGCGGCGTACCCGCATCGGAAACCAGCGCGCCTTTATCGCCCGCAAGCAGCCCCGCAACCAGTTCTTCGGTCCGCTCGGCCTCGTTGTGTTCGTGATAACTGATCGTGCGCGTTGGGATGCCGTAGTGATCCAGCAGCCGTTTCGTAATGCGGGTATCTTCGCACGCAATCCAGTCGGCTTCCTTCAGCGCGCGCACGGCCCGAAACGTCATGTCCTCCAGATTGCCGATGGGCGTCGAAACCACGGAGAGCATCCCGGCCATACCCCGAGTATATTTACACGCGGCGCTGCACGGCCGGAACGGAAGCCGCGCCCAGCATCATTAATCCCGCCGCAACTGAAAACGCCACTGCCGGCGAGACCGCGGTCCACAGCGTGCCGGTCAGGGCGCTCGCCACCAGATCGCCTGCACCGTTCACCGCGCCCAGCGTCCCGTAGACCGTTCCGCGCTTCTCCGATCCGCCCAACTCCGCCGGAATCGCGCCTTCCAGCGTGTCCTGCGCCGCCGCGAAGATTCCCGAAACCACAAACACGGCTGCAAGCGCCTCCGCCGAGGCTGAATTCCCCCTGGCGAAAATCAACGCCAGCGCTCCCGCCGCCGCTGCCTCGCACAGATATCCGCCACACAGCAGCGGGATTTTCCGCACCCGATCGGCCAGCGCCCCGATGGGATACGATGCCGCCGCGTACACGATGTTCCGCACCACATAGAGCAGCGCTGCGATTTGTGCCGCCCGCACTGCGCCGTGCCTCGAGCGCAGTAAAGTAGCAGCCGCCAGCGTGAGCAGCGTCGGCGAAAAGTCGCCCGCGCCGAACAATCCGACGCTCGCCACGAATCGTCGATACACGCCTGGCAATTCCCGGATCGACGCCACGAGCTTCATCCCGGGCCGCGGCTGGCGTCGCGTCTCCTTCACCATCAGCGCGAAGCAGAGCGGGGCCGCAAGACCGGGAATCAGCGACAGCAGAAAGATCGTGCGAAACGGAATGTCCGCACTCGCATTCGGAAAAGTCTTTGGAAGAATCGACAGCAGCGCGATACCCGCCGCCGGCCCGATGATCGCACCAACTGTATCGCCCGCGCGATGGAAACCGAACGCACGTCCGCGCACCTCAGATGGCACGGATTCCGACAGCATGGCATCGCGCAGCGATCCTCGAATTCCCTTTCCGAACCAGCTCACAATTCGCCCGAACAGGATCGGTATCCACGTCATCGCTGTCGAGAAAATCGACAGACCGGTGCCGGTGAACAGATATCCGATGACGATGATCCACTTGCGACGCCCGATCCTGTCCGAATACCAACCCGAGAACAGTTTCAGGAAACTCGAAAACGCATCGGACGCGCCTTCAATCCACCCAAGAGCGGCCGCCGCGACATGAATCACCGGCAAAAATCCCGGCAGCACGGCCAACACCATCTCGTAGCATGCGTCGGAAAGCATGCTCGTGACGGCCATGCCCCATACGTTGCGATTGAGCCATCGCGGCATCAATCCAAGCTTACTGGTGGACTGCGGTACACGCGACAGAAGTCGCGCTCCTTCCGGGCTCTATTGCAGGATCGACAACTTTCCCGCGCGTGCCCGCTGCTCGGCGGTAAACAGCGGCCGCGACGATGAGCCAAACGGGGAGTCCATCCTCGGACTCTCCACTCTCGGCGACTCCTCCGCGGCGCTCCTGACAGGCGCTATCGCTCTTTCTTCCGCGGCCGCCGAGAGCATCGCGAGCGCATCGGGCACAGGCAGGCTGGGCTCGGCCGGCATCTCTGCCTCGCTCTCGCGCAACATTCCTGTGACCAGGTCCAGCGCATCCAGCCGGCGCTTCACGTCGTCGGCGATTTCGCGGAATTCCTGCATCTTCGCCTCCGCCCGCGCGACCACTTCTTCCAGATGCTTCTTCTCAGCTTCCCAGGAATCAAGTGCGCCCAACAGGCGTTCTTCCAGACGATCGCGCAGCCGCTCGAGCGGCAGCGAAACTTCGCCGGGAGCCGCTTCGCCGGACTGTCTCATTACGAGGCGCATAGCCGATGTTTCAATCATCGGCCGGCGCACGCGCGAATACTATGTTGAGGAATGTTAGGAAGCGATATCAGCCGACAGTTATCATTTCCGGCCGTCCGAACTCATCACATGGCCGCGTTCACAATCTCCTGTATCAGCGCGTCGTATGTCATCCCCTCGGCCATTGCTGACTGCGCGAAGTCGTCTTCCTCCGCCAGCGAAGGATTCGGATTGGCCTCAATCACGAACAGCTCATTCTGCGAAGAGAGCCGGATATCGATGCGGCCGAATCCTCGAATCCGCAGCCATCCGTAAATGTTGCGCGCCATCTTGCGCAGATCGCGCGCCGTCTGTTCCGGCAGCTCGCCGGCGGGCCCATTGGTGATCCCCCATCGTTTCCGGTAGGCGTCGTTCCACTTGGCATGGGCCGTGGCGAACTTCGGCTCGTCGTCGGAGACGTGCCCGAAGAAAATCTCGCGCGGCGGGAACACCACGCGACGCCGATTCCCCATCACGCTCACATACAACTCCCGCCCGTCGATGTACTCCTCGATCATGGCGTCCGATTCAAACTTCTGATGCAGAAACCGCAGCCGCTCGATGGCCTCTTTCTCATCGCGCACAAACGAAGCCTTGGCGATGCCGTCCGACGATTCCTGCCCGATCGGCTTCACGAATGCCGGATATCCGAAATGCTGCAGCCGCCGCAGCGGCGACTTCACGTGCGACACCACAAATCGCGGCACACGCACGCGATGATGCGAGAGAATCTGTTTGGCCAGAGCCTTGTCTTTACAGAGAAAAAGCGCGTCGGGCCCCGATCCGGTATAGCGCACCTTCATCATTTCCAGCAGCGCCGGCATGTTCGGCTCCAGCGCACGGTCATTACACACCGATTCGCACTGATTGAACACCACATCCGGCGCGAACGATTTCACCCGGTCCACGACGGCCGCCATATTGTCAAACACCGGCATCGTGTCCACTTCGTGCCCCAGCCTCTGCAGGCTCTCGAAGATGTTGACCTCAGCGGTTCTCTGTTCCTGACGGAAAATTTCAGCCGTATAGACGAAATCCGGCGCCACCGGTTCAGCCACGTCGAACAGCAACAGAACCTTCATTACACGAGCCGCTTAAACCTTCCCGTGTACAGATGGTTGGTCACCAGCGCCGCCAGATACGCCGCGAGTTCAATGTGCAGCCTCGCAGTATCGCGCGGCGACGGCAGTTTCAGATCTTTGCACCGCAGCGTCAGTTTGCGCACCAGCATGTCCACGGTGTACTTCCGCTGCCCCGTCCACTCGACCACCGCGCCCACCAGCGCACGTTCGCACCGCCGCATAGCCTGCGCGGCTGAATCCGTGCCCGGCTCGCCTTTCAGAAAGATTGCCCGCAGATCGTCATCGTAGAAATCGGGAAAGTCTTCCGCATACAGCTTCCGCCGCGCTGCATAATGCCGCGCCAGCGTCTTGCGCAGCCGCCGCGCTTCCGAGATTCGCCGCCCACGCCGAACCGCGGGTTTTTTATCGGCAACTTCGCGCATCAGGCTGTCGACGTATTCGATCTTCTCCAGCGCTTTCCAGCCGCGATAGCGTTCGCGCAACTCCTCCATCGGCGCCGACAGCCACACGGCGAATGTTTCCGCGAAATCCTCATCCGGATGCGCCTGCGCGTACCAGTTCGGCAGATGCCGCACGAAACTGCGGCTGTAAGGCCTGGGCGTGTACGTTTCCGGGTTGTACTCCGCTTCCGGGCTGCCGAAAATTTCCTGCCATTCCTTTCGGGCTGAAAAGTTATAGGCATGATCGATGGCGTGCCCGCATTCATGCCGCAGCAGCATCATGCACCACTCCGGCGTGCCGCCTTCCACTTCCATCATTTGCCGCAGCTCGAGCGATTTCAGCCGCGGATGCGCCAGATAAAACGGAATCGCGATCGCCGGTACGCCATCCGGCGAAAACCATTCGTCGCCCAGATAGCAATCCGGCCGGAAGGTGACCCCGCGCGCGGCGAGTTCACTGTCAAGTTGCTGAACCCGCGGTTCGACCTCGCTGCCCTCGATGCGCAGATTGAGATCGGCCAGCCGCATCGCCAGCAGCTCGTCGTCTTTTAAACTGACCCACGCCGGTTCAGCGCCAGTCTCCATCGCGTCCTATTGTATTTCGGTGTATTTCGGGGACAGGCTACTCAATCCCTAATTACGCCCCCGGCCTCCGCGCGCATTGTGCTGCCAGCGCCCTTCCCCAAAACCGGATAAACTGATTTCCGATGCAGCGGTCCTGCGCGCTCTCGCTCCTCGGCCTTCTCGCCCTTGCCGCTCTCCCCGCCGCACAGCCATTCACCGCGCCCAAATTCCACTTCGACCCCGACTGGCCCAGGCCCCTCCCCAACAAGTGGAAACTCGGCGGCGTCACCGGTCTCGCCGTCGACAAAGACGACAACGTCTGGGTCTACGATCGCCCCAACGACCTCACCGACATCGAACTCGAAGCCGAACTCAATCCGCCGCTCGCCGATTGCTGCGTCCGCCCGCCCGCCATGATCCACTTCGACAAACAGGGCAACGTCATTGGCTCCTTCGACGCGCCGCAGGGTCACGGCATGGCCGTCGACAGCAAAGGTTTCACCTACCTCGGCCAGGACACCGTGCGCAAGTACGATCCGAAGACTGGCAAGGTCGTCGGCGAAGTTCCGCGCACGCCCGAACGCCCGCCCGGCGCAGGCGCCGATCCCGTGCCGACGTCAGCGCACATCCCCGGCCGCGGCTCTCAGGGACCGGTCGCCGGCTTCATCACTCCTCCCGGCGGACGAGGTCGCGGCGCGCCCAACCCGGAAGCAGCCGCCGCCCGCGAAGCCGCCGTCGCAGCCTTCCGCGCGAAATATCCTCCGACCACGCCGATGATCGTCGGCGGCATCGAAGAAATTCGCCTCGACGAGCCCGCCCACGAACTCTATGCCGCCGACAACTATCTGGGCGGGCGCGTCATGGTCTTCGATCTCGACACGCTGCAGTTCAAGCGCGGCTGGGGCGCCTACGGCCACAAACTTTCCGAAATGTCGACCAGCGACGCCGACCGCGCCTACACTCCCGGCGGCGCGATGCCGAAGGAATTCCGCGGCCATCTCACGCTCAACATTTCGAACGACGGCCTCGTCTACGCCGCCGACCGCAACGCCAATCGCATTCAGGTGACGACGAAGGACGGTAAATTTGTGCGCGAATTCATCCTCGCGCCGACCACCGGCGTAGGCGGCGCGACGGGCGGCGTGATGTTTTCCCCCGACAAAGCGCAGCGCCTTCTCTACATTTCCGATCTCACCAACAACCACCTCTGGTTCCTCAATCGCGAAGACGGCAAAGTGATCGGCCAGATGGGCTCAATGGGTGAAAACGGCGGCCA
>Ga0335085_10013875_pt1 | contig 11787 bp, 5 predicted proteins | sample Lox_Sample_45_FD_206712 | JGI IMG/M metagenome (GOLD analysis project Ga0335085, IMG submission 206712) | Soil microbial communities from Loxahatchee National Wildlife Refuge, Florida, United States - Lox_Sample_4.5 | ecosystem: Environmental > Terrestrial > Soil > Wetlands | place: USA: Florida...
ATCGCAATCGCCGGATAAAGCGGCAGCACGTAGTGCGGCAATTTGGTCGCGGACACTTCGAACACGATCCACGCCGGCACGAGCCACGCCAACAGAAAGCGCGTCGTGCGCTGGCGCCGTTCGCGCCATATGGCCGGTGCCGCCAAGCCGGCAAACGTCGCGCCGGGAAAGAAAGTGACGAAGAACAGGACGAGATAGACCCCGGGCGGCGCGCCGTGGCCTTGCTGGGCGTTGGCGATCTTGCCGAACGCATCCTGCCCCAGCCAATCGGCAAAGAACGTGTCGCCGTGGCGCGCATAGATGGCGACAAACCACGGCGCCACGAGCACGATGAGCCAGACCATGCCGGCAAGCGGCCGCAGGCCGCCAAGCCAGCGCGCCGAGCGATCGACGATCGACAGCGTGATCGCGGTAAGTACGACGATCATCACGATCACCGGACCTTTGAGCAGGATTGCCGCCGCGAGCGCGGTCCAGAATGCCGCAGGGAGCCCCCAGCCGAGCCGCGCCCCGCGGGCGCTTCCCTGCGAAAGATACGCGCGCGCCAGCGCCGCCATGGCGACCACGACGGCAGGCAGCAGCGCAGCGTCGGTAGTGGCAAGCCGCGCTTCGACGCCGAGAAGTATCGAGGCCGCCAATGTCAGAGCCGCCAGCGCGGCTCCGCGGCGGCTGACGAAGGCGAGCGCGCACCAATAGGTCGCCAGCACCGCACCGACCGCACCGACCAGCGACGGCAGCCGATAAACCGAAATCATATTCCGGGCGCCGGCGATCCCTAGTGCTTCGGCTGATTTCACCGCCGCCGCCTGCAGCCAATAAATGCCGATCGGCTTTGAGTACTGCGCCGCATCCTGGAAGCGGATGTCGACGTAATCGCCGCTTTCGATCATCTGCCTGGTGGCTTGCGCATAGCTCGCCTCGTCGCGATCGATCGGCGGAATCGTGAAGAGACCTGGCAGGAGCGCAACCAGCGCGATGAGCACGAGCATGCCGATCGCCCGCCGGTGCGAGCTCACCGCGTGGTCGAACAACGCGGCAAGGCCGCTCGCCGGCCAAAAACTTCGCGGCGCGGTGCTGTTGCTCGTGGTCATGCCGCCCTGCGCGCAAACGAGCCGCGACCATAGTGAAAAGGCCTGCAGCGGGGAAGAACCCTCACGGATGAGGGCACGGCATGAGCGGGCAGGCTGCCGGCACCGGCGGCGTCATGGCCGACACGGTGTCGTCGAGCCGCACCAGAATGCTGTCGGCGGCGCCAGCGCCGTCGATGACCGTCACGCGGGCAAATCCCGGCCCGTCGGGCTGAAAGAACAGGGCGCCGCGCGGCTCATTCATCGCCGGCACGCCGTTGACAAGAACGGTGAGCGGCGCGACGCCGCCGGTGACCTTGACCGGCACCGGGTCCGGCTTGGCGTCGGTCTCGCTGAGTTCGAGCCGAGCGCCGTCGGGCGGAAACAGAATATGCAACTTGGGAAACGTCCCCTGCCCGGCACGATCGCCGGCGGCAAAGTGCTTCAGCGGCGGCGGCAGCTTCGCGTTCGTCGTTATCAGAACGCCTTGGGGCCGGCGCGGCAGCGGCGCCGGCGGCGTCGGCAAGCGGGCAAAGGCATCGAACAGGATCGGCGCGGCCGCGCTCCGACCGATGAGACGCGGCACCGGCGCGCCGTCAGGCCGGCCGACCCAGACACCAATCGCATAACGCCCGTCAAAACCGACCGACCAGGCATCGCGATAGCCGTAGCTGGTGCCGGTCTTGAACGCGATGCGGCCGGGCACGCCATTTTCGGGCGGCGGCGCGCCGACGAGGACATTGCCGACATACCACGCCGCCACCGGGTCGACGAGGCGGCTGGCTTCGGCTCGGGGCGCCGCCAGCCGTTCGCGCAGCGGCAGCACGGTGCCTTGGCGGGCGAGCCCTGCATACAACATGGTCAGGTCGGCGAGCGTGACGCCGACGCCGCCGAGCCCGATGGCGAGACCCGGAGGCTGCCCCTCCGGCAGCACCAGGGCGGCGCCAGCTTGCGACAACCGCGCGATCAGGCGGCTCGCGCCGACCTGGTCGAGCACCGCAAGCGCCGGCAGATTGAGCGACAGCTGCAGCGCGCGGCGCACCGTGACCGTACCCTGGAACGTGAAATCGAAATTTTGCGGTGCATAGACGCCGTAACGCGTCGGGCGATCATCGATCAGAGTCTCGGGGTGGATGAAGCCGTCCTCGAAGCCCATGCCGTAGATGAAGGGCTTTAGCGTCGAGCCCGGCGAACGCAGCGCCTGTGTCATGTCGACCTGGCCGGCGCGGCGCGTGTCGAAATAATCGGGCGAGCCGATATGGGCGCGCACCTCGCCGGTGGCATTGTCGACGACGAGCAACGCCAGCGAAACCTCCGGGCCGAACGTGCGCGTCAATGTGCGGGCGCGCTCGCGCGCCAGTTCTTCAAGATTTCGCTGCAGCTCGGCGTCGATGGTCAGCCGCACCTCGCTGCCGGGCGCCGCCAAGGCGACGGAGCGGTCGGCCGCATGCGGCGCCAGCATCGGCATCGGCCGCCGCGCCGTCGGAACCGGCTCCGCCTTGGCGAGCGCGATCTCGTCCGCCGGCACGCCGCCGCGCGCGGCGAACTGATCGAGCACGCGATTGCGCGCCGCGCGGGCGGCGGTTGCGAAGCGATCCGGTCTGCGCCGCTCCGGCGATTGCGGCAACGCGACCAAGAGCGCCGCTTCACCGAGCGTGAGCCGGCGCGGCTCCTTGCCGAAGTAGGCGAGCGACGCCGCGCGCACGCCCTCGATGTTGCCGCCATAGGGCGCAAGGTCGAGATAGAGCGCAAGGATCTCCGCCTTGCTCAGGGCGCGCTCAAGCTCGATCGCGCGCACGATCTGGCGCAGCTTGCGCGCGAAGCTGCGTCCGCCCGCCGGCTGCAGCAGCCGGGCCACCTGCATGGTCAAGGTCGAGCCGCCGGAGCGAATGCGGCCGCTGGTCACGAGCTGGAAGGCGGCGCGCCCAAGCGCCAGCGGATCGACGCCGTGATGGTGCCGGAAGCGATTGTCTTCGTAGGCCAACAGCAGGTCGAAGAAGCGCGGATCGACGTCGGCGGGCGTGGCCGGCAGCCGCCAGCGGCCGTCGGCCGTGGCGTAGGCCCGCAACAGGCGGCCGTCGCGATCGACCACGCGGGTCGAGAACACCAAATCCTTGCCGAGCGGCGGCGGACCGAGCGCGGCGATCCACCACGCGCCGGCGCCGAGCGCACCGGCACAAGCGGCCAAAACCGCAAGCCACAGGCTGCGGAAGTGACGGCGCGTGCGGGTGCCGCCGGAACCCGCCCCGGCGCGGCACCGAGCGGAGCCGACGCCGCCGCGGTGGTTCGCCGCGGACGTCATTTCGCCGTGACTTCCACGCTTTCGGTCGCAGTGCGGCCGAAACGCTCGGGCCGATACATGTCCTCGACGTGCGCCTGCGGCCGCACGTATTTGCCGGGCGCGACCGCGCGCACGACATAGGCGACGGTGAATACCGGCCCGTCGTCCTTGGCGCGAACGAATGCCGCGGTGAAGCGATCGTCGCGGAATTCGGCGTCGGCGGGTTCGACTGCGTCGGTGATCCACGACAGCGTCCCGGTATCCCCCGAGGACACCAGGTGCGGATTGTCGATCTCGAACCCCGCCGGCAGATAATCGGCGACGATGACGTGCCCGAATTGCGGTTGCGCCTCGGTAATCTTGAGCACCACCACGAGCCGGGTGTTCTGCTTGACTTGCTTGACGTCGACCGGGGTGCCGTCGGGCGTATAGGTCAGGCGCTCGATCTTGAAGCCCTTGGCCACCGCCGGCTCCGGCGTGACCGGCACGCCGGTGACCGTCACCACTGCCTGCACCGGATCCTCGCCGGTATTGGCGACGCGCAGCGGCGCCGTCAAATCGCCGGCGCGGATGGTCCGGAACAGCGGATGCTCCATGTGGGTACCGCCCACGTCGAGCGACACTTTCCCGGCCTCCTTGGCCATGGCGCTCGCCGCCAAGAGGAGCCAGGCATCCTCCTGGGTCGAGGTCGGACGCAGGCTCGCGCGCGCCGCTTCGACCCGCTGTACCGCGGCGTGCACGGTGGCGCGCGGCGCGCCGCTTTCGCTGGCGAGCGCGACCAGGGCGGCGGCGTCGCGCAAGGTCGAGCCGTAGTCCTCACGGCCGCCGATATCCGGCTGCGCCGGCGCGATGGCGGCAAGCGCGGCGGCATAGACGCGTTCGGCGCGGACGCGGTCGCCGGCCATGGCGAGGGCTGCGGCGAGTTGCGCCTTGGCGATCGGAGTCGACAGCGCATCGAGCTTGGCGTCGGCGAGGTAGCGCAAGTCGCCGATCGGCGCGAGCCCGTTGCGGGCCAGCACATAGAGCGCGTAGGCGATATCGGCGCCGCCGTTCTTGCCCGGATCGGTGGTGCTGGCGACCACGTTGCGCAACCGGTTGAGCGCCAGCTTGAAGGCCGTCTCCGGCACCGCGATCTTGCGCTCGCGCGCTCGCGTCAGGAAGTCGGTGACGTAGGAGTCGAGCCAGACGTCGTCGCCGCCGACGCTCCAAAGCCCGAACGACCCATTGCTGTCCTGGCGGGTCAGCAGCGCCTCGATGGCGTCGCGAATGCGCTGGTCGCTGGCCGGATCGACCGCCAGCTTCGCGTCCTTGGCCAATTCGCTGACGTAAAGCAGCGGCAGCGCGCGGCTCGTGATCTGCTCCGAGCAGCGGAACGGATAGCGGTCGAGCGCCGCCAGCAAGGTCGCCGCATCGAGCGCCGGCGAGGCGCCGACCGAGATCGAGACGGCGCCGGTGCCGGGGACCAGATCGGCGAACAAATCGCCCGACACGGCGAGGCTTTCGCCCTTGGCCAGCGGCTTGACCGTGCGGCGCGCCAGAACCTGAGCCGGCGAGCGCACGGTGAGCGCGAAGCTGCGGTCGAGCGCGAACCCTCCGGGTCCGCTGACGCTCACGTGAACGTTGCCGCGGCCGGCGGCGCTGGCGGTAAGCGGCACGCTCAGGCTGGCGCGCTCCTTGGCGCGCAAGGTGAGCTTCTGCGTCGCATTGCCGGCGATTGCATCGGCGCTGCGCACGGCGACGGCATAATCGCCGGCCTCGCCCTCCACGTTGTCGAGATCGAGATGCAGGCTGGAGCGATCGCCGGGGAGCAGAAAGCGCGGCAGCGTCGCCGTCAGCACGACCGGATCGCGGACCACGACATCGGCGGTGGCATGGCCGACCTTGCCGTTGCTGAAGGCCACCGCCATCACGCGAAGCGTGCCGGAAAAGTCGGCGATGTCGAAGACAATTTCCGCCGTGCCATCGGCGCCGACCTTGACCAGGCCGGAGTAGAACGCCGCGGGCGGGCCGGTCGGCGGGCTGCCCTGCAGCTGCGCGCCCTCGTCGCCGCCGGAGCGGATCTGACCGCGCACGCCCTGCATGCCGTCGATCAACTGCCCGTACAGATCGCGGATCTCCGCCGCCAGCGCGCGTTGGCCGAGATAATAATTATCGGGCATCGGCGGTTTGTAGTTGGTGAGGTTGAGAATGCCGACGTCGACGGCGGCGACGACGATCCGCGCGTCTTCGTCCGCGGCCAGGCCGGCAATCTTGACCGGCACCCGCAAGGCGGAATTCGGGCGCAACAGCGCCGGCGGTTTCAGCTCGACATTCAGCGTCTTTGCCGCGCGGTCGACGGCGAACCATTGCACGCCGATGGCGCGGCCGGGCATGCGTTGCGCGGGAGCGTCGAGCGGCCGGCGCAGCGTCGCGACCAGATAAGCGCCCGGACCCCAATCGGCGCCGACGCGCAGCTTCACCTTGGCCATGCCCTGCTGAACATCCGTGGTCTGGGTCGCCAACAGTCGATCGCCGATGACGTTGAGCGTGAGGCGACCGGCGCTGCGTGCGGTCACGGCGACCGTCATGGTGTCGCCCGGCCGGTATTCGGCTTTGTCGACCGCGACTTCGAGCATGTCGGGCGTGTCGGCGCTCGCCTCGACGTAATAGCCGGCATCGAAGGCGACCGAAGTGATCGGACCGTTGGGATCGGCGCTCGACACTTCGAGACGGTAGCGGCCGAACCTGACCGGCAGCGAAATGCGCGCCGGCTGGCCGGGTATGGCATCGATGCTGCCGTCGGCGGCGCGCTTGGTGGTCTTGACCGGCTCGTAGTTCCAGCGGCCGTCGCGCTTGTAGAACTGATAATGGGTCTCGATACGCAGCAGTTCATATTTGAGGCCGCGCTGCTCGATCGCCGTACCGTCGGGCGCCACCGCGACAACGGAGAAGACGGCGTTGGCGCCGTCGGCAAGGGAGCGGCCGGAGAATTCCGGCTTGACGCCGATCATGGCGGCGGCCGGCGTTACCGGCACGGTGATCTTGTGTTCGACGGCGCGGCCGCCGGGCTCGGCCATGCGCACGGCGATCTGCGCTTCCAGCGGATGCGTGGATGACGGCAGCTTGTCGAGCGTGACGGCGAAGCTTGCCTTGCCTTCGGCATCGGTGGTCGGCAGATCCTCCAGCGACTGCTGCAACGGCTGGACTTGCTCGTCGTCGAGCCCGAACTGGTAGCCGGCAAAGCCGTCGCGTTCTTTCGCCACCGCGATCATCACCTCGCCTTCGAGATCGAGGTTGGCGGCGGGCGCGCCATAGAGGAAACGGCCGGCGACCGCGAGCTTGGCCGGCGCCTTCGGCGAGATTTGCTTGGCCAGAGCGGTGAGATCGAACTCGATCCGATCCGGCACGTAATCTTCGACCAGGAAGCTCGTCTCGCCGACCGCCGGCCGTTTCGGGTCGGTGAAGGTGCGGACGTGCCAGGTACCGGTCGGCGCGGTCGCCGGCAAGGCGAGCGCCAGGCTGTGCCCGCCCAAGCCCTGGTCGGGCACTACGACGCGCCGGAACTCGACGCCGTCGGGGCGTTCGACGACGAAGGTCAGCGGCACATCCACTGCCGCCGTGCTGTGTGCGTCGCGCAGCAAAGCGGTCAGATAGGCGGTCTCGCCGGAGCGGTAGACGCCGCGCTCGGGATAGACGAACGCATCGAGGCCGCTCGGCGCCGGCCGGCCGCCGACGCCGCGATCGGTCAGATCGAAGGCCGGCCCCTTGAGGCTTAGGAAGGCATAGTCGCCGTTGGCCTCGCGTGCCGTAAGCACGGCCGGCGCCGCACCGCCCTCCCCGCTCGCCAAGGCGGCGTCGAACTGCACATGACCTGCCGCATCGGTACGCTTCGTCGCCAACACCTCGTTGCCGCGCGACACCAGTTGAACCGCCACATCGTTCTTCGCTTCGGCGGTCGCCAGCGAATTGACGAAAACATGGATGCCGTCATTGCCGGAGAACGCCGTCAAGCCGAGATCGGACGTGATGAACCACTGCGTCGCCAGCGAGTCGAAATCGTTGGCGCCGTTTTTCGTCTCCTGCGGCTGCGCCACCATGACATAGACGCCGGGCTTCAGCTCGCCGACCGATTGATGATCGAGCGGAAACGCCGTGGTGACGTCGGCGTTGAGCGGAGCCGGGTCGACCGCGAGCTGCCCCTTCCACACGGCCAAGCCGCGTGACTGCCGTATCTGGTCGATCTCGTAGCGGCTGAGGCTGCGCTGGAAATCGCCTCTGCCGTAGTCGCCGCCGACGGCGCCGAGGAGGTTGCGGTCGCCGAGCCGGTAGATTTCGATCGCGATCGAGCGCGTGTTGGTGCTGATCAGCGGAATGCCGCGCTGGCCGGTACGCGGCAGCACATAGGCCGTGGAGGCAAAATGCACCGCCGGGCTGCGGTCGCGCACGTAGATGGCGAAGTCCGCGGACTTCGACAGGGTTTCGTGCACCACCGACGGCAAGCCGGCGCGCAGCGTGACGGTATAGGTTTCGCCGTGGCGCAAGCCCTCGACGCAAAGCTGCCGCTCGGCCGCCGACAGGGCCGGCTTGTCGGTGCCGGCCAGCACGACGAAGGGCGAGAAGTCGGTGCGCTGCGGCAAATCCTCGGAGAACTGGAAACAGGCCCGCGGCGAGGCGGTGTCGGAGTCGACGCTGTAATCCAGCACGCGGAAGCCTTGCTGCTCGCGCAGCCGCTCGTATTGCCCGCGGACGTCGGCGACTTCGCGCAGTTCGAGCGACAGCCGCAACGCGTCGAGCGCCGGCCGCCAGTCCTGACGGCGGCTCAACAGGTTGCCGAGGAAGGCGAGCGCATCGGCTTCTTCGTTGCGGCTGGTGGTACGCTGGTAGGCGATATAGGCCGCGGTCGAGGCCCGATTGAGGAGAAGTCGGCGCTCCTTGTCGTCGGCGGGGCGGATTTGCATGACGGTCCGGGCAAGCCGGAGCCAGGTGCTGCTGTCGTTCGGCGCCGCCGCGACGACCTGGCCGAGGAGCGACATGCCGGCGCGGAAGTCGTTGCGCGCGAAGGCGGCGTCGGCGTCGCGCCGGATTTGCGCGACCGGCTTGGTGGCCGCTCCCGCATCCGATTTGATCTGCGCTTCGAGGGTGACGGCGCTGTCGGCCAGGTCTTTATTCTGGAACGGCTTTTCGGCGGCGCCGGCGGCGAGCGGCGCAGCCGCAACGAGCGCGGCGGCAAGGCCGGCGCGGACGAGCGACAACATCGGTGATCTCCCTCGCGAAGGTGCTCAAATCAGCCAGTACCAGATTCCAAGTACCGGATTCATGGCGTACCGGATTCATGGCAACGATCATGTCGAGGTCGTGACCGAAGCGGAGGTGGCGATTTACCGGGCGTTCCGGCCGAGCATTCTATATACCGTTATGCCGTTGGCGCGCGGGGCCCCGTAGCTCAGGGGATAGAGCAACAGCCTTCTAAGCTGAAGGTCGCAGGTTCGAATCCTGCCGGGGTCGCCAGCACTCACAATGGGTTAGCTACGCCCTTCAGACAAGTGCTTGGTGCGAAAATACGGAAAATACGCTTGGGGGTAACAGCCCGCGTAACATTGAACAAAAAATTCAGCAGGCCGCCCGTGACTCAATACCGCCGCGTCTTGCCTAAGACTCTGCGTTGAGATCTTGGTCGAGCCGCAAGGCGTTTCGGCCGAACTTAACTGCGTGTAGAACGGTAATAAGACTTTGGCCTGCACCCGGTTTCGAAGACACCGAGTTGGGTGGTTTTATGGACCGGAGCTGGGTCACCGTGGGCGCCGCGCCCGACGGATTTCAATCGGGCGTTCTGAAACTGAGCGTTGATCGACCGGTAAAGGACTTGATGCAGCCGTTCTGCGTCGTTTGCTTCTTCGGGTGAGCGCACTACCATTTTGCTAATCTGGAGCATGCTATATGGCGCGAGCGTCCCCTGAAGCCCCTGCTATCAAGGCATACTGGCAACCCGGCTGCACGAGTTGTCTCAGGATGAAGGAATTTCTGACCAAACATGGCGTTGCGTTCGTCTCAATCAATGTGCTGGAGGACAAGGATGCCTTTGCCGAGCTGGCTGCGCTGGGTATCCGCTCGGTTCCGATCGTTCGGCGTGGCGACGATTGGGCGAACGGCCAGGTGCTACGCGACGTCGCACGCGTCGCCGGCGTGACTTGGGGCGGGGCGGAAATGCTGCCGGCGGCCGAGCTGGCCGCACGGCTCATCGGGATCCAAACTGCGGCGCAGCGGCTGTTCGCGCAAATCCCGGCCGACAAGCTCGCCGGCCTGCTGCCGCATCGGCCCCGCAGCTACGCCGAGCTCACCTATCACATCTTCAACATCGCCGACGCCTTTCTGGAGCACGAGGCACAGTTTCTGCCGCTCAAGGAAGGCGCCTACGACCGTGTGCCGCCACCGGAGATGAATACCAAGGCCAAAATACTCGCCTATGGGCAAGACGTGCTCGATCGATTCCAGATCTGGTGGGACGGCCCCGGCCGGACGACCGATTTTTCGCGCAAGGCCCTGGTCTATTACGGCGACGTGACGCTGCACGAGTTTCTCGAGCGAACCACGTGGCATGCGGGCCAGCACGTACGCCAACTCATGATGGTGCTGGGGATCATTGGCATCGAGCCGGACAGACCGCCGCCCCAAGAACTCTTTGCGGGTCTGCCGATGCCCGACAAGGTCTGGGATGACGAGCGGCGCATAACCTAGACTGAAAGGGCGCTCCTGTGCGTTTGCGTCTCATCTCCCGGGAACCGCCGCCTCGGCTCTTGCTCGTCTCTGCCGGCAGATTGCAGCCGATGCGCGCCGCCCGGTCCGTGCTAGTCTTTCTCTATAAGCGGCATCGGAGGCCGTCCAGGAACCGAGGAAACGTCCATGCTGAAGCTATTGGCGAGACAGCTGCCGTTCGCGGCCGCGATTGCCGTCGCTGCCTTACCCATGCAATCGCGAGCCGAGACGATCACGGTCACCCATTGGGGATCGGCCTTTTACGGCGCACCGTACGCGGTCGCCATGGAGAAAGGCTTCTTCAAGAAATACGGCGTCGATATTACCGGCGTGCTGACGTCGCAAGGCGGCGGCACCTCCGTGCGCAACACGTTGGCGGGCGAGCTGCCCTATGGCGAGGTGGCGTCCGCGGCGGCCATTGAGGCGATCAACAACGGCGCACCGTTGCGTATCATCGGATCCGGCGTGCAGAGCATTGCCGACATTCTGTGGATGGCCAAGAAGGGCGCGCCGCTCCATTCGATTGAGGATCTGATCGGCAAGAAAGTCGCCTTCACCGCGCCGGGCTCGGTGACCAACATGCTGATCTTGATGGCCATGAAGAAGAAGGCCATCGACCCCAATGCCATAAAGCTGATTGCAGTGGGCGGCATCGGCGCCAATGTCTCGGCGGTGCTTAACAACGCCGTCGACGCCGGCATGTGCGCAGAGCCGGTATGGTCAGAGAACGAGGATAAATTGCAACCGGTGTTCTGGCCTAAGGATCTTCTGTCACCGCATATGATGCAGACCGTCGGTGTTACGACCGCCGACTACGCGACTGCAGGTGCGGCCAAGTTGCGCGGCATTATCGCCGGACGACGTGACGGCGTGCGCTACATCGAACAACATCCCGATGAGGCAGCCGACATCACCGCAAAAGCCTTCAACGGCAACCCCGCTCTCTATCGCCGCGTGTTCGCCCGCTTGGTCGCCATCCATTATTGGTCGGAAGGGAAGTTCGACTTCGACGCCATGAACCTCATGGTTGAGGGGTTGCAGATCGTCGGCAAGCAAAAAGGTCCGGTGGACTGGCCGAAAGTGACTGACTCCGCTTTCCTGCCCTCCGATCTCCAGAACTGATCGATGCGTGACGAGCAAGTCGCACACGCGACCTTGCGCGGCGTGACCCGGATTTATCCCGGCGTGACCCGGGTGCATGCACTAGGACCGCTCGACCTCGAGCTGGCGCGCGGCGAGTTTTTCTCAATTGTCGGTCCGTCCGGCTGCGGCAAGTCCACGCTGCTGGACGTGCTGGCTGGGCTCAGCCCGCCAACCGCCGGCACGGTTAGTTTCGAAGGTCGAGCGGTCGCGGGCGATGTCCCGGACGGCATCGGCGTGGTCTTTCAAGAAGACGCGAGTCTTCCCTGGCTGACGGTGCGCGACAATGTCGCCTTCGGGCTACGCCGTGCCGGCACCGAGCCCGCCGAGATCGCGCGGCGGGTGGCCTATGCGATCGGTTTCATGGGGCTGGACCACTTCGCCGACGCCTATCCCGCACAGCTGTCCGGCGGCATGCGGCAGCGCGTCTGCATTGCGCGAACCTTGGTGATGCAGCCGCGACTGATCCTTCTGGACGAGCCGTTCGGTGCGCTAGATCAGCAGACCCGTCTGTTGATGGGCGACGAGCTGCTGCGACTGTGGCGGGAGACAGGCTCCACGGTGATG
>Ga0335085_10013876_pt1 | contig 11787 bp, 10 predicted proteins | sample Lox_Sample_45_FD_206712 | JGI IMG/M metagenome (GOLD analysis project Ga0335085, IMG submission 206712) | Soil microbial communities from Loxahatchee National Wildlife Refuge, Florida, United States - Lox_Sample_4.5 | ecosystem: Environmental > Terrestrial > Soil > Wetlands | place: USA...
TGCCATCTTTCACAACTTCAACCAGCAGTGGCAAAACCGCGCCCTCTCCCTTTTTACACAAGCCGCTTGACGTCACCGGCAACTTCGGTGAGGTTTGCGCGCATGGCAGGTTTCCGATAAAATTGCTTTATCACGCCCGGATAATCCTTAAGGAATGACTAACGAACAGCCATCAAGCAGCACCCTTGTATTCGATGCTTCCGACGAATATCGCCCCGAACCTGCTCCTCCGCCGCAGCCGCCATTTTGGAAAGACGGCAGCCTGCGAATTGGCATTCACACTTCGATTGCCGGTGATATTTCCGGGTCGCTGGAAATCGCGCACGGATTAGGCGCGAACGCTCTGCAGATTTTTTCCGCCAGCCCGCGCATGTGGGCGCGCGGCAGATCGCGCATTCCCGAAGCGGACGCGAAGCGGTTTCGCGACCGGCGCGCCGAGTTGAGGCTTGGACCGCTGGCGATTCACGCAAATTACCTGATTAATCTGGGTTCGCCGAATCCCGTCTTGCGGGCGCAGTCGGTACAGGCGTTTCATCAGGAGATTGTGCGGGCGCTGGCTTTGGGCGCCGATTTTCTGATCGTGCATCCCGGCAGCGCAGTTGACGGCACGAGAGAATCAGCCCTTTCAGCCGTTGCCCAAAGTCTGAAGCAGGCGGCGCGCGGGCTGCGTTTGGGCGATCTGCGAATTCTTCTTGAAAATACGGCCGGGCAGGGGAACTGCATCGGTTGCCATTTCGAGGAACTGCGCAGGATTCTCGATTTGTGCCTTGAGCTTGCGCTCGGCGTGTGCATAGATACCGCACATCTTTTCGCGATGGGTTGGGATATCCGTACGCCCGAGGGATTGGAAAAGACGCTGGATGAAATCGATCGTGCGATAGGACTGGAACGCGTTCCGGTGTTTCACACGAACGATTCGAAGGCGGCGCTCGGGTCGCGCGTGGACCGGCACGACCATATCGGAAAAGGTAAGATTGGGCGCGATGCTTTTCGCATGATGCTGCATCATCCCCGGCTGAGCGGGAAGGCTTTTCTTTTGGAGACGCCGGTCGATAAGCCCGGAGACGACAGGCGCAATGTGGCGATGCTGTGGCGGTTGACGGGAAGAGTGGTTCGCGCGAAGGGCGAGGGGATGAAGCCGCAGCGTAGGAAGGCGCGACGCTGAAATTGACCGTACGGTGCAGCTTGAGCCGTGAAGAGCAAAGAGGGATCCTTCAGCCCGCCGCTCGCGGGCGGCCTTCAGGATGACGGCGTTTTTATATTTTTGCAGGGAATTCGGGTGATTGGCGGAGCGAAGCGCCCGACTGGAAGGCGAGTCGGCGGCTACAAAGGCAAGATCGGACAAGGAATCCGGGAGACGGGAATTGGCGGACTACGACGCGAGGCGAGTGGAAGAGAAGTGGCAGAAGATCTGGCAGGAGCAGAACGTTTCGCGCGCCGTCGATAACGATCCGTCGCGGCCGAAATATTACCTGCTCGAGATGCTTCCGTATCCCTCGGGCACATTGCACATGGGGCACATGCGCAATTACACGATCGGCGACGCGGTGGCTCGTTACAAGCGGATGTGCGGATTCAACGTGTTGCACCCGATTGGGTGGGATGCATTCGGCTTGCCTGCCGAAAACGCCGCGATCAAGCGTGGTACGCCTCCGCGGGAGTGGACGAATTCGAACATCGCGCAGATGAAGGCCGTTTGCGAGCGGTTTGGGTTCAGCTACGACTGGGCACGCGAGATTTCCACTTGCGAGCCGGAATACTACCGCTGGAATCAATGGTTTTTCCTGAAGATGTTTGAGAAAGGGTTGGCATACCGCAAGCGGAGCCGCGTGAACTGGTGTCCGCAATGCCAGACGGTGTTAGCGAACGAACAGGTGATCGACGGCTTCTGCTGGCAGCATGAAAACACGCCTGTTGAAGCGAAAGACATCGAACAGTGGTTCCTGCGGATCACGGATTTTGCCGACGCGCTGCTCGACGGAATCGACGAATTGCAGGGAGGATGGCCTGAACGTGTTTTGATCCAGCAGCGCAATTGGATCGGCAAATCGAGCGGCGCGCGGGTGCGGTTCGATGTAGCCGATATCAAAGAGATTGGGCTGGAAGTATTCACGACGCGCATCGACACGATTTATGGCGTTTCGGCGCTCCTCGTTTCGGCCAGTCATCCACAACTTGAAAGATTGCTCGAAGGCGTGCCAGGACGCGCCGGCATGGACGCGCAACTCAAAGCGATGCGGCAGTCCAGCGTGAAAGCCGCGGATATCGCTACGGCTGAAAAAGAAGGATTTTTCACGGGACGCTTTGCGGTGAATCCATTCTCCGAGGAACGCGTGCCGATCTGGGTGGCTAATTTCGTGCTTGCCGAATACGGGACGGGGGCAGTGATGTGCGTGCCCGCGCATGACGAGCGTGATTACGAGTTTTGCGAGAAATATAATCTCCCTGTGAAAGTGGTGATTCAGCCTCTGCACGCCGCGCCATTGCGCGCGGATCGCATGAATGAGGCGTTCACCGAATACGGAAAGCTGGTGGAGTCGGGGCTGTATAGCGGACTTACGTCCGAACAAGCGCGGGGAAAAATGACCTCCGACGCGGCGACGAAGTCGTTTGGCGCGGGGGAGACGACGTATCGGCTGAAGGACTGGGGCATTTCGCGGCAGCGGTATTGGGGAACGCCGATTCCAGTGGTTTATTGCGAGAAGGACGGGATCGTTGGAGTGCCGGAAGATCAACTTCCGGTGCGGTTACCCGAAAATGTGACACTCACAGGTCAAGGCCAGGCGCCGCTGGCGAGCGTGCCGGGATTCGTGAATGCCACGTGCCCCAAATGCGGAGGTCCGGCTCGACGCGAGACGGATACGATGGACACGTTCATCGATTCGTCCTGGTATTTCTATCGCTACACCGATCCGCACAACGATCGCGCGCCTTTCGATAAGGCTAAGGCAGCGTATTGGTTTCCGATCGACCAGTATATTGGCGGCGTCGAACACGCGATCCTGCACCTGATCTATTCGCGCTTCTTCTGCAAGATGATGAACGGTTTGGGCCTCGTGAACCATCGCGAGCCGGTGAAGCGGCTTTTCTCTCAGGGCATGGTGCTGAAAGACGGCGCCAAGATGTCGAAATCCAAGGGCAATATCGTGGGCGCGATAGAAATGGCCGATAAGTACGGCTGCGACACGGGCCGCATGTACACGCTGTTTGCCGCGCCTCCCGAAAAGGATCTGGAATGGAGCGAGCAGGGAATCGAAGGCTCGTCGCGATTCCTAAACCGCGTTTACCGGCTGATCGAAAAGCATGCGCCGCGCCTAAAGAGCGTTCCGCTGAATTTCGATATGCAATTGGATATGGCAAAGGCGAGCGAGAAGGAAAAGGTTCTCGTCCGCCGGGCGCATCAGACGCTAAAGCGTGTGACAAACGATTTCGATGCGCGGTGGCACTTCAATACGTCGATCGCGCTGATTATGGAGTTGGTGAACGCGCTGAGTGCTCAGGAGCCGCTCGATCAGGATATCCCGCCGGAGAGCCTGAAAGCGGTTCTCGGCCTGCTGGTTGTGATGCTCTCGCCGATGACGCCGCACATTGGCGAGGAATTGTGGGAAGTGCTCGGAAATACGGGCGGGCTTGCGAAGCAGGCCTGGCCGGCGTACCGCGAAGATCTGGCGCGCGAGGAGCAGCTCGAAGTGATTATTCAGATCAATGGGCGTGTGCGCGGGAAAATGCTTGTAGATGCGGAACTCGGCGATGACGAATTGACCGACCGCGCGCTGGGAGACGAGCGGATTAAAATGCTGCTGGATGGCAAGCAGATTGTGAAGACGATAGCGGTGCCGAAGAAGCTGGTGAATATTGTGGTGAGGTAGGCGGGCGTAGCTTTGTTGTGGGTTCGGAAGGAAAGGCAAGAGGGGTCCTTCGCTCCGCTCAGGATGACGGCGTTTTATTTTATTCGCTTACGCGATACGACCATAAGACGTTCGTCTTGTTGATTCGGTGAGCGATTGCGGGCGTCAGGTTTTTTTCAGGAATGCGCGGGAGAATTGGTGAAAGCGGAGGTGAGAATGGCGGCGAATACGGCGACGGCGGCTGGAAAAGAGTCTGGAGGGACCGTGGCGACCAAACACGGCATCGTGGTGCTCGATTTCGGCGGGCAATACACGCAGCTGATTGCGCGGCGGATCCGCGAGCAGCAGGTGTTCTCCGCGGTACTTCCTTGCACTGCCTCTCTCGATGAAATCCGCGCGCTGGAACCGGTCGGGATCATTCTTTCCGGCGGCCCGAGCTCCGTTTATGACGAATACGCGCCCGTTTGCGATGCGAAGGTATTGGAACTTGGCGTTCCTGTGTTGGGAATTTGTTACGGGATGCAGTGGCTGAGCCACACGCTCGGCGGCAAGGTTGAGCGCGCGGAGCGGCGCGAATATGGCCCCGCGCATCTGGAAATCGAAAGCGGAGCGATGTTGTTTCATGGCATTTCCGGACGCATGAAGACGTGGAGCAGCCACGGCGACCATGTTGTAGGGCTGCCTGCTGGCTTCCGAGTGGCCGGGCGAACGGATAATGCGATTGCTGCCGTGGAGCATCCGGGCGCGAGATTGTACGGCGTGCAATTCCATCCGGAGGTCAACCACACAGAGCGCGGCACGGACATCCTGAAGAATTTTGTATTTGAGATCTGCGGCGCACGGCAGGATTGGAATCGCGCCGGATTCATCGCTTCGACCGTCGATGCGATTCGCAAGAAGACAGAAGGCACGCGTGCGATTTGCGCATTGAGTGGCGGCGTGGATTCGACGGTAGCGGCCGTGCTTGTGGACCGCGCGATGGGCGACCGGCTTACGAATATCTTTGTCGATACAGGGTTGCTACGCCGGAATGAATTTCAGGAAACGCTGGAGATGTTGCGCGAGAGGCTGGGGCTCAACGTTATCGGCGTTGATGCTTCTGAACGCTTTCTCAGCAAGCTAGCAGGCGTCACTGATCCGGAGAAGAAGCGGAAGATTATCGGAAACGAATTCATTGATGTGTTTGCGGAAGAAGCCCAAAAGCTGGCTGCCGCGTCCAACGCAGTGCCGATTAAGTTTTTGGTGCAGGGCACGCTTTATCCCGACGTGATCGAGTCCGTTTCCGTGAAAGGGCCTTCGGCGGTGATCAAGTCGCACCACAATGTGGGCGGATTGCCGGAGCGAATGCCGTTCGGACTGATCGAGCCGTTGCGCGATCTCTTCAAAGACGAAGTGCGGTTGATCGGCGGGGAATTGGGCTTGCCGAAGGAAATTCTGGTGAAGCATCCGTTCCCCGGGCCGGGATTGGCTGTGAGAATTTTGGGTGATATTACGAATGAGAAGCTTGCGACGTTGCGGGGCGCGGATGCGGTGGTTGTCGACGAAATCCGGCGCGCAGGACTTTACGAAAAGACCTGGCAGGCGTTTGCGGTGTTGCTGCCCGTCCGGAGCGTCGGCGTGATGGGCGATGACCGCACGTACGGGCACACGATCGCTGTGCGCGTGGTGGAATCGCAGGATGCGATGACGGCGGACTGGTCGCGGCTACCGATGGGAGTGTTGGAAAGGATTTCTGTAAGGGTCGTAAACGAAGTGCCTGGAGTGAACCGCGTTGTTTACGATATCAGTTCTAAACCGCCTAGTACAATCGAGTGGGAATAAACGAGATGGGCGAGGCGCTGGCAATGAGGCATTTGACGAGGTACGATAGGGGCAAGTCACACCCCCAGCCAGTGCTAGATGCGTTCGTAAGCCAACGACTAGCGGTTGGCCATTTTCTGGGCCATGTAGAGCAGGAGCCGGCGATCAGGTTCTTCGATTTTGCCGAGCAGCCTGCGAAAACGACCCAGATAACGCGCATCTTTCCCAGTGCTGCCCCAGGCGATGTCGTCCGCGCTCTTCCGCTTGGGCAAATTGGGAAGTTCGGGCGGCTCTTCGCCATCATAAAACATCTGGTAGAGCGGCACTTCCATGGCGCGAGCCAGCTTCTCAAGGGTCTCGATGGCGGGAACGGTGTGACCGTTCTCCACACGCGAGATGTAGCAGCGAAGCAGGCCAGTGCGCTTTTCAATGTCGCCCTGGGAAAGTTTCTTTTGTTCACGGAGTAAACGGATACGGTCGCCGATAATCATGACTCTATTGTTACATAGGCATGGGGTAAACGGCAAGTAAAATAGGTCCGGTGGAACGCGGTAGCTTTTTGGCGTGATGATACGTAACCAAAACGAGATGCCAAACGTCCCAAAGAACATGGCAGCGACCGCTTCGGCGATGCCGCTCCCGCTGGGAGCTCGCGAGAAGGGGCAGGAAGAGCGCGCCCTCGTGCAGCGTGCGCAAAAGGGCGACGAACGCGCGTTTGAACAGCTGGTAAGGCAGCATCAGCAGCGGGTTTTCGGGTTGGTCGCCCGGGTCCTCCACCGGCAGGACGACGTGGAGGACATCGCGCAGCAGGTGTTTTTGAAGGTGTATCTCTCGCTAAATCGTTTCGATCAGCGAGCGGCCTTTTCGACGTGGCTGTATAAAATAGCTGTGAACGAATGTTGGGACCATTTGCGCAAGAAGAAGGTTCGGCCTCTGCTGTACGAGTCGGACTTGTCTGAAGAGCAGGTTTCCCAGTTGGACGGTATCGCGGCCCTGGGACGGCCGACAGAAGGGCTTGACGAGCACGCCGAAACGAAAGATACATTGGAGCGAGTGCTGGAGGTCCTGCCCGAGCAGGACCGCCAATTGCTCTTGCTGAAGGAGGTCGAAGGCTTTTCCGTGCAGGAACTGGCGGAAATACTCGGCCTCAACGTGAATACGGTTAAGGTCAGGCTGTTCCGGGCGCGCGGGAGGATCATCGAAGCACAAAAGCGCCGCTCGGGTCTGGGAGGTCTCCGGAAGGGACCCTCGGCGACGGAAAGGAAACCGTGAGCACAATGAACGCAGAGAACGATTTTGCAACCTGTGCGTGCCCGGAGTACGAGGCGGTTTTGGAAGATTATCTCTCTGGCGCGCTCGAGAACGGCGCTTCGCGCAAAGTAGCCGAGCATTTGAAATCGTGCGCAGGATGCAGCCGTGCGCTCGAAGGCGCTGCGGCAGTATCCGAGATGCTGCGCGGCGCAGAACGCGTGCCGGATCCGGGGCCGAGCTTCACGCACATGGTGATGGCGCGCGTGCGAACGGCGGAAGTCGAGTCGCGCACGAGCTTCTGGGAGCCGTTTGTTTCGCTGGCGTGGAAATTTGCGACGACGGCCGCGCTGGCGCTAGTGGTGATGCTCGCATACGCGACGCACGGGACGAGCCCGACGACGAACAATACGGTCGCGACTGCGGCACCGCAGGGTGAAATGCAGCAGATGCTGATGGCGGGGCAATCCATGGTCCCCGCGACGCGTAGCGATTTGGTGAGGATGGTTACGGAAGCGGATGATGCCCAACAGTAAGACAAAAGGCGAAGCCGGTCTCCTTGTGCTGGTGGTGTTCATTCTGGGCCTGCTGGTCGGGGGCGTGGGCAACCACCTGTGGGGAGCACATGTGTGGGGAAGCGGACCGCAGCATGGCGCGGGACGTCCGGCTCCTCCTCCGCCTATTAGCAAAGTGCTGGGGTTGAGTCCGGAACAGCAGAAGCAACTGGATGCAATTTTTAGCGATACACATCCGCAGTTTCAGGCTCTGGACGCGCAGCGGAATGCGCTTCGCTTGCAGACGCGAGCCAAGATTCGCGCTATTCTGACTCCCGACCAGCAGGTGAAGTTTGACGCGATGATCAAGGATCAGGACGCGCACGGCAGAGGGACGAACCGGGGCGGACCTCCGCCGGGACGAGACGGACACGGACCGGGGGGCCATCAGGGGGGCGGTTTCTAGTGCTGCGGATCTCCGGCCTATCGGACTTGCACCCCTTTGCGGCGCTTCGCAGGTTCAGCAGCGGAAGACAATATACGAGAGGAATCGTCTAAGCGCTTTATGAGTACAGCGACCAGTCCTGCAGCAACAACGCCGGCCACGGGCACGGTAACGATCAAGCTTGATAACGTCCACAAGGTCTATGACTTGGGCGAGATGAAGGTGCACGCGCTGCGCGGCGTCAGCCTTGAAATTCGCAAGGGAGAGTTTGTGGCGATCATGGGATCGTCCGGGTCGGGTAAGTCGACGTTGATGAACATTTTGGGCTGCCTCGATAAGCCGACCAAAGGGCACTATTATCTGGATGGGCAGGACGTTTCGGGACTGACGAAGAGCGAGCTGGCGAAGGTCCGGAGCAAGAAGATCGGGTTCGTGTTCCAACAATTCAATTTGCTGGCGCGGACTTCGGCGCTGGAGAACGTCGAATTGCCGACGCTCTACGCTGGAGTGCCGGTGGACGAGCGTGCGGACCGCGCTAAGGATGCGTTGAATCGGGTCGGTCTCGGACAGCGCATGGGACACTTTCCTTCGCAGCTTTCGGGAGGTCAGCAACAGCGCGTGGCGATTGCGCGCGCGCTGGTAAATCGGCCGTCGATTCTGCTGGCCGATGAGCCCACGGGAAACCTCGATAGCCGGACGAGCGTTGAGATTATGGAGATTTTCCAGTCCCTCAATACGGATCAAGGCCTCACGGTTGTGATTGTTACGCACGAGCCCGATATCGCGGCGTATGCCAAGCGAGCAATGGAATTCCGCGACGGACGCTGCCGCAAGGATTTGATCGTGCAGAACCGGTCGATCGCTTCGGAAGTGTTGCCGACGCTGCCGTTGCTCGATGAGGATGGCGTCGAAGGCATGTTAGACGGCGCCGAATCTGCGTCCCACAACAACGAACGCCCGCAGCACTAATCGGATTACGCAGTCCAGTCAGCGCTCATTTGTGGCGTCTGCTCACTTCAGCAAGCGCACGTGAAGATGCGCCTGCCAATTAGCCTAACGCCAGAAGCCTAGAAAGGGATGTCTTCGTCGGAAATGTCGCCGCCGGAGGGATGCTCCTCAGGGATCGGTCCGGCGTCGAAATCAGCGTCTGCTGGCCGGCCATGCGAGGCGCTCGCGCCGCCGCCGCCCGTCGATGCGCCAGCGGCCATTCCTTCGCTGCGGCCTCCGAGCATTTTCATGCCGTTGGCAACGATTTCGTAGGATGTTTTTTTCTGGCCATCGCGCTTATCCTCCCATTGCCGGCTCTGGATGCGGCCTTCGAGATAAACGAGCGCGCCTTTCTTCAGATACTGCTGGGCGATCTCCGCAAGCTTGCCCCACATGACGATGCGGTGCCATTCGGTGCGCGTTTGGCGCTGACCACTGCGGTCCTTGAACGATTCATCCGTTGCGAGCGAGAAATTACAGACCGCCTGCCCACTGGGCGTGTACCGCGTTTCCGGATCCTTACCAAGGCGTCCAATGAGAGTTACTTTGTTGACCATGCGCGTGAGTATATCTGAAAAACATCGATGAACCAAACCGGAGCTTAAAAAACATCGCAGCCTCGTTTCGGAAATTACTCGGCCGGGCGGATGTTCTGGTTTACGCAGAAGAAGTTCTTGGGATCGTATCTCTTCTTGATCGCTGCGAGCCGCTGATAGTTGTCACGGTATGCGGCTTGAACGCGTTCCTGGCCTTCTTCCATCATGAAGTTCATGTACGCGCCGCCGGCGGAAAAGGGATGCAGCGCGTCCCAATAATCCTTGCACCACTTCGTGATCTTGTCCGCATTCGCGGGATCTGGGTCGACGCCGACGATCACCTCGGCGAACAATGCTTCGCGGAAGCTATAGGCTGTGTCGTTCTTGCCCACGCGCTGGGCGGCTCCGTTAACGGGGTAGAGGTGCATGGTGGAGAGCATCGTGGGTAATTTCGCGCCGTGCTCCGCGTGCCGGGCAATAGCCTCATCGCTCAAATCGGTAAAATTGTCAGCGCGCCAATACCATTGCAATCCGGGCACGAACAGGCCGTCGAATATACTCTGCACAACCGGAAAAGGTGCGGGGCCGACATGATGCAAGACCGGATGGCCTACCGAACGCATCGGCTCCAGGGCCTCTTCAGCCTGTTCGGCAGATCCGAGGCAGCACCAAACGATTCCACACACTTTCTTCAGGTGGAGCTGCTCAGGAAACATCGGAGCGGGTGGAATGACGAGAAATGCAAAAAAGCCGCTCACGTCCTCGGGCGCTTTCTTGATGAAGTCCCGATAGGCGCGAAGTACGGTGGCCGACTCCTCAAGCGGCCAAAACGTGGGGCCGAACTGAACCATGCTCACCGGATGGAGCCGGAACTCGAACGAAGTTACAACGCCGAAATTTCCGCCGCCGCCGCGCACTGCCCAGAATAAATCCTGATTTTCCTTGCTGCTTGCCGTGAGGAAAGTGCCGTCCGCCAGAACAAGGTCAACCGAAAGAAGGTTGTCAATGGTGAGGCCGTATTTGCGCGTGAGATAGCCGATACCGCCGCCCAAGGTGAGCCCTGAGACTCCGGTTGTGGAAATGAATCCGCAGGGGGCAGCCATCCCGAAGGCATGCGTAGCGTGATCCACGTCGCCCCAAAGACATCCCGCCTCAGCCCGGACAGTCTTGTCCACAGGATTAACGCGGATTCCTTTCATTCGCGAAAGATCAATTACCATACCGTCGTCGCAAGTTCCTAGTCCCGCACCGTTATGCCCGCCGCCGCGAATGGCTGTCAGCATTCCGTTGGCGACACCGAAGCGTACGGCTGCGATCACGTCGGCGACGTCAACGCATCTGGCAATCAGACGCGGACGTTTGTCAATCATTCCGTTGTAGACCTTGCGAGCGGACTCGTAGGCGGCATCGCGGGGTTCAATCAGCTCACCTCGGAAAGAGCTCTTCAATTGGTCGATGGGTTGTTCAGGCATAGCGCATCCTCCTGATCAGATTGGTGAAAATTCCGAACAGCCATTCCCCGGGGGCTCGACGCAAAATGGCAGTACCAAAGCCAATCATCCCAGGCATCATTTTCTGATGTGGTGATGATAGACGATGGTTCGGAGGATGTTGCTTCTGGGAACCTACTGCCGCTCGGCTACGGACCCTTGCTTCTGCGCGAGGATTTTACGCGCGTTGGCATAGAGCGCCTTCGCTTGCGGCAGGGACGCAACAGCCTCATCTAGTTGCGGATCATTCTCGAGCTGGACTTTGTACCCAGCATTCAGGCCAAACAGCGTCGTGAATACTTCACGCTTGATCTCCGACTTCAGCCAGGGGAGATTCTGCTGGATCTCGGCCTGCGTGTACTCGACGTGTTGTTTGTCCAAAAACTTCTGTAGGTCGGCAATCACGGCATCATTGGTGGTGAAATCCTTCGTGATCGTTGGCTTGGTTCCGAGGTAATAGCGAACAAAATCGCCGACGCCTTGCGATGTGGGGAAGAAAACAGCGCGGCTTAACAGCAAAGTCTGGAAATCCGTCAGCTTAGGAGCAGGGGTTGCAACATCAGGCGTAATGCCGCCACCGCCGTACACCGGGCGGCCGCTATCGGTATATTTCAGCTCGGGCGACGTCGGCTTCTGCGGGTTATTGTGATAGTCCCACAGCGTGACGTTCCTGTAATCGCGCTGAATCAGGCGGCCGCTCGGCGTGTAGTAGCGCGCCGTGGTGAGCAAGAGAGCCGTATCCTCACTGAGCTGAAACTGCGTCTGCACTAGTCCCTTGCCAAAGGTGGTTTCGCCGACGATCAAGCCGCGATCATGATCCTGAATCGCGCCGGAGACAATTTCGGAGGCGGACGCGCTGTCGCGATTCACAAGAAAGACGAGCGGAACTTCGACGCCGTGGTTTCCGCGCAGTGCATAGTAACGGCGATCCGGCGATGA
>Ga0335085_10013877_pt1 | contig 11785 bp, 10 predicted proteins | sample Lox_Sample_45_FD_206712 | JGI IMG/M metagenome (GOLD analysis project Ga0335085, IMG submission 206712) | Soil microbial communities from Loxahatchee National Wildlife Refuge, Florida, United States - Lox_Sample_4.5 | ecosystem: Environmental > Terrestrial > Soil > Wetlands | place: USA...
TCCACAGGGGTGCGACGTAGCCTTGACGCATGAGGCGCTAGGCCGGGAGGATTCGGGCAGATGGCTCCCCATCCTCGGCTGCGAGGACGCACCGCAGAACTGCCGGGGCGGCGCGGTGAATGCGCCGTGCTCGACCGGCTGGTCGAGGCCGTTCGCACGGGGGAGAGCCGGGCGCTGGTGCTGTGCGGTGAGGAGGGAGCGGGCAAGACGGCGCTGCTGGACTACCTGGCCGGACACGCGCCGGGATGCCGGGTAGCCCGGGCGGCGGGTGTCCAGTCCGAGATGGAGCTCGCCTTCGCGGCGGTGCACCAGTTGTGCGCGCCGATGCTGGGTCACCTAGAGCGCCTGCCGGGCCCGCAGCGCGAGGCGCTCAGCACGGCGTTCGGCCTCAGCGCCGGCCCTCCGCCGGACCGGTTCCTGATCGGCCTGGCCGTGCTCGGCCTGCTGTCCGACGTGGCCGGGAAGCGGCCGCTGCTCTGCCTGGTGGATGACCAGCAGTGGCTCGACCGGGCTTCGGCCCAGGTTCTCGCGTTCGTGGCCCGGCGGCTGGACGCGGAATCGGTGGGCCTGGTCTTCGCGGCCCGCGAGGCCGGCGAGGAACTGGGCGGGCTCCCGGAACTGCTCGTGGAGGGCTTGCGGGACGGTGACGCGAGAGCCCTGCTGGACTCGGTCTTCACCGGGCCGATGGACGCGCGGGTGCGGGACCAGATCGTGGCCGAGGCGCGCGGCAATCCGCTGGCGCTGCTTGAGCTGCCGCGGGGGCTGACACCGGCCGAACTGGCGGGCGGATTCGGCCTGCCCGGCGCGATCCCGCTTCCCGGGCGGCTCGAGGAAAGCTTCCAGCGGCAGCTTGACGCTCTTCCGGCCGAGACCAGGCGCCTGGTGCGGCTCGCCGCGGCCGATCCGGTCGGCGATCCGGTGCTGGTGTGGCAGGCCGCCGAGCACCTCGGCATCGGCGCCGGGGCGGCAACGGCGGCGGCCGCGGCCGGGCTGCTCGAATTCGGCGCTCAGGTCCGGTTGCGCCATCCGCTGGTGCGCTCGATGGCCTACCGGTCGGCCTCGCTCCAGGACCGGCGGGAGGTCCACCGGGCACTGGCCGAGGTCACCGACCCGCAGGCCGACCCCGACCGGCGGGCCTGGCACCGGGCTCAGGCAGCGCCGGGTCCCGACGAAAACGTCGCGGCCGAGCTGGAGCGTTCGGCCAGCCGGGCGCAGGCCCGGGGAGGCATGGCGGCGGCGGCCGCGTTCCTGGAGCAGGCGGCGCTGCTGACCCGCGAGCCCGTCCGCCGGGCGCAACGGCTGCTCGCGGCGGCCCGGGCCAAGCGTGACGCCGGCGCGCTGGACGCCGCGCTGGGGCTGCTGGTGGCGGCCGAGAGCGGGCCGAGACAGGCGCTGCGGATCGCCGAGGTGGAGCACTTGCGCGGGCAGATCGCCCTGGACCAGCGCCGCGGTAGCGACGCGTGCCGGCTGCTGCTCAACGCGGCCCGCCGGTTCGAGCCGCTCAACCCCGGCCTCGCGCGCGAGACACACCTGGAGGCGCTGTGGGAAGCCGCGATGCAGTCAGGCGTGCGGGACGACGGCGGCGCCGTGCGGGAGGCAGCCGAGGCCGCGCGCGCCGCACCGCCGGGTCCCGATCCGTCACGGCCGGTCGATGTCCTGCTTGACGCGTTCGCGCTGCGGTTCACGAAGGGGCACGCGCCCGCCGCCCCGGCCCTGAGACGGGCTCTGGAGCTGGTCCTCACGCTGGACGTGGACACTGCGGAAGCTAGCCGGTGGCTCCTGCCGTCCGGGGGGAGAATCAGCCAGATCGTGGCGCTCGAGCTGTGGGATTTCGAGTCCTGGCATGCCCTGGCGACCCGGCAGGCTCGGCTCGCCCGCGAGGCGGGCGCTCTGGTGCACCTGCAGTTCGCGCTCAACTACCTGGCCCGAGCCCATCTCCTGGCCGGCGAGCTGACCACGGCGGCGCTGATGCTCGAGGAGGATCACCTGATCGCCGAGGCAACCGGGAACCCGCCGGTCGCGGACACCGAGATGATGCTCGCGGCCTGGCGGGGCCGGGAACCGGAGGCATCTGAGCTGATCGAGGCCACCTTGCAGGAAGCCACAGCGCGCGACACGGGCAGGATGACCAGCTTCGCGGCCTATGCGAGCTCGGTACTGTGCAACGGGCTCGGCCGGCCTGACGCCGCGCGCGACGCCGCCTGGCAGGCCTTCGAGCACGGCCAGCTGGGGCGCGGGCCGCTGGTGGTCTCGGAACTGGCCGAGGCGGCGGCCAGGACCGGGGACGTGGCGGCCGGCGGCGTGGCGCTGGAATGGTTGTCCGAACGCACCCGCGTCAGCCCCACCGACTGGGCACTGGGCATCGAGGCCCGCGTTCGCGCCCTGCTGGGTGAGAGGGGGCTCAGCGAGGGCGGGAACGCCGAGAGCTGCTACCAGGAGTCGATTCGCCGGCTCGGCCGCACCCGGCTCCGCACCGAACTCGCCCGCACCCACCTGCTCTACGGCGAGTGGCTGCGCCGAGAGCATCGGCGTGCTGACGCCCGCGAGCAGCTGCGGACCGCCCACGAGATGCTGGACGCGATGGGCATGGAGGCGTTCGCCGAGCGTGCCAGGCGCGAGCTGACGTCCGCTGGCGAGCCGGCCGGCAAGCACACCCGCGAGCCCGCCGACTCGCACCCGGTCCCGCCGGGCCTGGCGCTGACGGCCCAGGAGGCCCTGGTCGCCAGGCTGGCCCGGGACGGCCTGTCCAACCCCGCGATCGGGGCCCGGCTGTTCATCAGCTCTCGCACGGTCCAGTACCACCTGCGCAAGGTCTTCACAAAGCTCGGCATCAGCTCCCGGAGCCAGCTCTACCGGGTCCTGCCTAGCGACCCGGCCGGCGGCGACCTGCGCTAGATCCGCCGGCTGGCCGACCCGGGCCCGGCCACATCGGAGCACACGCACTGTGCACCTGGCGGATGCGCTCCCCGCTCCCCCGGTACCACGATGGCTCCAGCGGGATCACGAACGACGAGGAGCTAGGCGCGTGAACGCTGGTAATGGCGGCGGGCTTTCATCCTGTTGCCGCAGACGGCCATCGAGCACCACCGGGCGGCGTTGGCCTTGCTGCGGTCGATGAGGAACAGGCGGCATTCGTTGTTGGCGCACGGGCGCAGCCGTCCCCGGCCCTGCCCGGCCAGCGCGTCCCAGGCCAGGATGGCGCGAACAGCCAGCTCGCGGTCCAGGGCGACGCTGAGGGTCCATCCGACCCGGCCGTCGTCGATGGCCGGGACGGAGGTCACACCCTTTAGCTCCGGCGCGAGCACGGCGGCGGGCTGCTGGCCGCGCACGACCGCTTGCAGTACCTGGCGGACCCGCAGCACGTGCCGCAGCTCGGCCTCGGTACCGCGGCCGCCGGCGGCGGCCAGCCAGGCCCGGGCCCGGGCGGGATCGGCAAGGTCGTCGGCTGGTATCCCGTCAACCACCGGGGTGCTGTTGAGCAGCGCCAGCAGGAAGCGCTCGTCCGTTGTCGTGTTCGCCATCACGCCACCTAACCCTATTAATCCACTTGACAGGTTACAACATCGCGTGCTGGACTGTCATCACCTATCCTAACCGGATGGGAAACCTAAGAAGGTTAGAAATGACCACTGTCCACTACCGTTACGCCACCGTCCACGGTCAGCGGCTGTTCTACCGGGAGGCGGGCCCGGCCGGCGCGCCGGCCGTGGTGCTGCTGCATGGCTTCCCGGCCAGCTCGTTCATGTTCCGCGACCTGATCCCGCGGCTGGCCGGCCGGTACCACGTCATCGCCCCGGATCACCTCGGCTTCGGCCTGTCCGACGCCCCGCCCGCCGGCCAGTTCGGCTACACCTTCGACGCCCTGGCCGACCTGACCGCCGGGCTGCTGGACCAGCTCGGCATCACCCGGTACGCCATCTACGTCCAGGACTACGGCGCCCCGGTCGGCTGGCGGCTCGCCCTGAACGCCCCGGACGCGATCACCGCGGTCATCACCCAGAACGGCAACGGCTACGACGCCGGGTTCACCGCGGAGTTCTGGCAGCCGCTGCGGGAGCTCTGGCAGGACCGCACCCCGCAGACCGAGGCCGCCGTCCGTGCCGCGCTGACCCTGGACGCGACCCGCTGGCAGTACCTGCACGGCGTGCCGGACGAGACGCTGGTCAGCCCGGACACCTGGCGGCACGACTTCGCTGGGCTGTCCCGGCCCGGCAACGACGAGATCCAGCTCGCCCTGTTCGCCGACTACGCCACCAACCTGCCGCTGTACCCCAAGCTGCACGCCTGGCTGCGCGACAGCCAGGTCCCGGTGCTGGCGGTCTGGGGCCGCAACGACCCCATCTTCGGCCCCGACGGCGCGCTCGCCTTCGCCGCCGACGCGCCCGGCGCCGAGATTCACCTGCTCGACGGCGGCCACTTCCTGCTGGAAAGCCACCTGGACGCCGCCGCGGACCTGATCTGCGGCTTCCTCGGCCGGACGCTGCACATCGACGGCGGCGAGCCGCTCACCTAACAAGGGGTCCGGGGGATGGGTCCCCCGGACGAAGAAAGGAAGGAACCATGGGCTTGTCCTGGCAGCAAGGACCGCTGGCACCCGGAGCCGTCGGCCGGTTCCTCGTCCCCGGCCCGCTCCCCGACCGGCTGCTGTTCGCCGAGCCGCTGCGCCGGCGCATGCGGGTCCGGTTCGGCGGCAGCTGGATCGCCGACAGCGAGGACGTCGTGCTGCTGCACGAACCGGGGCGCTATCCGGTGGCCTACTTCCCGCTGGCCGCCGTCGACGACGGCACGCTCCAGCCCGGCGGGCACACCACCCGGCACGCCGACCTCGGCCCGACCGCCTGGTTCACCGTCCAGGCCGGCGAGCACAGCAAGCCGCGCGCCGCCTGGCAGCACACCGAGCTGCCCGACTACGCCAGCGAGCTGAAGGGCCGGGTCGCGTTCGCGTGGCGGGCCATGGAGGGCTTTTACGAAGAAGACGAGCGGATCGTCGGCCATGCCGCCGACCCCTACCACCGCATCGATATCCGGCAGACGAGCAGACACCTGACCGTTCGGTACCAAGACCAGGTCATAGCCGATACCAGGCGGCCGCTGGTGCTGTTCGAGTCCGGATTCGCTCCCCGCTGGTACGTTCCCCGCGACGACGTCGACCAGGCCGCCCTGACCGCGGCCGATGGCCAGACCTTCTGCCCCTACAAGGGTCTGGCCAGCTATTACGACATCGGCGGCGCGCGCCGCGCGGCCTGGTCCTATGAGGATGCCTGGACGGAGGTGCGGCGTGTCTCCGGCCTGATCTCCTTCGAACCGGATCAGGTCGAGGTGGACCTCGATGGCAGCCGGCTCCGGCTCGAACCCGGACAGAGCGTGATCCCGCACGGCATCGACCGCGAGCTCACCCCGGACGAGATCACCTCCCGTGGGCAGGCATGACCAGTACCGCCACAGGGGCGCCCGTGCTGCTGTCGGTGAACGTCGGCCTGCCCAAGAACGTGGCCTGGCAGGGTAAGACCGTCTACACCGGCGTGTGGAAAAACCCGGTAGACGGCCCGGCGATGGTCCGCCGCCTCAACATCGACGGCGACGGCCAGGGCGACCTGGCCGGGCACGGCGGCGAGCAGCGCGCCGTCCTGGTCTACCAGGCCGGGTCCTACCGGCACTGGCAGCAGCACCTGGGCCGGGACGACCTCGGGCCCGGGTCGTTCGGGGAGAACCTGACCGTCGGCGGGCTGGCCGACGATGAGGTCTGCATCGGCGACCGGTACCGCATCGGCGAGGCCGAGTTCGAGGTCACCCAGCCCCGGGTGACCTGCTACCGCGTCGGCCTGCGCCTGGACGAACCGGAACTGCCCGCGCTGCTGGTGTCCCACCACCGTCCCGGCTTCTACATGCGCGTCCTGCGCGAGGGACGCATCCGGGCCGGTGACCGGATCGTCAAGACCAGGACCGGTCCCGGCGCGCTGAGCGTGGCCGAGGTCGACGCGCTGCTCTACCTGCCCGGCCGGGACCTCGCCAAGCTGCGCGTGGCCGTGCGGATCCCGGCGCTGAGCCCTGGCTGGCAGCAGTCGTTCCGCGACCTGCTCGCCGAGGACACTGTGGCCCGGGCTGATACCGGGCCAGCCTGGGCCGGGTTCCGGCCGCTGCGGGTGAGCAAGGTGGTCCCGGAGAGCGCGACCGTCTCCTCCATCTACCTGACCGCTCCGGACGAGAGCCCGCTCCCGGCCGCCCGGGCCGGGCAGTACCTGACGCTGCGGGTCACTGGCGCCGGCCAGCCGCCTCCGGTGCGCAGCTACTCCCTGTCCTCGGCGCCCGGCGCCGGCGCCTACCGGATCAGCGTCAAGCGCGAGCCGCACGGCGCCGCCAGCCGCTACCTGAACGACGCGCTGCGGCCGGGGGCGACGCTAGACGTGGCCGCGCCGCGCGGGGAGTTCACGCTCGGCGCCGGCGCCGGGCCGGTGCTGCTCATCTCGGCGGGCATCGGCGTCACCCCGGTCCTGGCCATGCTGCATCAGCTCGCGGCCGCCCGCAGCACGCGGGAGGTCTGGTGGATCCTCGGCGCCCGCGGACCGCGGGAGCATCCGCTGGCCGCCGAGGCAGACGCCCTGCTCGCGTCGCTGCCGCACGCCCGCGAGCACGTGTTCTACAGCGCGACCGACGGCCGGCTCAGCAAGGACAAGCTCCTCGCCCTGGACGTGCCGGCCGACGCGAGCGCCTACATCTGCGGGCCGGCCTCGTTCATGACCGACATGCGGGACGCCCTGTCCGCGGCCGGCGTTGGTCCGGCACGCATCCACACCGAGCTGTTCGGCGCGCTGGCCGCGATCAACCCCGGTCTCACCGGTCAGGCCGCCCGCACCCCACACCAGCCGCCCGGTCCGGCGGGAACGGGGCCGATGGTGACCTTCGCGCGCAGCGGCATCGCCACCCGCTTCGGCTCGGCCGGGCGCAGCCTGCTCGAGCTCGCCGACGCCTGCGACGTCCCCACCCGGTGGAGCTGCCGATCCGGCGTCTGCCACACCTGCACCACTCCCCTGCTGTCCGGCGCCGTCACCTACGCGCCGGACCCGCTGGAACCACCGGCCAACGGCGAGGTGCTCATCTGCTGCGCCCAGCCCAGCGCGGACATCGTGCTGGACATGTGAGACCAGGGACCATCATGACCACACGACCTCCGGGCGCCACCACTGGCCTGGGCCGGGACGGCGTCAGCCCGGCCTTCGGCCCGCTGCCCGCCATCTACGTCCACGTGCCAGCCCCGACAGGAGGAACAATGTCCGATATCCCCGCTGACCTGCGATACAGCCAGGATCACCTGTGGGTCAGGCCCGATCCCGGCGCCGGCCTGGTCCGGGTCGGGGTGACTGATTTCGCCCAGCGGTCGCTCGGCGACGTGGTCGAGGTGACCCTGCCCGGCCTCGGCGAGACGATCAAGGCCGGCCAGGCCTGCGGCGATATCGAATCGGTCAAGAGCGTCAACGACCTGGTCGCGCCCGTCGCCGGGACGGTGTGCGCCCGCAACGACGACCTGACCGGTACGCCGGAAGTCGTCAACACCGATCCGTACGGCCAGGGCTGGATGTTCGAGGTCGAGATCGACCGGTCCACACTGGACCAGCAGCTCGCCCGCCTGATGGACGCCCGCGCCTACCGCAGCCTGATGGGTGCCTGATGAACTACCAGATCCAGGTCGTCACGGTTCCGGTGACCGACGTCGACCAGGCCGCCGCGTTCTACACGCGGCAGGCCGGCTTCGCCCTCGACGTCGACTACCACCCCGCTTCTGGCTTCCGCGTGGTCCAGCTGACGCCGCCCGGCTCGGCCTGCTCGGTCCAGTTCGGCGTCGGGCTGACCGGCGCGGCGCCCGGATCGGCGCGGGGCACGTACCTGGCCGTCGCCGACATCGAGGCGGCCCGTTGTGAACTCGCCGAACGCGGCGTCAAGGTCAGCGCCATCAGGCACAAGTCGCCCGTCGACGACTGGAAGGGCGGCTGGCAGCCGGGGACCGACCCGGAACGCCGCGACTACGCCAGCTTCGCCGAGTTTGCCGACCCGGACGGCAACACCTGGGTCCTCCAGGAGATCGGCTACCGCCGCCTGAGCGCATAGCTGCGCGGCTCGGGACGCGGAGGGACGCGGAGGAGCGAATGGAGCGGAAGGAAACGGATCGATTTTCCTGGCCGCGGTGTGTCAGTACCCGCGGGCGATCCATTCCTGTAGGTGGGGACGTTCGGCGCCGATGGTGGTGTCTGAGCCGTGGCCGGTGTGGACGACCGTGTCCGAGTCTAGGACGAGCAGCCGGTCGCGGATCGAGTCGATGATCGTGCCGAAATCGGAGAAGGAGCGCCCGGTCGCGCCCGGTCCGCCGGCGAACAACGTGTCGCCGCTGAACAGCCAGCGCTGGCCGGGCAGGTGGTAGCACACGGCGCCGCGCGAATGCCCGGGCGTGTGCAGCACCGTGAGCTCAGCGCCGGCCACGGTGATCACCTGCCCGTCGGCCAGGTCCCGGTCCGGGGCCCGGTCAGGGTAGGTCTGATCCCAGAGCTCGCGGTCGGCGGGGTGCAGCCAAATCGGCGCGCCGGTGGCCTCGGCCAGGGCGGCGGCGGCGTCAACGTGGTCGTCGTGGGCGTGGGTGCACAAGATGGCGGTGAGCCGGCGCGGCCCGATGGCGGCCGCGATCGCGACCGCGTCGTGCGGGGCGTCGATGACCACGCATTCGGCGTCGTCGCCGAGCACCCAGACGTTGTTGTCCACGTCCCACGTTCCCCCGTCAAGGGAGAACGTGCCGGACGTGACGAGATGGTTCACGGTGAGCATCAAGCCGATCCTAGTGCCGCATCAGAGGACCGCGCAGTTCCCGCGACCCGCGCAACCGCACCGATGTCACATCGAGGCGGTTAGTCCGGGGCGCGGGACGGGCTGGGCGCGGGAGAACATAAGTATTGCGGGACGCCTGGGACGTGAGGTCAGTGCTCAGCGCAGGTCCAGCCGCATCAGCCGGGCGGCACGTAGAGGGGTGGGGTTGCCGTCGAAGAAGCCGTCGGCCCTGAGCTGGAATCCGACCCGGGTGACCGGCATCACGGGCCAGTCCTCGGGGCGCACCACGTGGCGAGCGGTGAACGTGTGCCAGAGCACCAGGTCGGTGTTCTCCAGCGGGCGGTCGGCCGCGGTCCAGGCGGGCAGGCCGTCCCCACCCGGGTGCTGGTTCGGGTACTCGCCAGCGGGGAACTGCTGGCCGGGATCGTACGCGGTGACCCACAGGTGCCTGGTGGCGATCTCCCCCAGGCAGTCGCAGCCCAGCTCCAGGCTGTTGGCCAGGACTCCGATGCCGTACTCCCCCATGTCGAAGACGTTCTTGCGGTAGTGGGTCGGGTTCGGGTCCCCGTACGGGATGAACATCTCGGCGAGCGAGGCGCGGTAGATCACCGGCCGGAGCGTTCCGTGGTCCTGGTACCGGACCAGGTAGAGGACGAGCCCCTCGCGCGGGGTGAAGCCGACCCGGAACCCGCCAGGCAGCGGTAGGACGCCTGGCTGGCCGCGGATTGCTGGTCGGATACGTGAGCCGCTCAGCCCGGGAGGTCCTCCGGGCGCTTAGCGGCCAGCTCGCCGCGCAGCAGGCCGGTGGACTGGCCGACCTCGATGAGGTATCCGTCCGGGTCCCGTATGTAGCAGCGGATCTCCGCCCCGCGGTCGATCGGCGGCGTGACGAACTCCGCTCCCTTCGCCTTCCACTCCCCGTAGCAGGCCTGGATGTCAGCGACCCGCAGGTTCAGGAAGATCGAGGTGGTGTTGCCGGGCTGGTAGTCGACCACGGAGATGTCCGGCTTGTCGGGGGTGGGCGGCCCGCCGGGGTTCATGATGATCCACGAATTGGACAGCCTGACGATGCACGGGTTCTCGTCCAGGACGACGGTGCCGCCCAGGACGCGCGAGTAGAAGTCGCGGGACCGCGCGACCTTGCGGACGGTAATGAACAACGTCACCAGGATGCCCTCCGCGGGCATAGGCAGGTTCGCGAAGTCGATGCGGGGCGCGGGTTCTGTCATGAGATTGCTCCACTCATCCGGAGTCAGCTACTGGAGTCCGGCGCGGACGGACGTGATGCGCTGCGTGTTGAAGCCGAGCCAGTGCATCCGGCCCGCGTAGCGCGCGTGCTCGACCTTGAGGCAGCGGTCCATGATCACCGTCACGCCGCCGTCCTCGGCGATCTTCGCGCCCTCGGCGTTGATCACGCCGAACTGGCACCACAGGGCGCCGGCGTTGATCGCCACGGCGTCCCGCGCGATCGGCGGCAGGGCATCCGGCGCGCGGAAGACGTTCACGATGTCCACCGGCACGGGTATGTCCGGCAGGCTCGGGTAGCACGTCTCGCCGAGGATCTCTGTCTCCCGCGGATTCACGGGGATCACGCGGTAGCCGTGCCGCTTGAGGTAGTAGCCGACGAAGTAGCTGGCCCGCAGCTCGTTGGGTGACAGGCCCACGATCGCGATCGTCTGGGCCGCGTGGAGCACGCGCTGGATCGTCAGCGGGTCCTGGTACCGCGCGAGGTCCGTCATGCCGTCGCTACCTTCTTCCCCGCGGCCGCGGCGACCAGCGCGAAACCCTGCTCCAGATCCCAGATCAGGTCCGCGACGGATTCGGTGCCGACCGACAGCCGAACCGTGCCGGGCCCGACGCCGGCCGCCCGCAGCTCGTCGTCGCTCAACTGGCGGTGCGTCGTGCTGGCGGGGTGGATGACCAGGCTCTTCGCGTCGCCGACGTTGGCCAGGTGGGACCACAGGGTCATGCCGCGGATGAGGTCCTGCCCGCCCGTTCGGCCGCCGGCGCAGTCGAAGGAGAACACGGCGCCGGCGCCGCGCGGCAGGTACTTCTCCACGAGCGGCCGGTACCGGCTGCCCGGCAGGCCGGGGTAGGTCACGTTGGACGCCAGCTCGTGCGACTCGAGGAACGCCGCGACCGCCCGCGCGTTATCGACGTGGCGTTCCATCCGTAGCGACATGGTCTCCAGTCCCTGCAGGAACAGGAAGGCGCTGAATGGCGACAGCGCCGCGCCGAGGTCGCGCAGAGTCTCGGCCCGGAGCTTCATCAGGTAGCCGTACGTGCCGAACGTCTCGTGGAACTGCAGGCCGTGGTAGGCCGGCGACGGATCCGCGACCACGGGAAACCGCCCGTTGGACCAGTTGAACGTGCCCGCCTCGACGACGACGCCGCCGATGGAAGTGCCGTGGCCGCCGATGAACTTGGTCGCCGAGTGGATCACGATGTCGGCGCCCCATTCGATCGGGCGGCACAGGTACGGCGTGGCGAACGTGTTGTCCACGATCAGCGGCAGCTCGCGGGAGTGCGCGATGGCTGCCAGAGTCTCGATGTCCAGCACGTTCCCGGCCGGGTTGCCGATCGTCTCGCCGAAGAACGCCTTGGTGCTGGCGCGGACCGCCTTCTGCCAGGCGGAGGGGTCATCGGGATCGACCCAGGTCAGCTCTACGTTCATCTTGCGCAGCACGTGCTTGAACTGGTTCACCGTCCCGCCGTAGAGCGCCGAGGACGAGACGACGTGGTCGCCCGGCTCGAGCAGCGTGAACAGCGCGGCCGCCTGGGCGGCGAGCCCGCTGGCGAACGCCACCGCGCCGGCGCCGCCCTCGAGGTTCGCCACCCGTTCCTCGAACACCGCGGTGGTCGGGTTCATGATGCGCGAGTACGTGTTCCCGTATTCCTGCAGGTTGAAGTAGGCCGCCGCCGATTCCGGGTCCTCGAACACGTAGCTGGTCGTGGCGAATATCGGCACCGCGCG
>Ga0335085_10013878_pt1 | contig 11785 bp, 12 predicted proteins | sample Lox_Sample_45_FD_206712 | JGI IMG/M metagenome (GOLD analysis project Ga0335085, IMG submission 206712) | Soil microbial communities from Loxahatchee National Wildlife Refuge, Florida, United States - Lox_Sample_4.5 | ecosystem: Environmental > Terrestrial > Soil > Wetlands | place: USA...
CAAGAACAGCACGGAAACCGCGAATGCGCTGATCATAAACGTTGCGTGCGCTGCTGTTCGTCTCGTTCGAATACAGGCATACCCTACGATCAGTAATGCACCGCTCGTCGCGTTAAGCGTCGCGTTCACCGCCGGCAAGTCGGCGACCTCGATCATGACCGCAAGGCCAGCAGACGGTTCACGTCGCGCACGAGTTGCTTTTGCGTCTCGACATCCGTTCCGTTGTAGTAACCGCGCACCACGCCGTTTCGATCAACCAGCACCAACTTCGTGCTATGCAGGATTGGTTCGTCCTGGGTTCCTGCTGATTCGTCCACCGATAGTCGAAACGCCTCATGCGCCAGTCGGTAAATGAGTTGTTTGTCGCCTGTCAGGAACAACCACCGGGTTCTGTCCGCGCCATTGTTCGTCGCGTACTTCGCCAGCACTTCGGGAGTGTCGCGCTCGGGGTCGACCGAAACGCTCACGATTCGCAAATCGTCGCGCGCCGGCAACTCGTTCTGCAATCTCGCCAGGTGATGAACCATTATCGGGCACGATCCCGCGCAATGCGTGAAGATGAAACTCGCGATCCACACTTTGCCCTCGAGGTCTGCCAGTCGCACCGGTTTTCCACTCGCGTCTACCAATGAGAAATCGCTGACGCTCCCTAACTCCGGAAGTTGCGGCACCGGCGTCGCCCGCGCGATGCGTTCCCGACCGAGCCACGTCACCGCTACCGCGATCATGGGCAGCGCCAACAAAGCGCCGATCAGCAAACGGATCGCCTGCGGTCGATTATTCATTGAAGGTCACCTGCTGTTGTCCGCTGCGCCGCACACAAGGATAGCCCCAACATCACCACTGCAAACACCGCCGTGACCGTGAGCGCTCCGAGCGGCATCGGTTGCCCGTACAACCCCGCCCGAATCGCCGTCACACCGTAGGTCAGCGGATTGACTTTCATCACCCAAGCCATCCACCGGTGCGCGCCCGACGATGGGAACAGCGAGCCGGACAACAGCCACATGGGAATCAGAAACAGATTCATGATCGCATGAAAACCTTGCGCTGAGTTCAACTGCCACGCAATGAGAAAACCCAGCCCTGTCAGCGCGAACGACACCAGAAACATTGCCACCAATAATCCAGGTAACGCCACCAAGCCAATCCGCACGCCCGCCACCGGCGCGAGCAACAGAAACAACGCGCCCTGCAGCACCGCCAACGACGCTCCGCCGAGCAGCTTGCCCATCACGATTGCGAATCGGCCCACCGGCGCGACCAGCACGCCCTGCAAAAAACCTTCCCGCCGGTCTTCGATGACCGAGATGGTCGAAAAAATCGCCGTGAACAGCAGAATCATCACAATCGTTCCGGTAAAGAAGTATTCCAAAAACCCGTGCCCCTGTTCGGTCTGGAATGATCGCCCCAATCCCGCGCCCAACAACAGCCAGAACACCACCGGCGTCACCAACGCGCCGACGACGCGATCGCGTTGGCGGACGAACCGCACCATCTCGCGCTGCCACAACGTGAGCGCTGGCAACATCATGCGGATTGCTCCTCCAATCGATGCCCGGTCAAATGAATGAACACGTCTTCGAGCGTAGGTTTGCCGACGCTGACCGAATCGATTTCGCCGGGGAATGCCTCGACCAGCGCCGGCACGAACTCATGTCCGCGCGGCCATTCGACATGCAGCGCACGATCTACGATCGTCGGCTTCACGCCGAACCGCTTCTCGATTCTCGCGAGCATTCCGTCCGCGTCGCGTATGCCGACAGTGACAACATCACCGCCGACCCGTTCCTTGAGCGCGTGCGGGCTGTCCAGCGCGACAAGTTTGCCACGGTCGAGCAAAGCCAACCGGTTGCAGCGGTCGGCTTCCTCCATGATGTGCGTCGTCAACAACACCGTCACGCCGTCCTTGTCACGAAGCTCCTGCAGATAATTGCCGAGGTCGCGTCGCGCCAACGGATCGAGACCTGTGCTCGGCTCGTCGAGCAACAGCAGTTCGGGTTTGTGGAGCAAGCCTTTTGCGAGTTCCACGCGCCGACGCAGGCCGCCGGAAAGTTTCTCAACCATTTCATTGGCGCGGTCGGTCAAACCAAATCGCGCGAGCAGTTCGTCGATGCGCGCACGAAGCTGTGCGCCGCGCTGACCGTAGATGTGCCCCTGATGCCGCAGGTTTTCGAGGACGGTCAACTTCTTGTCAAGGCTCGGCGACTGGAATACGACCCCGATTTTCCGCCGATCGATTGGCCCGCCATCGAGTCGGACGCTTCCCTCAATTGGGTTCATCAGCGTTGTGAGAATGCGAAACAACGTGGTCTTGCCGCCGCCGTTCGGTCCGAGCAAGCCAAAGAGTTCGCCGCGCTGGACGGTGAAACTGACGGCGTTGAGCGCGAGGCGGTCGCCGTAGCGGTGCGTGAGATTGTCAACGACGAGGGTTGTCACGGCGCGTTGGTGAAGACGAACTCTGCCGCCTTCATTTCGTCTTTGGCAACGGTGATGGTTTGCTGCTGCGTGCCGAACTTCTCGTGCCATGCTTCGACGACGTATTGGCCCGCGGGCAGCCTCCCAATCTCGAACGTGCCGCCGTCGCCCGTCACCGCGAAAAATGGATGGTTCAGCACGCCCGCGTAGCAGCTCATCCACGGATGCACGTCGCACTTGAAATGCACCATAACTTCCGGCTGCGTGAAACTCTTCTTCGACTCCATGCCGCGGGTCGGTTGACCGAGGTTGAACGGATTGTTCTTCTCGGCGAGCGAATGAATGTTGTGCAACGTGTCGTCGCTGTTGCGAATCACCAGTGGCTGGCCGACTTGAATGCCCTGCACGCGCGGCCGATACAGACAGCCGCGTTGATCGATCACCGCCGGTACGCCGGGCGGTGAATACACCCCGCGTACGCCTTGTTTCACGTACACGAACACATTGCGCAACGTGCCATCCTCGTTCACGAGCACTTCCTCGTTCGTAACCGCGCCGCCGTGCGCCGATTCGCAATATGGATCAGCGCTCATTTGGATGATCTTGGGCTTTGGCGCTTCGCCTTTCAACACGACCTTACCGACAATCGCGCTCGTGCCGAACAATTCCGTCGCCGGCGCAACAGCTGGCGGCGGCGCGGTTGGCGGAGGCGATTCGCTGGATTTGCTGCAGCCCAACACGAGGCAAAGGGCGGGCACAACGACAATTCTCATAGCTTATCGAAGATCATCAGCGCCACCAGCAGCGGTAGGTAAACCACCGACGCCTTCAGCAACCGCCGCGCATCGACGAACCGTCGCGCTCGACAAAACGCCACGCCGACAACCAGCAACGCCACGCTTAGCGCCAGCGAGCCGAAGAGATACGCGTTCCCCGTCATCCCCACGAACGACGGCAACAGCGACACGACGATCAACGCCGCGGCGTACGCCAACGTGTGTCGCGTTGTTCTTGCTCCGCTCGGATCAACGACGGGCAGCATCTTCAGCCCCGCGTTGCGATAATCGTCCTTGAACATCCACGCGATCGAATAGAAATGCGGATGCTGCCACACAAACAGAATCGCGAACAACACCCACGCGCCCGTATCGAGCCGACCCGACGCCGCAGCCCAGCCGCACAACGGCGGAATCGCACCGGGAATCGCGCCGACGGTCGTGTTGAACACGCTCACGCGTTTCATCGGCGTGTACACCAGCACATACAGAAATGCTGCCAGCAACACGAGGAATCCCGTGAGCAGATTCACCGCCCACACCAGCGCCAGCACGCCCACGAGCACCAAACTCACGCCAAACGCCAGCGCTTGTGCCGGCGAAACCAAACCCGCCGGCAACGCCCGGTCGCGTGTGCGCACCATTTTGCTGTCCACATCGCGGTCGAGATAATTGTTGAGCGCCGCCGCCCCGCTCGTCGCCAGCCCAACACCGACCAGAGTTGCAAGCAGAACCGGCCACGGCGCATGACCGCCTAGAAAGAATCCCAGTGCCGTCGTGACCAACACCATCGTGACGATCCGCGGTTTCGTGAGTTCGATGTAAGCGCGCAGTGGCGCTGTGCTGTGAATACCGAGCCGGAACGTCAGTGCGAAACTTGAGCCGAGAATCAGAGCGCCGATCGCCAGATGCAGCGTCGGCAGCAGGACCTGAATCGTGTCGAGCTGACCAGACGCAAGCTTTGGTTGATGCACCGCCAGTGTGGCAAGACCAAGCGCGATTTGCAGTGAGACGAGCGCCAACAACGACGGACGCTGACGAACGAGCAGGACTGCCAAGATGAGCACAGCGATCGCCCCAGCCACGTGCGCGATGACGCCGCGCTCGGAATGCCGGATGGCCGCGCCGAGTATCAATTGAATGTACACCGCAATCGTCATCGCGAGACTGAGCCCACGGGTTCGGCCGGTGGATTCGATCGGACGAACGTTGGAAGTTGCAAGGGCCAGCGCGATGGTCACGCAAAAGAACGCTTGCGCCAATGCGGCGTGAGCAATCGAAATCGGTGGCGGCAGCAAAAACTTTACCGTCAAACCGCCGAGCAATCCTTGTAACAAAACAGCGGCCAGTGCGGCGATGCCGAGCCGGCGAATCGTGACGTTGCGTTGACCGAAAAACGCCCAGAGCGCAACCACTGTGGTAAGCAAGCCGACGGCGCTGGCGATGAGGCGATGACTGTGCTCGTATAAGATGCCTCCGACCATTTTCGAGAACGGGAAGCGCCACATCGGCTGCGAGTACGTTTCCGGCCAGTCGGGCACAGCGAGGCCGGCGCGGTGGCTAGTGACGGTGGCGCCGGCGACCAACAGCAGGAACGTGGCGGCGCAGAGCAGACAGGCGAGCCGATGAAGCCAGCGCGAAGTCATTCGCCTTTTTGATCCTCAACTTCTTGGGCGTACCACTTCGCAAATTGTTCCTCGGTCTCGACCGTGAGATAGCCTTTCATCTTGAAGTGATTGATGCCGCAGAGTTGGGCGCAGGCGATTTCGGTTGGGTTGAACGGCGCGATGGTCAACGCCGTGATGCCGGCGTCGTTGACCTTCTTCATCGCGGAGGCGGTGAGCATCGCGCCTTTCTTGACGATGACGTTCCCGTCCTTGTCCTTTAGGTCTTCGGTCGTGATGTAGAGTTCGAGGTTGCGATTGCGCACGGGCAACGTAATGGTTTCGGTCATTTGTTGGCGGATATGCTCGGTCGTATCGGTCGGCGTGAAGTGAATCGGAATCATCATGCCGGGAATGGCGTCCTGCTTGACGCGCAGCAACGGCAGGAAGAAACTGTGAACGACATCTTTGGTTGTGATCTCGATAATCGCCGGGCGATTCACCGGCAGGTGAAGCTGGTTCAACTCCACCACATCGTCCTTGCCATCGCCTTTGCGGTCCAAGCCGATCGGATTGTCGTCGCTGACGAGCTTGATGTCGGTGCGACCGAATTTGCCGTCGGGGCCGGGGTATTGAATGTTCCAGGCAAACTGCTGTGCGATGACACGGACGCGAACAGGGTTCTGCGCGTCGGTCGGGAACGCGCTCACCTTCTTCGACCAAAACGGGATCGACAGCGTGACGAGGAGGATAATTTCCAGCACCGCGACGACAGCCTCGACGTAGGACGACGCGTGCGTCCTGACACCTTCGTGGTCGGCGCGCGGGTGACGGCGACGGTTGAAGCGGAAGAGGATGAAGATGAACATCAAGCTCCACCCGACGAACAAGATGGCCATCAGCAGATGCATCGTGCCGTTGAGCAAGTCGATTCCGCCGCCGTCGGCGGAGGCGTTGATGGGAAGTCCGAGCAGCTTTTGAAGCATGATTATCCTATCTCTGGAAGGCCTTTGGGGATTTGAGAAATGATTTCTTCGGCAGCCTGATACCGGCGCGCGCGTCTCACCAGATAAATGATCATCCACGCGAATCCGCCGAGCACGACGCCGGTGACGCCGAGCAACGTGAAGATCAGCACCTGCACGCCTTGCGTCTGCGCCGAATTCGGTGGGCCGAAACAGACGGCACAAGCCAGGATGGTCGGAGCGAGATTCATCGCGTCTTCAGTTTCTTTAGGAACACGATTTCGTAGGCCACCAGCGCGGCCGCGACAACGAACGATCCGATTCCCAATCCCAGGTAGCCCGGCTGTTTCACGCACCACACGCCGAAACCGATGCACAGCACCACACTCACGCTGATGAAGAACACATGGAACGTCTTAAGGGACATGTTCTCCTTCCGATTTCGCCGCTTCGTGATGCGGCTGCACGTGACCTTGCGGCACGATGAACGGGCCGTGATGATGGCCTTGCTGGTCGCTGTACGTGAAGAGCAAGAGACCGATCATCACGATAATGAACACCCCTGTCAGCGCCAACACGCCGTAGATGAGTTTGCGTTCGTTGAACAAATGCATGAAGTACGCCGCCACCAGCGAGCCTTTGACGGTCGCGATAGCCACCGCGACCAAAATGCCGAGCAGGATGCCGAGATGAACATTGGACGCCGCGACGGTGATGATGGTGCCAACAATCAGCACCGCGCCAACGATCCGGTAAATCTTCACCTGTTTCGAGATATCGTGCGCGCTCATGTCATTTCCCCGGCAACAGGTAAAGCGTCGGGAACAGGAAAATCCAGACGAGGTCCACGAAGTGCCAGTACAATCCCGCGACCTCCACGCGATTGGTGAACCGGTGCGGCTCGGTCTTCCACATCTTCGCGCCCGGGCCCCAGAGATAACCGTTGACGATCATGCCGCCGATCACGTGCAGGCCGTGCAGGCCGGTCATCGTGAAATAAATCGCCATGAACGTGCTCGTGGATGGCCACAGGCCATGCTCGAATTTTGCCGAGTACTCGAAATATTTGATGACGAGGAAGCACAACCCGCAAAGGAACGTCAGCCCCATGAACAACTTGAACCGCGCGAAGTTTTTCACCTGCAGCGATGCCCACGACATGACCATCGTCACGCTCGACGCGATCAGTACCATCGTGTTGATGGTCGCCAGCGGCACGTTGAGAATGTCCGCGCCGTGTTCCCAACGATCCGCGCCGACGCGCAGCAGCACGTAAGTGGAGAACAGCGCGCCGAACAGCATCACTTCGCTTGCCAGAAACAACCACACGCCGAGCTTGGCGTTGTACAGGCCGGTGTCCGGCCGTTCTTCGACAGTGTACGGAATCTCAATCGCTGACATTCAAGTTCTCCTCATGCGCGCGCTTTGGCGACGTGATCCGGTTCCCATTGCGGATAAAAATCCTTGTGCGTCTCAGACCCGGGCAAGCTGTATTCGTATGGGTTACGATAAACCGTCGGCACAGTGGCGAAATTGCCGTGCGGCGGCGGCGTAGGCGTCGCCCATTCCAGAGTCGTCGCGTCCCATGGGTTTTCCTCTGCCTTCCGCCCGGCCCACATGTGCCAGAAGAAATTCAGGATGAACGGAATCTGAAACAGCGCCAGACACCACGCCGACACGGACATCATTTTGTTCAAGCCCAACACGTGTTGCGCGTGCAGATACGAGGTGCCGCCATCGTAAAGCCGCCGCGACACGCCCGCCATGCCTTGGATGAACATCGGCATGAAGATGCCATTGATGAACAGCAACGAACCCCAAAAGTGAATCCGTCCGAGCGTGTCGTTGAGTTTGCGTCCTGTCACCTTTGGATACCAATAGTAGATGCCGGCAAACATGGCGAAGATCGTGCCCGGCGCGACCACGTAATGGAAGTGGCCGATGACGTAATACGTGTCGTGCAGATATATGTCCGAGGTCGCCAACCCGAGCGGCAGCCCGGTTAATCCGCCGATCCCGAACATCGGCAGAAACGCCAGCGCGAACAGCATCGGCACGGTGAACCGGATCGAGCCGCCCCACAACGACAGAATCAGCGCGGTCAGAATCACTATCGACGGAATCGAAATGATCATCGTTGTTGTCTGGAAAAACGTGCTGATGGCCGTGCCCATTCCCGTCAGGAACATGTGATGCGCCCAAACAATGAACGACAGAAATCCGAGAATCATCACCGCCCACACCAGCGACGTGTACCCCCACAGCGGTTTGCGTGTGTTGTTGGCGATGACCTCGCCCACGATGCCCATGCCCGGCAGAATCAGCACGTACACTTCGGGGTGCGCCAGAAACCAAAACAGATGCTGCCACAACAACGCGTTGCCGCCGCCGCTCGCCGGCCAGGCCCTGCCGCTGACGACAAGCCCGCTCGGCAGGAAGAAACTTGTCCCCGCCACGCGATCCATCAACTGCATGACACCCGCAGCTTCCAGCGGCGGAAACGCCAGCAGCAGCAGAAATGCCGTGACCAGCTGCGCCCAAACGAAAAACGGTAGCCGCATGAACGTCAGCCCTTTCGCGCGAAGCTGAATGATCGTCGTGATGAAGTTGACCGAACCGAGCAACGATGACGTAATCAAAAACACCATCCCGATCAGCCACATCGTCTGGCCGCGGAACAGCGACTTGGCGGGTGTGGCGATGACCGACAGTGGTGCGTAGGACGTCCAACCCGATTGCGCCGCGCCTTCAGGCACGAAGAAACTCGCCAGCATGACCACGCCGCCGACAAAGTACACCCAGTAGCTCGACATGTTGAGCTTCGGGAACGCCATGTCCTGCGCGCCGATTTGCAGCGGGACGATATAATTGCCAAACGCGCCGACCGCCAGCGGCACGATGCCGAGAAACACCATGATCGTGCCGTGCATCGCCCCGAGTTGATTGTAAAACTCCGGCGCCATCACGCCGCCGGGCATTCGTGATTCGCCGAGCCACTTGCCGATCCACGGCATCGGTTGGCCCGGATACGCCAGTTGCCAGCGCATCATCATCACCAGACAAAAGCCGAAGAACAGGAAACACAACGCCGTCAGTCCGTATTGAATGCCGATAACTTTGTGGTCGGTCGAGAAGATGTACTTGCGCCAGAAGCTCATCTCCTCATGATGAGCTTCTGCGTGATGGGCGGCTTTGTGATTCGTATCGTGAATCATCGCGATTACTCTGCCGGCTTGCTGAACTTGAAGTCGGAGGTCTTGGCTTCACCCTCGCCGACTTTCACCTTCTGGGATTGCTCGCCGTACTTCTCATGCCACGCCACGACCTCATACTCGCCGGCGGGCAGGTCCTTCAGCGAGAACGTGCCGTCGTTGCCCGTCACCGAATAGAAGGGATTGTCCAACACGCCGACGTAGGCGCTCATCCACGGATGCACGTCGCACTTGAAATGCACCATCACCTCAGGCTTGGTGAACGTCCGTTTCAGGTCGGGACTTCCCGAGGGCTGACCTTTGTTAAACTCTTCGTTGATGGTCGGCATCGCGTGGATGTTGTGCAACGTGTCGTCGCTGTTCTTGATCAGCAACAATTGCTTCGCCATCATGCCGAACACGTGCGGCTCGTAATGGCAGCCTTTCTGGTTAATCATGACTGGGTCCTTCGGGACTTCGTATGTCTTGCCTGCGGGCAGGCCGCTTTTGATGTACACGAACACGTTTTTGAGAGTGCCATTGTCATTGACAACGACGTCTTCGTAGAACGCGGGGCTGTCCGCGTGCATCGCAGCGCACTGTGGATCGGCGTCCATTTTAATCTTCTTGGGCTTGGGGGGCGTGCCGTCGAAGCTAATTTTCCCTGCAATCGACGCCGAGTCAGCGCCCTGCACAGCTCCGGCGAGTAAGAACGTGGCAATCAAACTGCAGGCAACTCTCAACATTCTCATTTAGTTCTCCTTAGGACAATCGGCGGCTAGTTTTCCTCTGCGACACAACGTTTTGCAAGGGCAAACTTGCCCTCGCTCCTCAGACGTTTCCCAGCTACTCAAATTCACCTTCACGGCTGCTCCGGTGTGCCGGGAACCACCGGTGCTGGTGGCGTTGCCGGCTCCGCCGGTGCTGATGGCGTCACCGCGGCCGACTGCTCGGGCGCTTCGCCAAGCGACATGACGTAATCCACCAGTTCCTCGGTCAATTCATGGCCGCTGCCCGTCAATTGAATGCTCTGCGCCGTTGACGCCATCGTGTCCGGGTCGAACGCCGGCATCCGAGTGCCGGGCACTTGCGCCAGCGGATTCGGCAGCCAACGGTTGATGATCCAATCTCGCTGCAACCGCGCGTGCGCGAGGGCAAAGTCCGGCGCCAGTTGCGTCAGATTCTCTTCGGGCACTTCCGACAGCGGCTTGCCCTGCACCTTGCCCTCGACGACGTGGCACTTGTAGCACTGAATCTTCTCGAAAAGTTTCTTGCCCGCTGCAAGCTGCTCGGCCGTCGGTTTGGGCTTGGGAGATTGATACGGGAATTGTGTCCGCCCCGCGAGCGCGAAGTAACGCACGAGCACGTTCGCTTCGCCGTCGCTGAACTGGAACGTCGGCATCCGCGCCTTCAGCCACGGACGAATCTCTCCCGTCTGCGGCGACTTGAGGAAACCGAACAACCAGTCCGGCTGCGTGCGTTGGCCTTGCTGCAATTGTACCGGCGTCCCACTGAGCATCGGCGGCTCCATGCCCGACGGGATGCCCGTCGCGCGGATTCCCCAACCGCGGTTTTCGATCAGGTGACAGCCCTGGCAGTTCAACTCCTTCACCATCCATCGTCCGCGCTCGACCTGGAATTGCGCCGGCGTCAACTGTTGCGGCTCGTTCGGCAGAAGTTTCTCGTCGGTCATGCCGGTGACGACGGTGATGATCTGGTTGATCTGCTCGTCGGTCAGATTGAACTTCGGCATCTTCAACAATTCCTGCGGCGTGCGTGTCACGCCGGGGCGGCCCGTGTCGAAGGAGCGCGGCGCTTTCAACTTCTGCGTCATCCACGCCTCGCGAGTTGGCTCGATATCGAGCAAGCCAAAGTCGAGTTTGTCGACGGGTTTGCTGCCCCATTCGCTCAACTCCGTGCCGATCGGCTTGGTGTTCTCGAAGCCGTGAATGTTGTGGCAGGCGAAACAACCGTAACGCGCGATCAGCCGGCTGCCGAGGAAAACGTTCTTCTTCTGCTCCGCGCTCATCGCGGCTACCGTCGCGTGTGCCGCCGTGATCTTGGCTTTGACGTTTGCGATTTGCGCGGCCAACTGCTCGGCCTGTTTGCCCGCCGCGTCGTCAAACTCCTCGTCCGCCTTTTTCTTGAGCGCGACCTGCTGCGCTTCTTCGCGCGCCAATCGCGTCGGGTCGGCGTAATACGCCATCGTCTCTTCGTCCACAAAATACGACTCGATCAAGTCATCGAGGTTGTTGATCTTTTCTCGCACCTGTTTCTCCGGGAACGTGACTTGAAGATACTCGATCGTTTCGTCGTTCAACCTTTGCGGATCAACCGTCGGCAACGTTTCCTTGTCGGTCGCCTCGTTGCGCAGACTCGCGAGATACTCGGCGACGTCAGCGGCTTCCTGGTCGCTCAACCGCAGGTTCGGCATCTTCGTCCGCGGGTGATACTGTTTCGGATTCTTCAACCACGCGTAAATCCAATTGACCGTGGTTTTGCTGCCCGTGCCTTCGAGTTGCGGGCCTTGTGATCGGAACCGGCGATATTGCCAGTCATCCATATACTTCGTCAACTGCGCGGGCGGCTTGATGTTGACCAACCGGTCGTCAACGACGTGGCACGCCATGCAACCGATCGACGAGACAAGTTGTTTCCCGTGCTCAGCGTCGCCTTGCACCGGCGGCGACGGATACTGCGGCGCGGCGCTCGTCGCAAAGAGAAACTCGGTGATGGCGTTGATCTCGACGGCGTTTCGCTCGGGCGTCTGTTTGTTGTTGTCCAAGCCCCAGAACCGCGGCATGTACGTGTTCGGGCGGAACGCAACCGGG
>Ga0335085_10013879_pt1 | contig 11784 bp, 8 predicted proteins | sample Lox_Sample_45_FD_206712 | JGI IMG/M metagenome (GOLD analysis project Ga0335085, IMG submission 206712) | Soil microbial communities from Loxahatchee National Wildlife Refuge, Florida, United States - Lox_Sample_4.5 | ecosystem: Environmental > Terrestrial > Soil > Wetlands | place: USA: Florida...
GCCCAAGGCGGCGAGCTGTGCGTAGTAATCGGGCCGATACCAGTCGCTCGTCCATTGCCAGACGTCGCCGGCCATGTCGTAGAGGCCGTAGCCGTTGGGCGGAAACTGCGCGACCGGCGCGATGCCGATATATCCGTCCGCTCCGGTGTCTTTGTAAGGAAAGTGACCCTGGTGCGTATTCGCCATCCATTTTCCGTCGGGACGGAATTGATCGCCCCAGGCATAAGGCTTACCCGTCAACCCACCGCGCGCGGCGAACTCCCATTCGGCCTCGGTCGGCAGCCGCTTGCCGGCCCATTTCGCGTAGGCCAGCGCGTCTTCATAGGCGACCTGCACGACCGGATACTTTCCTTTTCCCTTGATCGAGCTCTTCGGACCGAGCGGATGGCGCCAGTTCGCGCCCTTCACGTAGGACCACCATTGAAGGTGATTATTGAGCTCCACCGGATGGTCGGGCGGGGAAAAGACCACCGAGCCGGCCACAAGATTCTCCGGCGGGGCGCCCGGAAATTCCTCGGCCGTCGGCGTGCGCTCGGCCACCGTCACATATTTTGTCGCTTTGGAAAATTTTTCAAACTGCTCGTTCGTGACGTCGGTCTTGTCCATCCAGAAACCGTCGACATAGACCCGATGAACGGGGCGGGAATCGTCCGTTGCATGCATCCCAACGTCATTCCGGTCCATCCCGACGGGATCGGCCACGCCCATCGAAAATTCCCCGCCGGGAATCCAGACCATGCCCTCCGGCGCCGGGCCGGGGGACGTCGCCGCGTTCGGATTCGTCGGCAGGAAGGATGACGAAGCCGACACGGGCACGGCCGCCGCCGTGGCTCCCTGATTCGAACGTGAGGCCTTCCACGCGACCGCTGTCATGACAACGATGGCGGCCGTAATGGCCGTCCCCCAGACCCAAGCGGCGTTTTTAGGTCGGGCATTTTGTGTTTTTCTGAATCTTGGTTTCATGTTGTTAATCGGACAGTCCTTTCTTCAACCCGGCTTCCTTTTGGGCCTTATCCGCCTCATCCTTGTCGGCCGCCTTCATCTCCTGCAGCTCGATTGTCACCTTGTCGATCTTTCCGGTGAACTTGAACGGGACCTTGTAGGCTTCGGTGACCGGCGTGCCTTCGTCCGCGCCGACGTCGGCGCCTTCGTCCGCCGAAAAGAAGCAACACTGTGTCTGTTCGATCCGTCCCTCGGCAACTTTCTTGCCGTTGGCGATGAGAGTGCCGGTGCCGCCCTTGCCCATCCCGACCCCGTCATAGGCGAACTCGAAACGGAGGGTCGCCTTACCGGGGGGCAATGCCTCCTTTGCGGCCACAGTGAACCGTTTCAAGCCCAGCCAATTATAGGTGTAGGTCGGCTTGCCGTTTTTCATGTATAAACTCCAGCCGCCGAAGCGCCCGGCCTGGGCCAGAATCACGCCGTTGGCCCCCTTCGCTGGGATCTCCAACTCGGCGATGATCGAGTGCGACCTGTTCTTCACATTGATAAAGACATTCTCCGACATCCCGGTCATCCCCTGGTAAACCGTCAGCGACGTGCGTCCAGCCATCAGGTCGGGCCGCCCGACCAGTGCGGCGATGAAGCGCTCCTCCAGACGATCATCGAGGGGCAGGACGGAATACTTGACTGCTTCCTTCATGAAGAGATCTTGTAGTTCCTTCAGCTTCGCCGGGTTCTTCGCGGCCCGGTCGTTCGCCAGACTGAAGTCCGACCGGGTGTCATACAATTCCCAAACGTCATCTTCCAGCGGCCTCCGGACCTTGTATTCCCATGCCGCCCGGTGGACGGTGCCGGCCAGCCAGCCGTCCTGATAAATGGCCCGGTTGCCGAAGATTTCGAAATACTGGGTCGTGTGTCGGCTCGGCGCCTTGGCATCCGCAAAGCTGTACACCATGCTCACGCCTTCGATTGGTTCCTGGACCGTCCCGTCCACGCTCTTCGGCTCGGGCAGACCGGCCGCCTCCAGGATCGTCGGCGCAACGTCGATGACGTGGTGCCACTGTGATCGCAGCTCGCCCTTCGCTTTGATCCCCTTGGGCCAGTGGATCACCATCCCGTTGCGGGTACCGCCATAGCTCGAGGCGACCTGCTTTGTCCACTCGAAGGGCGAGTCGCCCGCGACCGCCCAGCCGGCGGCGTAGTGGTTGTACGTCATCGGACCGCCAAGCTCGTCATAGTGTTTCAGGATGTCTTGGACGGTCTCGGGCGCCTTGTTGAAATAGGTGTACTCGTTGAAGAGCCCGTTCATGCCGCCTTCGGCGCTCGCCCCGTTGTCGCCGACGATGTAAAAGATCAACGTGTTGTCGAGCTGTCCGGTCTCCCCAATGGCGTCGACCAAGCGGCCGATCTCCGTGTCGGCATACTCGCCGAAACCGGCAAAGACCTCCATCTGGCGGGCGAAGAGCTTCTTCTCATCCGGGGTCAGCTTGTCCCAGTCCTTGATCGCTTCGGGCTTCGGCGCGAGCTTCGTGCCCGCGGGCACCACGCCCAGCTTGATCTGACGGGCGAGCGTCTCCTCGCGCAGAATGTCCCAGCCCTGGTCGAACTTGCCTTTATATTTGGCGATCCACTCCTTGGGCACGTGGTGCGGCGCGTGTGTGGCGCCGGGCGCGAAGTAGATGAAGAAGGGCTTGTCCGGCGTGAGCGATTTCTGATACTCCATCCAGGCGATGGCCTGGTTGGTCATGTCGGTCATGAAGTTGTAGTTCGGGTCATGCGACGGCTCGATCTGGATCATCCCATCATAGAGCAAGGGCGCCCATTGATTGGTCTCGCCACCGATGAAGCCGTAGAATTTGTCGAAGCCCGAGCGGGTCGGCCAGCGATCGGTCGGGCCCGAGGGGCTGACCTCCCACGCTGCCGTCTCGTGACTTTTGCCGAAGGCAGCTGTACTGTAGCCGTTCAGCCGCAGCATCTCGGCCAGCGGCGCCACGCTGTTGGGACGCTGGCCGGTTTGTCCAGGGAAGGCGGTGGCCGTCTCCGTAATAGAGCCCATATTGTTCATGTGATGATTACGGCCGGAAAGCAGCGCCGCGCGCGTCGGCGAGCAGAGCGCCGTGGTGTGAAACTCGTTGTAGCGCAGCCCTTCATTGGCCAGGCGTTCCACCGTCGGCATATGGATGGGCCCGCCGAAGGCGCTTGACTGGCCGAAACCCATGTCGTCGATCAGCACGATCAGTACGTTCGGTGCCTTGTCCGGCGCCTTGACCACGAAGCGCGGCGGCGGCGTGGCATTGCGGGCATCGAACACGGTGCTGTGGGGATACCGAGGTTCCGGAATCGGCAGCACCGTCCGGTCGGTCGGATAGACAGGCGGTGGGGGGGCGGCCGGCTGCTGGGCCCCTACCGGGCCGATGATCGACGTGGCCATCAGCAGTACGGCAACGACAGAAACAAGCCAAGTCCAGTTCAATCTTACAGTCATCATCTGTTCCTCCTTATCATGGGCCGATGGCACCTATCTTTACGAGGCTGATGTCCGATCCCACGGGGATGACGGTCGTGACCGCACTGATGGCCGGGTGGCTTTGTTTAAAATCGACGATCGCGACGTGAATTCGCGCCACGTCCGGGCCCGGTTCGGAGAGAACCGGCTGGTTTTAATTTATTCCGTTCACGATGCCCAGACTGGCCGCATCGGCCAGTTATTTCATCTTGTTGAGGTTGATTCTCGCCTCTAAAAAACACCACAAACGGAGACCCGCGGTGTTTATTCCACAACCGGCTAATTTGTCGGGGAATTCAATTATAATGATTCGCGGATTCTGTATCTACTCGTAAAAATACTAGGTCGGGGTAGAATAAATACGAGGTTGTATTGATAAAAAAATTCCGATAGCCGCTCACGATGGACCGGCCGACGTGGGGTTTCGGTCACAGGTTCAAAATCAAAATCGTCTTGACTTCGCAAAGAGTTCTGGTAATACTACGGATCGTCTTTGTAATCGGTCGGTCGCCTTTTTGATTCCGGCCGCCGGCCCATTCGATGAGAAAATAGGGATGCCGTTCGGGAGCGAAGGTGTTGAGGCGGGGATAGGCCTGGCTCTTTCGGGGGGAGGGTTTCGCGCGACCCTCTTTCACTGCGGGGCGCTCTGGCGTTTGAATGAACTGGGTTATCTGCCGAAACTGAGCCGGATCTCGAGCGTGTCGGGCGGTTCGATCACGGCCGGATGGCTGGCCTGCAAATGGACCACGTTGCACTTCTCCAACGGCGTCGCCAACAACTTCGTCAAGGAGGTGACGAATCCGCTCCGGAAATTTTGCGGGCGTTCCGTCGACACGCCTTCCATCCTGAAAGGGGTTCTGTGGCCCGGGAAGCGGGTCAGCGACGCGGTGGAGGGAAAGTACCGGAAATATCTTTTCGGGGAAACAACCCTTCAGGATCTCCCGACGAATAATGCCCCGCTGTTCGTTTTTAACTCCACCAACCTGGCCACGGGGGTGGACTTCCGGTTCTCCAAACCCTACGCGGGGGATTATCGGATCGGGCTGATTAAAAATCCCGACTTCCGGGTTTCGCTGGCCGTGGCCGCCTCGAGCGCCTACCCGCCCTATCTCTCGCCCGTGGTCATCGATGCGAATCCGGTGAACTTCACAAGGACCAAGGGGGCCGATCTCTTCGATGAGGAGGCCTACCGGAAGCGTCTCGTTCTCAGCGACGGCGGGGTGTATGACAATCTCGGCCTTGAGACCGTCTGGAACCGCTATCAGACCCTTCTTGTGAGCGATGCGGGCCTGCCCTTCGACCTCAACCCTGGTCCGAGGACAAACTGGTACGGCCAGACGCTCCGGGCCTTCGACGTCACCGCCAACCAGGCGCGCGCGCTTCGTAAACGCGCGCTGGCCTATGAATACCAATTCGGGTACCGCAACGGCTCCTATTGGGGGATCATGACGGAGTTCAAGGGGTATAACCTTCCGGGCGGTCTCCTCATTCCCGCGGAAGTCATCAAAGAACTGGCGAAGACTCGCACGCGCTTGAACTCCTTCAGCGAGGAAGAGCAATGCCGGCTGATCAATTGGGGCTACGCGGTCTGCGACATTCGGATGAGGCGTTACCTCGTCAAAGAATCGGCCCCGCTGCCGAAATGGCCCTACCCCAATTTCGCCTTGGGATGATCCGAACAAGCTTTTTCGATGGGGGCGTTGACGCCCCGACGCCCCTTGAGATTCTTTTCGGTTTTCGCTATAATCTCGCCATCGGTCCATCGAATTATTTTCGTTTCCAACCCCTCGGACGAGAACGGGTGTGAGGAGACTTTATGCCTCGCGGGAAAAAGAGCAGCGACCGGCCGGCCTCGGATTCCTCGATGCAGCATCCGAGAATCCTGGCCATGGTCATGGCCGGTGGAGAAGGACGCCGTCTCCATCCGTTGACCGCCGATCGCTCGAAGCCCGCGGTCCCCTTCGGAGGACGCTACCGGATCGTCGATTTCGTCCTGAGCAGTCTGGTCAATTCCGAGATTCACGCCATTTATCTGCTGGTTCAGTATAAATCCCAATCCCTCATCGAGCACGTCCGCCGCTCCTGGATCCTTTCTCCCATGTTGCCCGGTCACTTTGTTGCGGTCGTGCCGCCCCAGATGCGGACCGGCCCGGAGTGGTTTCAGGGAACCGCCGACGCGGTTTATCAGAACATCAACCTCATCGACCGCCACCATCCCGACCTCGTGGCCGTTTTCGGCGCGGATCATATTTACCGGATGGATATCCGCCAGATGGTCGCGTACCATTTGGAGCGCCGCGCGGACGTGACCGTGGCCGCGTTGCCCGTCCCGCTCGACCAGGCCTCCTCGTTCGGAATCATCTCGGCCGATTCGGACGGCCGGATCCGGGGATTTGAGGAAAAGCCCGAAGGTCCGACGGCGATGCCCGGAGACCCGACACGGGCCTACGCGTCCATGGGTAATTACCTCTTCACCACCGACCTTCTCACGAACGCACTGAACGAAGCCCATCGTTCCGGCGAACGTGATTTCGGAAGGCACGTGATCCCGCGACTCAGCAAGACCCACAGGGTGTTCGCTTACGATTTTCTGTCCAATCAAGTTCCGGGCGTCCATCCCTTTGAAGAACGGGGTTATTGGCGGGACGTGGGAACCATCGGGGCTTATTACGCCGCGCATCAGGACCTCCTCGGTGCCGAGGCCAAATTTGAAACCTTCAACACCCAATGGCCCATCTATTCCAGCAATTATCAAGGGCCGGTGGCCAAGATCATCCGGGGCGAGATCGAGAACAGCAGCCTGGCCGGTGGGACGGTCGTGAACAACTCGACCGTTCGCAATTCGATCATCCGGCGGGAGGTGTGGCTTGAGGAAGATGTGGTGATCGAGGATTCGATCGTGATGGACTACGTTCGCATTCGGCGGGGGTCCCGCCTTCGTCGCGCGATCGTCGATCGCTACAACGACCTCGAGGCCGGCACGCACTTGGGGTACGATCCGGAAAAGGACCGCGCCCGGCACCATCTCGATCCTTCCGGCATCGTGGTCGTCCGCAGGGGCGTCGGGGGCGATTGAGGGTAACCCTTGTTGTCCGGTGTCGATTCATGCTATAGTGCGTACGATTTTCAATCGGGATTTGAACGGATTATTCTTCCACGAGGACAAGATGAAACGCATGCCCGTCAGCGAATTGATGACTCCCAAGGCCGTTACGATCGCCCACGACGCGACCGTGGGAAAGGCCATCGAGGTCATGACCCGCTACGAAATCCGACGGCTGCCGGTCACCAAGGACGGCAAGCTGGTCGGTATCATTTCCGACCGTGATCTGCGACAGTTGGGCGGCCGGCCCAGCCTGAAGCTCTCCAAAAGCGATCGGGATGATGCCTACCTGCAACTGCCGGTCGAAGAAGCGATGACCTTGAACGTCATCACCATCCGGGAAAATCATTCCGTGCAGGACGCGATCGCCTCGATGATCAAGCACAAGATCGGCGGTTTGCCGGTCGTTGATCGGGATGGCGCGCTGGTGGGCATCCTCTCCGAACAGGACGTGCTTAAGTATTGCCTCAGCCTTCTCGAGCAGGAAGACGAACGATAACGTCCTGATAAGGGACTGGGATGAGGGCAGGCGATGGGGGGCGGGAAAGTCCGTATCGGGATCGGTCTACTGGTGATGGTTCTCCTCGTCTGCGCCTCCTGCTCGGATCGTTCCCCGCCGAGGCTTCCGGAGAGTCCGGCAGGCCGGATGGCGATCGCCGCGCCCGAGGGGTACGCGAACGCGACGGCCGCGGCGAGGAATCGGGACGGAATGGATCACCTGCTTCGGGAGCACTGGGAGAAGGCGGCCGCCGACTTCGGCCGCGCGCTGGAGGCCGATCCGGATCTGGCGGCGGCCCATTTCAATCTGGCCCTGGCCTTGGATCAGGAAGGAAGACACGAGGAAGCTGCGGAACATTTTAAGGAGGCGGTTCGGCTCGCCCCCGCCGATCCCCGGATCAGCGATAATGAAGTGTTGAAGAAGCATCTCCGGTGAAACCTCGCCCCCCCTTTTTCCCCTTGACCCGCAGGATCGTCTCGGGGGCCGGGATTATTTTATGGATCCTTTTCTCCGCGGCCCCGGCAGCCCATTCCTCATCCCTTCAGCGCTTGTATGTCGTCAATAATGTCTCCTCCAGCGTCTCGGTGATCGATCTCGCCACGCTCGGCACCGTGGCGGAGGTTCCCACGGGGGAACGCCCGCATGACGTGAATGTCGATCCGCGGGGCCGGTATTTCTACGTGACCGTTCTGTTCACCGAACAATCGGACGACCTGCTTCAGATTTTTGACGTCAACACCCACGCCCTTGTCGCCTCCGTGGTCACCGGACACCAGCCGGTCCATGTCGTTCCGGATCATGCTGGGGAGCGGCTGTACGTTTCCAATGAAGCCGCCTCGACGCTTTCCGTGATTTCGGTCCCGGAGTTTAAAGTGATCGAGACCGTGAAGCTGAAAGGAAGGGGTCCTCATGGACTTGTCCTCACGCCGGACGGACGCTTCGTACTCACTCCCAACCGCCGCACCGGGGATATTTCGAGGGTCGATCTCGCGCGTCATCAAGTCGATCGAATCGGGTTGCCTCCGGGCGCCAAACCGATGGCCATGGGAATCACGGGTGACGGAAAATCGGCGTATGTGACCGACGTGGGGTTGAACCGGGTGCACAAGATCGATATGGCGCAAAAGACGGTTGTGGCGAGTCTGCCCGTGGGCATACTCCCGATGGAGGCCCCGGTTCATCCCACGCGGCCTTTTCTCTATATTCCCTGCATGGGGTCGGCCGCCGTCTACAAGGTCGATCTCGACAACTGGAAGGTTGAAAAAATAATACCGGTCGGGCCGGGACCGCGAGGCATCGCCTATCGTGCGGATGGAAAATATGCGTATGTAACATTAAGCGGGGAGAAGCCCAAGGGACGGGTCGCCGTCGTCGATACGGAAACCGACACGGTCCAGGCCACGTTTCCGGTGGGCGAAGCGCCGGCCGGGATCGCCGTGCTGTTTGGGAAAAACCAGGGATGGTAGGAGGTTTTTCGGGTGTCGAGGATCATGAGCGGGCCTCCTGTCCTGACCGGAAGACCCGGTCTTCGAGAACCGCCAGAAGTTTGGGCAGCGTCTCGGGATGAAGCGCCGAGATCGAGACGGCCTGAAAGCGCTGGCAGACGTCTTTGACCATCTGCGGATCGACCCGGTCTTCTTTATTGAACACCACCAGCCGGGGAATTTGATCCAGCCCGAGCCGCGTCAACAGTTTCACGACGGCCTCGATCTGCTCCTCGAAGCGGGGATTGCCGATGTCCACGACGTGGAGAAGCAGATGGGCGTCCCGCAGCTCGTCCAGCGTCGGCGCGAAGGCGCCCATCAAGTCCTCCGGCAGCTCGCGGATGAAGCCGACCGTGTCGGTGATGATCACTTCCCGTTCGCGGGGGAAGCGCAGCCGGCGGCTGGCGGTGTCCAGCGTGGCGAACAGCAGGTCGTCCGTCAGCACCTCGCTGCGGGTCAGGGCGTTCAACAGCGTCGACTTTCCCGCATTGGTATATCCCACGATCGAGACGATCGGGACCCCGCTCTTCACCCGCAAGGTCCGCCGCTCCGTCCTCGCGCGGCTGAGCGTTTGAAGTTCCTTCTCCAGGCGGCTGATCCGGTCCCGCGCGCGCCGTCGGTCCACTTCCAGCCTCGTCTCGCCCGGTCCGCGTCCTCCGATGCCTCCGGTCAGCCTCGAGAGCGCCGTGCTCCGCTCCGACAGGCGGGGAAGGCGGTATTTCAACTGGGCCAGCTCGACCTGGACCTTTCCGTCCCGGCTGTGCGCGCGTCGCGCGAAGATGTCCAGGATTAATTGGGTCCGGTCGATCACCTTCATCTCCGTGATCTCGCCGATCGCCTTGGTCTGGAGCGGGGTGAGGTTCTGGTCGAAGACGAGCAGGTCGGCCCCTTGCTGATAGGCCTTCATGATCAGCTCCTTGATCTTTCCCTCCCCCATGAGATATTTCGGATGGAGCGTCTTGGGCCGTTGGGTCACGGTGTCCACGACTATGAGCCGATCCGTTCGCGCCAGCTCGGCCAATTCCTCCATCGATTCCTCCTGATCGAGCCGGCTCTGCGTGGATGCGCTGGCCAGGATCGCCCGCTCCCGCGTGTCCTTGACGTCATACGCGGTCTGGTGCCGGGCCAGTTCCTCCTCAATCGTATTTACGAAGGACTGGCAATCCAGGTTCAACTGATGGGTCCAGATGGGCGGATGAACCTCCCAGGTCTTGCCCTCCGGGTTGGGGGGGAGGAGGTGGGCGAGATAACAATGGCCGGGAAGCCCGTTTTCCTGTACGCCGATCGCGGCCATGAGGTCCAGCCGGAGCAGGGCCAAGTCGGTGAAGTCGTCCTGGGTCAGGGGCGAGTCGTCGAGATGGGTGTGGAGGCAGCGGACGCCCCGAAGCCTGAACCGGCCGGCGCGGAACTTGGACAGGTCCGGGATCAATATCTCGCGGTCGTCGCCCACGATCACGGCGTAGATTTCCCCCCGTCGGGTGATGATCAGACCGATCTGCCGCCCGATCTCGCGGGACAGTTCGGTCAGCGCGCGTGCGAGCTCCTGTGTCACAACCTTGTCGGGGGGGATTCGGCGGCGGTATAGATGCTCCAGGCGTCGGGTTTGTCCGGCCTTGAGTCCGGTGAGATGTCCGTGAAGTGTGGGAATCGATTTTCTCCGTGTCGTGCCCATTATAACAGTTGAACCGCCCGAACTCCAGCCCCTGTTCCACGGTCCTTCAAATTCAGATTAATATATCTTCGTCAAAAACGGAGTCCATGGCACGTGTCTTGCTTTCTTGTAAGTTATCAAAGAAATTTTGACAACTCAAAAGAAAAGGTCTCCGGAGGTAAACGGAACCATGGGTCATCCCAGAATCCTTGTCATTGACGATGAAGAGAATTTCCTGAACCTTCTGTCCAAAATCCTTGGGAAAGAAGGATACGAAGTCAGAGCGACGTTCGACGGGAAACAGGCCCTGGGGTGGTTTGAACAGGAGCCGTTCGATCTGGTGCTGGCGGACATCCGGATGCAACCGATGGACGGATTTTCGGTCCTGGAGCGGATTAAAAGTTTACGACCCGATACCAAGGTCATAATGATGACCGCTTATCCTTCCGAGTCAACCCGTACGCTTGCTTTTCTCAAAGGCGCAGCCGACTATATGGTTAAGCCCTTTAACATCAACGAACTAACGCTGTTGATTCGAAGGCAACTCCTGCCTCCGTAAGTCCATTCCCTTCACGACCATTCTATGCCGCTTGTCTTGACAATGGAATTCCCTGGGAATAGGATAAGGTAACAGAGTTAGAGGGTTTCTTCATGCCCAGTTCGAAACCGGATCATTTCGATCAGGGACCGGTTCAATCGATTGAACCGGTCGTTCTAAAGGACAGTCTTTTCGCGTCGCTCATGGCGGCGCTCCCGTACGCCGCCGTGATTGTCACCCCGGAGGGTCGCCTGGGATTCATCAGTGATCAGACCACGAAGATCTTCGGCTACCGCAGGGATGAACTGATCGGCAGGCCCATCGAAGTTCTGATCCCCCAGCGCTTCCGAGAAGCCCATACCGTTCATCGCGCCGAATACGCCGCGAAGCCCATGACGCGGCCGATGGGCATCGGACTTGAATTGTCCGGCCGTCGCAAGAACGGGGCCGAGTTTCCCGTCGAAATCAGCATAAGCCCCGTGCGCATCCAAGGGCAAGACTTCGTGATCGCCCTCATTCAGGACATCACCCACCGTAAGCGAACGGGGGATGCGCTGCGGGCGAGCGAGGAGCTCTTTCGTGCCATGACCAAAACATCCCCTGTGGGGATATTCCGAACGGACGTCCATGGAAATGGAATCTACCTGAACGAGAGGGGGTGTAATATCGTCGGATTGACCTCCGACGAGGCGAAGGGCACAGGTTGGATGAAGAACCTGCACCCCGACGATCGGGAGCGCGTCTTCGCCGAATGGTCCCGTACCGTCCATGATGGGAAATCCTTTCGGTCGGAGCATCGCTTTTGCCATGCCGACGGCAAGACGGTCTGGGTGTTTGCTCAAGTGGAAGTGGAACTCGGTCCGAAGGGAGAAATATTGGGTTATGTGGGCACACTGACCGACATCACCGAGCACAAGCAGATGGAGGAGTCCCTCCGGAAGAGAGAGCGGCGATTCCGCGATCTGTCCATCAATCAGGAACGGCAACTGATTCTCTCCGACCGGCTGATCTCCTTCGGGGAGGTGACGGCCTCCCTCGCCCATGAATTCAACAATCCGCTG
>Ga0335085_10013880_pt1 | contig 11783 bp, 10 predicted proteins | sample Lox_Sample_45_FD_206712 | JGI IMG/M metagenome (GOLD analysis project Ga0335085, IMG submission 206712) | Soil microbial communities from Loxahatchee National Wildlife Refuge, Florida, United States - Lox_Sample_4.5 | ecosystem: Environmental > Terrestrial > Soil > Wetlands | place: USA...
TCAATCATCCCCGTCGATGACACCAGCTCTGCCTGATCTGGTAACTTCGACCTCGAAGCTGCCGTCTTGGATAACAGCACCCATCGGTGTTGTGATGCCCACCAAAACGAGGGAAGTAATTCCTGGTCATGCTTTGAGTGGTGCGCTGTCTAGTCCGGCATCATCTTCCGCACCACCTGCAGCCGCGCAATCCCATACGGTTTCCACAGTTGCATCGGCTACCCCTGCTGCATTCCCGGTCTCGCAGACATCCGCGCAGATCGATTGGAAGAGGGTGCGCATCGATACGGTTTCCATTGGTGTCAAATTCGGGTTAACCGGGCTTCTGTTCATTTTGGCTTGGCTCCCTCTGCTCAGCGGAATCTATCGTGACTTAGGTTTTGAAGCTGATTCTGTATCCATGTCCATTTGGACCTACATCCTGGGCAGTTTGGGGTTTGGGTTCTTTAGGGCGATTCAAACGAATAGAACCTCAGCAATGAAAGTAGTGCCCGCGCTAGGGTCGCCCGCCCCGGCCACTCCCACAAGATTTCCAGTTTACTCACCGACACCGACACGATACCCACCTTCGATTCCTCTGCATCCAGTAGCTGTCGTTGGCAGTAGAATTCGTTTCATTTATCACAAACCCAGTTGTGAATGGGCACGAAAAATTTCTGCTCGAAATAAGGTTTCGTTCGCATCAACGACAGATGCCCAAGCCGCTGGATACCGGCGGTGCGGTGTCTGTTTGCCCTAAAGATTGGCCTTCGCAGGTGGACCGAGCACTCCGGGAGGCGCGCCCCAAAGGTGGTTCCGCTGCCATGCACTGAGTCAAAGGGCAGGGTGTAGCAGTTTTGCCGTCCGTATAGCCTACCCCCAAGCCGCGTTGACGGGGTAGGCTATACGGAGGGGAAAACTGCTACACCTCCGTCCCATCTATGGGACGCCCCTTCACCTTGCACGTGTCAGCGGACGATTTGGGCGAGCAGCGCTTGAACTATCTTCTTGGTTTGATCAGACCCAATAATCTGTTTCAGAAAATCTTTGAATGAGCGGTCGTCCTGAACAGTTGTGTTTGCGTGCCCTTCCCACATGAATACTGCAGGGTAAAGCGTCAGGGGATGTTGAACCCTAAAGATTTCGTATCTGTACCCTCCTAGAGAGGGACTGGTTATTTGAAAGGACCAAACAAAATGTGGTGGCGCTCCAGAAATCGGTTGAACACTGGCGGTGAGCTGATTATTCGTCTTTTGCCCCAATATGGCCGCTTGCGCTCGCATCATGGAAACCGGGGTAACCATTTCAGTTTTTGCGATATCTTCTGGCCAAAAATCTTCTTCGGGACCAGCCATGGCGTGACCTCCGTTCAAAAAGTGAGATCGAAAACGATTGGTAGATGGTCGGACGCATTTGCTTTGTCCGGGCGACCCGCAAGGTCGAGCAAATTTGTCTCGCCAGCTGTAGTCAAGACACGCAAACTCTCCCCGCTAAACCCTTCCAGTAAGTCTGGGCGCAAGAGAACCTGGTCATAAACGTGCCAATAGTAATTCACAGCTTCCGCCCTGTCGTAGTAGTAGGTGCCAGGAGGGCAGTCCTCACGGTCGCCGAAATGGCTCCACATCGGATTGTAGAAGAAATGGTGCTCTCTATCTTGGACGATACGACTCCCCCTAGCTGCGACGCTGCGACTCAAAACAGCATGCAATCCAGACGTTCCCACGACTCCGCTCTCAAAAGGATTGACATTGAGGTCGCCCATGAGAATAGTCCGTTTATGGCCAACGATTTCCTCTTCAGTTTGTATGTATCCACCTAGAATGACACATTCCTGAGCAAGGCTCTCGGCGGAATGGAACAGCCTGCTGGGAAGATGTGCAGCAGCAATTAAAATATCCTTCCTTGCAGGCAATGTGAGGCGACGAATGGAGATGCGCGCATTCTCAAACGTGGGTTCAAGGAAACGAGAATCGAATTTAGTGAAGAATCTCAGGTGTTCACATTCGCCGAATGCATACTGATAGTCGGGCGCGCGCTGATTCAATCCTTCGAGCACTTTGCCAGGTTCGATGGAACACTCGCACAGTACAACGCAGTCAGCGTCGACGGCGAGTGCTGCTGCGCCTATGAGTTGGCTGATAGATTTTCCACCTATGTTCCAGAACAGGAAAGTCGGCATCTCAGTTAGATTTTCCTTGTTCCCAAAGATTGAGCTTTACGATAGCTGATAAAGCCTGTCCGCTTTGCGGATTGCGCTGCCAATAGCGCGTTAAAGTAGGGCCTGTTCCAATCGGGGGAAGTGTCACAGAGCACCTACCAGCTATACACGGCGCTTGTACATCTTGAGCGTCAGCCAGATTGTAAACGGCGAAACACAAAAAGCGATTAACAAACCGGCCTGCTGATCGTGCAACAGGACTCCCAGCAAGCCACCCAAGATGGCTGTGAGAATGAACCAACCGAGCAAAAACTTAACAATATTGCCCATGCGCCTCACTACGTCGCTGAGTTGAGCCAGGCACTATAACGTGCATCCCAACAAGGAGTTAACACCCAGAATTATGTAAAGTAAACATCTCCACTATTATCAGTCGCTGGTTCACACCGCAAGATGCGTCACTCCGGTTTCAGAATGCGAATAGGAGTCTCCCATGGAAATTGAGATTTGGGATCGTGAACAACTCTATACCGAAGTTTGGGAAACGCCCCTAATCAAGCTAGCGCCAAAGTATTGCATATCGGCGGTCGCTCTCGGGAAAGTCTGTCGGAAGCTGCAAATTCCGCTGCCGGGTCGGGGATATTGGGCAAAGAAGGAAATGGGTAAGCCGGTCGTGCGTATATCATTGCCAGTAGTAAAAGATCTCCCGGTCGTGAGGCGCTTCAAAACCACTCCAACCAATTGTGCAAAGCCTGACGGAAAACAGGTTGAACCACCACCGGACGATCCAGAACTAATTCAAATCGCATCCATTGAGGCACAGAGCTTCCCAATAGACCCAGAGACAAAGCAGCACAAACTGGTAGTAGCTACAGGACGCATCCTTCGGCACGCACGACCCGACGAAAAAGGAATGCTAAATGGTCCATGGAATGAACCCTGGCTCGACATCCGAGTGTCTAAGAGCAGTCTCAACCGCGCACTGCTCCTAATGAACACAATTGTCCACGCCATCGAAAAGGAACACGGAACGGTCAGTTTGCACCAGGAGAAGGATCGGTCAAAAGCAACAATAGCCGGCCATCAGATTCCGTTTTCGCTCATTGAAAAATACAAAATGAAGGATCGGCGGGAAGTAACAGAGGGCTTCTGGACGCACACTGTCTATCAATACGAACCAAACGGAATTCTGGAATTTCGCGTTGGAGGCAGTGGGGACTGGATGCGAGAAATTTGGCGTGACGGAAAGAAACAAACGCTCGAACAACAAATTGGTAAGTGCGTTGGCGGTTTCTTGCGCATAAGTCGGGCGCTCCGGATACGCAAAGAAGAACAACGGCGGCAAGAAATCGAACGCATTAAGAAGCAAAAAGAACTGGATGAATTAGCAGAACAAATAAAAGCGGAAGAGCGGAAAGTTCAAGATTTGGAGGGTTGGGTTACAGACTGGGTTCGCGCACGGCAAATGAGGGAATTCATAGCTGCACTTGAAGCTGTATGGACAAAGGAAGGGCTCGACCTATCACCCGACGCTCCCAAAGGAAAACGAATAGCCTGGATGAAACTGCAAGCCGACCGGCATGATCCCATGCTCCCGAGTCCCCCCTCGATCCTCGACCGAAAACAGGAGCTTCCGCGCTGGCAGTGGAAAGTGACCCGGAATTGGCCAGATTCTGGCCTCGGAATGGATAAATAGCTGTAACTCGGATTGCAATTCAGTTTGCAGAATGGTTTGGTCCCTGTGATGATTTCGCTTCGGTTTGTGCCGGTATTTTAGCATCAACACACACTGATAGCAGTGCAAATGCGAGGTAAACCGCACACTTAACTATCAATCTCCAGACGCTATCCGTTTCGTTCGCTTGTGGTTGGTCGGGCGTTCGTCTTGCAATAGTTTGCTGTTTTTCCTCAGTTACACGCTGTATTCTTCGCCTTGCGTTGCGTTGTGCGCGGTGTTCGCGTTCCCACCTCTTCTTATCTTCTTCACTCTTATATGGCATAGGTGTTTGTTATTCCTCCTCTCTAAAAGCACGGCACGACCCAATTACTTCTTGCCTATTCCGACAGCATCTTTCAGCCGTTTCAGGGTCGTGCGGCGGACTTGTTGACCGGCGCGGATCGCTTCAATTGTGTGCTGACTCATTCCGGTCGCGCGCATGAGTTCACGCATACCGCGTTTTGCAATTTCATCCCTTAGGGTCGGGTCACCAACGGCCATCTTGCCGGTCGAGTGGTATTCCAGCATCTGGAAATCCACCAAGCTCATGTCTTCCCCCTGTTCCCAGCGCCGGTCAGTCTCTTTCCCGACCGGCACGATTTGCCCAGCTGCCACGGATGCCCGCTTGAGCAGACCCCGTGTCTCGCCAGCACAAAGACCCCCATCCGGCGCGAGGGACTTTGACTCGGGGCGGCGGAGGTAGAGCCTCAGAACGATGCGGAAAGATTCTGGAACGACCTTGTCCTGGGTCGCGGAAGGGGTCGTTTGCAGCTCGTAGCTGCGCCCATCACACAGATTGACTCCCACGAGCTTTCCCCAATCTCGGCGGTCTGACTCAAAGGGAACGATGAATTTGAAGTTGGACCGGTCACACCCTGCGGGGTAGCCCCCGAGATCGGAGAGCAGCGGAAAGAAAAAGAAATTGTAAGGAGCCAACCATTCGGGACGACGCTCGCGCATCACGTTGGGAGAGGTGAGCGTCATCCGCATCATTGCCGGACAGTCGAGCCAAGCTGGTTCCTTGCACTCTAGCCCGAGTTCCTTGCTCAAGAGCCATTTCCAGGCTTCCACGACCCATTCCGGCGCGTCGGCATCCTTATTCATCCCGTCCTTGGGCGGATATAGAAAACCCAGTCCATGCCCGCTCGCTTTGACAATCGAAATGCACCCGTCCTCTTCCGTGTAGAGCGCATATCGCTTTGCGGACACCGCATAACCAGACAGCTGGCGTCGGCTCTTCCGGGGATCGGAATCGACAAAGTTCACGTCCTCGATTTTCAGGATTTCCCGTACAAGTTGACGATTGAAGGGATTAAGTTGGTTGAATCTGTTAGCGATCTGTTGAACTTGTTTCCAGGAGATCGCCTTCACGGCCTCCTCGACATCATGCAGTTTGTGGTTCCCGCCCGGACAAGGCACGAGGCCCCCAAACTCATTGCTCACGATGCAGAGAGAGTCGGTATCACAAAACAGGTAGCTTCCCCCGGCATCGGCGACGCAGCGTTCGAGCATGGCCAGGAGCAAGCGACCGCCTGCCGTAATGAGGGAGGCCACCGGCGGGAAATACCAAGGGCCCGGCTTCTCAACGACCAAATAAGGCTTCTCGAACGCGATCTCCCCTGAGAGCACTTTGACCATCTCTGGTTTTCGGAGCTTTGCCGGGTCCAGTTGCACAAACAGACCGTAGCTACCTGAGTTGCCGAGAATCTTTAAGAAGTACGCCAGCGCTGGATTCGTCCGTTTATGGACACTCTTTTGTTCAATCACATGGCAGAAGAAATCATCGTTGACCGGATCGACCGTGACCATTCCAGCCAGATTCGTCTTCTTAAGACCTGCCTGCCGTCCGTGCGGGACCAACCGGATTGCTTTCACAATTCGAGGAGCTTTACCTGTCAGCAAAGCCGACGCGACGATGTCGGGTCCAGCGAACCAAACCGGTTTTGAGGAATCCAGATAATTCAGACCAATGTTCTGGGTACGCCCGCTGTACACAGTCCGTACCGGAAGGATGTCTCGCTCGGGCTGTACCAGAGCGAAGAACGAGAGTTGTTTCCAGAATGCAGGGTCGAATGCGTCCTCTAACGTCAGCCCAGTCAAAGTCTTTCGCACCTTGGCAGTGCAGTCCTCGAAGTGAACGCTGTCCGCTGTTAAGACCTCCCAATTCCCTAACAGGGCATTCACCATTGGGTACTGGCTGGTAAAGTCCGTAAGCACGACCGGAACGGACTTCCTTCGAATCCGGCACTCGGCCCGGCCTCCGTAGTAAGCCTGCATGGCGATTCCCAGCTTTTTATCCCCGACCTTGAATTTTTCCTTTGGATGGATAATTCCCATCACATCCAGATACGCCTTGGCGATAGACGCGGGCGAGTATGCTCGGTCCGGCCTAAGTCCGATGGGGTGTTGGTCGAACTCCAGCTTCATTGCATTCAACAAACTCGCAGTAGCGCGGGCATCCTGTCGGCAATAATCGATCTCCTCGGGAGTGACCTTGCCAGTAGGCTTGTGGTCCAGTTTTCCCTGACAATTGAACGCTTCGCATGCGCGTTTCAGGCTGTAGGATTCATTGCGAAGTGCCCAGCCCAGCGTGCGCAGATCAAGGAAGCGCTTTTCCTGGGGCCATTCGTGCGGGTGGCGGATTCCTCGCAGTCCGATAAAAGCCATTTTGCTGTCAATCGAGGTGATGACGATTCGGGGACGCTCTGGGTTTGGCTCCACTAATCCGGTCTTGCGGCTCTTGCGCATCGACAAGACCAGCGACCAGCCTCCGCCGTCTGCCGCGCAGGACTTGACCGCTATGCGGGAAAGGTCAAAGGGCAGATTAAAGCCGACCACCATCGCCCCTTTGCGGATGGCTTTCCAGAAGACGCATTTGACAAAGGCGGATCGGCTGTAGAGATTTAGCCGCATAGGTGGCGGAAAAATCTTTACATCAAGCGTCGGAACATTCTTTCTGTCCGCGACATATTTCTCCAGTGTACTGCGTTGAGTTTTGTTAAGACCGTCCGCGTAAAACAGACCTTCCTCGATGCATTCATACCCGTCAGATCCGAGCTTGCATCGCCGATAGACGCCAAAGTTCAGCTTCTGAGTGGCGTCGAGTGTGGTCTCCGTGTCGATGATGAGAACTTCTTGGGACCATTTCGCAGGCTCCGGGCGCTCCTTCCGTCTATTCTCGGGGACGACCGTATGAGCACGCACGAAAATCTCGGGTGTCACCGACACCTCGTCGGTCTTCTTTTTCATTTGTGGCTCCGAGGGGATGAATTGTGCAGGGCTGCTGTCAGCATCCATTCAGCAACCATGCAGGCTTGGAGCGCCCGCACCAGGCGCTCGTGCGGATCGGGTGTGTATTCGAGGTTGACTCCGGCAATTCGTAGAAGCTCATGAAATTGTCTGTGGTGCGAAACGCAGAAAGGCATTTTGAACCACGCAACGTGATTTCGACCGCACACGTGATTGCACTCTGTCCCCCGGGCGCCGCAGATAACGCAGCGGCGTGCATGCTTCGCCCGCGATTTCATGCACCACCCGCGAGCGAGGAATACAACTCCTCAAAATCCAAAAGGTCGGCATCCTCAAGAATTGCAAGTGTGTCCGGGTCGGTGATTAGCGGATGACCAGCAACTTTTTGCCCCTCGAATCTCGCTAATGTCGTTTCTGCACTTGATTCACCGCGCCGCCATTTCCCAAGTGCGGCGTTGTAGCGCCCAAGCAGCTTTCGCTCACGTGACCCGCGAACCGGAACTGTTATCTGCCCGAGTGGCGTCAACACGTTCATCAAGGCAGTGAAACGATCCGACTTGCTTGGTTTCCAGCGCTGTCCGGGTCCTTTCCGGTGGATCAGGTTGCCAAGACGCTTTTTGGCTGTTGCAGGCTTCATGCGTACTTTTCGTGTAGCCGAAGATAAGGATTCGCCGTGCTGCATGAGGCGCAGGACTCGCAATGTCCGGTTGTCTAAAGCCGACTTACGCGCGCCGTGCCGCTTTCGTTTGCCCTTAGGGGAAGTCGTGAACCGCTTCTGGGGGCGAACCAAACGCTTTTGCGGACGGCCAGCGATGGTCCGCCGCTGCGCTTTTGACCGGCCAGGGCGATGCTTCTTGGGTTGTGCCCGCCGCGAGCGTTTGGAGGATCGCTTCACAACGCGAAGTTTGGCAGGCGCTTGCGTCACAACAAGTCCCGACCATGTGGCAAGATATTGACAGACGCATACTGGCGTGTGGCACAATATTGACAGACGATGAGCGCAGTTATGTCAAAGCGGAGGGGCAAGTGAAGGCGGAGACGGCAAGGAAACTGCTAGCTGCGTTCAAGGGAATGCTCGGAGCAGCCGGAGTGACGGGCGAGGAGATTCTTAAGTCGGTGCTCAAGATTTCGATTCCCAAGAAGGGCAAAGCGCGTGTGAAAAAGCTACTCAGGGCTGGTTTCGAGGCGGGTTTCTTGGAAGACATGAAGAGGCAACCAGAGCCGACCGAGGCACAAATAGCTGGGGTCCTACAGATGTTGGAAGCCCTTGAGAATTCCCCGTCTCAGGTGCGACGCCTCCTCATGCAAAAGGTGAAAGAGCTCCCTCATGCTCCCGGAGGACCACGCAGGAAGCTAACCACCACGGGGAAAGAAATAGCGGCATGTGCGGAGGTGATTTCACTCCATGCCGACTTGAGCCATCGAGAAGCGCTTCACCGTGTGGCTCTCAGGCACGGGATGAGTGACCGCACAATGTACCGCGTCTGGCGAAAGCATAATCCCAAGAGAAAGGAATGATGGAATCTGGTCGTTTAGCAAACTGATCTTGCAGGGAATGAAGCAAAGCGGGCCTGCCGCCTGTTACGAGCAGACGGCAAGCCCTAACCACCAAAGGAGAATGCACTCCCATGGCAGCTACGCAAACCGTACCGCAACAACCTCACGTCCGCAATTTAGCTACTGAGATCACGTCGCGACATGGAGTTGTAACCCTCTGCGGCTTCGGGATTCACATCCAAGTTGACCGGGGGCATCTCTTGCTCGCGGACGGGATCGGAAAAGACCGTCGACAGGCCCGCCTTCCCCGCGTGGGGCATGGCCTCAAGCGTTTGGTTATGGTCGGCTCTCATGGGATGGTCTCGCTGGATGCACTGCGCTGGCTGGCCGACCAGGACGTTGCCTTTGTCATGCTGAAGCGAAATGGATCGGTCCTGGCCACGACCGGGCCGGTCCGCCCGTCCGATGTTCGACTACGCCGAGCACAAGCGCTAGCACTCCACTCGGACGTGGGGTTGCGAATTGCCCGAGGGCTGATTGACCAAAAGTTGGCAGCTCAGGAACAAATCGCCCGCAATCGCTTGCACGATTCGGAATCGGGAGATGCCATCGCTAATGCCCGCCACGAGCTTTCCAAAACCGAATCAATAGACCAAATCCGATTGTTTGAATCGCATGCGGCTAGCGCGTATTGGACAGCTTGGCGGTCGCTCCCGATCACATATCCAAAGGTAGACTTGCGCCGGATTCCAAATCACTGGCGATTCTTTGGGACACGATGCTCTCCGCTCACGGGCTCGCCCCGCCTGGCCGTTAACCCAGCGAATTCCATACTTAACTACCTTTATGCTGTGCTCGAATCTGAGTCTCGCCTTGCTCTTGCTGCCCTCGGACTCGACCCCGGAATTGGTGTTCTACATCTCGACACACCAAGGCGCGACAGCCTAGCGTGTGACCTGATGGAGCCTGTCCGACCAAACGTCGATGCATACCTCTTCGATTGGGTCAGCCGGGAACCATTGCGACGTGATTGGTTTTTCGAGCAGCGGGACGGGAATTGCCGACTAATGGGGTCGTTCGCTGCCCGGTTGGCTGAAACTGCCCCGGCTTGGGGCCGGGCCGTGGCTCCGTTCGCCGAATGGATTGCTCAGACGTTGTGGTCAACAAGGCCGCAGACCACTCGCCCGGTTTCCCCTGCCACACGATTGACCCAGACGCGCCGGAGCCAAGCGAGGGAAGGTTACGGAGTCCTGCCATCACAACCCCAGATTCGCCCGCCCGCAGTGTGTCGTACTTGCGGAGTAGCTATCAAATCTGGACGGAATTACTGCCGGACATGTGCCGTTTCTTACTCTAGGAAGGGACTCGTAGAAGCTGCGAAACTAGGGCGCATCGCTGGGCACAGTCCCGACGCCCGCGCCCGACAAGCTGAGAAACAGCGCGGGCATGCAGCTGCTGTGAAAGCGTGGAATCGTTTGGACAAACCGGACTGGCTGACTGAACAGGCTTACCGCACCAGGATTCAGCCCCTGCTTCCCGGCGTCACCGTCCCCGCGATCGCGTCGGCCCTTGGCGTTTCCGAGCCATACGCCGCGAAGATTCGCGCGGGACGATACGAGCCGCATCCCCGGCACTGGCAGATTCTCGCTCGGATCGCTGGACTTACTCCCGCCAGATGAGTAGAAGAACTGGAAGTTTATCCATGTTTTTACAGTTCGATAGATGCATTGAGCACAAATCAATGCGAAAATACCTTCAGAGCCATGAGCGGATACAATGACTGCAGACAGTTACTTGCAAGGTATTCTTGACCGCGAGGCGGTCGACACCGGTATTTTCTCGCCGGTAAGAACTGTTCAAATTCAGCTTGATCCTATAATTCGGGCATGGGCAAACGGCCAGTTGCTCAGCATTACCCCCAGCGGATCCTTTGCAAAAGGAACGGCCAACAAAAGCGGGACGGACATCGATCTGTTTATTTCCCTGTCGTCAAATACAAGTGAAACTCTTAAAGAGGTCTACGAAAAACTCTTTAAATGGATGAACGGTAAGGGATACGCTGCCAAGCGCCAAAATGTATCGATCAACGTTCATGTGAACGGATACGACGTGGACTTGGTGCCAGCCAAGCGGCAGGACCTTTTCAGCGAAGATCACAGTCTTTACCGACGTCGAGCTGACACCTGGACTAAAACAAACATCTCGACACATATCAACCACGTATCATGGTCAGGCCGGAAAAGTGAAATTCGTGTCGTCAAGCTATGGCGCGACCAGAAGGGCTTGGATTTCCCTTCGTTCTATCTAGAACTCAGCATCATTGCAGCCCTATCCGGACAGTATGGCGGCCAGCTATCCGACAACGTTTTGAAGAGTCTTAGATATCTCCGAGACAACTTTTCGACGGCTCGGGTGCTTGATCCAGCGAACACGAACAACGTGATCTCCGATGATTTGAGCATTGCAGATAAAGCAAGAATAAAATCGGCAGCGGAACAGGCTTCGAATGCCACAAATTGGGGTCAGATCGTGGTATGAGTGCATGGCCCGAAGAAAGCAAATAATCGGATGAAGTCATCTCTGCGCCGAATCTAGGCGTAACGGATCGTAAAATGAATACGCTCGCAAGCGCATTGGCTTACATCGGAGCTTTCGAAAGCTTGTTATTTTTCCTGGGCATCATTTATGCCGTAGGCCTCTGGGCGAGTGGCGTTTTGCCTGCCCTCTTGCGCCTTGGCAATGGACTCGCCAAGAGAAAAATTGCCCTGTTCGCCAAAGCCGATAACCTATCCAGTCTGAAAAGCTTGCTTATGGATTCGAAATTATTCAAGGCAAGGAACATCTGCGAAATAAGCAAAAAGGAAGATATCGGCAGAGCTGAAACTGCGACGATGTTTCTGGTCTACTGGCCTGATTGGACAGCCGATCTAGCCGAGATTCTAAGAAACAAGCGTGATGAATGCGCCTTAATTGTCTACGCTCCGTACGACAAAGGAAAAATCCCAGATGCAGAAATGAAGAATCTGGATGGTAGGAGACATACTGCAGTGACAAATGTTCGCGGCAGATTGCTGAATGATATCGTTGCATCCATGATTACCACGAGTTATGAGAAACTCTAAGTTAACTGCCCACCGCGCCGGACCGCACGCGACCGGAGGGGCGACGACCGTTCACCACTAC
>Ga0335085_10013881_pt1 | contig 11782 bp, 14 predicted proteins | sample Lox_Sample_45_FD_206712 | JGI IMG/M metagenome (GOLD analysis project Ga0335085, IMG submission 206712) | Soil microbial communities from Loxahatchee National Wildlife Refuge, Florida, United States - Lox_Sample_4.5 | ecosystem: Environmental > Terrestrial > Soil > Wetlands | place: USA...
GGCGTCGACGAACACCCGGCCGAGCGCGTTGACCGCCCCGAGGTTCGGATCCTGGACGTACATGATCCGCCACGTCACGCCCGTCGCGAACGCGGAGATCGCCATCGGCAGGAACACGGCCGTCTTGAATGCGAGCGCCCACGAGATCTTCTCGATCAGCACCGCGAACACGAGGCCGATCGACGTCACGAAGGCCGGCACGACGAGCACCCAGATCAGGTTGTTCTTGATCGCCGTCGTCAGCGACGACGTCGTGAACAGCGTCTTGTAGTTGTCGAACCAGACGAAATGGCCGCCGGATGCGCTGAAGAAGCTCCGGAAGATCGTGTAGACGGTCGGGTAGGCGATCCAGACTCCGAGGATCACGAACGCAGGCAGCAGGAACAGCGTCCCGACGCCGTAGCGGCGAGAGCGTCCCGGCTCGGAGGCCGACGGTGGAGCCGCCGGGGGCGGCGACTCCACCGTGATGCCTGCGCTCGTGGTCACTTCGGCCTTACTTGCCCTTCTTGTAGGCCGCAGCCGCGGCCGACTCGAGCTTCTTCTGGATTCCCTGCACGTCGGACGGATTGCGCAGGAAGTCCTGGAACAGCCCCCACTCGCCCTGGCCGACCGTGGCACCGAACGATCCCGGCTGCTCGTCGGACATGTCGAAGACGATGCTGGTCGCCGACGACACGGCCGCGGCGTTCGACCGGGAGATCTTGTCCGGATACACGCTCGCCGGAACGTTGTGGTTCCCGGTCGCGAAGCCACCGTACTTCGCGTATGCGGCAGCTGCCTGCGGCGTCGCGAGGAACGTCTCGAACGCCTGGATCGCCGGGTTGGTCCGGAACGTGACGATCGTGTCACCCGCCACCTCGACCGCCGGCCCGGAGCCGTTGATCGACGGGAACGGGAACACGTTGTAGTCGGTGCCGGCCGCGGCCTTGACGGTGGCCGTGCCCGGAACGAAGTCGCCCTCCATCACCATCGCCGCCTTCGGCGGGTTCTGGAAGACGTTGTTCACCGAGGTCGGGAAGTCGGTCTGAACCGCGCCCGACGTGCCCCCGGCCATGTTCGCGCTCTGGAGCACCTGCGCCATCGTCTTGAGCGCTGCGGTGACCGTCGGGTCGGTCCACTTCGTCTTGTGAGCGCTCAACGACTCGTACTTCGCAAGCCCCGCTTGCCGGAGGTAGATGTTCTCGAACAGGTCGGTGAGCGTCCACCCGTCGGCGCCGCCGATCGAGAACGGCGGCGTTCCGGACGCCTTCACCGTCGAGGCGAGCTTCATGAACGCCGGCCACGTCTTCGCCGGGCTCACACCGGCCGTCTTGAAGGAGTGGACGTTGTACCAGACGAGCGACTTGTTGCTCGCCTTGAACACGACGCCATACAGCTTGCCGTTGTACGTGCCGAGCTTCAGCCACGCGGGCGCGAAGTTCTTGCTCAAGGTGCTCTTCGCATACGTGATCGGCTTCAGCGAGCCCTTGTCGACGAACTGCTGAATCAGGCCGGGCTGTGCGACATCGGCCATGTCCGGGGGCCGGCCGCCGGCAATCGCGGTCGCGAGCACGGTCGGAAGGTTGTCGCCGACCGGTTTGTAGTTGACCTTCACGTTCGGGTAGGTCTTGTTGAAGACCTTGATCACGTTGGCGAAGTGCGTCGCCTCGGCACCCGTCCAGATCCCGTCGAACGTGATGCTGCCCGATACCGCCTGCGCCGCCGTCGGCCGTGCGTCCTGCCGGCCGAACGCCGTGCTCGTGCCGACGAGGACGACCAGCGCGAGAACCGCCGCGACGCCGAACGTCGTGAGCGCGAAACGATGTGCTTTCACGCTTGTGCTCCTTTCCCGGGGGGTTCGTCGTAGATTCCGAGGCCTGTTTCAGGATCGAAGAAGTGGAGTGCGCGCGTGTCGACGACCGCACGGATCGCGTCGCCCTTGCGCACCCGTGAGCGGGCACCGAACCGGCCGACGACCACGGCTTCGTCCTCGCCGACGGACAGCACTCCGCCGTCGTCGTCGTCACCCGCGCCCACGTCCCGCGCGAGCTCGCGCGTCTCATCGGTCTTCGCGTGGCTGCCGGTGATCGCGAAGTGCGCAATGATCTCGGAGCCGAGCGCCTCACGCAGCTCGAGCCGGCCGTTGAGGATGTCGTCGGCCGGCGCATCGGGCACGAGCTCGGCGTCCTCGAGGTCCTCGGGGCGGATGCCGAGGATCACCGGCTTGTCGGCGAACCGCTTCAGGTCGGGCCGCTGCGACATCGTCTCGTCCCCGAGCGAGATCCGCTGGTCGCCGATCACGGCCTGGTAGGAGCCGTTCTTGACGATCGTCGCCTCGAGCATGTTCATCGCCGGGCTGCCGATGAAGCCGCCGACGAAGAGGTTGACCGGCCGGTCGTAGAGCGTCTGCGGCTCGTCGACCTGCTGCAACTCGCCCTTCCGCATCACGGCGACGCGGGTGCCCATGGTCATCGCCTCGATCTGGTCGTGCGTCACGTAGATGGTCGTGACACCGAGATCGCTCTGCAGCTTCGCGATCTCGGCACGGGTCTGCACCCGCAGCTTGGCATCGAGGTTCGACAGAGGCTCGTCCATGAGGAACGCTTGCGGCTCGCGCACGATCGCGCGACCCATGGCGACGCGCTGGCGCTGGCCGCCCGAGAGCGCCCGCGGCTTGCGCTTCAGGAGCTCCTCGAGGCCGAGGACCTCGGCGGCCCTGTTCACCCTGTTGTTGATCTCGTCCTTCGACATCCCCTTGCGGAGACGGAGGCCGAACGCGATGTTCTCGAACACCGAGAGGTGCGGGTAGAGCGCATAGCTCTGGAAGACCATTGCGATGTCGCGGTCGCGCGAGGGCACGTGGTTGACGACGCGCTCGCCGATGCGAAGCAGGCCCTCGGAGATGTCCTCGAGGCCGGCCACCATCCGCAGCGCCGTCGTCTTGCCGCAGCCGGACGGTCCGACGAGCACCATGAACTCACCGTCACGGATGTCGAGCGAGACCTCGTTCACGGCACGCGTGCCGTCGGGGTAGATCTTGCTCACGCGATCGAACGTCACCTGGGCCACGGCAACCCCCAGCAGTCGAAGGAGCGAACGTCTCGGGCGATCTTACGACTTTCGAGCGATCTTATGACACAGCCAGCACGAGCGCGTTGCCCGAGGGGTCGGACACCGACGGCCGGCCCTCGCGTTCGCCGATCCCGACGCGTGCGTGCTCGAGCCGCCCGACGGCGCGGTCGCGCTCGGCGGAGTCGGGCAGCACGATCGTGGCGTGCCTGAGCGCTGCGGCGCCGGGCGGCGGGGGAGCGCCGCGCGCGCTCTCCCATGTGTTCGCCCCGATGTGGTGGTGGTAGCCGCCCGCCGAGAGGAACGCCGCCTGGCTTCCGAGCTGCGCCATCAGGTTGAAGCCGAGGGTGTCGCGGTAGAACGCCAGGGTCTCGGGGATCGACGCGACCTTCAGGTGGACGTGGCCCATCCTCGTCCCCGCTTCGAGCCCGTCGAACGGCGCGCTTGCCGGGTCGTCGAGCTCGCCGAGCAGGCCGTCGACGTCGAGCGGCAGCGTGGTGAGCCGCGTCGCGACGTCCCCCTCCCAGACCTCGCGCGGGCGGTCGGCGTAGATCTCGATCCCGTGCCGGTCGGGGTCGCTGAGGTAGATCGCCTCGCTCACGAAGTGATCTGACAGCCCGGCCAGCGGCACCCGGTCGCGGATCGCGTGGGCGAGCCAGCGGGCGAGAACGCCGCGGCCGGGCACGAGCAGCGCGAAGTGGTAGAGCCCGGTGCTGCCCGGCGCGGGTGACGCTCCGGGCTCCTCGACGAGCACCACCAGCTCGCGGCCGCCGGCTCCGAGCGACGCGGTGCCGCCGCCCCGCTCGAGGACGTCGAGCCCGATCGCCGTTCCGTAGTAGCCGAGCGACCGCTCGAGATCCGAGACGGTGAGGTGGACGGGGCCGACGGTCGTCGACGGGGCGAGCTCGTCGGGCACGACCCGATCGTCGCACGAGCACCCTCCTGCTGGGCGAGCAGCAGGAAGGTGCTCACGCTCGGACGCTGTCAGTAGCCGTAGCGGCTGGTGGTGGCCGGCGGAGGGTTCCCGCCGCCCGATGACGTGGTCGTCGCGGGTGTCGTGCTCGCCGGAGCCGTCGCGGCGGTCTTCACGAGCGCACCGGACGGCGCGATCGTGAACCAGACGTGCTCCTCGCCCTGGCCCTCTGCCTCGCCCTTCTTCTGGTCGTCGCCGTAGCGGTACAGGGCGTAGCCGTTGTAGGTCACCTGGATCGAGCCGTCGGGCCGCTTGATCGTCCCGAGCTTCGCCTGCTTCACGCCGGTGCCGGCGGTCGGCTTCGAGCCCTTCGCGATCGTCAGCGGCGGCCAGGCCTTCGCACAGGCGCCGGTGCACGCGATCTTGCCGTGCTTCTCCACCGTGAAGTGGTAGAGCGTCCGCCCGTTCGAGCTCACCAGGACGGTGCCGTACTTCGTCGCACCCTTGTTCACCGTCCCGACGTGCACGGCCGTCGCGGCGACCGCCATTCCCGCGCCGATCGCGGCAAGCAACGCGAGCGGCAAGACGCGGGTCGCGATGCGAGTGATCATCCTCGTACTCCCTTTCGTTCGGTGGATCGTGATGCGGGGAGTACGAGGTGCAGACGCGATCGGATTTGCGTCAGGCCGCGGCCGCCTCCAGCTCGGACAGCCGAGCGCGAAGCCGCTCGATCTCGGCGCCGTGCGCCTCGATCTCCGCGGGGGATGCCCCGCGGAGATCGAGGAGTGCACGAACGTGGACGAGGCCGGTGAGCTGCAGGCGGATGTCCGCCCGCGTGCGTTCGACGACCGTCACGCCGCTGCCTCGAGCTCGAGCTTGTCGGTGGCGACCACCCCTTCGGGCGTTGCCGGCCTCGACTCGAGCATCACGGCCGATAGCACTGCGCCGACGGCGGCCAGTGCGGCCAGGACGTAGAACGCGACGCTGAAGCCGTGCGTCAGGGCCGTCCCGCCGAAGGCGCTCGACCCGGCGTGGTCGTGGACGAAGTGCGTGGTGTACGTCGTCGCGATCGTCGTCGCGAGGGCCACACCGACGGCGCCGCCCACCTGCTGGGTCGTGTTGATGAGCCCGGACGCAACGCCGGCGTCCGACTGATCGACGCCGGTCAGCGCGCCGATCGACATCGGCACGAAGGCGAACGCGAGCCCGACCGCGCTGATGATGAACGCCGGGAACAGGTCACGCCAGTAGTGGCCGTGCACCGGAAGCCGGGCGAACAGGATCAGCGCGACCGCCGACAGCGTGAGCCCGAACGGCAGGACACGCCTGACGCCGAGCCGTGTCACGAGCGCCTGCGCGGCGCCCGAGAACGCGACGATCGTCACCGTGAGGCCGATGTAGGCGACGCCGGTCCGGATCGCCGAGTAGTGCAGGACCTCCTGCATGTACAGCGTCAGCAGGAAGAACTGGGAGAAGATCGCGCCGCCCATCAGCAGCCCGGCCACGTTGGACGCGGCCAGTGTCCGCAGCCGGAAGATCCGCAGCGGCAGCAACGGCGCCTTCGAGCGAAGCTCGACGACGAAGAACGACGCGATCAGCGCTCCCGACGCGATCAGGAGACCGATCGTCTCGGTCGTCGCCCAGCCGTGCTGCGTGGCACGGGTCATCGCATAGACCAGCAGCATCAGACCGCTCGTGATCGTCGCCGCCCCGGCGACGTCGAAGTTGCGGTGCTCCAGATCCGCCTTGCTCTCCCGGAGGAGCAGCGGGCTGACCGCCATCACGGCGATCCCGACCGGAACGTTGATGAAGAAGATCCAGGACCAGCTGAGGGCACTCGTGAGCGCGCCTCCGAGCAGCACGCCGGCGGCGCCGCCGCTCCCCGACGCCGCCCCCCACACGCCGAGCGCGAGGTTGCGCTCGCGTCCTTCGCGGAAGGTCGTCGTCAGGATCGACAGTGCGGCCGGCGACAGCAGCGCCGCGCCGAGCCCCTGGATCGAGCGGAACGCGATCAGCGACCCCGCGGACCAGGCGAGCCCGTCGAGCAGTGAGCTGACGGTGAAGATCGCAAGACCGATCATGAACAGCCGTCTCCGGCCGAGCAGGTCGGCGAGCCTTCCGCCGAGGAGCAGCACGCCCCCGAAGAAGATCGCGTAGGCGGTGATCACCCACTGCAGGCTCTCCTGCGAGAAGTGAAGGTCGGTCCGGATCGACGGCAGCGCGACGTTGACGATCGCGACGTCGAGGACGACCATGAACTGTGCGGCGACGACCACCGCCAGCACGAGCCATTTCCTGCGTGCGGCCTGGTCACCGGCCGCGGGCTCTGCGACAATCTGTGCAGTCATTCGTTACATCCCCCGATCGTTTACTCGCTCAACGATATCAGCTACAAACGCTTTGGCGCTACACTAATTCCCGATGTCATCGATTGCCCCCGACCACAAGCTCCTGAAGGCCACCCGCGTCCCGGACGAGCTGCTCAAGAGCGAGGCTTTCCTGGTCGCGCGGCTCGGGATGCTGGTCAAGAGCCGGGCGCTCGATGCCTTCGAGCAGGCCGGCTTCGACGCCTACCACTACAGCCTGCTCGCGCTGCTCGCGGAGGGCGAGCGCGAGACCCAGGCCACGATCGCGGACGTCCTCGGCGTCGACCGCAGCCAGCTCGTCGGGATCCTGGACTCTCTCGAGGAGCGAGGGCTCGTCGAACGGCGCCGCGACCGCCAGGATCGCCGCCGCCACGTCGTCAGCCTGACGCCCGACGGCCGGCGCCAGCTCGTCAAGCTGCGCGCGATCGTGCGGCGCGTGGAGGACGAGTTCTTCGCGCCGCTCGACCACACGAGCCGCGAGTCCCTGCACGACGCGCTGCTGACGCTCGCGATGTACCACGATCCGCGCTGCTGTCCCGAGTAGCGCCGGGAGCGTGTCGCGTTTTCTCCGAGTGACGTTGATCGTCGCGGTGGCGCTGGCTGCGGCCGACTCCGCGATCGTCGTCCTCGCCGTCCCTCAGCTGCTCGTCGACTTCGGCCAATCGATCACGAGCACGGCGTGGGTCGTGACCGCGTACAACCTCGCGGCCGCGATCGCGGGTGTCGTCGTCGTGGTCGCGGCCGCGCGGCTCCGGACTCGCAGCCTGCTCGCGGCGGGGCTCGTCGTTTTCGCCGCCGCAACCATCGGCTGCTCGCTCGCGCCGTCGCTCTCGGTGCTCGTGGCGCTGCGCGCCGTGCAGGGCATCGGCGGCGCACTGGTGCTGGCGAGCGCGTTCGTCGAACTCGGCCCCGCCGTGTGGGCGGCCGCGGCCGCAATCGGTGCGGCGGCCGGGCCGGCGCTCGGCGGCACGCTGACCCAGGTCTTCGACTGGCGCGCGATCTTCGTCGCCCAGGCGCCGGTGGCCGTCGTCGCCGTGCTCGCCGCTCTGCGTTCGGAGGACGTGGGGCTTCGGTCGCGCGGCCTCGGCCGCCCAGACGCGACCGCATCCGTCGGGCTGATCTCGGGCGCCCTGGTCGGTGCCCTCTTCCTGGCGGTCGTCCTGCTCGTCGAGGGCCACGGCTTCTCGCCGCTCGCCGCCGCCGGGATGGTCTCGATTCTTCCGGTTTCGGCGCTCGCCGTCCGGTGGCGGTTCCCCTCGGCATCGGTGCCGGCGGGCGTGATCGTGCTCGCCGGCGGCCTGGCGCTCTTCTCCGTCGCACCGGGATCGATCCCGGTGAATGTCGCGGCGCTCGCCGCCTGCGGCGCCGGCCTCGGCATCTGCCTGCCGCCGACGAGCGAGGACGCCGGCGTGATGGGCGTCGCGTCACGGCACGCGGGCATCGTGCTGGGACTGCTGCTGCTCGCACCGATGCTCTCGGACGACCTCTCGCACAACGCCGACTCGGCGAAGACCAAGGGCATCGTCATGGTCCTCAAGGCGCCGGTCCCGCTGCTCGACAAGATCCCGCTGACGATCAACCTCTACCGCGCGCTGCGCTCGTCCGGGCACGGCAAGCTGCCGGACTTCACGAGCGCGTTCGACAAGGCGCGCCGCGCCGATGCCGACGCCGTTCCGAAGCTCGATGCGCTGCAGCAGTCGCTCGACCAGATCCAGAAGGACGCGATCGCAAGCTCGTTCAGACGGCCCTTCGCGGTCGCGGCGATCCTCGCGCTGCTCGCCCTGGTGCCCATCGGCGCGGGGCGAGTCGCCGCCGTCGCGCGGTTACCCGCGTAATACGATCCGGCCGTGGCGACGGTCCAGGCGGTCGAGCGCAAGATCTTCCGCGTCGAGGGATTCAAGGTCGTGATCAGGCACCTCGACGGGCGGAACGTCCGCGGCGACCGCGAGCACCTGCCGGCGTACCCGTTCGGCCGCGCACTGAAGAACCGCAGCAACGTGAAGGACTGGAAGCGCCGCCGTTTCCAACCGACCTACCCGGGGTTCGAGGTGGACGTGATCGCCGAGCACGGCGGTCGCGTGCACGGCGGCACGCTGCTCGGCACCGTACGCGACGGCTACCTGGAGGGCTGATGAACCGCGACGAGCTACGCGCCGTGCAGGAGCCGCTGAAGGATCGCTACCGCGAGGACGGCGGGGCGGCGCTGGTCACGCTCAGAGCGTCGGGCACGCTCGACGAGGGGATCTCGTGCTCGGTGCAGACGGGGCGCGCGCTCGCCGAGGCGGGCCTGCATCCGGCGAGCGGCGGCGACGGCTCTCTCCTCTGCTCGGGCGACATGCTGCTCGAAGCGCTCGTCGCCTGTGCGGGGGTGACGCTCCGCGCCGTCGCAACCTCGCTCGAGATCCCGGTGTCGGGATCGGTGCATGCGGAAGGCGACCTGGACTTTCGCGGGACGATGGCCGTCGACCGCGACGTGCCGGTCGGCTTCGGCGAGATCAGGCTCCGCTTCGAGCTCGAGAGCGAGGCGAGCGAGGAACAGCTCGAGACGCTGCTCCGCCTGACGGAACGCTACTGCGTCGTCCTGCAGACGCTGACCAATTCTCCGCGAATCTCCTCCTCGCGGGTGATGGCGCACTAGCGCGTCCCCCGAAAGGGGGAACATCGAGATTGGGGCTAAGGCTCGCCGCGGTGCGCGCCGATGTATCCCTCGTCATGGGGAAGCCGACCGTACTGGTCGTAGACGACGATCCACTGCTCTGCGAACTGCTCCGCGCGACCTTCGAGCTCGAAGGCATCGAGATGCGCGAGGCGGGGCACGTGATCGAGGCCGAGAAGATCATCGCGGCGGAGCTGCCGGACGCGATCGTCCTCGACGTCGGGCTTCCCGGTGTCGACGGCCTCTTCTACTGCGAGCGGCTGCGCGAAAGCCCGCGCACGCGCACCGTGCCGATCGTCGTGATCAGCGGCTCGCGCGAGGCCGGTGTCACCGCGCTCACGGTCGGGGCCCAGGGATTCTTCGCCAAGCCTTTCGACCCGCTGCAGCTGCTCGGCCTGCTCGAGCGGCTGCTGGGCATCGACCCGCTCCACCACGTGACGCGGGAGCGGACCGTCGAGCCGGCCGCCGTCGGCGACCTCCGCCGGCTGCTGGCGATCGGCCAGCGCCAGCACGAGCTGCTCGAGGTCTCGTACCGGCAGACGGTCGAGGCGCTCGCCGCTGCGCTCGAGTCGCGCGACTTCGGCACGAGCGCGCACTCGCAGCGCGTCATGTCGTATGCCACGCGCCTGACCGTCGAGCTGTTCCCGGCGCTGATCGACGACACGAGCCTCGAGTGGGGCTTCCTCCTTCACGACGTCGGAAAGATCGGCGTCCCCGACCGGATCCTCCTCAAGCGCGGACCGCTCGACGAGGACGAGCGGAGCCAGATGGAGCAGCACACGACGATCGGCGAGTCGCTGCTCGCGCACGTCCCGCTGCTGCACGGCGAGGGCCTGGGCGTCGTCCGCTCGCACCACGAGCGCTGGGACGGCACGGGCTACCCGGACGGCCTCGCGGAGGACGCGATCCCGCTCGGCGCGCGCATCTTCGCCGTGGCCGACGCGCTCGACGCAATGACCAACGACCGCCCGTACCGCGGCAGGATGGCGTGGGACGACGCGGTCCGCGAGATTCGCGAGGAAGCCGGGACGCACTTCGACCCGGCGGTGATCGACGCGCTCACCGTCTGCGAGCCGGACCTCTTCGCGACGCACGCCTCCGTGCTCGCAGCGTCACCTGCCGGCAGCCGCTGACCGCGCAGCAGCGAAGGCGATCGCCGCGCTGTAGAGAAGCGACTGCGACGTGTCGACCTGGCTCCACGCCTCGACGAGCGCACGCGCGTCGTGGTCGGAAGCGGCGCGCGTGAAGAACGCAGCGCCGCGCTCGAAGCCCGAGCAGGCGTCTTCGAGCGTCTGGAGGACGCCGGTGAATCCCGGCGGCGGCCTCCCGATCCCCCCGACCATCTTGCTGCAGCCGCCCAGGTCGGTATAGGCGACGAGCAGGCCGTAGAGCTCCGAGAGATCGTGGAGCGATCGCTGCGCGGCGGACAGGCCGGGCACGGGAGGCTCGGCCGCCGCGACGTCCCCGCTCAGCTGGTCGATCACGCCGGACGCGTTCTCGACCCAGACCTGCCGGCCGGCCACCGTGGCCGCGCTCTGCGCCTGGCGCGGCGGCCCGCCGGCGCAGCCGGCGAGGCCGGCCACGGCGAGCGCAGCGCAGGCCACCATCGCCCGGCAGGCGAGGATCGGCACAGCTCGAATGGTGGCATACGTAGGGTGTCGGGATGACCAACGCCACCATGCAGACAAACCACGGCTCGATCGAGATCGAGCTGTTCCCGGACGACGCGCCGAAGACCGTCGAGAACTTCGTCAAGCTCTCGCGCGACGGCTTCTACGACGGGGTCATCTTCCACCGCGTGATCCCCGACTTCATGATCCAGGGAGGCGACCCGACCGGGACCGGCTCCGGCGGGCCCGGCTACCAGTTCGAGGACGAGTTCAACAACCGCAAAGTCGAGCGCGGTGCGCTGGCGATGGCGAACGCCGGCCCGAACACGAACGGATCGCAGTTCTTCATCGTCACCGCCGACGCATGTCCGTGGCTGGACGGGAAGCACACGGTGTTCGGCCGCGTGACCTCGGGCATGGACGTCGTCGACACGATCTCGGGCCTCGACACGGACGGGCGCGACCGGCCGCGCGCCGACGTGACGATCGAGTCGGTCTCCGTCGCGGAGGACGGCTGATGCGCTCCCGCGAGGGGCAGGACGCGGTCGCGGTCGTCTGCCCGCACTGCAAGAAGCAGTTCAGCGGCGAGCTGATCGAGGGCGCGGCCGAGCGCTACCGCGGTTTCAAGTGCCCGTATTGCCGGCTGTTCGTGCCGGCCGAGCGCACGGACAGCTAGCGGCTCGACTCAGACGCAGTCGCGGAGCGCCTGAGCCTCGGGGAGGCCCTCGAGCTTCTTCAGCGTGTTGTTCTCGATCTGCCGGATGCGCTCGCGCGTCACGCCGAACGCCCGACCGACCTCCTCGAGCGTGCACGGCTGGCCGCCGGTCAGCCCGAAGCGCAGCTCGATCACCTGCCGCTCGCGTTCGGGCAGCGCGTTCAGCGCGTGCTCGATGTCGGAGCGGCGGAGCGTGAGCGAGGCGGCCTCGTCGGGCGTCTCGGTGTTCTCGTCCTCGACGAAGTCGCCGAGCTCGGAATCCTCTTCCTCGCCGATCGGCTTCTCGAGCGAGACCGGGTGCTGCGCCATGCGCAGGATCTCGCGCACCTCGTCGGTGGTGATCTCGAGCTCCTCGGCAATCTCCTCCGGGCGCGGCTCGCGGCCCAGGCGCTGGACGAGCTGGCGCTCGATGTGCACGACCTTGTTCAGCTTCTCGACCATGTGGACCGGGATGCGGATCGTCCGCGCCTTGTC
>Ga0335085_10013882_pt1 | contig 11782 bp, 8 predicted proteins | sample Lox_Sample_45_FD_206712 | JGI IMG/M metagenome (GOLD analysis project Ga0335085, IMG submission 206712) | Soil microbial communities from Loxahatchee National Wildlife Refuge, Florida, United States - Lox_Sample_4.5 | ecosystem: Environmental > Terrestrial > Soil > Wetlands | place: USA: Florida...
TGCATCAAAAGGTTGAAATCAACCGCATTGATGTGCTGAACACGCGCGAAGATTTTGTGCTGACCCAAGTGACCGGCCAGCTTGTCCGCGATGGTGTCTTTCAGGATAAACCTTTCACGGAAGCGGTTCCGTTCAAGCTTTCGCTGCGGTTGCAGCGCAATCCCAACATGGTGCAGAACGGGAGATTTCCCACGGCCGTAAATGACTTCAAATATGAAACGACTGGCAATTAGTATTTTAACGGGCATCTGCTTCATCGCAGGCGCAAAAGACAAGGCCATTCAGGAATTCGCCCTGGATGAGCAGACGGTGTATGTCATTCCGGTTGCCACCAACCATGTCACCACCATCAGTTTTCCCGGCCCGATTTCGGCGATTGACGCGGCGCAGGCCAGTGTTGACCCGCAAAAACCCGCTGCGTTTCTGATCGCCTACACCAAGGGCGCCTCCTTTCTTTCCGTTCGCGCCGAGGGGAAAAAGGCGGACACGAACATCAATATCCGCTGGAACAACAAAACGTATGTCCTCGAACTGGTTGAAAGCGGCGAGCCGTTTTTGTCCGTCACGTTCCAAATCCCGCTGGACAACTCGCAGGCGATGCAAGCCGAGCCGGTGACGCCATCGCGATTGCTCGCGCTTCTGGACAAGGCCAAAGCTTATCCGCTTTTGCGAGCGTATCATCCTGACACGGTCGCGGATGTGGAATACCGCAACTACGAGACAGAACCGCGCATAGTGGATTGCACCAACTACGCGGTGAAAATCGAGGAAGTGTTCCGTTTCAACCCTGAAGACACACTGGTGTTCCGCGTGGGAGTCACCAACAAAAGCGACCGGGAGCTTCGCTACGCGCCCAATGGATTTTCACTCCGTGTCGGTGAGCGCACCTATCCGCAGTCCATCAGCGATGCCGGCGGCGTTGTGCCACCGCACGTTGAAGCGCCGGCTTATTTCGCCGTGACTGGCACGCCCAACGGCGGACGGAACGACATTTCCATCAAGAATGATTTTTACATCATTCTGGAGGCGCACACGGTCGAACCGCCCGCGCCAATCATATCCGCGCCCGCCCAAACCGCGCCCGTCCAAACTGCGCCTGCCCAAACGGACGAATCAACCAATCAGGACCAGGACGATGATCAATCCCCGTAACACCATCAATTTTTTCAAAAGTCCGGTCGGAGCATTTCTCCTGTTCTGTTTCGTCCTGGCCGTTCTCTTCTTCGCCTGCAAACGGTTCTTGCCCGGTGCGACAAAACCGCCGCCATTGGTTTATTCCACCAAGACGGCGGCAGCCGACGCCAGCAAGCAAACGATGCAGACTTTTCAGAATACAAATTATTCGCCGGTGGTGAATGTCCCGCCGCCCGCCTCCCCCGCCGCAATCCCGGTTGCAGCCGCGCCTGACCCGGCTTCCCAGCGGCAACCGGAAAAGCAGATCAATCATGCGCCACCAAAACCGGAAGTGCTTCCCATCAGCTTGTTCGCCGCCGCGCCGCAGTCGGAGCCAAAGCAATTGAGCCAGAACTATGCGCCGTATGGCCGGTTGATCCCATGCGAACTGATTGTCACGGTGGATTCATCCAGCATCCAAACACCCATCATCGGTTTGGTGACGGAGGACATTTATCACGATGGACGATTGATTATTCCCGCTGGCACGGAGGTTCACGGTCGGGCGGAGACCGACCGCAGCCGCGAACGCATCGCCAGTAGCGGCGGGTGGACTTTGGTCTGGCAGGACGGAAAAGAACTGCGGCTTTCGGGCATCGCCCTCGACCGCGAGGCCGACTCGAACGGCGACGGCTGGGGCATCACCGATGGCAGCGCCGGATTGCGCGGGCGCGTGATTAAAAGCGACGACATGGCCGAAATAAAATTGTTCGCCGCGACATTTTTAAGCGGCGCGGCCAGCGCGTTCACCCAAACGCAACCCACCGTTTATGGCAGTCAAATCGTGCCCACGTTGCAGAACGCGCCGCTGACCGGCGCGCAAAGCGTCATCGAAGCCTACGCGAAGCAAATTTACGATTCGATTCAGCGCGACGGTTTTTATGTCCGCGTTCCCGCCGGCAAACAATTTTATCTTTACGTCACCCAGACCATCGACGAATCAGATGCCAGCGTTGGCGGCACCCGGTTCTCGCCCGATGACTTTGCCGCTGAAACCAATCAAACCCGTGCCGTCGCTTCGCCGCGATATTTTCAGCCTGATGCGGCGATTTATCCGAACCGAACCATGCCATGAAACGAATCCTCCTATTTATTCCGCTGATTTTGCTGCCAGCTTGCGCGAGCAAGAAACCCGTCGTGGTGCAGATACCACCCTCCGTGCCGGTAACAATTCTGACTTCCGATGACATGGAATCTGTTCGCTACGGCGAAAATCTCAAAGCCTATTCCATCGGACGATACATTGACCCGAACGACGGCTTGGTGATGCACGAAGCCCACACGGTTTATCGCGTGGAGACGACCGCCAAATGGAATCTGCATCCCAACGCACCGGCGACGGTTCCGGGCGGGCCGGCGGTCGGCATCATTGATCCAGCGCACAAAGACAGTCCCGTGACGCCTGAAATTGTCGCGGAAGTGGACCGGCAGAAGGCCGCGACGATGGCGTTGATTGTGCAAGGCCAGCGAATGAACCTCGCCCTCAACCAGCTTTCCAAAACCATTTCCGGCACGGCGCAGGTTGCGGCGGAAAATGTTCAACTCAAAAGCGAACTGACCACGACCGAAAAGCGGCTGGACGCCCTCGAAGAAGATTTTCGGAAACAACAAACCGAAGCCCCGTTCGTCAAACCATCCGCGCCTGCCACGCAGGGAACGAATGATTGGTAACTCAAACACATCAACATCAAACAATATGGAAAAAACAAAATCGAAAAGCACCGCCGCCGAGCCGGTTCAATACCGGGAAAACCCCCGCACCAACGAAAAGATTGATGCGTGGATCAAAGCCAACCCCGACCGTTTCAAATTCTTCGACGAACTGCCGCACGACCGCGCCGTGCGCAAGCTCGTCTTGAACGAGGTCCAGAAATACGAGCGGATGCAAAAGATGAACAGCGGCATCATGCAGAAACTCGACGGCGACCCGGAGGCGAAGCAGGCGTTTGAAACCCTCTTGAAACGTCTGCCCGAAGACCAGCGCGAGCGGGCGACGGCCTCCATTGCCCGGCACGTCTTTCGCCTTACCAATCCCCGCGAGGAAAATTCGCGGGCGCAAAGCGTGGGAACCGGCAGGCGGATGTCAATGTAGGAACTGGCGCGGGTCAAAGACTTGCGGCCTTCCCCCTTTGGCTTGGCGCTCCGGTTCGTCGTTCCAGCGCCGAACTCCGCGCCAAGCCGGTTGAAGCCGCAAGACTTTGCCTGTCCGCTGATGGCGAACGAAGTCGCCGGATGCAGTCGCTTGAAGTGAACCGCGACCGCATCCATTCACATTTTCTCTCTGGCTATTTTCAAAAATAAAGCTCATGGTTTATGGCGTCGAAACGACCAGGTGCAAAGTCCAAAGACGCGGAACAGCTAAATTTATTCTCATTCAACCAAAACCGTTATGACAGCGATGACACTGACCCAATACGGCAGGATGGCGGAGAAACATTGGCGGGAGTTCCTGCCGAACATGGTCGCGGAAATGGAAGCCAGGGGGATATTGGAGGAGATGCTTCTGGAGGCGGAGGAGAAAACGGCCGGCGAAATGCACGACCTGACCATGAAGTTTCAGAGGCAAGGCTTGACGGCAGAGCAGGCGCACAACCGCGCCTGGGAACTGGTGAGGGAGAAATACCTCCTGCTCCCGCCCGAAGCGAGCCGGTAGCCCGCAATCAAAACAATTACCGGATTTCCCCCGCCGATGGCGTCGGCACGGGTTCGCTCAAGGAAAAGTGCCGCGCAAATCTCGCGGCGATTAAAGTTGTCCGCAAACTTCAGGCCGAAAACCGTCCGGCCACCCAGGAGGAAAAATCCGCGCTTGTGCGCTATGTCGGCTGGGGCGGATTGCCGCAGATATTCAGTCCGGCAACGGATTGGCAGGCTGAAAACCTCGAACTGTCCAAACTGCTGTCCGACGAGGAATTTCGCGCCGCCCGCGCCTCGACCCTCAATGCCCATTATACTTCCGGCGAAGTCATTGCGGGGATTTATGCGGCGTTGCAGCAAGTGGGTTTCAATGAAGGGCGCATTTTGGAGCCGGCCTTTGGCATCGGCCATTTTGTCGGCTTCATGCCCGATTCGATTCATTCGCGCTCTGTCATCACCGGCGTTGAAATTGATCCGTTGACCGCGCAAATTGCCAAGGCACTTTATCCCGATGCGGACATCCGCAATGAACCGTTTGAAAAGGCGAAATTGCCCGACGAATTCTTCGACGCTGCCATCTCCAACATTCCCTTTGGCGACTACAAGCCGTATGACCCAAAGTTCAACAAGCAGGGATTTCTGATTCACGATTATTTCTTCGCGGCGGGATTGGAAAAAGTCCGGCCCGGTGGACTGGTCGCGTTCATCACGTCACGCGGCACGATGGACAAAATTGACGCGACGCTCCGCAAACACATTGCCGACCGGGCGGATTTGGTTGGCGCAATCCGTTTGCCCAACACCGCGTTCAAACGCAACGCCAACACCGAAGTCACCGCCGATATCATCATTCTGAAAAAGCGGCGCAACCGGGAAACGCCGCGCGGACCGGCTTGGAAAAAAGTCGTTCCTTACACCACGACCAAGGGTGAAGTCATTTCCATAAACGAGTATTTCGTCGAAAACCCGCACATGATGCTTGGCGAAATGCGGCTAGAAGGGCGGATGTATTCCCGCAACGAGCCGACGCTCGTGAGCGATGGCAGGGACATCAAAACCGCTCTGGCCGAAGCCGTCAGACATCTGCCGCAAAACATTTACGAACCCGTCCAGCGCCCCAATGTCGCGACCGCCGAACAAACCATTTTCGCGCCCGGCCACGTCAAACCCAACGCCTATACCATTCACGACGATGAAATCGCCATTCGTGAAGGCGACAAGCTGGTTCCGCTGCCGCATTTGCCAGTTCAAACCAAGCTTCGTATCCGGGGGATGATCAAAGTGCGGGACGCCGTGCGGCAATGTCTTCGAACACAACTGGAGGACGCCGATGACGATGCGATTCAACTCGCGTGCGCCCAACTCAATCAAGCCTACGACCGATTCACCGCCCGCTTCGGGCCGGTGTCCGACCGCGTGAACGCGCTGGCGTTTCGCGGCGACCCCGACTTGCCGCTGTTATTCTCCTTGGAGAATTACGATTCGGAAACGAACAAGGCGGTCAAGACGGCCATCTTCCGCGAACGCACGATTCAGAAGCAGAAACCCAAAACGTCGGCGGAATCCCCGAAGGAGGCCGTCATTCTTTCGTTGAACGAGAAAGGCCGGGTGGATTTGCAGCACATGGCATCGTTGCTGCGCCGGCCAGCCGACGAATTCCTGCCCGAATTGAAAGGCGTCTTGTTTCTGAACCCGCAGTCGCAGGAATGGGAAACCGAGGATCATTACCTATCCGGCGATGTCCGCGACAAACTGCGAATTGCCGAAGCCGCCAGCATCGGCGAGCCGCGCTTTCGGGAAAATGTCGAGGCGCTCAAATCCGTCCAGCCGGAGGATTTGTCCGCGACCGAGATTGACGCGCGCCTAGGCGCGTGCTGGATTCCGGTGAAAGACGTTGAGGCATTCGCCCAGGAATTGCTCGGCGCGGAGGACGTGACCGTCCAGTTTGTCCCGCAACTTGGCACCTGGACGGTGCAGGCCGGTTACATGGCCAAAGGCTCGGTCGCCAACACCACCGATTGGGGCACAAATCGCGCGACGGCCTTGGAGTTGATCGAAGACGCGCTGAATTTGCGGACACCGACCATTTACGACAAAATCAAGGACGGCAAAAAGGAAAGGTCGGTCGTCAATGCCAACGCCACCGAAGGCGCCCGCGAAAAGCAGCAGAAGATTAAGGACCGTTTCCGCGAATGGATTTGGCAGAGCGACGAACGGCGCGAACGTCTCGTCAAAAAATACAACGAGGAATTCAATTCCGTCCGGTTGCGCGCTTTCAACGGCGAGCATCTCACTCTGCCGGGGGCAAGCCACACCATTCAATTGCACTCGCACCAGAAGACAGGCGTCTGGCGCATCCTTCAAACGCCAAACACGCTGCTCGGCCACGTCGTCGGCGCGGGCAAGACCTTCACGATGGTTGCGGCGGGCATGGAGTTGAAGCGGCTCGGACTCGCCCGCAAACCACTGTTCACCGTTCCCAACCACATGCTCGGACAGTTTTCGTCGGAATTGTTGATGCTGTATCCGAGCGCAAACATTCTGGCGGCGACCAGGGAGGATTTTGAGAGAAGCAGACGGCGTGAACTGATGAGCCGCATCGCCACCGGCAATTGGGACGCGATTATCGTCACGCATTCGGGCTTTGAAAAAATTCCGATGTCGGAAAAGACCAGGCGGACCTTTTTCCAGAGCCAGCTTGACGAATTGGAAAGCGCCATCAAGGAGCGGCAGGAGGACGGCAACAATCGGCGGATCGTCAAGCAACTGGAATCCGCCAAGAAAAAATTGGAGACCAGGTTGCAATTGCTTTCCGCCGAGGACAAAAAGGACAACACGCTGACGTTTGAAGAACTCGGCATTGACCGGCTGTTCGTGGACGAGGCGCATTATTTCAAAAATCTCTTTTACGTCTCCAAAATGACCCGCATCGCCGGTTTGCCGCAAACATCGTCGGAACGCGCCTTCGATATGTTTTTGAAAGTTCAATACATCCAGCAAACCAACGGCGGCGGCGGGGTTGTTTTCGCCACTGGAACGCCCATTGCCAACAGCGTGGCCGAAATGTTCACGATGCAGCGGTATCTGCAAATGGGAACGCTGCAAAAACAGAAATTGCATCACTTTGATTCCTGGGCAGCCACCTTTGGCGAGCCGGTGACAGCGATGGAGCTTGCCCCGGATGGAGGCGGTTACCGGCTCAACACGCGCTTCGCCCGATTCATCAACGTGCCGGAATTGATGCAGGTGTTTTGCCAGGTCGCCGATGTTCAGACCGCCGCCACGCTGAAATTGCCCGTGCCGGAAATTCACACCGGCAAACCGGCGGTCGTCCGCGCGCCGTCCACGCCGGAATTGAAGGAGATCGTCAAAGGATTGGTCGAACGCGCCGAAGCCATTCGCAACGGACAGGTTCCGCCCACCGAAGACAACATGCTCAAAATCACGACCGAAGGGCGCAAGGCGGCTCTGGATTTGCGCGTGCTAAATCCGCGGGCGAAAGACCATCCCGACAGCAAAATCAATCTGGCGGCGGACAGGATTTTTCAAATCTGGCTGGACACGGGCAAGGACTTGAGCACGCAACTTGTATTTTGCGATTTATCTACGCCATCCAAATTGCGCCGGCAATTTTCCGCTTACGACGACCTGAAAGCCAAGCTCGTTGCGCGCGGCGTCCCCGCCGAACAAATCGCCTTCATGCAGGATTACGACAGCGACGTTCAGAAACACGTTTTGTTCAAGGACGTGCGTTCGGGCAAAGTCCGAATCCTCATGGGCAGCACGCAGAAAATGGGCATGGGAACCAATGTTCAGGAACGGCTGATTGCGCTGCATCATCTCGACGCGCCGTGGCGACCTGCTGACGTGGAGCAGCGCGAGGGCCGGATTTTGCGGCAGGGCAATTACAACAAAACGGTCCAGATTTATCGCTACGTCACCGAGGGCAGCTTCGACGCTTATATGTGGCAGACGCTTGAAACCAAGGCGAAGTTCATCCATCAGGTGATGACGGGGGACACGCACATCCGGCACATCGAGGACATTGATTCGCGCGCGTTGACGTATGCCGAGGTGAAGGCCATCGCATCCGGCAATCCGTTGGTGATTGAAAAGGCGTCGGTGGACGCCGAGGTGACCCGGCTCTCCCGGCTCCGCTCGCAACACGCCGAGACCCAATACCGCATCCGTTCCGATTTGCGCCGCTTGAAAGACTCGATTCCCATGCAGAAGGAGCGGATTGAAAATCTGAAATTCGACATGGCGCAACGCGTCAATACGCGGGGCGACGCATTTCAAATTGAATTGGAAAGGCAAATTGTCAAAGACCGCGCCATCGCCGGCGAATTGTTGAGCCGGATTACGCGCCGTGCAGTTGGCTCTGCCAATCCCCATGAGGCTGGCGCGTTCGCTGGTTTCCAGCTTTTTGCGCGGTCAACCGTATGGGGACAGGTCGAACTCGTTTTGAAGGGCAAAAATCAATATGCCATGAACGTTCCCGAAACCCCATTGGGCATGGTTCGTTCGCTTGAATACTTCGTGCAGAACATGGAAGAACGGCTCGCGCATCATCAACGCGACCTTGCGGAATCGGAAAAGAACTGCCGGGAATTGGAGGCAAAAATCGGCCAGCTGTTTGAGCATGAAACGAGATTGCAATCGCTCGCCCAACGGCAACAGCAGTTGGAAGACGCATTGGACATAACCAAAAATCAGGCGGCAAATTCCCTTTCGACGGAGGACGAAGGACAAGCAGCGGAGACAGAGACGGAAGCTGTTCAGGAATCTGTTCGACATTCGCACGCCAAAACTGCGACGGAAAAGCCCGGCGCCAAAATGCGCGTGGCAATGGCGCATTAAATCTGAGCCTGCCGTGCAGGGTCACCGATAAGGTTTGGCTTTTGTCGCTCGCATGTTGTTTTGCTTGCGGCAAATTATCCAATCCTCAAGCCAGATACTCGCGGACCATTGCTGCCGTTAAGCTACCACTTTTCGTAAAAAACCGCTGGATACCATCTGGCCCTAATGTTAGCTGGAGTGGAGCACGCAATTTCGCCTCCACAATTGCCACCAGTGCTTCCGCATCAAGCAAAATTACTTCGCTTACCTCTGTCTCCATTTTGATCGAAGCAATTGTGTCGTCAAAATCATCGGCGAACGCGCTTGAAACAATGATGTAGTAAATATTTCGATAGCGGCGACTCAACTCGCGGCTTTGAGTGGTAATGTATTCACGGATCGTCCGGTCATCAGTGCCCAAGCTGTATGAGTTTCCACGAACCTTCCCATCCCACAAAATGGCATAGTTCTCGTCGAGAGCTAACGCCCGTCCATCTGGCACGCGCCCCTGTCCCTGACCCAAAAGTTTAGTCTCGTAACCCAGTATCGTAAGCGCAGCATCAATGCTTTTTTCAAAAGCTCTCTCAAGGCTCGTGCCGGAACGCTTCGCCGCCTCAACCAGCCATTCTTCGTGGCGGGCCATTGCTGGGAGGATGGCAACAATTGGTGGGACGTAGCTTTCGGGCAAACGGTCTTGGTCGGCAGATACGGGAGGTTTTATAGCAGCCTTGATCAATGTAGGTTCAGCCGCCTTCTCTCCCGCTTTGACCGCGTCGTATGGATTGCCACCTTTGAACCAAAACACGTGCTCAACATCATAAAGTCCAAAAGGCCGTTTGCTTGTTTCGCTGAACAGCTTCGCTAGAACTTCGTGAATCTGCTTGAACGCCAAATAATCCTCCGCAATATCGTCCGATGGTTGCCAGATGTTTAGATCTGTCATCGTCTGCACTGCGTTGGTGTAATAAACAGGCCACACTTCACGATCATGAAGCTGCCAAAAGTAAGACAGAAAGAACGGAACGCTTCCCACTTTTGGCGCACCGTATCGAGTGTTTCCTTCTCCAACCCATTGTTCTCCCAGCCGCTTGATGTAGCTTGCGAATGTTTTGATTCTGCTAGATGCGATTTGCTCATTGGCAGGAACGGCCAATGCAGATTTTAGTTCTTGGTCACATTCTTTTGCGTCATCGGCAACATTGACAACCATATTGAAAAACATCTGGCCTTTGATTCCTTTGAATCCCCAAAGCTCGTTGCGTTTGTTTATTCCATCTACTTTGGATTTGAAGTCAGCAAGCATCATTTTGCCCGTGAGGTAATCGGCAAGGAGCGGCTTCAATTCTTTCTCAATGAGCCTGACTCGATTTGCATCAAGTTCTGCGCTGAATTCCAAGGGAGTTTTTCCTTCTGGCCCCGGAGGCGCAGAAAGGTATTCGTTCATGACTTCAATTGCCCGTTTGCGCTGTTGTTCATTGATCGTGTTCATTTTGTTTCCATTTATGTGCGCTGCTATTCAATTCCAAATAATTTCATTCTGAAAATTATTTTCGCCGAAAATCTGGTCGAGCATGGCCTTGACATTGCGGCTGTCCACCAGCGCAGACGATGTTAACCGAGGGAGGGCAACGGTTGGTTTTGCAGAGGTTCTCTTTGCCATGCGAGAAGTTTGCGAGGGAAATATGGCGGCGTCAATCCGCGTTCATCACAGACAAGCTAGGTCTGTGTGCAAAGCCGCCGTGACCAACGTGCGCTCCGGTCGGCGACGGGGACTGCGCTATGCCGCTACGCCCGCGCTTCCTCCCTGCGCGCACGTTCGTCACGGCTGGCAGGGCGCGCAGAGGCGCGGTGCTTCCGTTGGAATGTTGGCTCTGCCGCTTCGCTGTTTTCTCCGTTGCGCTATTCCGCTCCACTTCGCAATCGCTCCGCTTTCCGCCGCCAACACTCCAACCGAAGCAGTGACGGGCAGCAATTTGCGTGGAATGAATTTTGAAGCCGTCGTTGCCAAATCTGAAATGACCTAAACGGTCTTGGGCAGTCGCCATACAGCGCGATGTTACCGGCGCGGATTTTATGGCGGCGGCCGTCTGGTCAATGATGCTACGGGTCGTGGCTTCCGTTCCTCATAATGACCAGACCGCTGCCGCCAATGACTTTGCCTTTAGGTTTTCATCGCGCGGAATTGATGCTGTGCAACTGGAGAAAAGATTTGTCCGAAATCAGATTTGAAATTCTCCGTAACAACAGTGGCGCATCAGCCAGCCCGCGAAGCCGGACATCATGCCCTCGGCCTTTCGACATACCGCATCGGCTGAATGTTTGTCACCGGCGATTTGGACTTTTTCCCAACCTGACGCAAATGATTGAGGAATTCCTGCGCCGCCTTTTTGACGGGACGCCGGCTGCGCCAGATGATCGCGATGGTGCGCCGAGGCCGAAGGCCCTCCAAGTGGCGATAACAAATGCGTTCTTTCGAGTTGGCAGTTGCCATTCGTGGAATCAGGGAAATGCCCAGGCCTACGCCAATCAGTGATTGAATTGTCTCCAGTTGTCCGCTGCGCACGGAAATGCGCGGACGAAAATCGTGACGATGAAAAAAATTGAGCACCTGATCCCCCAAACAATGCCCGTCTTGCATCAGAATAAACTGCTCCGAGTGCAGGTCTTTCAATTGCAGGCTCGATTTCTTTGCAAGCTGATGCCCGACTGGAAGCGCCACCACCAATTCTTCCGAAAGCAATTCTTCGATTTCAAAGCCGGATTCCTTGATGGGCGAACACATGATGCCCAAGTCGGCTTGGCCGGCCTCAATCAATTGCAGCAAATGTCCTGTCATGTCCTCGTGGATGTTCACTTCGATTTCCGAACAGCGAGCCGTGAACGACTCCAGAATCTGCGGCAGCAAATAGGGCGCAATCGTCGGCAAAATGCCCAGCGCAACCTTGCCGGAATTGTTGTGATCCAGGCCCATGATTTCCTGGCGCGCCCGCGCGAGTTCCGTCATCACCTGTTTGGCGTGCGAGATGAAAATTCTGCCCGCCTCGGTCGGCACAATGATCCGGCGGCTTCGATTCAGCAGAGTCGAGCCGACTTCGTCTTCCAGTTTTTGAATTTGTTCGCTTAAAGCGGACTGGGA
>Ga0335085_10013883_pt1 | contig 11782 bp, 8 predicted proteins | sample Lox_Sample_45_FD_206712 | JGI IMG/M metagenome (GOLD analysis project Ga0335085, IMG submission 206712) | Soil microbial communities from Loxahatchee National Wildlife Refuge, Florida, United States - Lox_Sample_4.5 | ecosystem: Environmental > Terrestrial > Soil > Wetlands | place: USA: Florida...
AAGAAGCGTCTGGCGAGACTCTGGAGGCGCGGGTCATCGCCGCGCTCGAGCACGTGGAAGGGACGTACGGGCTCGCGGTCATCAGTGCCGACGAGCCCGATAAGATCGTCGTTGCCAGACGTGGCTCCCCGGTCCTCCTCGGCATCGGAAATCGCGAATTCTTCGTCGCGTCCGATGCGTCCGCGGTGCTCGAGCATACACGATCGGTGGTCTATCTCGATGACGGCGACGTCGCGGTGCTCACGCCCAGAGGCTATCACGTCCTCGACCACGATTCGCAGATTCAGTCTCGTGCCGTCGACGCGATCTCCTGGGATCTCGAAGCTCTGGAGCTTGGCGGTTACTCCCACTTCATGCTGAAGGAAATTCGCGAGCAGCCCGAAACGGTGCAACAAACCTTGCGCGGCCGATTGCTAGTGGACGGGTATGCCCGCCTCAACGGGCTCAATCTCCCGGCGGAGGAATGCACCGCGATCCGGCGGATCGTCATCCTCGCCTGCGGCACGTCGTGGCACGCGGCGCTCGTTGGCCGGTATCTCATCGAAGAACTGGCACGGATTCCGGTGGTCGTGGAATACGCGTCGGAGTATCGTCACCGAACCCAGCTTGAGGTGCCCGGAACGCTTGCCATCGCGATCTCGCAGTCGGGAGAGACGGCCGATACCCTTGAGGCTATGCGCGTCGCGACGAAGGCCGGATGCCGGGTGCTCGGCATCGTCAACGTGGTCGGTAGTACGATCGCCCGCCAGGCGGATGGGGGCATCTACCTTCATGCGGGGCCCGAAATCGGAGTGGCGTCCACCAAAGCGTTTACCTCACAGATCGTCGCTCTGGCGCTCCTCGCGTTGTACCTCGGCCGTCAGCGTGAGCTCTCCGAGGACGTGGCGCGGGATCTCGCCTGCCGCCTGTCACAGCTTCCCGACCTTATCGCCCGCACACTCGAGCTCGAACCTCAGATCCTGACTATTGCCGAGCGGTACGCGGAAGCGGCCAACGTGCTCTACCTCGGCAGAGGCGTGAATTTTCCTGTCGCGCTTGAGGGCGCGCTGAAGTTGAAGGAGATCAGTTACATCCACGCCGAGGGCTACCCGGCAGCCGAAATGAAACACGGGCCGATCGCCCTGATCAATCCCGACATGCCGGTCGTGTGCGTGGCACCTCACGACGACGTTTACCACAAGGTTGTGACGAACATGCAGGAAGTGAAGGCGCGCGGGGGTCAGATCATCGCCGTCACGACGGCCGGAAGGGCGAGCGTAGGGGGACTCGCGGCGCACGAATTGCGAGTGCCGTCCACGTCGCCGCTCCTGTCCCCCGTATTGACCGTCATTCCGCTGCAGCTTCTGGCATATCACATCGCGGTGCTCCGCGGTTGCGATGTGGACCGTCCTCGCAACCTCGCAAAGAGCGTCACAGTCGAATGACCAGAGTCCTCTGCTGGACCGTCCTCGTGATCGCGCTGCGCGTGGGTGCCGCGGCCGCACAGGAGCCGAGTGGAGCCAGGGACGCGCGCCACGAGTACGCCACGCGGCCGTGGCTGGAAGCGCAACTGGTGAGGCTCGATTCGGCGAGCCGCAAGGACGCGCGTGAAGTAGCCAGCGCCGCCGCGCTGCACAAGCGGCTGACGGACGGCGATTTCGACGGCGGCGACCGCATCCTGCTGGCTGTCGAAGGCGACCGGGAGCTGTCCGACACATTCGCCGTCAACGAGCGTCGCGCACTGCTCCTGCCGAACATCGGCGAGGTATCGTTGAACGGCGTGTTGCGGTCCGAGCTCGAGGATTACCTGCGCGCGGCGATCGGTCGTTACCTCAAGGATCCCGAGATCCGCGCGCGAGCCTTGATTCGCATCGGGGTCATTGGAGAGCTGAATCACCCCGGGTACTACTTCGTCTCCCCGAGCAGCCAGATCGTGGACGTCCTCATGACTGCGGGCGGCCCCACGAAGGATTCGAACATCCACACGCTGACGGTGCAGCGCGCGGACGGGCAGGTGTGGGGCTACGATGAAGTGCAGCGCGCGATGGCCGATGGGCGGACGCTGGATGAGCTCGGGATGCGGTCAGGCGATCAGCTGGTCATGCCTCGCAACCGTGAAAGCGGCCGCACCCTCATGCTGTTCAGCGTCTTGGTCACGACGGTTCTGGCACTCGCGACACTCGCACACATCCACTGATGTCCGCGTCCCGCCGCACGCTCCTGTCTGTCGTCGGCGCGCGCCCCAACTTCATGAAGCTCGCGCCGCTCGTGTGGCAGCTTGCGCGGCGCGCCGACGTCAAGCACCTCATCGTCCACACCGGCCAGCATTACGACGCCAACATGTCGGACGCGTTCTTCGCGAACCTCGGTATCCCCGATCCCGACTGCACGCTCGGTGTGGGCTCGGGCTCGCACGCCGTCCAGACTGCGGCGATCATGCAGCGGTTCGAGGCCATCTGCACCGAGACGCATCCCGACTGTGTGGTGCTCTACGGAGACGTGAATTCGACGCTCGCGGCCGCGCTCGTGGCGGCAAAGCTCAGAATCCCCGTGGCGCACGTGGAGGCCGGGCTCCGGAGCCGCGATCGCGCGATGCCGGAAGAGATCAACCGCATCGTCACGGATCAGCTCTCGGACATCCTGTTCACGCCGTCGCGCGACGCGGATGCAAACCTCCGCGCGGAAGGAATACCGGCCGACCGCATTCAGTTCGTCGGCAACATCATGATCGACTCGCTCGAGCGGCTGCTTCCCGACGCGCTGCGGGCCCATGCGGCGGCCCGGCGCGGACTCACGGCACACGAATACGTGGTGGTGACGCTGCATCGGCCGTCGAACGTCGATGACCTGCCCACGCTACGCGGACTGCTCGAAGCCCTCGGCAAAGTGAGCGAGCTTGCGCCGGTGTGCTTCGCGGTCCATCCGCGCACCCGAGTACGGATCCGCGACGCCGGGCTCGAGCTGTCACCGCGACTCCTGCTGGAAGATCCGCTGCCATATACCGAGATGCTGAGCCTGGTGCACTCCGCCGGCGTCGTGCTCACCGATTCCGGGGGACTCCAGGAGGAGACCACCTACCTGGGCGTCCCTTGCCTGACGGTGCGGCCCAACACCGAGCGACCGGTTACGATTACGGCGGGCACCAACCGGCTGATCGCCCCCACCGGCGCCAGCGTGCTCCAGGGGGTGCGGGCCGCGCTCGATGCGCCCCGACCAGCCCGCCCGGTCATTGAACGCTGGGACGGCCATGCGGCGGAGCGGATCGCAGCTGTGCTCTGCGACACCGAAATCGCTATGTCCTAAATCACGTAAAACACGTAAAACCAAAGTTTTCGGGCTCGCTTCGCCCGTAGCGCCGAGGCTCGAACAAGGGCATATTCTCCCGCTCCCTGTGACCCCGCGCACGCTGACTCGACGTCACTCGCCAAGAGTTCCCGGCCAGCCGGTCCCCGGCGAGTCAGGCGAGCTGGCGTCCGATCCCATCTTGTTCGGTGCCGCTCAGCGCGTGCTGGCTCACTGGCACGCCGAGTTTGGCGCGGACGAGCCCGGCACGGGCGGGCCGAATATGGTCGATATGCTCTCGGCGCTGACCCTCGCCATCCATCAGCGCGAGATCGATCCGAAATCGCCGATCGACGAAGGTCTGCGCTCACCGCTCGCGTACCGGCTGCTCGAGCTGCTGCGCAAAGAGCTCGTCCTCGGTCCGAGCCGGGACGGGGCCACGGCGCGGCGCGCGCCCGAGCTGCTTGTTGCGATCGAGCTGATTCGCGAGGAGATCGAGCAGGCAGCGCCGGCGGGCCTCCATCTTTTGGTGGAAGTCGCGCACGACCTGCAATCGCCACTCACGTCGATTCTTTTCCTTACTGATACGCTCCAGCGGGGCCAGAGCGGACCGCTCACGGAGCTGCAGCGCTGGCAGCTCGGGTTGATCTACGGCGCGGCCCTGGGGTTGAGCGCCGTGACGAGCGACGTGGTCGAGCTGGCGCAGTCCGGTGGCCATCTGCTCGAAACCGAGCCGGTGCCACTTTCCGTGCACGCCATGTTCGAGTCGGTGCACGACATCGTGCGGCCGGTGGCGGAAGAAAAGCGGCTCGCGCTGCGCTTCCTCCCGCCGCCCATCGATCAGCGGCTGGGACATCCGCTCGCGCTCACACGCGTGCTTCTCAACCTGACGACCAACGCGCTGAAGTTCACCGACCACGGGTTCGTCGAGCTGCAGGCAAAAGAGACGAGAGATGGAAAAGTGGAATTTTCGATCACCGACTCGGGGCGGGGCTTGGATCCCGAAGTGCTCGAGCGGTTGTACGAGCCCTTCAAGCCCAACAAGTCCCGGCGCGGCGGACACGCGTTTTCCGGCACGGGCCTCGGGCTCGCCATCTGTCGGAAACTGGTCGAAGTGATGGGAGGCCAGCTCGGCGTCGAGACCGAGGCGGGGAAGGGTACCCGGTTCTTTTTCGAGCTCGACCTGCCGGCGAGCGAGCTGCCGGCTCGCGTCCAGCGGTATGCCAAGTACCGCTTCCAGCGCCGCCAGACCGATCGGCGCTCCGGCCAGGATCGCCGCAACCAGGTGCAGCTGCCACGTTCGCAGGAACGCCGCTCGGGAGTCGATCGGAGAGGAAAGGGAGGCACGAACCTGACGAGCGTCTGACTACTGGCGGCCGCCCGGCCGCCGTCGGTAATTTCCGCGCCACAGCTTGCTTTTTTCCACCTTTTGGATCTTGCGCCGCCGTCAGATCGGGAGCAACCCTGAAACGTGTAACACAAACCGTCCCGTCTGAGTTTAGTGCCGTACGACATGTTCCCATTCGAGACCGCCTGCGCCTGCAACAGAGCGCGCCGGACAACCTGCGTCGCCATCTGTTTCGGGATGTCCGGCGGTTCACGGTGTTGCTGGGCGCCGATTTTGGAGTCGTCACGGCGCTCACGGGTCTGCTGTTCGCGCTCGGATACCCGACGGTGCTCGGGATCGAGCAAAACGGCCTCGGATTCAGGAGTGCCTGGCATCTCGCGGTCGCCGTCATCGTGGCGCTCACGGTCACGGGCAACTACGGGCAGGGTCATGAGCGGCGCAATCCGGCGCGCTTGTTCGTGGGGTGCGCGCTCGCCGCGGCATTGCCGCTTTGGGGGGTCGTCTGGACTCGCGCCATCGATCTCGTGCTGGCCGAGTATTCTCTTTCAACGGCATTGCTGTGGGTCTCGCTGCTGGCGGAGCGGCTGCTGCTCGATCGCGTGGTGGCGCGCGTCGCGCGCCCCGAGCAAAATGCCGCCCGCACCGTGTTCGTGGGCACGGCACATGAGTGCCGTGACGCCGCGCGCAATCCCGCGCTCGATCTCGCGAGCGGCCATCGTTCCGTGGGATTCGTCGACATCCATCTCCCGCCGGCGTTCGATGCGCTGGGCCACATCGATCATTTCGAGGCGCTGCTGCGCTCCTCACGGGCGGAGGCGGTGGTGCTGAGCAGCCACCTGCCGCCGCTCAGGATCAAGCAGATCGTCGATGTGGCGCTCGCGGCGGGATGTGAAATGCTCGTCGTGCCGCGGGCGCTCGAGATCGCGGGCGTCGAGCCGGCGCTGGTGCGCCGTGATGGTCAGACGCTGATCGAGCTGACCACGCCGCGGCTGCGCGCGCAGCAGCAGATCGTGAAGCGGTTGGTCGATATCATGGGCGCGAGCGTCGGGATCGTGCTCTTGAGCCCCGTACTCTGCGCCATCGCCGTGTGTGTGAAGCTCGACTCGCGGGGCCCGGTGCTGTTCCGCCAGCCGCGCGTCGGGCGCGGCGGCCGGCTGTTCCGGATCATAAAGTTTCGCACGATGTATCACGGCGCGGAGGCACAGCGCGAGCGGCTCGAAGCGCGCAACATCTATGGCGACGGGCGGCTGTTCAAGATTCGCAGCGATCCGCGCGTGACCGGGGTAGGGCGCTTGCTCCGCACCCTGAGCCTGGACGAGCTGCCGCAGCTGTTCAACGTGCTGTGGGGCGACATGGCGCTGGTTGGCCCGCGCCCGCCGCTGCCGTCGGAAGTCGAGCGCTACGAGGCGCATCATTATGCGCGCTTCGACGTGAAGCCCGGCATCACGGGGCCGTGGCAGGTCTCCGGACGCAACGAGATCACCGAATTCGAGCACGTGTTGTCGCTCGAGACGGCGTACATCCGGAACTGGTCCGTGGCGCGAGACGTGGCAATCCTGCTGCGAACGGTCCCGGCGGTCCTGGCGCGACGCGGGGCTCATTAACCCACAATTGGAACGGGGAGTTTTTTTCTGACCGACCATCTAATCCCCCCGCACGGGGGGAAGGGCCTGATCAATCTGCTCGTGGACGAGGGGCGGCACGCGGAGCTGAAAGAACGCTCCAAGACGTGGCCGTCCTGGGACCTGACCGCGCGGCAGCTGTGCGATCTCGAGCTGCTCCTGAATGGCGGGTTCTCGCCGCTCGACGGCTTCATGCGGCGTGCGGACTATGACACCGTCCTCAAAGACATGCGCCTCGCGAACGGCGCGATCTGGCCGATGCCGATCACGCTCGACGTGACCCAAGCGTTTGCGGAGCAGATCAAGCCCGGAACGACCGTCGCGTTGCGCGATACCGAGGGCGTGATGCTCGCCGTGCTGCACGTCGAAGACGTGTGGCGGCCGGACCGCGAAGCCGAAGCGCGTGCCGTGTTCGGCACCACGAATCGGGAGCATCCCGGCGTGGCCTACTTGCTCGACAAGAGCAACCCGGTGTACCTGGGTGGCCGGCTCGAAGGCTTGCAGCTCCCGGTGTACTACGATTTCCGCGCGCTGCGCTCTACGCCCGCCGAAATCCGCGCCGAGTTCTCGCGCCGCGCCTGGCGCCGCATCGTGGCGTTCCAGACCCGGAACCCCATGCATCGGGCGCACCAGGAGCTGACGCTCCGCGCCGCGAAGGACGCCAACGCCAATCTCCTGATTCATCCGGTGGTCGGGATGACCAAGCCGGGCGATGTCGATCACTACACCCGCGTGCGTGTGTATCAGGCGCTCCTACCGACGTATCCTCCGAACTCCGCGATGCTCTCGCTCTTGCCGCTGGCCATGCGCATGGGCGGACCACGCGAGGCCGTGTGGCACGCGATCATTCGCAAGAACTACGGCTGCACGCATTTCATCGTCGGACGCGACCACGCGGGGCCGGGGAAGGACTCGAGCGGCAAGCCGTTCTACGGGCCCTACGACGCGCAGGAGCTGCTCTCCAAGCACGAGCAGGAGCTGGGCATCGCGATGGTGCCCTTCAAGCAGATGCTCTACGTGCCCGAGCTGGACAGCTACTTCCCCGAAGACGCGGTGCCGGAAGGCGCGAAAACGATCGATATCTCGGGGACGGAGCAACGGCGGCGGCTGCAGCGCGGCATCGAGCTGCCGGCGTGGTTCACGTTCCCCGCCGTCGAGCGCGAGCTGCGGCGCAGCTCGCCGCCGCGCGCGCGGCAGGGATTCGTGGTCTTTTTCACAGGACTCTCGGGCTCGGGCAAATCGACCATCGCGAACGTGCTGCTCGTCAAGCTGCTCGAGATGGGCGGCCGGCCGGTGACGTTGCTCGACGGCGATCTTGTGCGCAAGAATCTGTCATCCGAGCTGGGGTTCTCGAAGGAGCACCGCGATATCAACATCCGCCGGATCGGCTTCGTCGCTTCGGAGATCGCGAAGCATCGCGGCATCGCCATCTGCGCTCCGATCGCGCCCTACGACAAGACTCGGAAGGACGTCCGGGCGCTGGTTTCCGAGACGGGCGCGTTCATCCTCGTGCACGTCTCGACCCCGCTCGAAGTCTGCGAGGCGCGCGACCGCAAGGGGCTGTATGCCAAGGCGCGCGCGGGAATCGTGAAGGAGTTTACAGGAATTTCGGATCCGTACGAAGCGCCGGACGACGCCGAGCTCGTCATCGACACGACGGATATCACGCCCGCTGAAGCGGCGCAGCAGGTCCTGATGTATCTGGAGGGAGAGGGATTCATTGGGGCGAATGTCGACGGGGATGACTAGTCTGGATCGTCCCGCATGAAGATCGCCTTGCTCGGCACACGTGGCGTGCCGGCAAACTACGGAGGGTTTGAAACGTGCGCTGAGGAGGTGAGCCGAGGGCTTGCCAACCGCGGCCACGCGGTCACGGTGTACTGCCGCCGGGGCAATGCTCCCGGGGACCCCACCACGTACGGCAATGTGCAGCTCCGGTACGTTCGCCACATCGATCACAAGATTTTGGGTACGCTCTCGCACACCCTGTCAGCCACGTGCGATGCGCTGTGCCGGGATTTTGACGTGTTGCTGTACTTCAACGCTGCGAACGCTCTTCCGGCGTTGCTGGGACGTCTCGCTGGGCGGCCGATCGTTCTCAACGTGGACGGCCTGGAGTGGAAGCGGCGCAAATGGGGGGTCATGGGTCGGAGCTACTACCAACTCGCCGAGTGGTTGAGCACGCGAGTGGCCACCCGAATCTTGTCCGATGCCATGGCCATTCAAGCGTACTACGAGCGGCGCTGGCGGACGCCGTCGACGTTCATTCCGTACGGCGCGCACATCGCCGAATCCGAGCACCCGACGGTGCTGTCGCACTACGGCCTGGAAGCCGGAGGATACTTCCTAACCGCGTCCCGGCTCGAGCCCGAAAACAATGCGGATCTCACGGTGCGGGCGTTTGCCGACGTCCCGACGGAGAAGAAACTCGTGCTCGTCGGCGGTGCCAACTACGACAGCCAGTTCGTACGCCGGCTACATGAGACCCGTGATTCGCGCGTGATGTTTCTCGGTCCGATTTATGACGCTGAACACATCCGCGAATTGCACTGCGGAGCATTCGCGTACGTCCACGGGAACGAAGTGGGCGGCACGAATCCCGCGCTCCTCAAGGCCATGGGATTCGGGAATGCCATACTGGCGCTCGACGTGCCGTTCAACGCGGAAGTCGTGGCAGATGGCGCCCTGCTATACCGGAAAACCCCCGCGCATCTCGCCGCGCAGATGTGCCAACTGCTCGACGATCCCGCGCTCGTCCGAGAGCTGCGGGATCGGGCCAGGGAACGGGCGCGCCTCGCGTACTCCTGGGAGCGGGTGATCGATGGCTACGAGCGCGTCCTGACGGCGGCGGCGACGGGCGCGTACCGGAGCCGGCCTCCGTCCGACGGCGACGCCCTTCCCCTGCCGGCGCCGCTCGCGGGATCGTCGCGTGCCTGAGCGCGACCAGTCGCCGCCCCGCAGTCTCGTGACCGGGGGCGCGGGGTTCATCGGATCGCACGTCGCCGAGGAGCTCGTGGCGATGGGACACCGCGTGCTGGTGATGGACGACCTGAGCGGCGGCCGGCGCCAGAACGTTCCCGAAGGGGCGGAGTTCGTGGCGGCGTCCGTCGTGGATCACGAGACCGTGAACCGCCTGTTCGAGCGGTGGCGCTTCGACTATGTGTTTCATCTCGCCGCCTACGCTGCCGAAGGGTTGAGCCATTTCATCAAGCGCTTCAACTACACGAACAACGTCATCGGCAGCGTCAACCTGATCAATGCCGCGGTCAACGTCGGGACGGTGCGCTGCTTCGTGTTCACCTCGTCCATCGCGGTATACGGTCCCGGCCAGGTGCCGATGCTCGAGAGCCTCGTGCCCGACCCGATCGATCCCTACGGCATCGCGAAGTATGCGGTCGAGCTGGATCTGCGTGAAGCGAAGCAGATGTTCGGGCTCGATTCGGTCATCTTCCGGCCCCACAACGTCTACGGCGAGCGGCAGAACATCGGCGATCGCTACCGCAACGTGATCGGGATCTTCATGAACCAGATCCTGCGCGGCGAGCCGCTGAGCGTGTTCGGAGACGGCGAGCAAACGCGGGCGTTCACGCACATCGGCGACATCGCGCCGGTGATCGCGCACAGCGTCGAGCGCCCGGCTGCCTGGAATCAGGTCTACAACATCGGGGCCGATAGACCCTACAGCGTGAATCATCTTGCCGCCGCGGTATCGCGTGCCCTCGGTGTGGAGCCGCGCGTGGTCCATCTCGATCCACGCCACGAGGTCGTGCACGCGTCTTCCGATCACTCGCGCGCCCGCGCGGTGTTCGGCGATCTGATGCGCGGCATTTCTCTCGAGGAAGGGTTGGAATGCATGGCGGCATGGGCTTGCACGGCCGGCAGCCACCCAACGCCGTCATTTCGAGGCATCGAAGTGGCGAAGAAGCTCCCGCCGTCATGGCTCGAGGACTGAACGTCCCGCTCCATCGATCGGTGTTGGACGGGTGAGAATCGGTATTGATTGTCACACCGTCGGCACCGGCATGGGTGGGAACGAGACGTACACCGGGCAGCTCGTCTGCGCGCTCGCGGAGATCGATCGGGAGAACGAATACCGGCTGTACGTCACCAACGACTCGCCCCAAGTCCGGGCGCTCGTGCGCGCTCCGAATTTCACGCTCGCCCCGATCGCTCCGCTCCCCCCCTGGATTCGCATACCGCTGCTGCTACCGCTCGAGCTTGCGCGTCATCCCGTGGATGTGTTGCACATCCAGTATATTGCCCCGCCCTGCGGCCGGACCCCCATCGTGAACACCGTGCACGACCTTTCACACCTGCATCGTCCCGATTTTTATCCGCGGGCAGAGGCGTGGCGGCAGCGGGTATTGCTGCGGCGGTCCCTGGCGCGCTCATCTCGGGTGCTCGCGGTTTCGCAGTACACACGGGCCGATATCATGCGCACATTTGCTCTGGCACCGGACCACGTGATCGTCACATATCTGGGTGTGAGCGATGACTTCACCCCGGTCGGAGCGCAGTCGTACCTGCCGGTCCTCAAAAGGCATGGGATTCGTGCACCCTACCTGCTCGTCGTCGGCAACGTCCAGCCTCGCAAGAATCTCCCAGCAGTCCTTGATGCCTTTGCGCAGCTCAAGCGAGAGGACGGGCTTGCGATGCAGCTCGTCATCGTCGGCCGGCTGGCGTGGCGTCACGATGAAGTGCTTCAGAAAGCGGCTGCGCTTGGACTGGGCAGCGAAGTTCTGTTTACCGCGTCCGTTCCAGCAGCGGATCTCCCCGCACTGTACAGCGGCGCAGCCGCGCTCATTCACGTGTCTCTGTTCGAGGGATTTGGCCTTCCGCCGCTCGAGGCCATGCGATGCGGCACGCCTGTGGTGGTATCGAACGGGCCGCCCTTCGATGAGACGTTAGGTGATGCCGCGGTCCGCGTCGATCCCACCACTCCATCGGACATTGCTCGTGGGATTCGGGAGATATTGGTGAACGGGCAACACAAGCGGGCGCTCGTGCAGCGCGGCCTGAGCTGCGCGGCGCGCTTTACTTGGGCCGAAACGGCGGGCCGGACCCTCGCGGCCTACGAAGCTGCCGTGCGGTCGAGGCGCACGCCCCTCGCGCCGCGCGCTCGACGCACGTCGGTGCGCGTGTAACGCGCGCGTGTGCGCTAGCGGCTGCGAGTGGTGCGGCGGCGGGCCGGCTTCCGCCCGTTCATCTTTTCCTCCCGATGGTGTGAGCTGCCCATCGAAACCCGCTCCGCCGCATCTGCCTAAGGCCTGGAACAAGTGAGAATCGCGGTCGTTGTTGGCGAATATCCGCTCGTGAGCGAGACCTTTGTGCACGCGCAGATCAGGGGCCTGCGCCAGCGAGGTCACGAGGTTCATGTCTTTGCGGTACCGCCTGCCTCACCGTCCGGGCGCACTTCGGAACCGAACGTGCACTACCAGCCGGTGCTCGGACGCGGCGTGCTACGTTACTTGCGAGCCGCTCGGCTGCTGCGTAATGCGAGCCGCCTGGATCGCTGGGCCCTCGTCCAGAGTCTCAATCCCCTGCGGTTTGG
>Ga0335085_10013884_pt1 | contig 11781 bp, 11 predicted proteins | sample Lox_Sample_45_FD_206712 | JGI IMG/M metagenome (GOLD analysis project Ga0335085, IMG submission 206712) | Soil microbial communities from Loxahatchee National Wildlife Refuge, Florida, United States - Lox_Sample_4.5 | ecosystem: Environmental > Terrestrial > Soil > Wetlands | place: USA...
CGGCGAGCAGGCCACCGTGGCCGTGGAGGTGCGCTCCATCGCCAGCCGCCCGGTGATCCGCCGCCGCGGGCGCCGCGCCGGCGGGCCGCGCTCGCTGGTGGAGGCGCGGGTGTTCGACGACAGCGGCGCCATCCGCGCCGCCTTCTTCAACCAGCCCTGGCTAGTGCGCCGCTACGCACCCGGTTCGCGGGTCCTCCTGCACGGCAAGCTCGACGCCCGCCGGCGACTCCAGGTGTGGAGCCACGCGCTGGAGGCCGACGGGGTGCCGACGGATGCCGCGGACGAGGCCGGAGGGCAGGCCGGGGAGCGCCCCCCGCACGGGGGACAGGAGCGGGATGAGGCGGACGACGCGATTCCCCACTACGCGGCGGCCGACGGAGTCACATCGACGCAGCTCGCCTCGCTCGTGCGGGCGGCCCGCCCGTCACTGCGCGAGGTCTCCGACCCGCTGCCCGCGCGGATGCGCGCCCTGGAGGGGCTGCCGGACAGGGCGGCGGCCCTCGGCGCGCTGCACTTCCCGCGCCTCGACCGGGAAGCCGAGGAGGCGCGGCGCCGGCTCGCCTTCGAGGAGCTCCTCCTCGCCCAGCTGACCTTCCTGCGCCGGCGCGCCCGGCGCCGCGCGCGCGAGAGCGCCGCGAGACTGGCGGAGGCCAGGTCCCTGACCGCACGCTGGCTCGAGCAGGGACTTCCCTTCGGCCTCACCGACGATCAGCTCGGCTCGCTCGAGGAGATCGACGCGGACCTCGCCGCCGGCTGCCCGATGCAGCGGCTGCTGATCGGCGAGGTGGGGGCCGGCAAGACCGTGGTCGCCCTCTACGCCATGCTGCGCGCCGCCGAGCACGGCCACCAGGCGGCGCTCATGGCGCCGACCGAGACGCTCGCCGAGCAGCATCGGGCGACGCTCGGCCGGCTGCTGGCCGGGACCGGCCAGGAGGCCGCCCTGCTGACGGGCTCCACCGGGGCGCGTCCCCGCCGCGAGCTGCTCGCCGGGTTGGCCTCCGGTGCGATCTCGATCGTCGTGGGCACCCATGCGCTGATCGAGCCGGACGTGCGCTTCCGCTCGCTCGCGCTCGCCGTGGTGGACGAGCAGCACCGCTTCGGCGTGCGCCAGCGGCTGGCTCTCGAGTCCAAGGGCACCGAGAACCTGCGACCGCACGCGCTGCACATGACCGCCACGCCGATACCGCGCACGCTCGCCCTCGCGAGCTACGGCGACCTCGACGTGAGCACGCTGGTGCAGCTGCCCCAGGGACGAAAGCCGGTGCGCACCGAGGTCGTGGCCGACCCCGAGGCGCGCGCCGGCGCCTATGCCACGCTGCGAGCCGAGCTGTCCGCCGGCCGCCAGGCCTACGTCGTGTGCCCGCTCGTGGAGGAGCCCGACGAGGAGGCGGGCGCGGGCGCGCCGGGGCCGCCCGGGCAGCAGGACGCCGGGCGGGCCGCCAAGGCCGAGCTGGAGAGACTCCGGGGAGGCGAGCTGGCCGGCCGGCGCCTGGCCCTGCTGCACGGCCAGATGCCGGCACGGGAGAAGCAGGCGGCGATGGCCTCCTTCCTCGCCGGTAGGGCCGAGGTGCTCGTGGCAACCACGGTGATCGAGGTCGGCGTCGACGTGCCAAACGCCACGGTCATGCTGGTCGAGAACGCAGAGCGCTTCGGGATCTCCCAGCTGCACCAGCTGCGCGGCCGGATCGGGCGCGGGGAGCACTCCTCGACCTGCTTCCTCATGTCCGCAGCCGGGCCGTCCGGCTCGGGGCGGCTGCGCGCACTGGCCCAGCACGCAGACGGCTTCCGTCTCGCCGAGATCGACCTCGCTCTGCGTGGCCGCGGCGAGCTCGTCGGCACCCGTCAGTCCGGCCGCGAGGAGCTGCGCGTCGCCCGCCTGCCAGCCGACGCCGACCTGCTCGAGCGGGCGCGGGCGCACGCCGAGGCGATCATCGCGCGCGACCCCGAGCTCGAGGCGCCGGAGCACGTGCTCCTGGGCCACGCGCTCGAACAGCTGCTCGGCGAGGAGGCGCACGCGCCGATCCCGGCCTGACGGCGCGGCGACCATGGGCCTCGCATGCGGGTGATCGGCGGGCGCCTCGGCGGGCGCACCTTACGGGCCCCCCGCGGGTCGCTGACGCGGCCGACCTCCGATCTCGTGCGCGGCGCCATCTTCTCCATGCTGGGAGACCTCGGCGGCGCGAGCGTGCTCGACCTCTTCGCCGGCAGCGGCGCGCTCGGCATCGAGGCGCTCTCGCGTGGCGCCGCGCGGGCCGTGTTCGTCGAGCCCGACCGGGCCGCGGCGGACACGCTCAAAGCCAACATCGAGGCGCTCGGGCTCGCTCGCAGCGAGGCGCTGATCCGGCGCAGCGGGGCCGTCGAGGCCATGCGCACCGCACGCAGGCGCGGCGAAACGTACGATTTGGTCTTCATCGATCCACCCTACGCGCAAGCGGAGCGCTGGGCGCCCGTGCTCCAGAGATCGCTGCCGCCGCTGCTGAACGCAGCGGCGCGCGTGATCGTCGAGAGTGACCGGCGGACGCCGCTCGCCCTCGAACTGCCGCGCCAGAACGAACGACGCCACGGTGACACACTCATCATGATCCACGCTCAGCAGCCTGCGCAGACAGGGGAGGAGCGATGAACGCCTGCAAGTCGATCGCCGTGTGTCCCGGCTCCTATGACCCGGTCACCAACGGCCACCTGGACATCATCCAGCGCGCCGCCGCGCTGTGGGACGAAGTGGTGGTGGCAGTCGTCAACCATCCCGTGCGCAAGGGCAAGACGCTGTTCGACACCGCCGAGCGCGTGGGGTTCATCGAAGAGGCCGTGAGCGGCTTCGGGAACGTGAGGGCGGAACCTTTCAGCACGCTCGTGGTGGAGCTCGCCGGGCGCATCGGCGCGCGGACGATCGTCAAGGGCCTGCGCGCCATCTCCGATTTCGAGTACGAGCTGGAGATGAATCAGCTGAACCGTCAGCAGGCTGCCCATATAGAGTCCGTTTACCTTATGGCCTCGCCCCAGTACAGTTTCCTCTCATCCAGCGGCGTGAAGGAGCTTGCGATCTTCGGCGGGCAGATAGACAATCTGGTGCCAGGATCAGTGGCACGCCGCCTGAAGGAGGAGTTGGCGCGTTGACGAACTGGAAGCTCAAGGCCACCGGCACGATGGCCGGTGAGGCGCGGGGATGAACTGATGGACGTACTGGTACTGATCGACAAGCTGGACGACCTCGTTCACAACGCCCGCGCGGTCCCGCTCACCGACCAGGTGCGCGTGGACAAGGAGGAGATCTACGACATCCTCGACCAGATGCGCGCCACGATCCCTGAGGAGATCAAGCAGGCACGCTGGATCGTCAAGGAGCGCCAGGAGATGCTCGCCGAGGCCAAGCGTGAGGCCGAGCGGGTGGTCACCGAGGCGCGCGACCGCCAGCAGCGCCTGGTCAGCCAGGAGGAGATAACCAAGCAGGCAGAGCGCGCCGCCGAGGACATCATCGAGGATGCCCGTGCACGCGAGCGCGAGATCAGGCTCGGCGCCGAGGACTACGCCGACGAGATCCTCAACACCCTCGAGGTGAATCTTTCGAAGTTCATCGCCGCGGTGCAGCGCGGCCGGGAGCGGCTCCAGGGCAAGGATGAGCCCGCCGAGGTTGGCTGACGCCGCCCCCGGCTCACCCGTCGCGACCGATGAAAGCCCCGATCTACCACCGCCTGAAGGTTCTTGGCACGCTCGCGCGCACCGGGGTGGCGCGCCCGGGGCGCCCGGACAGGATGCCCCGCGCGGCGTCCGTCCTGCGGCGCTGGGGGCCGTCCATGGCGAGCGGCTACATGATCGGGTCGATCCGCTACCCCAACCGCGTCGCCCTGATCGACGAGCGGGGCACGCTCACCTTCCGCGAGGTGAACGAGCGCTCGAACGCGCTTGCCGACTCGCTGCGGAGCAACGGCGTGCGCGAAGGCGACGGCGTGGCGGTGATGTGCCGCAACCACCGCAGCTTCATCGAGTCGACCGTGGCGGTGGCCAAGCTCGGCGTCGACCTGCTGTACCTCAACACCGAGTTCGGTGCCCCGGCGATCGCCGCCGTGCTGCAGCGTGAGAGCCCGAGCGCGCTGATCTACGACGAAGAGTTCGCCGGCCTCGTCTCCGCCGGCGCCGCCGGCATGCGCCGTTTCGTGGCCTACCACGAGCCCGATGCGCCGCTCGCAGACGTCACGGTCGAGGACCTCATCCGCCAGGGCAGTCGCCACTCGCTGGCGCCCCCGGTCAAGCGCGGCCGCGTCGTGATCCTCACCTCCGGCACCACGGGTGCCCCGAAGGGCGCTCTGCGCAGGCCCCCCGAGACGCTGGAGCCCGCCGCGGCGATCTTCTCCAGCATCCCCCTGCGGGCGCGCCAGACCACGGTCATCGCGGCGCCGCTCTTCCACTCCTGGGGCTTCGCCCACTTCATGCTCGGCCTGCCGCTGGCCTCGACCTTCATCCTGCGCCGTCGCTTCGACCCCGAGGAGACCCTCCGCGCGGTCTCCCAGCACCGGGCCTCGACGCTCGCGGTGGTGCCCGTGATGCTCCAGCGCATCCTCGAGCTTCCGCCGGCCACGCTCGAGCGCTACGACCTCAGCAGCCTGCGCGTGATCGCGAGCTCCGGTTCGGCGCTGCCCGGCGAGCTTGCCACCAGGGTGATGGACGCCTTCGGCGACGTGCTCTACAACCTCTACGGCACCACCGAGGTCGCCTGGGTGACCGTGGCCGGCCCGCGCGATCTGCGCGAGGCCCCGGGCACGGCCGGGCGCGCGCCGCTCGGCACGGTGGTGAGGCTGCTCGACGACCAGGGGCGCCCCGTGCCACCGGGACAGGGCGGCCGCATCTTCGCCGCCAACAGCTTCGTGTTCGAGGGCTACACCGACGGCGGCGGCAAGGAAAACGTTTCCGGGCTCACGCACACCGGCGACGTCGGCCACTTCGACAGCCAGGGCCGGCTCTTCATCGACGGTCGCGACGACGAGATGATCGTGTCCGGCGGCGAGAACGTGTACCCGCGCGAGGTGGAGGACCTGCTGGCCGACCACGAAGAGATCGAGGAGGCCGCCGTGATCGGCGTCGAGGACCCGGAATTCGGTGAGCGCCTGCGCGCCTTCGTGGTCCCCCGCAACGGCGCCGACCTCACCGAGGAAGGCATCAAGGACTTCGTCAAGCAGAACCTCGCCCGCTACAAGGTGCCCCGCGACGTGATCTTCGTGGAGGCCCTGCCCCGCAACGCCACCGGCAAGATCCTCAAGCGCGAGCTGCAGGCGATCGAGTAGACGGCCCCGCGGCCCGGCCCGCCGGTCGCGAGAGGCCCCGCCAGCGCCCGCCGGCCGAGGTCCCCGAGCTGCCCACGCCGGGGAGCGGGTGCGCGCTAGCCTTGCTCCATGCATCCCGAGGTGGCCCTGCTCGATCTCTCGAGCCTCCACCTGGGCTCGGGTGAGGGGAGGCGACTCGAGCTCGCCGTGCGCGCCGGAGAGCTCAGCTTCGGTGGCGAGGCCTACCTCCCCGATCCCGAGGTCATCCCCGTGGCTCTCGAGGTCTCCCGCCTCAGCGGTCCCGGCTACGCGCTGCGTCTGACGTTCGAGGCGAGCGTGGTGGGCCCGTGCATGCGCTGCCTGAAGGACGCGCGGCCGACGCTCGCCGTCGAGGCCCGCGAGGTGGACGTCGCGGACGGCGACGAGGAGCTCTCGAGCCCCTACGTCGAGGGCGAGGCGCTCGACCTCTCCGCCTGGGTGCGCGACGCCCTGGTGCTCGCGATGCCCGCCAAGGTGCTCTGCCGCGAGGACTGCCTGGGCCTCTGCCCGGTCTGCGCGGCCGACCTCAACGAGGCCGGCGCCGACCATCATCACGAGCCCGACCCGGACCCGCGCTTGGAGAAGCTGCGCGAGCTCTTGCGCTAGCCTTCATGCGACCATGGCGGTACCCAAGCGAAAGCAGTCACACAGCCGCACCGCGAAGCGCCGCGCCCAGCACAAGATCTCGGCACCCGCGCTCAACGTCTGCCCGCGCTGTCAGAGCCCGCGCAGGGCGCACCGCGTGTGCCCGGTCTGCGGCACCTACGACGGCCGCGAGGTCGTGGCGGTCCTCGCTGAGGGTGCCCACGAGCACGATCACGACCACGACCACTAGCGCGCGCCCCGTTGCCGGCTCGCCGGGGCGCCGTCGCGACAGGTGGGCCGATGGACCCTGAGCGGGGCTCGCCGCAGGGCGCGCCCGCGGGCGACCCGGTGGTCGCCGTGGACGCGAACGGCGCCGACCTCGGGCCGGGCGAGGTGGCGGCCGGCGCCGCTCTGGCGGCCGCGGCGGGAGCGCGCGTGCTGCTCTTCGGCCCGGCCTCCGCGCTCGGGGAGCCGCCGGCCGGCGTCGAGCTTGTGGACGCCCCGGTCTCGATCGCCAAGGAGGCGGACCCAACGCGGGCGGTGCGCAGCACGCCCGAGGCCTCGATCGTGCAGGCCACGCGCGCGGTGGCCGAGGGACGGGCCGCGGCGCTCGTCTGCGCCGGCGGCACCGGCGCCGCCCTCGCCGCCGGCCTGTTGAACCTGAGGCGCGCCCCCGGCGTCTACCGGCCGGCGCTCGCGCTGCCCCTGCCAGTGCCCGGGCGCCGTGCGCCGCTGACGCTGATCGACGTCGGCGCCAACGTCGAGGCACGCCCCGAGCACCTCGTCCAGTTCGCGCTCATGGGGGGCGCCTTCGCACAGGCCGTGCTCGGCATCCGCAGCCCGCGCGTGGCACTGCTCTCCAACGGCGCCGAGGCCGAGCGGGGCGGCCCGCTGCTGGTGGCCGCCCGCGAGCAGCTCGAGCAGGCGCTCTCCGGCGCCCCACCGGCCGGCGGGATCGAGCTGGCCGGGAACGTCGAGGGCAACTCGATGCTGGACGGCCCGGCCGACGTCGTGGTGACCGACGGCTTCACCGGCAACGTCGCGCTGAAGCTCATCGAGGGCGTGTCCTCGACGACGCTCGCGGCGGTCCGCGCGGCCGCGCTCGCCTCCTGGCGGGCGCGCCTGGGAGGCCTCCTGCTGCGCCCGGCGCTGCGCGGCTTCCGCGACTCGGTCGATCCGGAAGCACAGGGTGGCGCCTACCTGCTGGGGCTGCGCCAGCTCGCCGTCATCCCGCATGGTCGCTTCCGCCGACACGGTTTCCAGGAGGCCATCCTGCGCGCACGCGACGGGGTCGCCGAGGACGTCGTGGGGCGCACCCACTCGACGCTCGAGCGGGCCGGCGTGCTGCGGCGCAGGCCTCCCGCGGCGGCGCTCGAGCGGCCCGGAGCGGGTGCCCTGTGAGCGAGCCGCGCCGGCGCCCGGTGTCCGCCCCGAGCGCTAGCCTGGCCACCGATATGCGTTCCCGTGAGCAAGTGCTTGCGCTGATCCGCGCGCATCTGGCGGATGAGCTCGACGTGGAGGTCGAGAACATCGGCGAGGACACGCGCTTCAAGGAGGACCTCGAGGCCGACTCGCTCGACCTGTTCACGCTCGTGCAGGAGCTCGAAGACACCTACGGGGTGAAGATGTCCGACGAGCAGGCCGGCTCGATCCACACGGTCGGCGAGGCGGCTGACTTCGTGGTGCTACACCTCGCCGATGCCTGATGGTGGTGGTGAGCGATCCACGCGTCGAGATCCGGGCGCCGGAATCGAGCCACGCCATGGTTGAGCCGCACGCCGACCCCGCCACCGCCACGCTCGCCGCGCTCCTGGAAGGCCTGCCCGAGGAGCTGGCCCGGCAGGTCTTCACCCACGCCTCATGGAGCGAGCGTCGCTCGGACTCCTACGAGCGGCTGGCCTTCCTCGGCGACAGCGTGCTCGGCCTGGCCATCACCGCCCACCTCTATCCGCGCCTGCAGGCCGACCACTTCGGCGCCGGGCGGCTCACGAAGATCCGCGCGCAGGCCGTCTCCGGCGCGGCCTGCCGCGACGTGGCCGAGCGGCTCGGCATCCCTGCGCGCCTGCGCGCCGCGGCGCCCGCCGGCGGCGCCCGCATCCAGTCGGCGGCGCTCGAGACCGAGCGCGTGCTGGCATCGGTGGTGGAGGCCGTGATCGGCGCCTGCTACCTGCACGCCGGCTACGAGCGCACGGCGGCCGCCGTGGTCGACGCCTTCATGCCCGAGGTGGACAAGGCGCTCAACGACCCGCTCGACTTCAAGTCCACGCTGCAGGAGCTCCTGGCGCGCGACGGTCGGCACGCCAGCTACGCCGTGACCGCCGAAGAGGGCCCCCCGCACCGCAAGAGCTTCGAGGTGGCGGTGACCGTGGACGGCCAGCGTATGGGCTCGGGCATCGGACCGAGCAAGAAGCACGCCGAGCAGCAGGCCGCGCGCGAGGCCCTCGACCAGCTGGCGGAGGGGTGACGGGCGCGTGTACCTGAGGTCGCTCACGCTGAAGGGCTTCAAGTCCTTCCCGGACCGCACCCGCCTGGACTTCGCCCCGGGCGTCAGCGTCGTGGTGGGGCCGAACGGCTCCGGCAAGTCGAACATCACCGACGCGATCCTCTGGGCGCTGGGCGAGCAGTCCCCGCTCGCGGTGCGCGGCCAGGCGATGCAGGACGTGATCTTCGGGGGCGGGCCCGGCGTCAAGGCGCGCAGCGCCGCCGAGGTGGAGCTGGTGCTGGACAACGACGACGGGACCGTGGAGCTGCCAGTCGGCGAGGTCTCGATCGTGCGCCGGCTCGACCGCTCCGGCGAGGGCGAATACCGCATGAACGGAGCCCGCTGCCGGCTGGTCGATGTGCTCGAGGCGCTCTCGGACACCGGCCTCGGCAAGGAGGCGCACTCGGTGGTCTCACAGGGGCGGATCGAGTCGGTGGTCACCTCCAAGCCCCGCGACCGCCGCCTCCTGATCGAGGAGGCGGCCGGGCTGAGCAAGCACCGCAAACGCCGCCGGCGCGCCCAGCTGAAGCTGGAGCGCACGCAGCTGAACCTCGACCGCGCGCTCGACGTCGAGCGCGAGGCGCGCAGCCACCTGCGCCCCCTCGAGCGCCAGGCGCGCGCCGCCGAGCTCCACGGCCGGCTGGAGCGCCAGACGCTGGAGGCGCGCCTGGAGCTGGCCCGTCATGCCCTCCTCGTGACCGAGGCCGAGCGCCTGGAGGCGCAGGAGCTGGTCCGCACGGCGCATGCTGAGCGCGACGCGATCGAGGCCGAGCTGGCGGCGGTCATGGAGAAGCGCGCGAGCGCCGAGGCGGCACTCGCCGAGCGCGCTCAGCGCAACGAGCAGATCGCCACGCGGCTCTATGGGGCGCGCTCCTGCGCCGAGCGCGTGCAGGTCCGCTCGGAGCAGGTCCGCGGGGCCCTCACGGCTCTGAACGAGCGTGTCGCTGAGGACGGCGCCGAGCTCGCACGGCTCGAGGCCCTCGTGGCAGCCGGCCCGGACGGTGCCGGCGAGTCGGCCCACGCACGTGTCACGGCGCTCGAGGCCGAGCTTGCCGAGGCCGACGCCAGGCATGAGCAGGAGATAGTCGAGCAGACCGCCGCACTCGAGTCCGAGCGCGGCCAGGCCGAGGCGCGGCGACAGGAGCTCGAGGACGAGCTGGAGCGTGCCCGCACCACACGCGCGCGGGCACGGGCGGCGCTCGAGGGCGAGCGCGCCGCGCAGGTGTGGCCGGAGCGCTGGGAGGAGGTCCGGGGCGTGCTCGCAGCCGGCGTGACGCGCGCGCTGGGGGCAGGCGACGAGGGCGCGCGCGCGGCGATCCTCGGCGAGGTCGTCGAGGAGGCCGAGCGGCTCGCCCGCAGCGCGATCGACCACGCGCTCGGGCTGCGCGAGGCTGCCGAGGAGGCGAGCGCGCGGGCCGGGCAGGAGCTGGCCGAGAGCGAGCGGCGGCTGCACGAGGCCATCGAGGCAGAGCGCCGTGCCGCCTGGATGATCGAGCAGCGCCGTGCCGCCACCGAGCAGGGGCCGCTCGCGATGCGGCGTGCCCAGCTGCGAGGCGAGCTGGCTGCCGAGCGCCGACAGGTGGAGCGCCTTGCACGGGAGCGCGCCGAACGGGCCGGGCGCGTCGAGCGCCTGCGCGCGCGCCAGACAGCCGATCGCCAGCTGGTACCGCTGTCCGAGCGCCTGCTGGGCGCGCTGGAGGCGGTCTCCGTGGCCGCCGAGGCCGAGGTGGGCAAGCTGCAGGAGGCCCTCGCCGCCGATCACACCCGTGGCGACGGGATGACCGGGGAGCTGCGCGCCTGCGCGGCCGAGGAGGCCGAGATACATACCCGGCTGCGCGCCTGCGGGGAGCGCGTCACAGGCGCCGAGGTGGCGGCCGGGCGGACCACGGACAGGGCCGCCGAGGCCCACGCGGAGCTGCGCGAGATAGCCACGCGCGTGGAGCTGCCCGCCGAGGGCGAGGAGGCACTTGGGGGGGCGAGGCCCCTCGCGCAGGAGGAGCTCGACGCGCTTGCCGCCCGCCTCGAGCGCCTTCGCCGCCGGCGCGAGCAGATCGGGCCGGTCAACCCGCTCGCACAGGAGGAGTACGCCGAGGCGCTCGCCCATGTCGAGGAGCTGGCCACCCAGCGCGGCGACCTCGAGCTCGCCCTGCGCGAGCTGCGCGCGGTGATCCGCGAGACCGACCGGCGCATCCAGGAGACCTTCGACGCCACCTTCGAGCGGGTGGCCCAGTGCTTCCAGGAGGTGATCGGCGAGGTCTTCCCCGGCGGCCGTGGGCGGCTGCGGCTGGTCGAGGACGGCGCGAGCCGCGCCGGCACAGAGGACCCGGAGTCAGGCGAGAATGGCGCCGATGCGGCTGGCGCCGAGGCGGCACAGGGCGACGGCGAGGGTGAGGACGAGGGCCTCGTGCCCGGCGAGCACGCGCTCGGCGTCGAGATCGAAGTGACCCCCGCCGGCAAGTCCGCCAAGCGCCTGTCGCTGCTGTCCGGCGGTGAGAAGTCGATGACCGCGCTGGCCTTCCTCTTCGCCGTGTTCCTGGCGCGGCCCTGCCCGTTCTACGTCCTCGATGAGGTGGAGGCCGCGCTGGACGACCTGAACCTCGAGCGCTTCCTCGCGTTGCTGCGCCGCTGCGCCGGTGGTGCCCAGTTCATCGTGATGACCCATCAGAAGCGCACCATGGAGGCCGCCGACTGCCTCTACGGCGTCTCGATGGGCCGGGACGGCGTCTCGAAGGTGCTCTCGCGCCGGCTTCGCCCCGACGCCTCCGAGCACGTCCCGCCCCGCCTCGAGCAGCCCGGATTCGCCCAGCGCGCCCGTTCCGAGGGAGCGCCGGCGGACGATGAGAACGCCCCGCTGGACGCCGATGAGGAGCCCTGGCCGCGCCCGGCCGCGGCCGCCGTGGGGCAGTGACCCGCCCCTCGACCGACTACCCTTAGATTGTCGTGGAAGCATGGATCATCTGGGTGGCTGCCGCCTGTGTGCTCGGGCTCGGTGAGATGCACACCGGGGGCTTCTTCCTGGCGCCCTTCGCGCTCGGAGCCGCCGGTGCCGCCGTCATCGCGGTGCTCGGCGCCGGCTTTCTCGGCAGCGTGGTCGGCTTTGGCGCGATCTCTCTCGCCACGCTCGCCGCGCTGCGGCCGGTGGCCCGCCGCCACCGCGCCCTGCCGCCCGCGATTCGCACCGGCGCCGCCGCCCTGGTCGGCCGCGGAGCGGTCGTGCTCGAGCGCATCGCCAACCGCGAAGGGATGGGCTGCATCAAGATCGATGGCGAGGTGTGGACCGCGCGCAGCTACGACGAAGATCAGGTGATCGAGGCCGGCGAGCGCGTCGAAGTCGTGGAAATCAGGGGTGCCACCGCGTTGGTGGTGAGATAGAAAGGGGGCTCGCGGTGGCGGCCTTGATCGTTGCATTAGTCGTAG
>Ga0335085_10013886_pt1 | contig 11780 bp, 12 predicted proteins | sample Lox_Sample_45_FD_206712 | JGI IMG/M metagenome (GOLD analysis project Ga0335085, IMG submission 206712) | Soil microbial communities from Loxahatchee National Wildlife Refuge, Florida, United States - Lox_Sample_4.5 | ecosystem: Environmental > Terrestrial > Soil > Wetlands | place: USA...
ACCAGCCCCGGCCCGTGCGTCACCGCCACCGCGTCCACGTCCGCCAGAGAAATTTTCGCCTGCTCGACCGCCTCGCGCACCACGGGCACGATTCGCCGCAAGTGCTCGCGCGAGGCGAGCTCCGGCACCACGCCGCCGTACTTGCGGTGAATATCCGTTTGCGACGCGACCACGCTCGAAAGTATTTTCCGGCCGCCGGCTACCACGGCCGCGGCGGTTTCGTCGCACGACGACTCAATACCCAGAATCAGGTAGTCGTCCTTCATTTCATTCTGAGTCACAATCGGGCCTCAATCCTGCGAGACGCTCAAAAACGCTATGTTAGCATGGTCGAGAAGAACCGGCCGCAGGCCGCCGGACTTCCCAAAAACTCATGACTCCCATACCACAAAAAGTTCGCAAAGCGGTGCTGCCGGTGGCTGGCCTGGGGACGCGATTCCTGCCCGCGACGAAGGCGATTCCCAAGGAAATGCTGACGGTGGTCGACAAGCCGCTGATCCAGTACGCGGTCGAAGAGTGCGTCGCCTCCGGAATCGAGCACGTGATTTTCGTCACCAGCCGTGGCAAGGAATCGATCGAGAACCATTTCGATTTGTCGCCGGAACTCGAAACCATGCTGGAGTCGCGAAAGAAAACCGAGCTGGCAAAATTGGTGCACGGCCTGGGAGCGGGCGTGCAATTCAGCTCGACGCGGCAGAGCGAAGCTCTGGGACTGGGGCACGCGGTACTGTGCGCGGCGGAGCTCGTCGGCAACGAGCCTTTCGCCGTGCTGCTGCCGGACGTGATCATGGAAAGCAAGATTCCGGCGACGCAGGAGCTGGCGGAAATCTACGAAGCCAGCGGTGCGGGCGTGATTCACGTGGAGCGAGTGCCGAAGGAGAAAGTGCATCTCTACGGGATCATCGACGGCGCGCCGGAAAACAATGCGAAATGGAGCGACAAAGTCCTGCGCGTGAAAAATCTGGTGGAAAAGCCGAGCGCCGAAAAGGCGCCGTCGAATTTCGGAGTCACCGGACGCTACGTGCTGCCGCCGGAGATTTTCGGCTACCTGAAAACCACCAAGCCAGGGCAGGGCGGAGAAATCCAGCTGACCGACGGGCTATGCCGTCTGGCTGAAGACGGAAAAATGCTGGCCTGTATTTACGACGGAAAAGTGCACGACGCCGGCGACAAACTTGGCTTCCTGATCGCCAATGTGAATTACGGTTTGAAGGATGCGAAGCTGGGGCCGGGCCTGCGCGACTACCTGAAGACGCTGAAGCTGTAGCAGCTACTTTTTCTTGCGATTCGCCGAATCTTTGTTCGAGCTGTCGGATGCGGCAGCGGTCTTGGTCTCGGTCTTCGCAGTATCTTTCTTCGAATCCGAAGTTTTCTCGTTGGATTTCGCGGCGTTCGATTCGCCGGCGCTTTCGCCCGCCGCCGCTGACGCGCTTTTTCCCGCGTAGTCGGTCACGTACCAGCCCGAACCTTTGAATTGAATGGCCGGCGCGGCGATCATGCGGTCGGCTTTCGCGCCGCATTTCGGGCACTTCTTCTTCTCGGAGGCGCCGACGCTTTCGATCTTCTCGAAGCGATGGCCGCACTTCACGCATTTGTATTCGTACAGCGGCAACGAAAAACTCCTCTCGAAACTCCGCCCGGGCAAGACGGCCGGAGCGAAAATGCGGTCAGTTTTCGACGCGCCGAAGCACCGGGATTTTCGCTTCGCGCAGAACGTGTTCGACCACGTTCTCGCGCAGGCGCGACGCATCGTAATCAAAGTGCAGACGGTTGGTCTTCTCGTCGAAGCGGAACCGCTGCAGGCCGTAGGTATTCGCGAACTGTCCGAGCGCGCGGAACTGCTCGGCCTTCAGGGCGTTCTGCAATTCGTACGTGACAGTCATGAATGTCATAACGACAGTATAGCAAACGAGATGCGGGTTGGCGCGGCGTGCGATTCGCGGGCACTAGAGTTTCAGCGAGCGCAGGCGCAGGGCGTTGGTGATGACGGAAACCGAGCTCAGTGTCATGGCGGCGCTGGCGAGGATGGGACTCAGGAGCCAGCCGAAGAGCGGATACAGAACTCCGGCAGCGATGGGAATTCCGATCGAGTTGTAGAGGAAGGCAAACGCAAGATTCTGGCGGACGTTGCGCATGGTGGCGCGGCTGAGGGCGCGGGCGCGGGCGATGCCTTGCAGGTTTCCGGCGAGCAGCGTGATGCCGGCGCTTTCGATGGCGACGTCGGTGCCGGTACCCATGGCGATTCCGACATCGGCCAGGGCGAGCGCCAGCGCGTCGTTCACGCCGTCGCCGGCCATGGCGACGACGCGGCCTTGGGCTTGTAGCTTCTTCACCGCGTCGCCTTTCTGATTGGGCAGCACTCCAGCGATGACCTCGTCGATGTTGAGCTTTTTGGCCATGGCTTCGGCGGCGTCGCGAGTGTCACCGGTGAGCATGACGACTTTTACGTGATCGCGATGCAGCCGGGCAATGGCGTCCGCGGCGGCGGCCTTGACGGGATCGGCGACGCCGATGAGGCCCGCGAGGCGTTTTTCGGAGATGACGAACACGACGGTCTGGCCTTCGACTTCGAGGGTCTTGGCGCGTGCGTCGAAGTCGCCCGGTGGAATGCCAATTTCCGCGAGCAGCGAGCGATTTCCGAGGGCGGCGGCGCGGCCGTCAACGATTCCGGAGACGCCCCTGCCGGGGTGCGACTGGAAATCGGCGATGTCGCCGGGCGAGATCAAGCGATCTTTCGCGGCGGCTAGAATTGCGGCGGCGAGCGGGTGTTCGCTGGCGCGCTCGAGGGTGGCGGCGATCTGCAGCAACTGCGACTCGCTGAATCCGGGCGCTGCGACAACCGACAGAACTCGGGGGCGGCCCTCGGTGAGCGTGCCGGTTTTATCGACCACAAGCGTGTCGACTTTCTCGAGCGTTTCGAGCGCTTCGGCATTGCGAATCAACACTCCAGCGAGTGCGCCCCGGCCGGTGCCGACCATGATGGCCATCGGCGTGGCCAGGCCGAGCGCGCAGGGACAGGCGATGATCAGCACGGCGACGGCGCTCAGAAGTGCGTGAGCGGTTTTCGGTGGCGGACCGTAGAGCGACCAGGCGATGAACGTGAGCAGGGCGATCAATACGACCGCCGGGACGAAATATCCGGAGACGCGATCGGCGAGCTGCTGGACGGGAGCGCGGCTGCGTTGCGCGTCGCTGACCATGCGGACGATTTGCGCGAGCACGGTTTCGGAGCCGACGCGCTCGGCGCGCATGACGAGCGTGCCGGTGCCGTTCAGAGTGCCGCCGGTGACGCGCGCGCCGGCGACTTTCTCGACAGGGATGGGTTCGCCGGTGACGAGTGATTCGTCCACGGAGCTCGATCCGTCCGTCACGGAACCATCGACGGGAATTCGTTCGCCGGGGCGGACCCGGAGGGAGTCTCCCACGGCGACGTGTTCGACTGCGACGTCAAGTTCCGTGCCATCGTGGCGAACGAGACGAGCGGTACGCGGCGAGTGTTGCAGCAGCCCGCGGATGGCGGTCGATGTGCGGCTGCGCGCGCGGAGTTCGAGAACCTGGCCGAGCAGGACCAGCGCGGTGATGGCCGCGGCGGCTTCGAAATAGACGGGCATGCCGCCCTCCGCCATGCGGAAGGAGGCAGGGAAGATGCCGGGTGCGAGAACGGCGATCGCACTGTAGACGTACGCCGTGCCGGTGCCAAGGCCGATGAGCGTGAACATGTTGAGGCTGCGATGGACGAGCGAGAGCCAGGCGCGCTGGAAGAACGGCCAGCCAGCCCAAAGGACAACCGGCGTAGACAGCACGAACTGAATCCAGCCGACGGTGCGCATCGAGAGTAGGTGCTGCACGGGTTGGCCGGGGACGAGGTCGGACATGCCGAGAGCGACCACGGGGATGGCGAGCGCGACGCTTCCCCAGAATCGACGAGTCATCGAGACGAGTTCGGGATTTTCGGGTTCGTCGACGACTGCGGTGCGGGGCTCGAGAGCCATACCACAGATCGGACAGGCACCTGGTCCAGTGCGGATGACGTGCGGATGCATTGGGCAGGTGAACTCGGTGCGCGTGGCGATCGTAGGCACGTCAGGTTCGAGGGCCATGCCGCATTTGGGGCAGGGGCCGGGGTGGGGCTGGCGAATGTCGGGGTCCATGGGGCAGGTGTAGACAGTGGATTGTGGAGCCGGCTTCGTTTTGGGTGCGGGGCCGAGCTGGACCAGGCCGGCTGCGTGGGCGTTGGGCTCGGCGGTGGATTTCCGGGAGAGATATTTTTCGGGATCGGCCTGGAATTTCGCGGCGCAACTTTTTGCGCAGAAATAGTAGGTGATGCCGGCATGTTCCGCGGTTGCGGCGGCGCGGGCGGGTTCGACGGTCATGCCGCAAACGGGGTCGCGTTGCATCGGTTTCTATTATGGAGTGGATGTCAAAGGGACAGAGGAAGTTTCGGGATGAGGCAAGCGGCCAATCTGAATGCCGGATTCAACCGTCCGTGCGGAGTTTGGCGTACGTTCAGTTCCATTTCCGGCGGCACGGAACATTCCTGGGAGGGCTTACGTATCTATCGGTGGAACGTCGAATAGGGCAGGTACGGGGGCGTCCTTGAGCGGGAGTGGTGTTAACGGGAAGAACGGACGGAAGAAGCGGAAGCGCTGGATTATTTTTGGGGGCGCGACCGTCGGATTGATCGCAATCGTGGTGATCGCGACGGCGGCGCTGCGTCCGGCGCACGCGATTGACCCCGACAAATTGGCCACCGCGGAACGCGGAGATATCGCGCGGTCGGTGGTCGCCACGGGAAAGATTGAACCCCTCACGAAAGTCGAAGTGAAATCGAAAGCCAGCGGGATCGTGGAGAAAATCTATCACGACGCGGGCGACCGCGTGACCACCGGACAATTGCTGGCCGATCTGGACAAGGAACAGCTGCAGGCGAACGTGGCCGCGGCGCGGGCGAATCTGGAGGCGGCGCAGGCGGCGCAACAGGCAGCTGAAGCGACGTATCAGAAGAATATTGTGGACGCACAGGGGCCGGACGTGCCGTACCTGAAGGCGGACGAGGACCGGGCGCACGATCTCTACAAGCAGGGGCTGATTGCGCTGAACGTGATGCAGGACTCGGAGAAGAATTATCAAATGGCGGTGAATCATCAGGCGTCGGCGACGAGCGCGGTGCTGGTGAGCAAGGCGCAGGTGTCGCAGGCGAAGGCCCAAGTGGCGCAGGCCCGAGCGGCGCTGGACGATGCCGAGGAAAATTTGCGGTATTCGACGATCACCAGCCCGATGAACGGGGTGGTGCTGTCGAAGGACGTGGAAGTGGGGAGCGCGGTGAGCTCGATTTTGGTGCTGGGCTCGCAGGCGACTCTGGTCATGACGCTGGGCGATACGAGCGAAGTCTACGTGCTAGGGAAAGTGGATGAGTCGGATGTGGGCAAGGTTTACCTCGGGCAGCCGGCGCGGATCGTGGTCGAGTCGTTCAAGGACAAGACGTTTCAGGGAAAAGTGACGAAGATCGCGCCGCTGGGGCAGGAAAAAGACAACGTGACGACGTTTGAAGTGCGCGTGTCGATCCAGAATCCGGGCGGCGAGCTGCGCGCGAACATGAGCGCGAACGCGGAAATCATCCTGGAAGAGAAAAAGAACGTGCTGCTGGTGCCGGAGGGCGCGGTGATTTTCGACAAGGACAAGAACGCGTCGGTGGAAGTGGCCGATCCAAAGGGACCGGACGGGCGGACGAAAGTGGCGGTGAAGCTGGGGATCACGAATGGCGTTAAGGCCGAGGTTTTGTCGGGGTTGGTTGCGGGGCAGAAGGTGATTTTGCAATAGACGTGGATCCCTAAGCCGCCTGCGCGGTGATTGACAGCTCGTAGAAGAGATTCTTCGACTGCGTGCCCGGCATCCCGGCTTCGCCGGGATGAGATGCAAAGGCGCCGGGACATTCCGCTCTGAATGGCGATTTGAGCTCATGAATTTTGGCGATCTTTTCCGGGATACCGTCGCGACGCTTTGGGCGCATAAGCTGCGGACGTTTCTCACCATGTTTGGAATCACCTGGGGAATCATCTCGATCACATTGATGGTGGCGGCGACCGAAGGTCTGCGCGTGGGTCTCCGCAACAACTCCGAAAGTTTCGGCAAGGACATCATGATTTTCTTTGCCGGGCGCACGACGATGCAGGCCGGAGGCATGCGCGCGGGGCGCGACGTGCGCATCGGCGAAAATGATTACCAGGATATCGACGCGCAGTCGCCGGCATGCCGTTTCGCGCTGCCGGAGATCGCCAACGACGTGCAGCTGCGCAGCCGGTTCAACAGCGGAAAATTGGAAGTGTCCGGGTCGCTGCCGGCGTTTGCCGAAGTGCGCAGCCTGGACGTGGGCGAGGGCCGGTTCTACGACGACGCGGACGTGGCGAACGTGAACCGCGTGGCATTTCTGGGCAGCGATACGAAGAAGCAGCTTTTCGGCAGCCGGGAAGCGGTGGGAGACACGATCTGGCTGAGCGACATTCCTTATACCGTTATCGGGGTGATGAAGCCGAAGGACCAGAATTCGTCCTACGACGGCCCGGACATACGGAAAGTTTTCATTCCGTATAGCGCTGTGGTGCGCGATTTTCCGAATCAGCCGCCGATGCCGCCGCATACCATCGAGCATCTGCTGGTGGTGCCGAAATCGCTGGCACTGCACAAGGATTGCAAGCGCGAGGCGCTGGCGGCGCTGGCGGTGATGCATTCATTCGATCCGAGGGACGAGGACGCCATCTTCGTGTGGGACACGATCAAGAACGCGCAGGCAAACGCGCTGATCATGGATGGGATCGAGTATTTCACCGGCGCGGTGGGCATCGTGACGCTGTTTCTGGGCGGGCTGGGCGTGATGAACGTGATGCTGGTGGCGGTGCGCGAGCGGACGCGCGAGATCGGGGTGCGCAAGGCCCTGGGCGCGACGCGACGATCGATCCTGGGGCAGTTTTTCGCGGAGACGATCATCATCGCGCTCCTGAGCGGCGGAGTGGGGATGGGAATCGCGTACGGATTCTGCGCGCTGGTGGATCTGCTGCCGATGCCGCAGGTGTTTGCGGGATTGCTGCCGACCTGGCAGTCGGGCGTGCTGGCGCTGGTGCTGCTGTCGGCGATCGCGGTGTCGTCGGCATTGTATCCCGCGAGCCGCGCGGCGGCGGTCGATCCGATCGAAGCGCTGCGCTACGAGGCCGGAGGCTAGACCGCCATGTTCGAAGAAATCATCCGGCAGGCGTGGACTTCCCTGCGGCGGCAGCCGGTGCGGAGCTGCCTGACGATGACCGGAATCGTGTGGGGCATCGTGGCGGTCACCATGCTCCTGGCGTACGGGTCGGGATTCCGGCGGGTGCTGATGTACACGTTCGATTCTTTCGGGCACGACGTGATCATCTGCTGGCCGGGAACGACGGGCGAGCAGGCCGGCGGGGAACGCGCGGGCAAGGAAGTGCGATTCGAGCAGCAGGATCTGGATGAGCTGCGCGCGAATGCGACTTTGGCGAAGCAGATTTGCCCGGAGACGGTGAAGTTCACAGATCTGGCGCACGACGAGCGGTCGACGAGCACGGCGGTGCGCGGCGTGTGCGAGCAGTACGGCGAAATGCGGAACGAAGTGGCGTCGTCGGGGCGGTGGCTGGATGCGGACGACGAAGTGAACCGGCGGCGCGTGGTGTTTTTGGGAGCGCAGCTGAAGAAAAAGCTGTTCGCGGGACTGCCGGCGGTTGGCGAGGCGATCACGATTCAGGGCGAACGGTTCACCGTGGTGGGCACGATGGACCGGAAATTCCAGCAGAGCAGCTACTTTACCGATGACGACCGGTCGGCGTGGATCCCGTATTCGACGGCGGGTGATTTGTGGGACACGAAATCGGCGCGGGTGCTGGTGGTCCAGCCAATTTCGGCGGAATTTGACACGCAGACACGGGCGCAGGTGCTTTCGATTCTGGCGCAGCGGCAGCATTTTTCGCCCACGGACAAGCGCGCCATTTTGTTCGACAGCATGGCGGAGTTCCGGCCGATCATCATGGGGATCTCCTACGGGCTGGAGTTCCTGCTGCTCTTCGTGGGGATGCTGACGCTGGGGATCGGCGGCGTGGGCGTGATGAACATCATGCTGGTGACGGTGAACGAGCGGATTCGCGAGATCGGGTTGCGGCGGGCGCTGGGGGCGCGGAAGCGGCATATTCGCGTGCAGTTCTTGACTGAGGCGCTGGCGATTACGCTGGCCGGCGGAGCGATTGGAGTGTTGATTTCACTCGGGGTCGCCGCGGCGATTGGGACGTTGCCGTTTTTGGGCCCGGCGTATGAAGACACATCGGGACGTGTGGATATTCATATGACGATTTCGTGGGGGATTTTACTGACGGCGGTGATTGTGCTGGTGATCGTGGGATTGCTGAGCGGGTTTGTGCCGGCGATGCGGGCGGCGAAGCTGGATCCGGTGGAGGCGTTGCGGTACGAGTGACCGGCCGGGGCGGCGCCGTTCGCAGGCTCAGGGTCTTCGACCGGCGCTACTGTTCGTTCAGCAGGGAATCGAGGTAGGCCATCATTTCGGGGCTGGTCCAGTCCTGCGGACCGACGATTTTGCGGTCCAGGCGGCCTTTGCGGTCGATGACGTATGTTTCGGGGAAAGCGGTGGTGCCGTAGGACGCGGCGAGTTTTTGGGTGGCGTCGCGGTAGGTGGGGAAGTCGATTTTGTAGTCGATCAGAAACCTCTCATAGGTGTCCTGCGGATCGTCGATGCCGACGTTGACCCCCAGAATCGTGCCGCCGAGCGGTTCGATTCTTCGCTGAAGCAAATTCAACGAGGGCGCTTCCTCCTTGCAAGGGTCGCACCACGAAGCCCAGAAATTCAAAAGCACCACTTTACCGCGCAGGTCGGAGAGTTTGGCGGGTTTGCCCGCCAGCGTGAGCGGGAAATCGGGCGCGGTGCGGCCGCGCAGGCTGGGCTCGCCCTGGCGGTAATCCGGCCGGGCAAAAAGCACCAGAAGCGCGGCGATAAAAGCCAGCACCAGGCCGGTTTTGAGATTCCGTTTTAATCCGATGTCCACGAGTCTTATAATAAGGCCATCAACGGCGAGAAAAGACTAGTCTAGCAGCCCGCAGCGGATCGGATTGCAAAAACCTTGGTTTCCGTGATCATCCCCGCCCGTAATGAAGAAGCTACGATCGCGCGCGCGGTGGAGTCCGTGGCGATGCAGCTGGAGGTCGGGGAAGTGATCGTGGTGAACGACGGCTCGACCGACGGCACCGGAGCGATTCTGGCCGATCTTGCCGGGCGCTATCCGAAGTTGAAGGTGCTGGACGTGGGACCGCTGCCGCAAGGCTGGGTGGGCAAGAATCACGCGGTGGCAATCGGAGCGGCCGCGGCCGAGGGAGACTGGCTGCTGTTTACGGACGCGGACACCTACCACTACCCCGGGTCGACGCGGCGCGCGCTGATGGACGCGGTGGATCACGATGCGGTGGTGGTTTCGTATTCGCCGGAGCAGGAAATGGCGACGTGGTGGGAGCGGGCGCTGATCCCGTTCGTCTATTGCCGGCTGGCGGCGAAATTTTCGTACGCGCGTGTGAACGACCCGCGTCAACAGGACGCGGCGGCGAACGGGCAGTTTCTGCTGGTGCTGAGGGACGCGTATGAGGCGGCCGGCGGGCACGCGGCGGTGGCGGGAGAAATTCTGGAGGACGTGGCGCTGGCGCGGCTGCTGAAGAGACGGGGCTACGGGATCTATTTCACGGCGCCGATCGGCGTGGTGCGGACGCGGATGTACCGGACGTTTGCGGCGATGTGGCAAGGGTGGACGAAGAACCTCTATCCGCTGGTGGGCGGGCGGAGCGGCTCGCTGCTGGTCGAGTTGCTGGAAGTATTTCCATTTGCGGAAATCGCGCTGTTGCTGGCGGGGCCGCTGTATCTGGCGGGCGCGCAGCATTCGTTTGTGGCGGCGCTGCTGTGCGTTTTGGCGGGCATGGTGGTGGGGCGGCACGTGACGTATGCTTCGGCGCTGTACCGGAATCTCTATCCCATGGCGTACATCGAATATTTCGAGGTGGGCGCGGTGCTGTACAGTCTGGCGCTGGTGGAATCGTGGTGGCAGACCACGCGCGGGCGGGTGGTGTGGAAGGGCCGCTCGTACGCGGCGAGGACGCCATGATCCGGGTGACGCGCAAGATCGAATTTTCGGCCGCGCACTTCTATCACAATCCGGATTTTTCGGAGGCGGAGAACCGGCGCGTTTTCGGCAAGTGCGCCAACACACACGGCCACGGGCACAACTACACGCTGGAGGTGACGGTCGCGGGCGAGCCGGATCCTGCGACGGGCATGGTGCTGGATTTGAAGGAGCTGAAGGATATTTTGCAGCGCGAAGTGGGCGATCGCATGGATCACCGTCACCTGAATTTCGAAGTGCCGGAACTGGCCGGCCGGATTCCGACGTGCGAAAACATTGCGGTGGCGATCTGGAAGCTGCTGGAGCCGAAAATCACGCGCGGGAAGCTCGATCGGGTCCGGTTGTACGAGTCTCCCGACCTGTATGCGGATTGCACGGCCGCGGAGTCGACGGGAGGCCGGGGGTGAGGCAGGCTCTGAAGGTTTCGCTCACGCGCCGGTACCGATTTGCGGCGTCGCACCGTTTGCACCGGCCGGAATTCAGCGAGGCGGAGAATGCGCGCGTCTACGGGAAATGCAGCAATCCGCACGGCCACGGCCACAATTACGAGCTGGAAGTCACGGTGACCGGTGCGGTTGATCCGGCCACGGGTATGATCGCGAACCTGGGTGAGCTCGATCCGTTTGTCGAGCGGCAGGTGGTTGAGCCTTTCGACTACAAATACCTGAACGAAGAGATTGCGGAATTCGCCGAAAACGTGCCCACGGCGGAGAATATCTGCCGGGAGATTTACCGGCGGCTGAAATCGTTCCCAGCGGCGCGCGTGGAGCGGGTGCGGGTGGAAGAGACGAGCAAGAACAGTTTTGAGTTTGAAGCGATGGCCAGCGAGCAGGCGTAAGCGCGAAGCAGGATCGACAAAGGACAACCATTCATGAGCAAGACAACCCGAATTGAGATCCCGCAAGCCGAGGACGCGGGAAAGATCGCGGATTTGGTGCGGCAAATGCTGGTGGCGCTGGGCGAGGATCCCGAGCGCGAAGGACTGCGGCGGACGCCGGAGCGGTTCGAGAAAGCGCTGCGTTTCCTGACCAGCGGCTACAAGCAGGACCCGGAAAAGCTGCTGAACGGGGCGATGTTCAGCGTGTGCTACGACGAAATGGTGGTGGTGAAGGACATCGAGTTTTACAGCCTGTGCGAGCATCACATGCTGCCGTTTTTCGGAAAATGCCACGTGGCCTACATACCCAACAAGAAAGTGGTGGGCCTGAGCAAAGTGGCGCGGCTGGTGAACATGTACGCGCGGCGGCTGCAGATTCAGGAGCGGCTGACGAGCGAGATCGCGCAAACGATTTCAGAACAGCTGAGCCCGCAGGGCGTGGGGGTGATCGTCGAGGCGCGGCATTTGTGCATGGTGATGCGCGGAGTGGAAAAGCAGCGGTCGGAAGCGGTCACCAGCGCGATGCTGGGCGTGTTCCGCGACAGCAAGCAGACGCGAGACGAATTTCTTTCTCTGGTACGCAACGGAAAGTAGACCAGGGCCCTATCAGCACTCCTCCGGATCGCGCGGCATTCAACGTGGATTGCCGGAGACGAATGGAGAAGACATGGGTAAAGCCCGAAGTTTCCTCGCAGTCTGCGCAAGCCTGATCCTGTTGCCGG
>Ga0335085_10013887_pt1 | contig 11778 bp, 12 predicted proteins | sample Lox_Sample_45_FD_206712 | JGI IMG/M metagenome (GOLD analysis project Ga0335085, IMG submission 206712) | Soil microbial communities from Loxahatchee National Wildlife Refuge, Florida, United States - Lox_Sample_4.5 | ecosystem: Environmental > Terrestrial > Soil > Wetlands | place: USA...
CTTAGGTGCAGAAGATCTGCGGGAGGAGCTGGAGCACGCGGTCGCGACCGTGTCGGTCGACGAGGCCACCCGGCCCATCGATCTGGACCCCCGATATCGTGACCTGCTTCGCGGGCTGCTCGTCAAGAGTCCGGGCCAGGATGTGCGGGAAGAAGCGCCTCGCGCGCGGGTCCTCGTCATGAGCCTCGTCGCGCCGCAGCCGGACCGCGATTCCGGATCGGTGCGCATGACGGCGATTCTGAAGCTGCTCCTCGATCTTGGTTGCGAAGTAACATTTCTGCCCGCTATTCCGCAACTCCCTTGGGATTCTTGGGTGCAGCGGCATGGTCTCGGAGTGTTAGGGTTACCGGCCTCGTGGACGCCGGCCCAGGCCATCGCCTTGCTCGGGCGCGACTTCGACGTCGTGCTCATAAGCCATTTTCACGTCGCGCTGCAATACGCCGGGCTGGTTCGCCGCCATGCGCCAGGAGCGCTTCTCGTGTTCGACACGATCGACCTACATCACGTGCGAGTGCAACGCCAAGCGAACACAACCGGCGAGAGCGAGACGCTGCGCATTGCCGCGTTGACGCGAGGATGCGAGCTCGACGCGGTGCGCACCGCCGACGTGACGCTCGTCGTCAGCGAAGTCGAACGGACGCTCCTCAGCCGGGATGTTCCAGGCACGGCAATGCGGGTGCTGTCCAACATCGTGCCGCTGCGTGGACGGAAGGCCGGCTTCGCCAGCCGCCGGGATATCGTCTTCATCGGCTGGTACACCCACCTGCCCAACGTCGACGCCGTGACGTGGTACGCAGAGGAGGTCTGGCCGCTGATTCGGGCGCGCTTGCCCAACGTGCGCACGCTTCTCGTGGGCAGCGACATGCCGCCGGCCGTCGAGGCGCTCGCAGTCGACGGCATCGTCGCGGTCGGCTATGTCAAGGATCTCGAGCCCTTCCTCGACAAGACGAGGGTCTCCATCGCGCCGCTTCGTTACGGTGCGGGAGTGAAGGGAAAGATCAATCTCGCACAGAGCAACGGAGTGCCGGTGGTCGCCACGACCCTGGCCGCCGAGGGTATGCACCTCTGTCATGGGCGCGATGTCTTGCTTGCCGACGATGCCGCCGCTTTTGCGGACGCGGTGGTCGCGGCGTATAGCGATGCGGAGCTGTGGCGAAAACTCTCCGACGGCGGATTGGTGAACGTGTCGTCGCATTACGCCCCGGAACGGGCGCGCGCGGTGCTGGAGGAGTTGCTGACGCTTGCGCTTGCCCGACGCCAACGCGCTCCCGCAGGCACGGCCGACCGCCGCGCGCCCGACGCAAGCCGCGCAGGGGCGCACCACGGCGCGACCTTGTTGCTCGCCCCGGCCGCCTACGGAAGCCTCGGCGACGACGCGATGGTCCGGGGTTATCTTAACGCGCTGCGGAAGCACGATCGCGGCCGTCCTGTCGATCTGCTTTCGATCTACGACGGGGAGCGCTGGCCGGCGCTCCCGGGCCTGCGTGACGTGGTGACGCTCGCGCCCGCGGCGTCCGGCGGCGACGGCCGCGTCGTGGAACGAGTGACATCGATCCTTCCCCGGTATGAGCGCCTCGCCCTGCTGGGAGCGGACTTGCTCGACGGCTACTATTCGGTGGAAGAGTCGCTGCAGCGCCTGCGCATGATCGATCTCGCCGCGCGCGCGGGGCTCGACACCCGCATTCTGGGTTTCAGCATTAACGCCTGTCCGGACGAGACGGTCATCTCCGAGCTTGCGGCCGTATCGCGTCATGCCAGGCTGTATGTGCGCGATGGGGTCTCGCTGCGCAGGCTAGCGGAGCGCGGTGTGGAGAATCTTGTCCGCGTTGCCGACGTTGCTTTTCTGCTGCCCCCGGCGCCGTGCTCGAGCGCTTGCGAGCGCGCAGAACGCTGGATCGATGGCGAGCGCCGGAGCGGGCGGGTGGTCGCAGGCTTCAATATCTCCGGACAGGTTCTCGACGAAACGGAGCGCGGAGGCAAGGCGATCCTGCCGGAGCTTGCCGACTTCATGGCGGCACTGATTGCCGAGCGGCGCGCCAGCGTCGTCTTCATTCCGCACGATCTGCGGCGGGGGTGCCGCCTCGCCCACGACGACGTATCGCTGGCAGTGAGCCTGCTGCGGCTGGCAGCGAACCGCGTGGAAGAGCAGCGCTGCCACGTTTTCGTACCAGCCACCGCAGAGGAGGCGAAGCGCGTTGTAGGTTGCGTCGACGTCGTCGCCACCGGCCGCATGCATCTCGCCATCGCCGCATGGGGAATGGGGAGGCCGACCCTCGCCATCGGCTATCAAGGAAAGTTCGAGGGGCTCGCGCGGGACTTCGATGCAAGCGACTACCTCATCGAATCTGCCGACTTCACCGCGGAACGATTTGCCCGAAGCTTTTTCGACCTGCTGGATCGACGCGAAGAGGCTGCGGCTGCGGTGCGGGCCCGGGTTGATGGAGTCGTCGCGTTGGCGTACAGGAATGTCGCACTCGAGTGAGCCGAGAAAGCGCATCGCCGTGCTGGCGGAGAACTTTGGCCCCGATCTCGCGCCGGGCGTGCTGGCGGGCGTTGCTACCACGCGCAGAGGACACTCATGCCTACGCAAACTGAAATCCTTCATCCCGCCGCACCCGAGCCCGCGGCGTCCTCGGCTGTCCCGACACGCAGGCCGTTCGTGCCGGTTGCCGTCCCTCAGCGCATCGGCGTCGCGGCATAGACCCGGGGCTCAAGGCAGATCGGGCCGAAATGCCCACGATTCACACAGGCCTGATCGGATTGACAACTGCCTGCAGCGCAGGCCAGACTCGCCCGGCCTGCCATTCCTCAGGAGCCCGGGTATGAACAGATGGATTGCGCTATTCGCGCTTGTAGTGTTGATGCCGATTTTCCCGGCGTTCGCCCAGTCCGGCATGATGGGCGAGCACGAGATGAGCGGGACCGTGCAGAATATCCACCACGAGAAGGGCACCTTTCAGCTCAAGACTCACGAGGGCATTCTCAGCCTGCATTTTCCCCCAGGCGCCATCAAGGACGTCAAGAACGGCGACGCTTTGACTGTGCACCTCGCATTCAAGAAGGGCACATCATCGACCCCCATGCAGATGAAGTAGTCACTTCAAGCGAAGAGTGCTGTCGCTTCATGCAGAGCAAAGATCCAGGTGCTAATCGTGCTTCCTGCGTTGTGGCCGGTCGAGATGTAGAGGCTGACGAGCTGCTCGACCTCATCGAAAATCAAGCTTGACGGGTGCGCCCGCTCTCGACAATCCTTGAGCTGGACAGCACCGCAGGGTCGCAAGTAGCATAGCCCCATGCCTGTCGTGCGCAAGAAAAGGTGCCTGATCGCGGCGGTCGCCCTTTGGGGCGTCCTCGCGATGACGTTCGCGCCGTTGCTGTCGCACGCATTTGGCTTGGGCACAGGCTACGCAGGGCTCGCTCAGATATGTACCGCGCAAGGCGCGAAGCTGCTGTCGCTGCCTGCTGACGGTTCCGCTCCGGTCAACCATGACGGGCATGGAACTGGGTTCGGCCATTGTCCGTTCTGCCTTTCGCACGCCTCCATTGCTCCGCCGCCTCAGACTCTGACAGGTGCCCTGGCACGGAACGAAGGACCGAAGTCACTACCCGCCTCATCCCGCGTCGCCGCGCGCCCGCCGACCGCTTGGGCGCAGGCGCGACCCCGCGCCCCTCCAGTCGTCACCTGACCGACCCGGCTTCGGGCGAGGACCCGCCGCGACCTCGCGGCTGCGAAGCGCCGAAGCCCGGATCCAATTCGAGTTACCCGTTTTTGCGGGACTGCTGCTTGCCAGGAGTCCTGTGCTGGTCGTACCAACAAGGAGGCTATTTATGATTGCCACTACGCGTGCTTCTGTAACGATCGCTGCGGCCTTGCTCTTAGCCGTCAGCGCCTCGCTCGCCTTCGCACAGGCGCCGGCCAAGGTCAGTGACGGCGTGCTGGTCAACGATGCAGGGATGACGCTGTACACCTTCGACAAGGACGCCGGCGGCAAGAGTGCGTGCAACGGTCCCTGCGCGGCGAACTGGCCGCCTCTCACTCCGAGCGCCAGCGCCACCGCGAGCGGGGACTGGTCGATCATCACCCGCGACGATGGGACGCGGCAATGGGCGTACAAGGGCAAGCCGCTCTATGCGTGGACCAAGGACAAGAAGCCTGGCGAGCGCACCGGCGACGGGTTCCTCAACAACCAGTGGCACGTCGCCAAGCCTTGATGGTCTTCCGCGGCGCAGCTGAGCAGCGGCCCGAGGGGATGGCTCGCGGCGCGAGTCGCGCGGCACGTCCGAACTCCCCTGGTGACCGCGCGATGAGGGGGCGAGTGCCGCGCGTTGAAGGCTGCGCCGCACGCGATCTCCGCCGATGAGGGTGTCAGGCACACGGTCTCTGGCGACCCTTGCGCGCCTGCTGTTCCTGGCGGGACTGCTCGTGCTCGCGGCGTGCGGTCGGGAGGGCAGCACCGGCAGGTTCTTCGGCAGCGATGTGACCGGCTCCGAGTTCGGCAGAGACTTTCAACTCCTCGACCCCGACGGTCGTGAGCGGTCGCTCGCCAATTTTCGCGGGCAGTACGTGGTCATGTTCTTCGGCTACACGCAGTGCCCCGATGCCTGCCCGACTGCGCTGGCGCGCGCGACCGAAGTCCGTAAGCAACTTGGCGAAGACGCTGACAAGGTCCAGGTCATCTTCGTCACCCTCGATCCGGAGCGGGACAGCGGAGTCCTGATGCGGGAATACACAGGCGCGTTCGACCCGTCATTCCTCGGACTGCGAAGCGACTCGGCCGGTACCCGAAAGGTCGCCGCCGAATTTCGCGTCTTCTACCAGAAGGTGCCGACCGGAAGCTCGTACACGCTGGCTCATTCGACGCTTAGTTATGTCTTTGATCCACAGGGACGACTGCGCCTGGTCTGGCAACACGACCAGACCGCCAGCGAATGCGTGTCGGACCTGCGGACACTGATGAAACCCAATCACTGGTTCTGGAGGTGGTTCTCATGATCCAAATCGCCATTGCCGCTGCGCTGCTTATCGGGACAACCGCCGCTGTGGCTCAAGTGACTGTCCAAGATCCATGGGTGCGGGCGACCGTGCCCGCCCAGCATGCGACGGCCGCGTTCATGCAGCTCACCGCGGCGGAACCCATGCAGCTAGTCGCCGCCCGATCCACCGTCGCCGGGACGGTGGAAATTCACGAAATGGCCATGGTCAACGGCGTGATGAAGATGCGGGCGATCCCCGGTCTCGATCTTCCCGCCGGAAAGACGGTCGTGCTCGATCCCGCTGGCTACCACGTGATGCTGCTCGATCTGAAGGGCCAGATCCACGTCGGCGACGTCGTGCCGATCACACTGGTGTTCGAGGGGCGCGACAAGCGGCGTACGACGATCGACTTGAAGGCGCCGGCGCGTGGGCTCGCCGAGTCGTCGGCAGGGAAAATGCAGATGAAATGAGACGCGCCTCGAGCGCTCTGCGGTTGGTCTGGCGGGCGGGCTAACTACAGCGTCGGCGACCGCACCTGGGGCAGGTGCAATTCCCCGATCGCGATGCCCGACTCACCTGCTACGGCGTACAGCAGATAGGTTCTGTTCCCCTCCACGAAGATGGCAGGGTCACGCAATTCGCGTACGGGGTGCCGGGCCAGGCCCCTCACCGAGGGTCGTGCGGGCAAGGTCGCTCCTTCCCAGTCCATTTGTGGCTCGAGTACGACGACCGGCGCACTTGCCTTCCAGTCAGTCCATGGCCGGCGAGCTGGCGCAGGCCATGCGCCTTTCCTTTCCGGCCATGAGCCGCCATCTGAGGACGCTGCGCTTTGTGGGCCCGACAGCTCGGCGCGCTCAAGGCGCACCTGCAGAACACGCGAAGGTGACCTCGAAGGTCTTCATTTCGCTGCGCGTGCCCGCCGATCCGACGCGTGCACTCGAGGCTTTCACGCGCGAGATCTCGTCATGGGTCCTTCGGATCGATAGCCGCCCGCCTTCAGGTCGCGCGCGACGATCGGCCGACCCGCGCGCCTGCCGAAACACAGGAAACAAAACTCCCGCTGCCTGAAATTCCGCTACCACATCCTGCAACTATGCTCGCTCCATGTCCGACTTCACCAGAACAGAGGCGCCAGGGCCGTTGCCCGAGTCGCCAGAGGAGTCGCCCTTGGGCAGAAATGACTGGAGCTATGCAGCACTCGTCGATCGTATCCGCTCGCCGATCGCGGCGGCGGCGATATTGCTCGGCATCTTCGTAGCAATGTCGCTGGTGGCTGGCGAAGTCGTCCGGCTTCTGGGCCCGGCGGAAGTCGATATCCAGGCGAAACCCGCGATCGAGCATTCGCCGGCGGCCGGAAGTCTCGCTGCCGGTCCCGATCGTTCGCTACCACGCGCAGAGGACACTCATGCCTACGCAAACTGAAATCCTTCATCCCGCCGCACCCGAGCCCGCGGCGTCCTCGGCTGTCCCGACACGCAGGGCATTCGTGCCGGTTGCCGTCCCGCCCGAGGCTGCGGGCAACGACGCCGCCTACGACGACACCGTGTACAGGGAGCACGAGCTAGACGCGTGGGCGCGGCACGCCTTTGCCTCCAATGGCTTCGGCGACGTCGCGACGAGCTCGGAAATCACCGCGCACGAGCTCTTTCGCGAGGCAGGCGCGCGCCGTGCAGTCGCTCTCGGCGAGATCGTGGACGCCGCGGTTCGAGCCGTCAGCAAGTGGGCGCAGCAGGTCTACGCGCGCTACCGCGAGCGTAGAGCGGCCAATGACATCTACGATACGCTTCGGCAGCTCGACGACAGCATGCTGCGCGATCTGGGCTTCAACCGGAGCGAGTTGAGGCGCATTGCCGAGGAGACGGCGGCCCAGTTCCAGGAAGCGGAGCCAAGCGACCTTCGCTACTGGAGCTGATCGCCGCTCAATCGTGCGGCTCGGTGGCCATCTCGGCAACCACGCGGCGAACGTCGCTCGGCAGGAACGGTTTTTCGATCACCGGACGCCCGCTTTCGGACACGAACTCGCGCAGCGCGGAAGCGAGCGTGTCGCCGGTGATGAACACGACGCGTCCGGCGCTGTCGGGCCAGCGCCTGCCGACTTCCTCGTAGAAGGCGCGCCCGTCGAGATCCGGCATGCGGATATCAGTGAGGATCACGTCGTAGGTTTCGCGAGCCATCCGCTCCAGCGCCTCGCGCCCGGAGGCAGCGCTTGTGACGCGATGCCCTGCGCCGCTGAGGATGTCGGCCAGCGATTCGCGAATCTCCGCTTCGTCGTCGACGATCAGTATTCTCCGCTGGCCGATGGTCCGTGCAGGGGAGGGGGGCGGGGTTTCGATGCCCGTCTCTACCAGCGCGTCGACGGGCAGGGAGATCGTGAACGCAGCGCCTCCCGCCGGCGGACACTGGACCGTCAGCGTGCCTCCATGGGCCTCGACGATACCGAGGCTCACCGCGAGCCCCACGCCCGTGCCCACGCCGATGGGCTTGGTCGTGAAATAGGGCTCGAATACCCGCGGCAGAAGGTGCGCCGGGATGCCGGGGCCGTTGTCGCTCACGCTGATGCGAATCGTGTCCATCGTCAGATCGAAGCGGCTTTGCACCCTGATGCGGCGGGGAGCGGGCGACTCCTGCAGCGACTGCTGCGCGTTGATGATCAGGTTCAGCAGCACCTGATGGAGCTGATCCGCGTCGGCGAGGATGAGCGGAATGTCCTTGGCGAGGTCGAGCGTCATCTCGATGCTGCTCGTCCTGATCGCGTAGCTGGTGATGTCGAGCGCGGCAGAAATGACGTCGTTTATCGCCACGAGGTTGCGCTGCGGCTTTTGCTGCCTCGCCATGGCGAGAAACGTGCGCACGATGCGGGCACAGCGGTCCGCCGCGGTGCGAATCTTCGACGCGGCGGCCTGGGTCGCGGGGTCGCCCTTTTCCTCGAGGAGCACTGCCCGCGCAACGACGACTGACAGCGGGTTATTTAGCTCGTGCGCAACCCCGGCGAGCAGCGAGCCGAGGGCGGCCAGCTTCTCGCGCTGGTACAGCGACTCGCGCTGCTGTGCGAGCTCGGCCGCGGCACGCTTCTTCTCGCTGATATCGCGCGCGATGGTCAGCACGTGAGGCTTGCCCTGATACTGCATCGGGACGCCGGTGACCTCGAGCTCCAGCGGCGCGCCGTTCTTGCGCACGTCGGTGACTTCGCGGCAAAGCGATTCGCCAGCGGCTACCGCGCGGAGGAACGCGGGGTCGTACGAAGGGCCGCTCCAGCTTCCAGGCGGCAGCGGTCCACCGTTCACGTCGCAGTAGCCATACATCTGCCAGAGCGCGGGATTGGTGTCGACGATCTCGCCGGCCTCGTTCCACAGCACCAGACCGTCAATCGACGCGCAGAACATCGACCGATACTGCTCTTCCCGCTCGCGCAGCGCCGTCTCGGCCACTTTGCGGCGGGCGATGTCCTTCTGCAGCCGCGTCTGCGTTTCCGCTACCTCGAGCGCCATGGCATCGAAGGCGCGGCTCATGCGTCCGAGCTCGTCGTTGCCCCTGAGGCCGCTGCGCGCCGCGAGATTGCCGTCGGCGATCTGCTCCGCCGCGTGCACGAGTCGCGCCGTGCGCCGCGTCAGGAGGAAGTGAAACACCAGCCACATCGCAAGCGCGAGAGCCGTCACCCACCCGGCCCAGTAAAGCGACTGCTGCACGACCTGGGCGCGAGCCTCCGCCTTGTAGCGGTGCAGGTCGTAGGCGAGGAACAGGCTGCCGGTACGGGAGGGACGCAGCTCGTCTCGCGCGCCGCCGAGCAGCACGCCTGCGTACCCGAAGAGCACATCTTCATTCGCGTCCATCGTCACCCCGGCGCGGCGCTGGCGGATCGCCTCGGCAGCCTGCTCGAGATCGAACTGGGGCAGCACCTCCGAGATCGGCCGGTCAAGCCACGCGCGCTTGGTCGCCGCAACAACGGTCTGATGCTCGTCGGTCAGCGCCGCGAGAACGACGTCGTGGTTGTGCGACAGGACTTCGATCTCGTGCTGCGCAACGGCCACATCGCCCTTGAGCAGCAGGTACTCGAGGGTGCTCTGCAGGCGCGACATCTCCTGTGCGAGCCGCTTGCGGCCGTCTTCCTCGGCTTCGTGCTCCGCACGCGGCACGTGATAGAGCAGGTTCACCGCGCTCAAGGTCGCCGCGAAACCCAGCAGGATCAGCGGTACGGTGAGCTTGAGCGATGTCGGGAAGCGGAAGTTCACTTCATGCTTTCCAGCGGGCCCGGCGCGAGCACTCCTTCGATGTTCAGGTCGCTGCGCAGCAGCTTCGCTTCCAGCATCAGCTTCATCAGATGCTGTCCCGTTACGGCGAGCTCCGGCTTCGGACCGCCGAGCATCTTCAGGTTCTCCTGACGGCTCGGCACGCGCAGCCCCTGCTCGGCCTCGAGAAACTGCTCGCCGGTCGTCTGTTGGCGTACCCCCATGCGCTGCGCGGCGTCCTTGGGCTCGCGCTTCATGTAGTCGATCGCCGCGAACCATCCGGCGAGCAGATCCTGCAGCGCCTTGGGCCGCTCGTCGATGACGCTCGCGCGGACGGCGAGCAGGTCGACGATTTCCCCAGGGATCTGCGTGCTGTCGAAGAGCGTCACCGCGCCGGCCCGCAGGAATTGCGCCCGATAGGGGTCGAATGTCACCGCACCGTCGACTTCCCCCTTCTGGAAGGCCGTCGGCTGCTCGTTCGATTCCAGGTGCACGACGTTGACTTCGCTCGGCTGCATGCTGTTCAGGGCCAGCGCCCGACTCAGGACGAATGCTCCCAGCGCTCCGCCCTCGACGGCGACCGACTTGCCCCTGAGCTCGCGCATCGAGCGCATGCCCCGACGTCCGACGACCACGTCGGCGCCGTGCGACACGTCGACCACCAGGATCACCCGCGGTTGCAGCCCGTCGACGGCGAGGCCGAACAACTCGTCGAGACTGATCACCATCCCGTCGATCGCCTGGTTGCGGTATGCGCGCAGCACTTCGCTCGCCGACGGGTATTCCACGAGCTGCACGCTCGAAGCCTGCAGCAGACCGAGCTCTCGCGCCAGATAGAGGGGCTCGCTGCCGATCCAGACGTTGGTCCCGATGCGCAGCGCCGTGTCTGGCTCGCGCGCGCAACCGGTGAGCAGGCTCAGCAGCGCAACGACGGCGAAGGCACGAAGCGGGTTGGCGGTGCGCAGCGCTGCGTTCATCGAGCCGTCACCGTCCGTCGGGCACGAAGATGTAGCCCTCGTTGCGGACGGTCCTGATGAAGCGGGGGTGCTCGGGATCGGGCTCGATCTTCTTGCGCAGCCGCATGATCCGCAAATCGACGCTGCGGTCGAAGGGATCCCAGTCGCGTTGCTGATGCAGGTTCAGGATGCGCTCGCGCGAAAGAGCCCGGTTGGGGTGCTCTGCCAGAGCCTTGAGCAGATCGAACTCCAGCGGCGACATCGCAACCTCCTGCCCATTTTCGTCCGTGAGCCGGTGAGCGGGGATATCGAGCACGCAGCGCCCCATACGCACGCGTGCGGCGCCGAGCTCTGCGCGCGCTGCCGCCGAGGTCCGGCGCAGCACGCTCTTGACCCGCGCCGCGAGCTCGCGCGGATCGAACGGCTTCGGAACATAGTCGTCGGCGCCCATTTCGAGGCCCACGATGCGATCGACCACGGTGCCGGCGGAGGTCAGCATGACGATCGCGATTTTCGCGTATCGCTCGCGCAGGTGCCGCGTCAGACTGAGGCCGTCCTCGCCGGGCATGTTGATGTCGACGAGTGCCAGGTCGATGGGGTGCTTCGCCGCCAGGGCCTTGGCAGCGTCGGCGCTCTCGGCGCCGAGCGCGGCGTAGCCGTGCGTAGCGAAGTACTCCTCGAGCACCTCGCGCACATCCGGCTCGTCATCGACGATCAATATCGTGGCTTTGGGGCTCACGGATGTCGGTCCGTTCGCTCGGGCCTCCCTGGAAGGCACTGCGGCAAGACCGCTCACGGCTGGCCGATCTCCGAATGGTACAACCGGTGCATTGCGGTAGGGTAGCTGTGCATGTCGGAAAGCATAAGGCTCCCCGCGACGGATGCAAGAGCATGGGCGGCATTTGAAACAAACGAAACAAAGACGCCCCGCTCGTGAAGTTCGCCTAAAGCAGTCGGCCCATAGACTCCACGTCAATCCCGGCGACATGGACCGCGGGCAGCAGGTCGGAGACGCCGGCAGCGCCGGGAGATAGCGGTTCCAACAGGGCTACTGGAGATCTGAACATGATTCACTACGACCCACCCCGACCGCGCGTCGCGCTTGGCGCCGCTGCGTTGATGATGACCGCATTCACCCTTGGCGGACTGGTGGTACTGCCCTCCAAGGTCGAGGCGGATAGCGAGACCTTCGGCATCGTTGCTGTCGCCGAGGCGTCGCCCTCAGTCCGGTGCACGGCGCCGGCTCCGCAGTGCGCTGACGCGCAGGCGATCGATGAGCCTGTTGCCGCAACTGCCCCGGGTTCCAAATCAGCGCGGCCGTGCGACGACCAGAGCTGACGCTCTCTCTTGAGCGCAACCGCGCAAGTGCCAGCAACCGCAACCAGGAGTCGCAAGAAGATGAGTACTGTTGATCGCATCGCTCTGACCGCCATGCTGTCGGCGGCGGTCGTCATCCCGCTGTTGTGCGGCATGGCGTTCAGACTGGACACGCGGCTCGAGCGGTCCGCCCGCGCGCCGGCTCCGGTATTGAATCAGTTCAAGTCAAATCGCGGCGCGGCGACTATGGCCGTTGCCGCCGGGAGGGATTAGTCATGCTTCTTTCAAGCCAATGGTTCGTCGC
>Ga0335085_10013888_pt1 | contig 11777 bp, 13 predicted proteins | sample Lox_Sample_45_FD_206712 | JGI IMG/M metagenome (GOLD analysis project Ga0335085, IMG submission 206712) | Soil microbial communities from Loxahatchee National Wildlife Refuge, Florida, United States - Lox_Sample_4.5 | ecosystem: Environmental > Terrestrial > Soil > Wetlands | place: USA...
GCTGGTAAGGCGGTCAAGGCCCTGGCCGCTGAAGGGCTGCTGGTGACGCGGCCCAGGTGGGGGAGCTTTGTAGCTGAGAGGCCCTGACCTGGGGAAACCTCGTTCTTCACACTGTCACACTGCCGTGGGGACCGCGATGAACAGCAGGAGCTGGCTCCGGTCGCGCGACATGATCAGGCATTCCTCGTGTCCCGGCTCGTTCGGGTCATCGGGATCCTCGGTGAAGTCCAGCACCTGCGACCAGAAAACGGACTGCGCGTAGGCGTTGATCGCATCGAAGGACGTGTGCGAGATGCGGCTGGTCATGGCGACAGCCTCGACCGCCCGCGGGAACGTCGTCAAACGGTTTGCGCGGCGGGCCGTCGCCGGGCGGTTGTTAGGGTGATCGCATGAAATTCGCCTGGCTGTGCAGCCACGAGTCCTACCAGCCGGAAATGCTGGTGGAGCAGGCGGCGGCGGCCGAGGACGCGGGATTCGACGTGGTGCTCGCCTCGGACCATTTCCATCCGTGGGTGGACGACACGAGCGCCGCGGGGTTCGTCTGGTCCTGGCTGGGCATGGTGGCGGCGCGCACCGACCGGGTCCAGCTCGGAACCTGCGTCACCTGCCCGCTGTTCCACTACCATCCGGGCCTTGTTGCCCAGATGGCCGCCACGGCCGACCGGCTGTCGGGCGGACGGATGCTGCTTGGCCTCGGCACCGGTGAGGCCATCAACGAGCGCTCGCTCGGTTTTCCCTTCCCCGGTTACGGCGAGCGGCACGCCCGGATGGCGGAGGCACTGGAGATCATCCGCCGCCTGCTGGACGGCGAGAAGCTGACCTACCAGGGGACCTATTACCGGACCGAGACCGCCCGGCTGTACTCGCCGCCCGTTCACCCGGTGCCGATGCTGATGGCGGCCGGCGGCCCGAAGTCAGCCACGCTGGCCGGCCAGCAGGCCGACGGCATCATCACCAGCGTGAAGACGCCAGAGGATACGATCTCGAAGGTCATCGAGCCGTACCGGCGCTCGGCGCAACAGCGCGGCGGGTCGCAGTCGGTGCTGGCGACCCGCTGGACGGTCCTGGGCCACGACAACGACGAGGCGTGGCTGGCGCTCTCCTCGATGCGGGGGCTGCGCGCTCCCGGCCGGCTGGAGGTGGCCGACCCCGCCGAGCTGCGGGCCCGGGCTGACACCATGGACCCCGCCGAGGTACTGGGCAGTTACACGATCGTCCGCGATGCGGCCGGGCTGATCGGCGCGTACCAGCCGCTCGTGACCGACATCGGCGCAGACATGGTCTCCATCCAGGTCGCATCGGCGGATCCCCTGTCGGCCATCCGCCTGATCGGCAAGGAGGTCTTGCCCCAGCTCCGGTCGCTGGCAGCGGCGGCCGCGCCCTAACGCCGCCCGCCCGCCGCCCGGCCGGCGGCGCGTGTCAGCCCTGGACGATTGAGGTGCCCTGGACCTTGATGCCGACCGGGGCCAGCGGGGACGTGGCCGGGCCGTGCACGACCGAGCCGTCGGCGATGCTGAACTTGCTGCCGTGACACGGGCAGTCGATGGTGCCGCCCGCCACGGTGCCAACGGTGCAGCCCAGATGGGTGCACACCGCGGTGAACGCCTGGAACGAGCCGGCTTTCGGCTGGGTGATCACGATCTTCCGGTCGGTGAGGATCTTGCCGCCACCGACCGGGATGTCGGTGGTCTTGGCCAGCACCGGGGACCCGTTCGGGCCCGCCGAGCTGGCCGGGGCGGCTGGCGAGGAGCCGCTGCTGGCGGACTGGCCGCCGGCTACCCCGCCGCTGGAGCTGTAGCGGGCGCAGCCGGCCAGCGCGGCGGCACACGCGGCGCCGGCGCAGGCCAGCAGGGTACGGCGGCTGGATGCGGGGACGCTGGGCTCGGCCATCCTGGTAGCTCCCTCAGTGCCCGATGCCGAAGGTGGAGAAGAACCAGTAGGCGGAGGTGAACCACAGCCCGGTCAGCGCGGTGAAGACCAGCGCCCCGAGGGCCGGCAGCGTCCAGCCGGGCAGGCCGCTCTTGGGCAGGATCAGCATCTTGATCGTGAACGCGCCGAAGAAGGCGCAGCCGAGCAGCGAGTGGACCACGACCCGGGTGCTGTAGTTCTGGAATCCCAGCGCGTAGAGGCAGTGCACCGCGACCGGCACGGCCAGGAGAAACGCGATCCGGCCTGACCACCGGTGCAGCCCGCCGATCCAGGGGGGCGCGGCGATGCGCGGGACCTTCCCGTACATGACCAGGGCCGAGCAGACCTGGACGAGCGCGAAGGCGAATGCGCCGGTGGCCAGCCACGACTTCACCGCGCCCGGGCTGGAGAAGCCCGCGATGTTGACGGCGATGCCGGTCGGGTTATGGAGGTGCCCGTAGACTCCCAGGGTCAGCGCGACCAGCGCGCCGATCAGGCTGGGCACCACCAGCTTGGCCGCGCCCGAGGCGGCGCGGCCCGGCGGCAGCGGGGCTGACGTGTCCGGTTGTACGGCCATGGTTGTCTCCGTTGGGTCGCCGGGGTTACTGCTGGTCAGAATCCGCTGCCGGTGACGCCGCTGATCGGCGTGGCGACGAGAACGGTGCCGCCGTCGTGGGCGGTACCGGTCGTAACGTCGAGCGTCGGCGCCTGGGTCGCCGACGGCGCCGCGGCATCGGCGTTGCGTTCGAGCGAGCCGACCTGGGTGCCATCGGGCAGCACGATCCAGCCGGCCTTGATCTTGGCGCCGCGCACGACGGCGATGGACCGGTACAGGCCCGATGGCTTGTGCACCGCGGGCGCCGAGAACGTGTAGCGGATGCCGTGGGCGACCACGTGGCCGGCCGCCCTCTTGAAGCGGTAGGCCGCGCTGAGCCGGGCGTGGCCCTTGCCGGTCATGGTGAGATGCCCGCCCGCCGCGGTGCCCTTGAGCCACGCCTCGATGACCGAGCCGTTGCAGACGTACGCGATCGCCTGGCTGCCGTGGACCGAGATCGCGACCGAGGCGCCGCCGCCGTTCACCTCGCCCGCGTAGTTGGCCTTGGCCGGCACGTTGGCCAGGGCCGTGGCCGTGGGCGCCGGCGACGCCGGTGACGGCTGGGCGGTGGCGGTGGCGGCCGGGGCGGGCGTGGCCGCGGCGGCCGGGGACGCCGGTGCCCGGGGGGTCGCCAGCATGCTGGCGACCAGCAGCACGGCGCCGAGCACGGCACCGGTGAGCAGCGTGATGAGGGGCGTCTTGCTCGTCATGTCCGGTCCCCCGCAGGCCTCGAGCCAAGCTGACCATTTCGCCAGGCAGTATTGCACTTTTTCCCGGTGCGGCCGGCTTACATGCGGCGCCCGGCCCGGCGAGCCGTCGTTCCGGGCGCCCCACGCGCCCGCCGTAGTGTTCGGGCCGGCCAGACAAAGGACCGGTATACCCGGGGCATGGGAATGACCTTAAGCAAGCAAAGAGATAGATGTGCTTGAATTCGCCTTGCGAGGCGGGGATGCCAGGTAAGTGCTGCTGCCGGCGATCCGGCCGCTGCGTGGGTGAGAAGGCGAGGCGGCGTCATGCGGGCAAACTGGACGCGGAGACAGGCACTCCGGCGCGGTGGGGCGGCGGCGGCCGGCGTCGCCGGGCTGGGGCTGGCCGGTTACATCGGCTATTCGTGGCCGCACCCGGCACCCACCGATGACGCGCCCGCGGCACCCGACAACCCGCCCGCGGCCAACGCGGCCGCCGCCGCCACCGCCGACGTCGACCACTTCGTGACCAGGAGCGATATCCGCCCCCCGGCCATCGCGGTGACGCAGGCTCCCGGCGGGGCCAGCCAGCCCCCGTACATCTTCGTCGCCCCGAGGGGTTACACCTCCGCGTCGGTGGGGCAGTCCGGCCTGATGATCGTGGACCGGGACGGCAACCTGGTCTGGTTCGGGCGGCCCCTCGGCGGGACACCCCTGAACTTCACCACGCAGGAGTACCGCGGCCGGCCGGTGCTCACCTGGTCGGCGGGCGTGGTGAGCGAGCTCGGCGTCACCACCGGGACGTCCTACATCGCCGACAGCTCCTACCGCGTCATCGCCACCGTCAAGGCGGGCAACGGGGCCCAGACGGACCTGCACGATTTCAAGCTCACCCCGCAGGGAACCGCGCTGGTCACCGCGCACCGGAAGGTCTCCGCCGACCTCTCGGCGCTGGGCGGGCCGGCCAAGGGGGCGGTCCTGACCAGCATCGCCCAGGAGATCGACGTCGCCACCGGCCAGGTGATCGCCGAGTGGGACAGCATCAAGCATGTGCCGCTCACCGAGTCGGAGCAGCCCCTGCGGGGGGGAACGGCGGACACACCCTACGACTACTTCCACATCAACTCCATCGCCCTCGCACCCGATGGCGACCTGCTGATCTCGTCCCGCAATACCTGGACCGTCTACAAGGTCGGCCGCCGGAGCGGCGCGATCCGGTGGCGGCTCGGCGGGAAGAAGTCCGACTTCACGGCGGGGCCGGGCGCCGCCTTCTCCTGGCAGCACGACGCGCGCATGCCCGGGCCGGATCTGCTCACCCTGTTCGACAACGCCTCCGCGCCGCCGGAGGAAAAGCAGTCGCGGGCTCTCGTCCTGGGCGTGGACACCAAGGCCATGCGGGTCACGCTGAAGCGCGCGTTCACCCACCCGGCCGGGCTGCTCGCGGATAACCAGGGCAGCATGCAGCTGCTGCCGGACGGGCGGGCGTTCGTCGGCTGGGGCGCCCAGCCGTACTTCTCCGAGTTCGCCAGCCACGGCGAGCTGCTCCTGAACGGCCAGTTCCCCCTCAACGACCAGTCCTACCGCGCGTTCACCTCCAGCTGGTCCGGGCGTCCCCCGGGCCGGCCGGCGGTTGTCGTGCGCCCCAACCCGGCCCGCGGCTCGGCCGTCCACGTGAGCTGGAACGGGGCGACCGAGGTAGAGACGTGGGCGGTTCTCGCTGGCAAGGACCCGTCCGCGCTGGCGGCGGCCGGATCACAGCGGCGGGCCGGCTTCGAGACGGTGATCTCCGTGAACAGCGAGGGGCCATACTTCGCGGTGACCGCCCATGACGCCAGCGGCCGGCCGCTCGGCCGGTCCGCGGCGGTCAAGCGCAGCACCGCCTGAGGACGCGCCCTTATCCCGGAGGCCGGCTGATCGGCCAGCCGGACCCGGGTGCCGCCGGGCTGAGGTTAGGCTGACCCGCTGGTCCTGGGCTCCCGGTCGGGTGCGGCGGCCGGCTTGCGGCGGCGCAGCCACAGCGCGGTGCCGGCCAGCGCCGCGGCGACGATGACCGCGGCCGGCGCGATGATCCAGCCCGGGCGGCGCGCGCCCGCCCGATGCGCTGCCGCCTGATGGGCGGCCGACGGATGCGCTGCCGCCTGATGCGCGGCCGCCTGATGCGCGGCCGGCGGGTGTGCGGCGGCGGAGTGGCGGGTCGGCTGTGCTGCCCGTGTGCCCGGCGGCGGCACGCCGAGCTGGGCCAGCGTGCGGGTCAGCTGCGGGGCGCCCCGGAGCCAGCCGGCGACCGCCAGCGGCCCACTGAAGCCGGGCTGGCCCGGCGGCGTGTAGATGACCGGCCCGCCGGGCGCGCGCGGGTACAGGTCCTGGCGGACCCGCCCGAACTCCTGGCCCGGCCGCGGGGGGACGCCGGGCACCGTGTACACCAGCGCGTACCGCGGGCCGAGGGAGGCTTCCGGCGGGGGCGTGCGCAGCCGGGCCGGCGCCCCGCTGACGTCGGCACCGGCGCCGAACATGACGGTGAACAGGCCGGTTTGGCCGGCCAGGCTCGCGAGCCTGCCCGGCTCGCCTGGCTCGCCGTTGCCGGAGACGACGACCGCGCGCACCAGCCCGGGGCCGGTGATACGCGCCTGGGACGGTCCCTTGGCCAGCGCCGGCCCGGCCAGCGTCAGGGCGGCTGCGATGCTCATGCCCGCGGCCAAGGCGGTGACAGCGATCAGCCTGCGCAGCATGGCGGCTCCTTCCGTTGCGCCTCACCCCTGCTACACCGCCACCCCGTCGCAGGTTCCCGCATCGACCCGGCGCGGCGCCCGCAGCTGAGGTGTCAGCGCGCCGAGCTGGCGATGGCGAGCGCGGCCGTCCTGGTGAGGTTGCCCTCCAGGCGCAGCGCGACCTGCCGGGTGCCCCAGATCAGGGTGTTGCCGGTGGTGAGCCGGGCCGAGGCCGCGGCCGGTGTGCCGTCACGGGTGATGTACAGCAGCTCGTGCGGGCCCTTGATCCACAGGCCCCTGCGGCCGTTCACCTTGACCTGGGTCACGTCGGCGAGGTGAACGAACTTCTGGAACAGGACCGGGTCGAGGTGGCCGGCGAACTCATCCACCCGCACCTGGCCGTAGGGCGTCCGGCGGTAGATCAGGGAGGCGACCCGCCCGCCGTCGCTGACCACGACCTCACCGGGCCGCCCGAGGGCGGCCGGCACCAGGATGGGGAAGGAGACGTGCTGGCGGGCCTCGGCCAGCGACATCCGCCGCTCGCCGGGCAGGGCGGCGCTGCTCCGCGGCGAGGGTGCCGGGCCCGGCTCCTGCTGCAGCTCGATGCCGGCGAACCGCAGCACGTGGGTGACCACCGCCCGGCCCTGCGGGGTGGCGACCAGGAGGGCGGCCAGGACGGCCAGCACCACCAGCGCGGCGCGCCAGGCCGGCCGCCACCGGGCGGCCGCCCCCGTCCCCCACGGGGCCATGCGCCGGCGCCGGGCCGCGGGCGCCTCCAGCCGCTGCCGCACGGCCGCGGTGAGGCTGGCCGCGGGCGGCACGTCAAGCTCGCGGCCGAGCTCGCGCAGCTCGGCCTCCACGGCGCGCCGCCACCCAGCCTGGTCAGCCACGGGAAGCCCCGTTCTGCTGCCCGGCCACGAGCCGCCCGCGCAGCCTGTTCAGGGCCCGGAACGTGCGCGACTTCACCGATCCGAGCGGCCACTCGAGCACCTGCGCGGTCTCCGCCTCGGACAGGTCGAGAAAGTAGCGGCACACCAGCACCTGCCGCTCCCGGTCCGGCAGCGTGTTCACCGCCGCCAGCAGGTGGGTGCGCCGTTCGGCGGCCAGCACCTCGTCGGCCGGGCCATCCGCTGCCGCGCCGCCCGGTTCCGCGGCCGACACCCGCAGGGCCAGCGCGGCGCGCCGCCGCCGCGACCGGGCCAGGTTCCTGGTCTCGTTGGCCACGATCCGCAGCAGCCACGGGGCGAACGGCTCGCCCGCCCGGAACCGGGACAGGTGCCGGAACGCCTTCACGAACGCCTCCTGCACGACGTCGTCGGACTCCTCCCCCGCGCCGAGCAGGAAGGCGGCCCGGTGCGCGCGCAGCGTGTACCGGGCGACCAGCACGGCATAGGCGTCAAGGTCGCCGTCACGGGACCGGGCTACCGCCTCCGCGTCGTCGATGGCTCTCCTCACTCAACCGGGCGCACGCACCCTGAATACACCGCCGGCCGCCGCCGGGTTCCCCGGGTGGTCTACCGTGATGCCGGTGACCCATGCCACCACGCACGCGGGGCCGGCGAAACGGCCCGTTTTGGCCGACGCCCCGGTCCGGACCGGCCTCGACGAGGTCGTCCCGGCCGCCGGGCTCGCCTGAGCCGATGCCGGCCGGCCTGACCGCCATGCGCCCGCTGGCGCGTCTGATCGTCGGCGGGCTGGTGAGCTGCCTCGCCGTCGGCTGCAGCGCGGGGCCCGCCGGCGTGGCGGCACCGGGTTCCGCGGCGCCCGCGGCGTCATCGCCAGCCACTCACGCCGCACCCGCGCCCGGCGGCGTGAGCAAGATTCTTGTGATCATGGAGGAGAACCACGGCACTCCGGAGGTATTTCCCAGCGGCATGCCGTACCTGTGGCAGCTCGCCCGCCGCTACGCGTACGCATCGGACTGGAGCGCCATCACCCATCCGAGCCTGCCGAACTACCTGGCCATCTTCAGCGGGTCCGCGTTCAACGATCCGCCCGACTGCGTCCCGGGCCCCGGCTGCGCCTATCCGGCGCCGTCCGTGTTCGGCCAGGCCCTGGCGCTCGGCAAGACCGCCCGCTCCTACGAGGAGTCGATGCCCCGGCCGTGTGACCGGTCGGACAGCGGTGCCTACGCCGTCCGGCACAACCCGTGGGCCTACATCCCGGGCGAGGCCGCGGCCTGCCGCTCCGGCGACGTCCCGGCCGGCACCCCATCCGGCGGGGCGCTGGCCTCGGCCGTGCGGGCCGGGACGCTGCCCAGCGTCGGCCTGATCACGCCCAACCTCATCAACGATGCCCACGACGGGACGCTGGGGCAGGCGGACGCCTGGCTGCGGCGGTGGATGCCCGTCATCATGTCCGGGCCGGACTGGCGGCACGGGCGGCTGGCCATCGCCGCCGTCTTCGACGAGGGCGAGCCGGGCCTGCAGGTCCCGTTCGTGCTCATGGCCCCGGGACTGTCCGGCGCCGTCGTCCGCCAGCCGCTCGACCACTACGCGCTGACCCGCCTGATCGACCAGATCATCGGCGCGCCGCCGCTGCGCCAGGCGGCCGGCGCTCCCGGCCTGGCCCAGCGCCTCGGCCTCAAAGCCGGGTGAGGTCAGGCGCCGGACAGGTGCCGGTGCAGTTCGGCCAGGAACCGCTGCGGCTGCTCCAGGTGTGGGCCGTGGCCGGCATCGTCGATGACCACCTCGCGGTAGCGCCCGCCCGCGGCCGCGTAGCCGTCCAGCACCGCCCGGGTCTGCGCGACCATCGGCTGCGGCGGCCAGGCCTCGGCGCCCGGCCAGCCCGGGATCGCGCCGATCGAGCCCAGATAGGCCAGGTCATACAGCGAGGTGTCGGAGACGATGACATCGTCCGCGCCGCGCAGCCACAGCACCGGCGGCTTGGGCTCCACCGCCGGCAGGCGGTCGATCCGGAAATGGGTCGGCGCCATGGTGTTGAGCACCCCCCGGCCGCCGGGCGCGAAGCCCGGCCAGGCGTCCACGGTGCGCGAGGTGCCCGGGTAGTGGTCGTCGCCGATCCGGGTGGACAGCATCGACTCCACGAAGATGTCCAGGTGCTCAGCGCCAGCATCACCGGCTGCCAGAACAGCGAGGATGACACGTTGCCGTGCACGAACAGCACCGGCGGGCCGGCCCGCCCGGTCACCGACAGCACGGCGACCGTCAGCCGGTCCGTCCGCAACCGCTCGGCCGTCACACCCGGCAGCAGCGTCTCCATCGAACCTCCCCTACGGCGTGAGCCCACGCTCACCGGCCCGTGCACGAGCGTATTAGCCGGCCCCTCCAGAGCTATACGCCGTCGCGGGGTATGTCGAACGTCCACGTGCGGGAGAAGAGGCACTCCTCGTTCTCGAACGCCCGCAGCGACGTCCACACCCGGAACGTGGCGGCGTCGGCGCGCATCTCGCTGACCGATTCGACCCGGGTGCGCCAGGTCCCGGGCCGGGCCAGGCCGTACCGCCGCTCGCAGCGCACCGCCGCCGACAGCGGGTCGTCCTCACAGATCGTGAAGATGTCCGGCTCATACCGGTCGACCTCGATGCCCGGCCCGGTCAGCCGGAACCGCTGGGTGGCGTACCGGTGGACGAACTCGAACCGGCCCGCCGCGATGCTGCGCGCGACCGTCTGGTCCGCGGGCTCGAACTGCAGGATCTCCACGGCGGGCCGGGGCGCCAGCTCGGGCGGCCCGAACGGGGCCGGCCCGGGCCCGCGGCCGGCCGGGCGTACCGGCAGCTCGAGCGCGCAGTCGCCGGTCAGCACGGTCAGCTCGGCCGACTCGGGCGATGGCCAGGCCCACGGCCAGTAGGTGGTCGAGACGCTCAGCCGCAGCCGGTGCCCGGCCGGGACCACCTGCCCGATCGCCTTCATCGGGACCCGGACGGTCATCGGCTCGCCGGGCACGACGGGCACCGGCCGGTCGTGGCCGTGCCGGTGGGTCAGGTTGAGCAGGCCGCGGGTGATGAGGCCGGAGCGGCCGTCCTCGAGAACGTCGCAGAGCCGGACCGCCACCAGCGCCAGCGGCCGGTCGGCCGCCAGGGCGAGCACCGCGGCCGGCTGGCCCAGGATCTCCACCGGCTCGCCGAGCGGGGCCGAGGTGAAGCCGAGCGCCAGGCCGTCCTCGGCGCGCTGGTCCGGGGGCAGGTCAGCGGGCGCGCCCATCGGATCCCAGTCGCCCGCGTCGAGCCCGTGCTGCTGCGCGCCCCGGTGCCGCAGTGCCCGCGGTGCCTGCGGCTGGCTGTGCAGCACGCCGTCGCCGAGGTAGAGGCGCCGGCCGGCCACGTTCGGCGACGGCCACGCGGGCTCGGTCACCCAGCGCCCGGGCCGGTCCGGGTGGTTCGCGCGCGGCGGCACGGAGTCCTGCATCCACACCCGCAGCATCGGCTCGTCCATGATCCCGGTGTCGCGCCCGAGCAGCCACTGGTCCCACCAGCGGGCGCATTCGGCGAGGAAGCCGATCGGGGGGCCCGGCGGGCTGTCCTCGACCGGGTAGGCGTGCGGCCACGGGCCGATGAGGCCCTTGCGCGGGCAGCTCAGGCCCTCGAGCAGCCGCAGGACCGCGCTGCAGTAGCCGTCCGCCCAGCCGCTCACGGCATAGACCGGGCACTCGATGGCCGCGTAGTCCTCGCACACCGATCCGTGCCGCCAGTAGCCGTCGCGGCGCTGGTGGCTGAGCCACGGCTCGATCATCGGCCGGGCCCGGTCGAGCCGCTCCAGCCACTGCCGCCGCCAGCCGTCGCCGGCCACCCGCGGGTCGGGCGGGAGCGTCGCGTAGATGTGCATATGCGCCGCCCAGGACAGCATGTAGTAGCCGAGCACGCACCCGCCCATGTAGTGCACGTCGTCGGCGTAGCGGTCGTCGGTCGAGCCGACGGTGATGATCGCCCGCAGCGCCGGGGGCCGGCGCGCCGCGACCTGCAGGGCCGCGAACCCGCCCCACGAGTGGCCGATCATCCCGACCGCGCCGCTGCACCACGGCTGGGCGGCGATCCACGCGATGACCTCGACCGCGTCGTCCTGCTCCTGGCTGAGGTACTCGTCGAGGAGGATCCCGTCGGAGTCGCCGCTGCCGCGGATGTCGACCCGGACGCCCGCGTAGCCCCGCCGCGCGAACCAGCCGTGCCGTTCCTCGTCGCCCACCGCCGTGCCGTCGTTCTTGCGGTAGGGGATGTACTCGAGCACGGCGGGCACCGGCCGTTCCTCCGCGCCGGCCGGGAGCCAGACGCGCGCCGCCAGCCGCGTGCCATCCGGCAGCGGCACCCATACGTGATCGATACGGCGGGGCCCGGCCGTCATCCGGCCTCCGGTGGGCGCCCGGCCGCCGCGGGCACGGCCCAGGCGTCGTCGTCCGCCCACGACAGCACGACCTTGTCGTCGGGCGCGATGGGCGACTGTCCCTGGCCGATCGCGACCAGATGTCCCAGCGTGCCCGCGTCCAGCCGCACCGTCCGGTGCGCGCCGAGGAAGGCGGCGTCGACGACCGTCGCGGCGGCCGGGCCGGCCTGTGTGTCGGCGGCGGGCGTGAGGCGCAGGTCCTCCGGGCGCACCACCACCGATACCGCCGTCCCGGCCGCCAGGCCGGGCGGGCCGTGCGCCAGCCGCCGCCCGAGATGGTCGAGGTCCACCTCGTAGCGCCCGCCCGGCACCGGGCCGGCGATCCGCCCGGCCAGCTGGTTGGCGAGCCCGACGAAGCTGGCCACGAACGGCGTCATCGGCCGCCGGTACACGTCCTCCGGCCGGCCTACCTGCTCCAGCTGGCCGTGGTCCATCACCGCCACCCGGTCGGACATGGAGAAGGCCTCCTCCTGGTCATGCGTGACGTAGACGAACGTGATGCCGACCTCCCGCTGCAGGTCCTTGAGCTGGCCCTGCATCTCCT
>Ga0335085_10013889_pt1 | contig 11776 bp, 13 predicted proteins | sample Lox_Sample_45_FD_206712 | JGI IMG/M metagenome (GOLD analysis project Ga0335085, IMG submission 206712) | Soil microbial communities from Loxahatchee National Wildlife Refuge, Florida, United States - Lox_Sample_4.5 | ecosystem: Environmental > Terrestrial > Soil > Wetlands | place: USA...
GTTCCGCAGATTTGGGCTGGGCAGCGCCAGCAGCACCGCTCCGGCGATCAGGCCGGCGAGGCCCTGGGCGGCGAGCGGCAGGCCGGCAAGCCGGCGCGGCCACGGGGCGCGCCCGACGTCCGCTCGGAGCCGCTCGGCGGCGGTGGCCGCGATCGGCTGCTTCGGGCGCGGTGCCGGCACCACCGTCACGCGGCGGCTCGACCAGCCCCGGAGGCTCCAGACGGTGAGGAAGGTCGCGCCGATCAGCGAGCCGCACGTATCGCAGAGCAGGTCCGTCTCGGTGTCCCAGAGCCCCTTGACGAAGTGCCCGCCGAGGATGTCGAACTTGTCCTCGATCCATTCGACGCTCTCGTAGCCGGCGCCGACCGCCATCCCGAGCGCGAGCGTGACGATGAAGATGCCGCTGATGCGGGCGACCCGTCGCTCGCGGATCGCATCTCCCGGGTCCGGGACGACGCCGAGCCGAACGAGCACGATGTAGAGCACGGGCGCGTACCCGATCGGGGAGAGGCTGTGGACGACCTTGTCGTAGTAGAACCAATAGCCGTAAAGGCTGAACGCCGTCCCGTAGCCGATCGCCGTCATCGCCACGATGAGCCCGAAGTCGAACCAGCGCGGGAGATCGACGACGCGCGCGATCAGCAGCACGGCCGAGGCTGCGGTGAGCGCCGCAGCGTCCGGGTTTCCCGCGGCGGCGAACGCGATCGTCCCTCCCAGAAAGGCGAGGCGCATCACGTCGAGCGGATCGCGGACGAGCCACGTCCAGTCGCCGTAGATGAGGCGCCGGCGATCCCAGCTTCGCGCGAGTGCGACCGTCGTCATTTCGTCTCGCTGGCGGCCACGCCGAGGTCTACGACGAGCGGGAAGTGATCCGAGCCGACGCGCGGGCCGTTGCGGTGGCTCCGGACGACGACGCCGCTGCTGAGGAAGCAATTGTCGATCGGCACCCGCAGGGCCCAGCTCCACGACGGCCAGCTCCGGGCGCGCCACGCGCCGTGTCCGTAGAGATCTCTTAGCCCCGCGTCCGACGCGAAGCTTCGGATCGGACCCGACCAGGGTGGGCTGTTGAAGTCGCCGCAGATCGCGACGCTGCCGCCGAACGTGGGTCTGGCCGCGGCGAGCGCCTGCAGCTGCCGGACGTGGATCGAGCCGGCGAACGGAGTGTGGACGTGGGTCACCACGACCGTAACCGGCCTTCCGGCGACGCGCACGCGTGTGACGATCGATGGCGGCCCGTCGTTCGCCGGTAGGCGCTCGCTGCGCGCAGACAGCAGCGGCACGCGGCTGAAGACACCGATCCCGTACGCGTCGCTATGCGGCCGGAGCACGCGCTCCCGGTACCGCGGCAGCGCGCGGCGGAGGTGCTGTGCCATCGCAGGTGTCAGCTCGACCACCCCGAACACCCCGGGCTTTGTCTGCCTGACGAGCCGCTCCACGGCGGCGTAATCCGTGTTTCCGACCTCGACATTTGCGACGGTGAGCCGCAGCGACCCGGTGGCCGCGCCTGACGGGGCTCTCGCGGCAGGGACCGATGCGATCCCGACGACCGCAACATTGAGCGCCGCGAGTCCCGCCGCCAGAGCCGCGAGCCCCGGCCGTCGCACCACGAGGGCGAGAACGGCGGCAGCGACGAGCACGACGAGGTACTGCAGCCGGAAGACGTCGGCGAGCTCGAAGACCCAGTAGAAGCGGTCGAGCAGCCCGAGCACGCTCGCAACGCCGACGACGGTGACGACGCCGCGCAGGAGCCAGACCGCGACACGCCTCCCCGCGCCACCCGTCAGCTTTCGCCCCTACCGCCGCCGAAGAGCACGGCGAAGAGCTGTTCTCCGGAGATCACCGCGCACTCCACGGAGCGACGATCGAGCGGTCTCCGAACTGGTCGGCCATCTTCGCGTACCACTCGCCGACGACCGCCTTGATCCTGTTCTGGTCGGCCTCCGGAATGGTGGTGCCGCCGCGGGCGCGGTCGAGGATCCCCGCGACGGCGAAGATCGCGTGCGGGACCGCCGCGATCTCGCCGTCGATCACGTCGCAGTAGCCCAGCTTGTAGGAGCCGTATTGGTCGGAGGCGGCGGCGTCGTGCCAGAAAAAACACTCGCCGTACGCGGTGGTCGGTGCCTCCTCGGCGCCGGTCGCGGCGCGGACTGCGGTCTGGGCCCGGTCGCCGTCCCAAGGAGTGTCGCGCGGAGCGAGCGGAAAGTCTTTCATCGGGGTGACGGCGCCTGGTCCTTTCATCTCAGTTCGGTGGCGGGACCACCAGCACCGGCCGGTCGGCGTGGAGCGCAAGCAGCCGCGCGAAGCTGCTCTCGAGCAGCGCCTTGACCCCGCAGAGGCCGCGTGAGCCGACCACGATCGCGGCAGCGCCGATCTCGTCGGCAACCTCGACAGCGCCGCGCCACGCCGGCGCCTCGATGTCGGCACGCTCACGCGCGCGAAAGCCTGCGTCCCGCGCGAGCTGTGCTCCTGACTCGGCTCGGGCTGCCGCGAACTCCCACACCATCTCGTCGAGCGCGAGAGCTTCGGGGCCAAGGGCTGCGTACTCCTGCATCGGACCGACGTCGAGAACCACGGCCGGCTGCGCGCCAAGGAGGCTCGCGGCTACATCGATCGCGCGGTGCGCGCTGGTCGACCCGTCGTAGCAGATGAGAATCGGTCCGTCGTTCACGCTCCTGATCTCAACGCCAGCGCGCACGCGACGCATCGGTGAGGTGCGGGATCCGCTTCGGAGATCGCGTACGAAACGAGCCGGCGCAACGCGACTTCCGTCGCCGTGACCGCCGTCCTACGCCCTTTCCGCAACGGGTCGGCGGTCACGCGGATGCCCGGACGACGCTGACGACGGACGATGGCGGCGTCTCGTGATCCGAACGAAAGGAGTACGCAATGTCCTGGGACGACGACCTGACCCAGAACGTCAACGACGAGCTCTTCTGGGACCCGAAGGTCGACAACGAGTCGATCGCCGTCTCGGCCGATGATGGCAAGATCACGCTGCGTGGAACCGTCGGGAGCCTGCGCGAAAAGCGCGAGGCGAGGAAGGCGGCAGAGCGTGTGTTCGGTGTCATCTCGGTCGACAACCAGCTGCAGGTGCGGCTGCTGAACGACGCCAAGCGCGAAGACGCCGAGCTCCGCGGCGATGTCCTGCAGGCGCTCATGCTCGACAGCCTCGTGCCGAAGACCATCGATGCGAAGGTCGACGACGGCTTTGTCACGCTCACCGGCAAGGCGAACTGGCAGTACCAGCGCGACGAGGCGGAGTTCGTCGCCTCCAACATCGCCGGTGCGTTCGACGTCTTCGACGAGATCGAGCTTGAGTACCCGACGCCCAGCGCCGGGGACGTGCAGGAGTCGATCAAGAAGGCGTTCAAGCGCAACGCCGCGCTCGACGCCAAGGACGTCCACGTCTCGACCTCGAACGGCACCGTGACGCTCAAGGGCACCGTCAGCTCGTGGGCGGAGCACGACGAGGCGCTCGACGCCGCCTGGGCGGCGCCCGGCGTCACCTCCGTGCACGACGACATGACGATCGCGTACTGACGGTTACTCGAATCAGAACGAGCGTGGGCGGCCGAAGGCTGCCCACGCTCGTTTGCAGGCTAGGCGCAAGCGGTCAGCCGGACCGCTGATTCCCTCGCCGCCGGATCAGACGAGATTTCCGTGGATGGCGTCTCCGCCACAAGGCTCTCAGAGCGCCGGCACCCCTGAGCCGGCCAAACGTCCCCGCCGGACCGTGGGGGTGTGGGTAGCCCTCGCGGCCGCCCTCCTCGCGGTCAACTACTGGGTCGGGTCGCGCGCGACGCAGCCGGCCGCCCGCGTCCGTGTCCCCTACAGCCCGTTCTTCCTGAACCGGGTGCGTGCAGGAGACGTCGCTGCGATCACATCGAAGGGCACCGCGATCCAGGGGACGTTTGAGCGTCCCGAGCGCTACGGCTCGTCGCAGCCGACGAGGCTGTTCGAGACGGAGATCCCTGCATTCGCCGACACGGAGGCGCTGGCGCTATCGCTGCGGCAGGCACATGTCGTCGTCAACGCGCAGCCACTGCAGACGAGCCTCCCCTGGTGGGAGAACGTGCTGTTCAACTTCGGTCCAACGCTGCTGTTCCTCGGCCTGCTCGTCTTGCTGATGCGCAGGGGAAGTGCCCAGAGCGTCCTCGGCTCGTTCTCCCGCTCGACCGCGCGGCGCTACAGCCCGGACGGCGGCCGGATCACCTTCGCCGACGTCGCCGGCATCGACGAGGCAAAGGCCGAGCTCGCCGAGGTGGTCGACTTTCTGCGCGAGCCGGACAAGTACCGCCGGCTGGGGGGCCGCATTCCGCACGGCGTACTTCTGAGCGGCGAGCCGGGAACCGGGAAGACGTTGCTCGCGCGGGCGGTCGCGGGCGAGGCGGACGTTCCCTTCTTCTCGATGGCCGCCTCCGAGTTCGTCGAGGCGATCGTCGGAGTGGGCGCGGCACGCGTGCGCAATCTGTTCAAGGAGGCGAAGAAGGCCGCGCCGGCGATCGTCTTCATCGACGAGCTGGATGCTGTCGGCGGCTCGCGTATCTCGGGTAACGGCGGCTTCAGCGGGGGCAACGACGAGCGAGAGCAGACGCTGAATCAGATCCTGACCGAGATGGACGGGTTCGACTCGTCGACGAACGTGATCGTGATCGGCGCGACCAACCGACCAGATGTGCTCGACCCGGCGCTGCTCCGCCCCGGGCGGTTCGACCGGCGAGTGACCGTGAGCCCGCCCGACCGGAACGGACGCGAGGCGATCCTGAAGGTGCATGCCCGGGGCGTGCCGCTCGCACCCGACGTCGACCTCGGCCGCATCGCCGCGACGACGCCTGGCATGGTCGGCGCAGACCTTGCGAACCTCGTGAACGAGGCGGCACTCCTCGCGGCCCGGCGGGGGCAGACGGTGGTCACAGCCACCGACTTGGCCGATGCGCTGGAGCGGATCCTGCTCGGAGCCGAACGGAAGATCGTGATGGGTGAGGACGACCGCCGGCGCACGGCTTATCACGAGGGTGGCCATGCGCTCGTCGGCATGCTCACGCCGGGAGCCGACCCGGTCCGCAAGATCTCTGTCATCCCACGCGGCCAGGCCCTCGGGGTGACGTTCTCCGCGCCGGATGCGGACCGTTTCAACTACCAGGAGGACGAGCTTGAGGCGAAGATCAGGGTCGCGCTGGGCGGTCGCGCCGCCGAGGAAGTCGTCTTCGGCAAGCCCTCGACGGGAGCCGAATCCGATCTCGAGCAACTGACGCAGATCGCGCGGCACATGGTCGGAAGGTGGGGGATGAGCGACCGAATCGGACGCGTCTCTGTGCTTCCTGCCGACGGAGCTGGACCGCTCCTTCCCGGCGTCTCCGAGGTTTCTCCGCACACGCACCAGCTCGTCGACGAGGAGGTGCACCGGATCGTCGAGGACGGCTATGCCAAGGTGCTCTCGCTCCTGCGCGAAAACCGCTCACGGCTCGACGCGCTGGCATCGGCGCTGCTCGAGCACGAGACGCTCGACGAGGCAGACGCTTACGCAGCCGCCGGGCTCGCCGAGCCGGCAGAACCGGTGGCGGCCGCCGCATGACCAGAACGCCGACACAGAAGCGCGCGACCGCGGCCTACGTAGCGAAGTCGGCAGGGCACTAGCGTGGCCGTCGTGTGCACACACCTCGACACGGTGGAGCTCCGCGAGTTGCCCGCGGAAGTGGCAGGCTGCGAGGACTGCCTGCGGATCGGCGGGAAGTGGGTCCACCTTCGCATCTGTCTCGAGTGTGGGCACGTCGGTTGCTGCGACTCCTCGCCGTACCGCCATGCGACAGCGCACGCGCACGAGACCGGCCATCCGATCATCCGCTCGCTCGAGCCGGGCGAAGAGTGGTGCTGGTGCTACGTCGACGAAGTCACCTTCGAGCTGGCCGGCCGGCACGGCGAGACGAAGATCCCGCCGTCCCCGCTCCTGGCCTGAGGCGGGGAGGGCTCGGCGAAGGTCAAGGGCGATCTCGCTCCTCCGCGAGCGTTTTCCCTAGGAGCCGAGGATCGCCGCGACCGTGCTGACTGCGATGCCGAGGATCACCGCGCCGAAGAGGTACGACAGGAGGGCGTGGTGGATCGCGGCGCGCCGGATCGGCCGCTTCGAGATATCGGTGTCGGAAACCTGGAACGTCATCCCGATGGTCAGGGCGACATAAGCGAAGTCGGTGTAGTCCGGGCAGCCGTCTCCGTGGAAGGCAAGGCCACCCTCGGGAGGCGCGTAGTAGAGCCGCGCATAGCGCAGCGCGTAGACCGTGTGGACGGTCGCCCACGCAAGGAGAGCGCTCCCGACCGCGAGCGCGGTGAGGACGCCACGGCGGGTCGGCTCCGCGTGACCCGCCTGCGCGAGCACGAACGCGACGGCGACGAGGCTCGCAACGCTCGCCGCGAGCAGGAGCGCCTCGGAGGCGGCTCGCGAATCGTCCTCGGCAGCGGCAATCGACCGGGTCTGCGCGTCGTCTCGACGGCCGATGGTTGCCCAGACCCAGACGAGGAAGACGGTCGCGGCCGAGTCCCAACCCAAGAGAAGCGCGACCGACCACGCGGCACCGGCGGCGAGGGCGACTGCCAGGACCGTCGCGGCTGCGCCTGCCGCCACGGCTGCACGCCGGCCGGCGACGCCCCTGCGGTCGATTCCGGCGCCGTCGGCCGCGCTACCGCTCGTCATGCGGCGGCGGCACGATGAGCACCGGGCGCCCCGCATGCTCGGCAACCTGGTGGGAGAGGCTGCCCTCGACGAGCTCGCGCACTCCAGTGAGCCCCCTGGAGCCGATCACGATCACGGACGCGTCGATCTCTTGGGCGACATCGGCGATACCTTCCCAGGTCGGAGCGGCGACCATGCCGCGCGGCTCGGCTGCGAAGCCAGAGGAGCGGGCGATCTCGGTGCCCTGATCGGAACGGTCCCGCGCCGCGGCCGCGTTCAGGTCTTCGAACGCACCGCCGGGAACGACCGACGACATGGCGGCGATGCTCTCCGCGGGTGTCAGGGCCGGCCCCACGTCGAGGACCACGGCGTCCCGCCGTCCGAGCAGCGTCGCCGCGACCTCAATAGCCCGCACCGCGCCGGCGGAGCCGTCGTAGCAGATGAGGATCGGTTCGTCGGTCATTGCATCGGAAGCATCCCCCGACCCGGCAGCAGGGCGCATCCGCCGATCCGCGGAGCTCCTGCGTCGAATCCGCAGCCGATCACGCGCACCACCGATGCCTCCCCGGTGTACCGCCGCGATCCTCTGGTCATGCCGTCGACGTCGCACGCCGAGCTCGGCTACTGGCTCGCGCAATGACCGCGCACGCCGTCCGCCCGCTACCGCGCCGCATCCGCCTTCATCCGCTCGGAGGCCGGCGCCACCCGCGGGTCAAGCGCGATGCCCGGCTGCTCTCCGTTGCGGGCATCGTGGGCGCACGCGTGCACGCCAGCGGTCGGCTCGTCGGACTGGTCGACGATCTGGTCGTTCGGGTCGGGGAGGAGACGTATCCACCGGTCGTCGGAGCGGTCGTTCGTTCGGCTCGCCGCCGGACATACGTGACCAGAGAGTCCATCGTCGAGATCCTCCCCGGCGAGCTCGTGCTCGCCGGGCCGCTCGAGCGGGATCCGGTCGAGCGCAGGCCGGGCCTGGTCGCGCTCGCGCACGACGTGCTCGACCGGCAGATCGTCGACATCGACGGCGCCGATATCGATCGGGTGTCCGACCTCGTGCTCGGCAGCCACGACGACGGCTTCCGCCTCGTTGGGGTCGATGTCAGCATGCGGACGCTGCTGCGTCGAGTCGGCCCGCGCTCCCTCCGGCAACGGGTGGCGGCCAAACGTGTGTATGACTGGTCGTCTGTCGCCGCGTTCTCCGAGCGCTCGGGAGAAGAAGCCGCGTCGGTGCTCCGCCTGACCGCTGCGGCGGCGGCCCTGCGCGAACGCGGTCCAGCCGACCTCGAGCGGTTGCTGGCCGACCTGCCACCGCACGAGCGCAAGCAGTTCGTCGGTCAAGGGCAGGGCACGGCGTGACCGAGGCCGCTGCCCCCCGTGCCAGGCCGGGCCGCAGGCTCAAGCGCGTACTGGGTCTGCTGGCGATCGCCGGGCCTGGACTGATCGCCGCCAACGCCGGCAACGACGCCGGCGGCATCCTGACCTACGCGAGCGCGGGCGCGCAGTTCGCGTACCGGACGCTCTTCCTGATGCTGCTCGTCACGGTGGCCCTCGTGGTCGTCCAGGAGATGTGCTCCCGCCTCGGCGCGTACACGGGCAAGGGCCTCGGGGCCTTGATCCGCGAGCAGTTCCCGCTCCGCGCCTCGGTGGGGGCGATGCTGCTGCTCTTTGTCGCGAACGCCGGACTGACGGTCAGCGAGTTCGGCGGCATTGGCGCGGCGACGGAGCTGCTCGGCATCTCCCGCTACATCTCGATTCCGATCGCGCTTGTCGGCGTCTGGGCGATCAACGTCTTCGGCGACTACAGCAAGGCCGAGCGCGCGGCGATCGTGCTCTCGTTTGCGTTCGTCGCCTATCCGGTCGCTGCGATCATGGCGCACCCGGACTGGCACCTCGTCGCCCGCGACCTGGTCACGCCGCACTTCGTGCACTCGACGGCGTTCCTCGTGCTCGCGGTCGCGCTGATCGGGACGACGATCACCCCCTACATGCAGTTCTACGTCGCCTCCGCGGTGGTCGACAAGGGGATCGGGCCGAAGGAATACCCGGCGGAGCGCACGGACACCGTCAACGGCGCGATCGTCTCCAACGTCGTCAGCGTCTTCATCATCATCGCCACGGCCGCGGCTATCGGCGGCAGCGGGACGCTCGCCTCCGCACGCGAGGCGGCGAAGGCGCTCGAGCCGGCCGTCGGGTCGGCGGCGCCGGTGCTGTTCGGAGTCGGACTGCTCGGAGCCTCGCTGCTCGCGGCCGCCGTCGTCCCGCTCTCGAGCTCCTACGCGATCGCGGAAGGACTCGGCGTCGAGCGTTCCGTCTCGAGCAGCTTCCGGCAGGCGCCGGTCTTCTTCGGTCTCTTCACGCTGCAACTCGTGGTGGGGGCGGCGGTCGCGCTCGCACCGGGAAATCTCATCTCGCTCGTCGTGAACATGCAGGTCCTCAACGGGCTGATCACGCCTGTGCTGCTCGTGTTCATCCTCGTGCTCGCGAACCGTCACAGCCTCCTCGGGAGCGCCGCGAACCGCCCCCTCTTCCGCGCGGTCTCGACCGTCTGCGTCGCGGCCGTCGGCGTCCTGGCGCTCAGCGTGGTCGTGCTGAAGGCGCTCGGGAAGAGCTAGACGGTCGCCCGTCGGTGTCAGAGCTCTAGCCGTATAGGCGGTTGGCTCTCGTTCGAGTCTCGCGGGCGAGGCGGCGAAGCGAGGCCGCCTCAGCGGCCGGCGTGACTCTCCCGAACGACCGATCCCACGAGCAGCAGGGCCACGGCGAGCGGGAGAAGCCACCAGACGTTGACGCCGTGGTGCGTGAACGCCCACGTGCCTGAGAGTGCCGCCGCGAGACCGACTGCGACGCGCCAGTCGTCCCCGACGATGAAGTTCCACCAGAAGCGGATGAACGAAGCGACGTACTTCACGTTTGGGCCGCCGCAGGCTCGAGTGCGGATGGCCGGCGCCTGACGGCGCACATGAGGGCTAGGGAAACTAGGGCGACGAGGGCCGCGACGTCGAGGATTGCGAGATCGGACCCGGGCCAGGTGACTCCGGCTCCTTCGGCGCCCCAGAAGGTGCCGAAGCTCGTCAGTAAGACGCCGACAACGAACTTGAGCGAGTTCTCCGGGACGCGCGCGACCGGCCCGCGCACGGCGATGCCCACCGCCACGACGACGACGACCGCGGCGGCGGCGGCGCCGGCGGCGAGTCCGAGCTTCCCTGCGCGCTGCCGAAGCCGATCACGATGAAGGCAACCTCGAGCCCCTCGAGCAGAACACTCTTGAAGGCGACGGTGAACGAATACCAGTCCATCCCCTTCGCGGCCGCGGGAGCGGCGGCGCCTGCTTGCTCACGCTCCCGTGCGAAAGCGGCGGTCTCGTCGTGTAGTGGCTTGAACCCGCCTGCGCGGAGGATTGCCTTGCGCAGCCACTGCACGCCGAAGGCCAGCAACAGCGGGCCGCCGACGAAACGCAACGTCGAGATCGGGATGTGGTTCAGCGCGGGGCCGTGCGCGGCCACGATCGCGATCAGCACGACGGACGCGGCACCGACGCCTGCGAGGTCGAGCGCCAACCGCGAGTGACTCCGACCGCCAGGACGACGGTCAGCGCCTCGACCGCTACGACCGCGCTGGCGAGGAAGACGCCGAGGAAGAGGAGGACGTCGGAGCTCACGGCAGCGGTTGGAGTCGCTCGAGGTCGTCCGCGACACGCATCAGTCCGACTTCGTCGAGCGTGAACGAGGTTGCTCCGAGCAGGTCGAGCTCGTGGCAGACCACGAGCGGCGTGTGGGCGTCGCAGGCTGCGACCCTACGCAGCGCGCCCGCCAGGCGTGCGATCACGTCGGAGCTGCTCTCGGCGGGCACGCGTCGCGCCAGCAGCGGCTCTTCGACGGTGCACACCGAGCGCCCGCCGACGGCGTAGGCGGCGGTCTCCCGGGCCACGTCGGTCGGGCTCCTCACGACGAGGTCTACGCGCGCTCCGGCCCTCGCGACGGCGTCGGCGGCAGCTCTCGGCGACAGGGCTGAGACGAAGAGGAAGGAACGTCCCATCCCCACCGATGGTGGTTGGCGGCGCGCCCGCCGGCATCGGTGCGACCTCCGACTTCGTGCGGAAACTTCGCGAGTTGCCTCAGCGGGCGGCGAACTGCTCCCCACCACAGCAGCACGCGGGCGACGCCGAGGCGACGGAAGCCGTCGGAAAGCGCCTTCGTCATCGGCGGTGGGCCGCGCAGGCAGACCCAGACATCGCCGAGATCATGAACTGCAGCTCGCTCATACCGGAGATTCGTTCAGTGCACGCATGAGCCGTACCTCGGCCTCGTCCCGCTGCCGCGCGAGCTCGACCACGCTTCCGTCGAAGTCCTGCGTTTGCCTGGACAGCAGATCGGTCGTCGGTGCGTCGAGTGCGGGCGTTCCGAGCTGCGACCACAGCGCCTGCAACGCAGGCCCGAGATGGAGAAGGAAGTCGGGCAAACCGCCCCGTCCGCCGCCGAGGTGGAAAGTACGGAACGGACCGGCAACGGCCCAGCGCATCCCGATCGAAGAGGTGACGACCTCGTCGAGAGCCTGTTCGGTCACGATCCCCTGCGACACGAGGTAGACCGCCTCGCGGAAGAGCGCCGCCTGCAGCCGGTTTGCGACGAAGCCGGGGATCTCGCGGCCGAGGACGAGCGGCCGCTTGCCGATCGACCTGTAGAACGCCACGGCCAGGCTGACCACCGCGGGATCGGTCGTGGGCGACCGCGCCACCTCGACGAGAGGAACGAGGTGCGGCGGGTTGAAGGGGTGGCCGACGATCAGGCGTTCTCGCGCCTGCATCCCCTGCGCCATCTGCGACGCTGGCAGGCTGGACGACGACGATGCGAGCAGCGCGCGCGCGGGTGCGCCGCGCTCGATCTCCTGCCAGAGCTGCTGCTTCACATCCAGCCGCTCGGGCGCGTTCTCCTGCACGACGTCGGCGTTGTGGACGGCTGCGGCGGGCTCCGCCTCGAATCGAAGCATCAGCGAGGACTGCTCGAGGGGCGCCACCGCGTAGCCGAGCTGGGCGAGCGTCGGCGCGATCTCGCGCAGGCCGGCGCGGACGCGATCCCTCACGTCCGGAAGGGGGTCGGAGACGGTCACCTCGAGCCC
>Ga0335085_10013890_pt1 | contig 11776 bp, 9 predicted proteins | sample Lox_Sample_45_FD_206712 | JGI IMG/M metagenome (GOLD analysis project Ga0335085, IMG submission 206712) | Soil microbial communities from Loxahatchee National Wildlife Refuge, Florida, United States - Lox_Sample_4.5 | ecosystem: Environmental > Terrestrial > Soil > Wetlands | place: USA: Florida...
GTGCTCGGCTGGGTCCTTCTCCTGGCCGCGGCGGCGGCGCTGGTGGTGCGGCGCCCCCGCGCCGGGCTCCTGCTCGGCCTTCTCCTGGCGCTCCTCCTGGGCGTGGGCCCGCTCCTGGTCGGAACGGGCACCCGCCCGAGCGGCTTCTCCCTCGCCGTGGGCGCCGCCTTCCTCGTCCTGGCGGTGCGGGGCTTCCTCCGCCCGGCCTTCGGGCTCCGGCTGTCCTGCGCGGCCCTCGGCGCCCGGCTCGTTCTCTGGGCAGTCCCCGGCGAGACGGTGCCGTGGCACTGGCCGGTGCTGGCCCTCGCGCTCCTCTGGGCGAGCCGGCTCGCCGCCGCCCGTCCCGTCCTCGGCCGGGGCCCGAGGCGGGAGGCCGCTCGGGCGGCGGGTGCCGCGGCCGGCCTCGGGGCTCTGGCCGCCGCTGCGGCGGCCGTCTTCACCCCGGAGCTCCCTCCGCCGACGCCGGGGAGTCGGCTGGAGCGGCTCGCCCGGCTCGCCCCGCGCGGCGGATACCTGTGGCCCGAGCCCTCCGAGACCCTGGTCTGGGAGGACGCCGCCGGCTTCCGGGGCTGGGACAACCTCGGCCTCCACTACCTCACCGGCACCCTCGACCGCGGGGTGCGCCGCCCGGCCGGTTCTTCGGCGCTGCTCGGCCGCTTCAGTCTCAACCGCGACGTGGCGGGCATGCGCCGGGTCAAGGACCCCTCCGAGCTGGCCCACCTCGCCGCGGCGGCGCGGGCCATCGTGGCCGCCGTCCGCCAGACCGCCCCCGGACGCGCGGCCGGGGTCACCGAGCGCGCCATCGCCGAGTCCGTGCGCAGCCAGGCCCGGGCCGCGGGTTGCAGCGAGGACAGCTTTCCGCCGGTGGTGGCCGCCGGGGCGCGCGCGGCATCGATCCACGCCTCCCCCACCGACGCTCCGCTCCTCGCCGGGCAGATGGTGGTCGTGGACGTGGGCTGCTCGGTGCACCACTACGCATCGGACTTCACGCGGACGTTCCCGGTGGGGGGTCGCTTTTCCCCGGAGCAGCGCCGGTACTACGAGGCGGTCTACGCCGCTCAGCAGGCGGCGCTGGCCGCCTGCCGTCCGGGGGCGCTCCTCGCCGGGAAGACCCCTGACGGCTCTCCCTCGCTGGACGACATCGCCCACCGCGTCCTTCTCGAGCGCCTTGGGGAGCGGGGCTACTCGCACGGGCTGGGGCACGGCGTGGGGCTCTTCGTCCACGACGGCTATGGCCGGGGCCCGCTCGCCGAGGGGATGGTGATCACCCTCGAGCCGGGCCTCTACCTGCCCGGCCGGCTCGGGATCCGCATCGAGGACACCTACCGGGTCACGGCCAGCGGGTGCGAGCCGCTCACCGTCGGGCTCCCGGCGGACCCGGACTCGGTGGAGTCCTTCCTCGCCGGCGCGCCTTAGAGCGGTGGCGGACCCCTGGTGTACGCCTGGCACCCACGAGGGGAGGGGAGCCGGAACGGGGGCCGTGCGAGCAGATGGAGTAACCTTGGGGGCCAGCGACAATGGCGCGTCCTCGCATCCTCGTCGTCGATGACAACGTCGAGCTGCTCTCGCTCCTCACCCATCTCTTCGAGGACGCCGGCTACGACGTGGCCGCCGCCTCCAAGGGAAAGCAGGCGCTGGAGCTGATCCGGGCGCAGCCTCCGGCCCTGGCGCTGGTCGACATCCTCCTCCCGGACATCATGGGGTACGCGGTGGCCGAGACGCTGCGGCGGGAGAATCCGCGGGTCCCGGTGGTGTTCGTCACCGGGGTGTTCAAGGGCGGAAAGCACGCGCTCGAGGGCCGGAACAAGCACGGGGCGGCGGCCTACTTCGAGAAGCCCTTCGAGGCGAAGAAGCTGCTCGAGGCGGTGCGGCAGCTCGTGCCGCCGGGCACCCCGGCGGTGCCGGCCGAGGAGTTCGAGGTCGAGCTGGACATCGACATCGAGGAGGAGGACCCCGAGGACACGATGGAGCTCAGCGGCCGGGTGCAGCTGAGCGGCACCGGCGGCCCGGTGGAGCTGAAAGGGGACGTGCTCCGGGCGTCCCCCATCCGGAAGGGCACGGATCCGGGCGCCCGGCGGCCGTCCGAGCCGGCCCGCATCACCCCACCGGGGCTGAAGCTCCGGCGCGGCGAGCTGCGCGACAATCTCCCCTCGCTCATCTCCGCCTTCTTCATCTCCGGCGAGACGGGCGAGCTCGGCGTCCAGAAGGGCCAGGCGAAGAAGGTGGTGTTCTTCGAGAAGGGCCAGCCGGTGTTCGCCCTCTCCAACCTGCTCGCCGACCGCTTCGGCCAGTTCCTGGTCCGCACCGGCCGCATCCGCGCCGATCAGCTGGCCGACGCCGCCCAGGTCGCCCAGCGCACCGGCCGGCGGACCGGCGACGTGCTCGTGGAGCGCGGCCTGCTCGCCGACGCGGACCGCGTCTACTACCTCGGACAGCAGGTCAAGGCGATCATCTACTCGCTCTTCGCCTGGGAGGAGGGCAGCTACGTGATGAGCTTCGGGGGTCGGGCGCGGCAGGAGTTCGTCCGGCTCGACGTCCATCCGGCCACGCTCATCTCCCGGGGGATGAAGAAGCTCTACAAGCCGGAGCGGGTGCGCCGCCTCTTGGCGCTCGAGGACCGGCTCGTTCCCTCGCGCCAGCCGATCTACCCCCTGGCCGATGCCTCCCTGGACCGCTGGGAGTCGGAGCTCCTGCCCCTGGCCGACGGGAGCCGCACCGTGGCCGAGCTGGTGGCCCACAGCAAGCGACCCGAGGCCTCGGTGCAGCTCTCCCTGGCGGTGATGCTCGCCCTGCAGCTGCTCGAGAAGCGCTGACCTCGGGCGCTCAGGCCGCCTTGGGGATGGCCGCCCTCACCGTGCTGCCGAAGATGAGCCGGCTCACGCCGCTCCAGATCATGCTCACCCCGATGAAGGCGGCGAGGATGACCACCGAGTTGCCCGGCCACTTGACGAGGATGAAGATGGCCAGGGCCAGGGTGACCAGGGCGTCGAAGAGCCACAGCCCCCACCCGGCGGCGGGACGGAGCCGCAGGGCGAGGATGGCGAGGAGGACCGCCTCCACCAGGAGGACGCACCCCAGCAGGAGGGTCAGCGCCGCCAGGCCGGGGAGCGGGTTGTAGAGGATGTACCCGCCGGCGACGACGTAGAGCAGGGCGATGAGCAGGGTCCAGATGAAGCCGGCCGCTCCCTCCCTGACCTTGAAGGCGTAGATCGCCTGCGCCACCCCGCCGAAGATCATCGCCCACCCGGCGAAGATGGTCACCGTGAGTGCGGCGATGAAGGGCGCGCTGAGGGCGAGGATTCCGGCGAGGATGAGCAGCACTCCGGCGACCATCGTCCAGCCGGCACGTGACCTGACTTCCTGGCCCACGGTCTTGGCAGCTTCGGCAGCCATCGGTCCCTCCTTTCCCGGGGTGCCCCGGGGTCGTTCGGGGGGCGATGCAGCCTCATTCGCCCGCCGGATGCAACCAAAGAACGGCCTGACGCCGGAGCCGAGCTACCCCTTCACCGCCCCCACCGTGAAGCCGGCAATGAACCGGTCGACGAACAGGTTGTAGAGGATGGCGATGGGGACGGAGGCGATGAAGCAGGCCCCCATCAACGAGCCCCAGAAGTAGACGTCCCCCCGGACGAGGAAGGTGGGGACGCCGACGCTGAGGGTGAGGTGGGTGCTGGTGGTGATGAACGTCAGCCCGTAGACGAACTCCTGAATCACCAGGGTGAGGGTGAAGATGACCGTGGTCAGCACCCCGGCCACGGACATGGGGAGGATCACCCGGAGGAAGGCCCCGAAGCGGGAGAGGCCGTCGATCATCGCCGCCTCCTCGATGTCCCGGGGGATGACCTTGAAGAATCCCATCAGCAGCCAGGTGCAGAAGGGGACGGTGAAGCTCGGGTAGACCAGCACCAGGCTCCACAGCGAGTCCTTGAGCCCGAGCGTGGACACCACCCGGGAGAGGGGGATGAAGAGGAGCGTGGAGGGGACGAGGTAGGTGAGGAAGATGCCGATCCCGAACCGCTCCCCGGCCGGGCCGGTGAGGCGCGCCAGGCTGTAGCCGGCGGGAAGGGCCAGGGCGAGGGTGATGACCACCACCGCCGCGCCGACGAGCAGCGTGTTCCCCACCCAGCGCACGAAGAGCGTCTCGAAGAAGAGGACCCGGAGGTGCTCCAGCGTAGGCGCAGCGTGGTAGAGGAACGGATTGTGCTCCGGGTTGAGCAGATCCTTGGTCTGCTTGAACGCGGTGATCACCATCCAGGCGAAGGGAAACGCGGCGAAGGCGGTGAAGGCCACCACCACCGCGCGGTGGACGACGATGGCTCCCACCTTGCGCAGCGTGCCCGCCATCACACCACCTCCGCCCGCCGGGCGAATCGGAGGATGAGCACCGCGCTGGCGGCCAGCACCGGGAGGAGGAAGAGCGCCACCGCGGCGCCTCCGGAGAGGTCGCCTCCGTCGATGCCCTTGAAGAAGGCCAGGCTGGCCAGGACCTGGGTGGAGTCGTAGGGCCCGCCCCGGGTGAGCACGTAGATGACGATCATGTCGGTGAAGGCGAAGACGAAGCCGAAGAGCAGGGCGACGAGCATGATCGGCAGGAGCAGCGGCAGGGTGATCTGGAACAGGTGCCGGAAGAAGCTGGCCCCGTCCACCTCGGCGGCATCGTGGAGCTCCTGGGGGATGGAGGACAGCCCTCCGAGCTGGATGACCGTGGCCAGCGGGAGGGTCCGCCACACCTGCACGCCGATGATGGAGATCATCGCCAGCTCGGGAACCCCCAACCACACCGGCCAGGACTGGGCCCCGAGAAGGCCGATCGACCGGAGGCTCCAGTTCAGGACGCTGTAGATGGGGTCGAAGATCCACAGCCAGCCGATGGTCCCCAGCGAGATGGGCGCCACCCAGGGAAGGAGGATGAGCAGGCGGACCAGCCACTTTCCGCGGAAGTTCTTCTGCAGCGCGATGGAGAGGATGGAGGCGAGCACCACCACCAGGGCCTGCGAGGCGAAGGCGAAGACCACCGTGTTGCGCAGGGAGCGGAGGAAGGTGGGGTCGCGGAGCGCGCTCCGGAAGTTCTCCAGCCCGACGAAGGAGCTCCCCGCCGAGCTCACCGTGACGTTGGAGAAGCTGTAGGCGATGGCGAGCATGAACGGGCCGCCCACCAGGGCGATGATGTAGAGCACCGCCGGGGTGAGGAGGATCCGGCCCAGCCGGCGCTCGTCGTCGGCCAGCTTCATGGGGCGGCCCGGCGCAGCGGCCGCGGCGGGATGCGCAGGCCGGTGGAGAGGTCGAAGAACTTGAGGTCCCGCTCGCGGATCCTGAACTCCTCCGTCTGACCGGCCCGGACCGGGGCGTGCACCGTGTAGGAGAGGCTGACGATGAGCTTGTCCTGCGGGGCGTAGTCGGGGAGGGTCCCGTAGAGGAGCCGGTCGGCGCCCAGGTTCTCCACCCGGTCGACGTGGAAACGGAGGCTCACCGAGCCCGCGGCGGCGGCGACCTCGGCCGGCGGGAGGAGCTGCTCGGGCCGGAAGCCGACCAGCACCCCGTCGTGCCGGAAGAGGTTCATCGGCGGCGAGCCGAGGAAGCCGGCGACGAAGGTGTCCGCCGGCTCGTCGTACACCTCCTGGGGCGGCCCCAGCTGGCGGATCTTCCCCTTGTTCATCACCGCGATGCGGTCGCCCAGCCCCATCGCCTCCACCTGGTCGTGGGTGACGTAGAGCGTGGTGGTGCCCATCCGGCGCTGGAACTGCTTCAGCTCGTCCCGGGCCAGGTTCCTGAGCTTGGCGTCCAGGTTGGAGAGCGGCTCGTCGAGAAGGAAGACGTCCGGATGGCGGACCATGGCCCGCGCCAGCGCCACCCGCTGCCGCTCGCCGCCGGACAGGGCGCGCGGCTTGCGGTGGAGCAGGCCCTCGATGCCGAACATCCGGGCCGCCTTCTCCACCTCGCCAGGGATGGACGCCCGGGGCGCACCCTGCGCCTTGAGGGGGAAGGCGATGTTCTTCCCCACGGTGAGGTGGGGGTAGAGGGCGTAGCTCTGGAAGACCATGGCGATCTTCCGCGCCCGGGGGGGAAGCCCGTTCACCACCTGGCCCCCGATGACCACGTCGCCCGAGGTCTGCTGCTCCAGGCCGGCGATCATCCGCAGCAGCGTCGTCTTCCCGCAGCCCGAGGGGCCGAGGAGGACGAGGAATTCCCCCTCCTTGACCACCAGGTCGACCCCGTCCACCGCGGTGTGACCGACGAACTCCTTGCGCAGCGCCCTCGTCTCGACGATCGCCATGGGTCCCTTGTCAGACGAACGCGCGGGCGTGTCCTCCCCTCGGGGACGCACCCGCGCGCCGGTTCATCGCGCTGCCCAGGGCTAGACCAGCCCCTTCTCCCGCCACTTGGCGAAGATGGTCTGGCACTTCTCGGTGGCCTCCTTGAGGGCATCCTCGGGGGAGAGCGTGCCGGTGGAGGCCTTGGCGAACATGTTGTTCAGCACCCAGGTACTGTAGATCTCGTCGATGGCGGCGTTGGCGTAGCCCGGGTAGCCGACGTTGGTCGCCCACTCGGTGGAGTCGGCGAGCACGGCGTACTTGTCCTTGGGAACCGCCTTGGCATCGTTGGAGACGAGCTGCTTCAGATTCGGGACGCGCGAGGGGAAACAGGGGAAGTTGTAGAACTCGTTGGCCACGAAGGCGTCGTGGAAGGCCCCGATGTAATCGACGAGGAACTTCTTCGCGCCGTCGATGTTCTCGGCGAACTTCCAGATCACGTAGACGCTCATCACGTGCTCCAGCCCCATGCGCCGCACCGGCCCGGCGGCCGCCTTGGCCAGCAAGATCTTGGGGCTGATCTCCATCTGCTTGTTCTCCGCCTCGCGGGTGATGGAGATGGCGTTGAGGACCACCGAGGCCTTCCCGGCGAGCATGGCTCGATTGTTGGACGAGGCATCCCAGGCCAGGACCTCGGGGGTCATCGTCTCGGTGTAGAGCGCCTTGACGAACTTGATCGCCTCCAGCGTGTTCTTCGAACTGAGGATGACCGACTTGCCCTCCGCGTCCTGCACCGAGCCGCCGAAGGAGTAGAGCACCGCGCGCATGGCCATGGCCGTGTCGATCTCCGCCGACTGGCCGATGCCCACCGGGATACCGGTCTTGTCCTTGATCTTCTTTCCGCCCACCCGGATGTTGTCCCAGCTGTCGGGCTTCATCCCGATGTCGTCCCAGAGGTCCTTGCGGTAGTTGATCGGGTCGGGCGCGTAGCTGTCCGAGAAGCCGTGGTACTTCTTGGTCTTCGGGTTGTAGGTGCTCTTGACGGCCAGCTCGATCGGCTTGCCGTACCCCCGCTTCTCGCACTCCTCGTAGATCGGGCGGTGGTCGATGACGTCCTCCTCGTAGACCGCCTTCGGCCAGAGGAACTGGAAGAGGTCGTGCCCCTTCTTCGCCGCCACCTCGGCAGCGGCGGTGGGATTGAGCGCCGGGATGCCGACGTTGTCGACGATGACCTCGGTGTCGTTCTTCTCCCCCCACTGCTTGACGTAGATGTTGTTGAACCACTTGTCGTAGCCGGGGACGAAGTGGTTCCACTGGAGGATCTTGAGCGTCTTCTTCGCCGCGCGAGCGCGCCGGGGGACGGCGAGGCCGGAGCCGAGCGCGAAGGCGCCCGCGCCGGCGACCTGGATCAGCTTCCGCCTGGAGATTCGACTGGCCATGAGCTCCTCCTTCGACTGGGCAAACGAAATCGACAGCAGAGGCGCCGGCGTCAGAACGAGGTGGAGCGGCACCTCGACGTGCCGCGAATGGACCACCATGGTCCTGAGGTGTCAATGGTCTGGTAGAGCTTGGTGCATGCGGACCTTCAGCCCATCTGTCGGCGCCCTGCTGCTGCTCCTCCCGGCCGGCCCCCGGCCAGCGTCGGCGGCCGAGCCGCCCTCCCCGGCGGCGGTGGAGCGAAATCTGCTTCCGGCCACGGTGGTGGAGGGCGTCAAGCCGTGGAGCCTCCAGGAGAGGATGCGCCGGCACCACGTCCCGGGGGTGAGCATCGCCCTCATCGAGGGGGGGCAGGTGGCCTGGGCCCGGGGCTGGGGGGTGCTGGACACGGAGAAGGGAGGCAAGGTCGGCCCCCGCTCGCTCTTCCAGGCGGGCTCGGTCACCACCATGGTCACCGCCCTGGCCGCGCTCCGGCTGGCCGACCAGGGCAAGCTGGCCCTCGACGCGTCGGTGAACTCGCTCCTCCGGAGCTGGAAGCTCCCCCAGGGCCCGTTCACCCCGGGGGTCACCGTGGAGCGCGTGCTCAACCATACCGCCGGGCTCTCGGTGGTCAGCTTTCCGGGCTACCCGCCGGGCGCGCGCCTCCCCACCCTGCTCCAGACGCTGAACGGACAGCCGCCGGCCAACACGCCGCCGGTGCGCTGCGAGCTCGAGCCCGGCAAGTCCCTTCGCACCTCCGCGGGAGGCTACCAGCTGCTCCAGCAGCTCCTGGTCGACGTCAGCGGCCAGGGCTTCGAGGCGCTGGTCAAGGACCTGGTGCTCGCCCCGCTGGGGATGGAGGACAGCTCGTTTCAGCAGCCCCTCGCCGCCGACCTGGCGGCCCAGGCGGCGAGCGGCCACACCGCCGAGGGCAAGCCGCTGCCCGAGCATGCCCGCGTCTTCCCTGAGCTGGCCGCCGCCGGGCTGTGGACCACGCCGACCGACCTGGCTCGGCTGGCCATCGCCGTGCAGCGCTCCCGGGCCGGTGCCGAGGGGACCTTCCTCTCCCGTGCCATGGCCACGCGGATGCTCACCCCCGTCCTGGACTGGAGCGGCCTCGGCGTCATCGTCGACCAGCGCGGCCCGGGAACGTTCGAGCAGGTCACCGCCGAGCAGCCCGCCGGCACCGGTGGATTCAAGGCCCTGCTCGTGGCCAGCACGGACGGCGGTTACGGGCTGGCGGTGATGACCAACGGGGACGGCGGGGCAACGCTGGCCGACGAGATTCTCCGGGGCGTGGCCCAGCTCGCCGGCTGGAAGGAGTTCACCCCGCCACGGCTGAAGCGCGCCCGCCTGTCCGCCGGGCAACTCCAGGCGCTGGCCGGCCGCTACCGCGTCGGCTCGGACGAGGTGCTCGCCGTCGAGGCGGCATCCGGCGGGCTCCGCGGCCGCTCGCTCCTCGGCGACGCCTTCGAGCTGTACCCCATCGGGTCGGACACCTTCGTCCGGCTCGATCCGCCGGCCCGCTACGTGCTCGACGCCGCCGGGGTCCAGGTGCAGACGCCGTCGGACGAGGGCCGCGGGCCGCGGCTGGGGAAGGGCGAGACCGTCCCCCTGGAGATGCTGCTCGCCGGGAACGTGGAGGGCGCGCTGGCCGGCTACCGGAAGCTGCACCGCATCGAGAAGGGCGACCCGGCCATCGCCGAGATGAGACTGAACGAGCTCGGCTACGAGCTCCTGCCACGTGCTCCGGACAAGGCGCTGTTCATCTTCCGGCTCAACACCGAGCTCTACCCCGGCTCGCCCAATGCCTGGGACAGCCAGGGCGAGGCCCTGCTCGCCGCCGGGAAGCGCGCCGAGGCCCTGGAATGCTACCGCAAGGTGGTCGAGCTGCTGTCCCGGGACAGCACCTTGCCCTCCACCACCCGGGTCCTCATGCGGCTCAACGCCGAGGCCAAGCTGCACGAGCTGGAGGGCCGCTAGGAGACGGCTTTCTCGGCCAGCCCCTCGGCCAGCCGCCGGTGCTCCTCGCTGCCCAGGGAGGCGAGCCGGTCCTCGGCCGGCCGGGCGAAGCGACCGACCAGCGCATCGATGCGCCGGTGGGCCTCGGCGATGCGCGCTCGAGGCACGAGGCCGGACTCCACCGCACGCACCAGGGCCTCCAGGCAGCGGCGCTGCACGTCGGCGTGCTCGCACACCAGGAAGACGTCCACACCGGCCCGCGCCCCCTCCACCGTCGCCTCCTCCGCGCCCATGTGCTCGGAGATGGCCTTCATTTCCAGATCATCCGAGACGCACACCCCGCGGAAGCCGAGCTCTCCGCGCAGGAGGTCGGTCAGCGCGCGCCGGCTCATCGTCGCCGGAAGGCCCTCCCCCAGGGCGAGGAAGTGCACGTGGGCGGTCATCACCGCGGCCAGGCCTCTCTCGGCGTAGCGCCGAAAGGGCAGGAGCTCCACCGAGCGCAGCCGCTCCAGGTCGTGGGCCAGGACGGGCAGGGTGAGGTGGCTGTCCTGGCGCGTGTCGCCGTGGCCGGGAAAGTGCTTGGCGCAGGAGGCCACGCCTTCCGCCTCGAGGCCCTCGGCCAGGGCGACGCCCAGCGTGGCCACCCGCTCCGCCTCGCTGGCCAGGGCCCGGTTCCCGATGACCGGGTTGTCCGGATTGGTGTCCACGTCCAGCACCGGGGCGAAGTCCCAGTCGATGCCCACCGCCCGGAGCTCGTAGGCGAGCAGGCGGCCCACCCGCCTCGCCAGGCCGGCGTCTCCGCGGTCGCCCACCGTCCGCATGGGCGGCAGCGGGGTGAACGGGGGCCCGCGGAGCCGGGCCACCCGCCCGCCTTCCTGGTCGACGGCGAGCAGGAAGGGGCGGCCGGCGGAGCGCTTCAGCTCGCCCACCAGCGCGGCGGTCTGCTGGGGCGTGCCCAGGTTCCGGGCGAAGAGGACCGCCCCCAGCACCCCGTCGCGGACCAGCGCGGCCAGATCCGGGTCCACCGCCGGGCCGCGAAAGCCGACCACGAAGAGCCGCGCGCAGTCGCGCTGGAGAGGGGAAGTCACTCTGATCCGGGGAGTCTAGCAGCGCGGCTGGCGCCGGCGCCGACCCCTGGGCCATTCTTCGCGGGGCGGATGGCACCGAGCGACGGTCTCTTGGTGGGCTTTCTCATGGACCCTCTGGAGCGGGTCCTCGTCCATCACGACACCACCTTCGCCCTGATGCTGGCCACTCAAGCGCGAGGAAACCGGGTGCTCTGCCTGGAGCAGCACCAGCTCCTCCATGCGCACGGGAGGCCGGCGGCCCACGCGCGCGAGGTGGAGGTTCAGCCCGTCCAGGGGGCTCATTTCCGCGTGGTGGGCGGGCGGACGGTGGCGCTGGAGGAGCTGGACGTGCTCTGGCTGCGCAAGGACCCGCCCGTGGACACCGCCTTCCTCCACGCCACCCAGCTGGTCGAGGCCTCCACCTGCCCCCCGCTCTTCGTCAACGCGCCGGCCGGGCTCCGCGGCGCGAGCGAGCACCTCTGGGCCCTCCGCTTCCCGGACCTGTGTCCACCGACGCTGGTCAGCGCCGACGTGGCCGAGCTCCGCGACTTCGTCGAGTCCGCTCCGGCCGGCGTGGTGCTCAAGCCGGTGGAGGGGCACGGCGGCGAGGGGGTGGTGCTTCTTCACCGGGGAGACCGGAACACGGCCTCCCTCCTCGAGCTCTACACCCGGCGCGGGACGGAGTGGACGATGCTCCAGCACTACCTGCCCGAGGCCCGCGCCGGCGACAAGCGCATCCTCGTCCTGGACGGCGAGCCGCTCGGGGCGGTGCTTCGCGTTCCGCGCGCCGACGACCATCGCGGCAACATGGCCGCCGGCGGGGCGCCGGTCCGCGCCGAGCTCACCGCCGAGGACCGGGCGCTGTGCCGGCGGCTCGCTCCCCACCTCCGCGCCGAGGGCCTGCACCTGGTGGGGCTGGACGTCATCGGGCGCTGCCTGACCGAGGTCAACGTCACCAGCCCCACCGGCCTTCTGGAGATCTCCCGGCTGGACGGGACGCCGCTCGCCGAGCGAGTCGTGGCCCACGTGGAGCAGCTCCTCGAGCGGCGAAGGAACCCGACCGGCCGCTCGACCTGAGCC
>Ga0335085_10013891_pt1 | contig 11776 bp, 10 predicted proteins | sample Lox_Sample_45_FD_206712 | JGI IMG/M metagenome (GOLD analysis project Ga0335085, IMG submission 206712) | Soil microbial communities from Loxahatchee National Wildlife Refuge, Florida, United States - Lox_Sample_4.5 | ecosystem: Environmental > Terrestrial > Soil > Wetlands | place: USA...
ACGACGTCGACGTGCGCGTGCGATGCGCCTTCGACGCAGTCGCCGACGACGTCCGCTGGAGCGACGGCATCCTGATGGGCACGCCCGAGAACTTCGGGTACATGAGCGGCGCATTGAAGGACTTCTTCGAGCGCATCTATTACGAGGTGCTCGACGAGACCCGTGGGCTCCCTTACGCGCTGTTCGTGAAGGGAGCGCACGACGGAGAGGGTGCCGTCCGCAGCGTCGAGCGCGTCGCGACCGGCCTCGGATGGAAGCCCGCCCTCGAGCCGGTGATCGTGGTCGGCGATCCCGACGACGCGGCTCGGGCGCGGTGCCGCGAGCTGGGCCTCACGTTCGCGGCCGGTGTCGAAGCCGGCGTCTTCTGATCGATGGCGTTCAATCCGCCGGCTAGTCGACCCGCACAGGACGGCGAGGATTGAACACGAACGACGCGCCGCCGCTGATCTTCGCCAGCGCGATCTCCGGTGCTTCCTGCGCCGGCGCGGCTCCGGGGTCGATCGCGGCTTCGTAGGCGAAGCGCTCCCCCGAGCGGACCGCGACCGGCCGGCACGACGCGCGCGGATCGACCGCGTGCACGATCGCGTCGAGTGCGCGATCCGCGGCCCCGCCGAGTTGTGCGAACCAGGTGAAGCCGTCGCCTTCGTCGAGCACGGCGCACGCGCCGAGCGCGAAGCGGACGCGGAGGTCGTCGAGCACCTCGATGCGCAGGTCGACATACGTGCGCGGCCAGAAAACCGGGTGGAACCGTAGGAGCCGCGCGATCGCCGTTGCGTCGCGCTCCTCGATGCCGAGCACCGGCACGAGGCGCTGGGCGGTGATCCCGGCGAGCCCCGTGAAGATCTGGGGCAGCAGCTCGAGCGCGGCGTCCTCGCCGTAGTGCTGCGAGACGGATACCGCGAAGGATCGGAGCAAGAGATGGCTCTGCACCGCGACCTCCTGCAGGGCCACGACGAGCGCACGATGTGACAGATCCTGCAGCTCGAAGTCGGGGTCGAAGTCGCCCGAGTAGTCGTCCCACCCGCCGGGCTCCGAGCGCGCGGCCGCGTCGGAGACCTCGGTGGGAATGGTCGCGGCCTTGGACGCCCCGACGATCGCGAGGTTGGGATGCGGCTGCACCTCGGGGAAGGCCGGATCGATGACGACCGTCCAGTGGCAATGCGGGTGACGATCAGAGGGAACGCGCGGCGGGCGGTGGATCGGGCGCACCTGCGCTCGCGGGTTCGTCGCCACCGCGGTCGCGTCGAAGGTCGGGTCTTCGATCGAGTGACACATCCCCTGCACGTACTCGACGCCCATCGGCTCGACATCGAGAAGCGCGCCGCAATGCGCCAGCCAGAACTCACCGTGATCCGCATCGTCGACGCGGCAGCGGAAGTCCATGAACTGGTGCGGCGCGCCGATGTCGAGCTGGAGGTTCTTCATGATCGTCGGCACGTCGCCGCTCCCGAAGCGGAACGCACGCTGTGTCCTGCGTGAGTAGATCGGGCTCGCGGCCATCCACTCCTCGATCGCGATCTGCTCCATCTCCTCACGCGGGCGGCCAGCGTGTACGAGGGGCATCCCGACGCGGTCCTGCAGGTGGCCGTGCAGCAACCATTCGCGACCGAGTGTCGCGAGCTCGGCCCGCGAGAGCTCGTCGAGCTCCACTCAGCGCTCCTTCGCGGCGGAGATCACCGCGTCGATCTCGCCGAGGTCGTCGGAGGTGAGCTGCCATCCGGAAGCGGCCGCGTTCGCCGCCACTTGCTCGGGCTTCGTCGCGCCGGCGATCACGCTGCCGACAACGGGCCGCGCCAGCAACCACGCGAACGCGAGCTCGAGCAGCGTGTGGCCCTGCGCGGTGGCCCACGCCGAGAGACCGTCGACGCGGTTCATTACCGTGTCGGAGAGGGCCTGTTCGGCCCGCTCGGCGGGCAACCCTGCGAGGCGCGTGCCCGCCGGCGGCGGCGCACCGCGTTCGTACTTACCGGACAGCACACCACTCGCGAGCGGGAAGTACGGGATGAACGCGATGTCGTGTTTCGCGCAGGCGTCGAGCACGCCCTGCTTCTCCGGCCCGCGACGCAGGAGGCTGTACTCGTTTTGCACGCTGACGAACCGCGCCCATCCGTTCTCGGCCGAGATGCGCGCGGCCGACTCGATCAGCTCCACCGAGAAGTTGCTGCAGCCGATCTCTCGCACCTTCCCCGCCCGCACCAACTCGTCGAGCGCGCCGAGCGTCTCCTCGAGCGGCGTCGCCTGGTCGGGGAAATGGATCTGGTAGAGGTCGATGTGGTCGGTCGCGAGGCGACGCAGCGAGTCTTCGCACGCGCGAGCGACGTAGGACGCGCTCGCGCCGCCCGGGTGCTCGTCGTCGATCGGCCCGCCGAACTTCGTCGCGATCAGCGCGCGATCCCGACGGCCCGCGAGCGAGCGTCCGAGGAACTCCTCGCTCTTCGTTCCGCCGTAGATGTCGGCAGTGTCGAAGAGCGTGACGCCGGCGTCGAGCGCAGCATCGACGACGCGCTTCGTCGCCGCTTCGTCGATACGGCCGCCGAAATTGTTGCAACCGAGGCCGACGACCGAGGCGTCGAGCGCACCGATGGAACGTGTCTGCATCCCCACAGCATGGCCGATCGGCCGGGTCGCTGTCCGACCGCTCAGGGAGCCGCGGCGCCGCGGGCGAGCGCAACGGCCTGCGCGGTCGCGTAGTCGGGCTTGTTGGTGTTGGTGCGCGGGGCATCACCGAGGATGAGCGCCCGCGGCACCTTGTAGCCCGCAATCTTCGTCCGGCAGTGTTGCTGGACGGCTTCGAGTGTCAGCTCCGGCGCGCCGGCGCGCAGCTTCACCAGTGCGACGACGCGCTGGCCGAAGCGATCGTCGGGGACGCCGACGACCACCGCGTCGAAGACGTCGGGATGCGACCGGATGGCAGCTTCGACCTCCTCGGGGAAGATCTTCTCGCCACCGGAGTTGATGCAGCCCGAGCCGCGACCGAACAGCACGATCCGGCCCTCGGCGTCGATCGTCGCCCAATCGCCCGGCACGACCCAGCGCACACCGTACGCGTCGGTCCGGAACGTCGCCGCCGTCTTCGCGGGATCCTTCCAGTAGCCGAGCGGGATGTGACCCTTGCGCGCGAACAGCCCCTCGGCACCGGATCCGGGCTCGAGCGGCTCGAGCGTCTCCGGGTCGAGCACCCACGTGCGACCGTCGGTCGAGAACGCCGGCCGGTCGCGCTCCGTGCTCGCACCGACCTCACTCCCGGCCGCGCCGGTCTCGGACGCTCCGTAGCTGTCGTTCAACACCGCGCCCGGGAACGCGCGCGCGAGCTGCGCCTTCACCGCCGCGCTCAACATCGCGCCCCCGTTGCCCAGGCCGATGATCTCCGACGTGTCCCAACGGTCGGGCTCGGCGAGAACCGCCTCCGCCAGTGGGCGCGCCATCGCGTCGCCGATGATGCCGACCGTCGACGCGTGCTCGGCGATCGCGAGATCCAGCACGGCGGCCGCGTCGAACGAACGCGCTGAGTACACGACCGCCCGATTCCCTCCGAACAGGGCGATGAGCGTGAGCCACTGCCCGCCGCCATGCATCAGCGGGCCCAGCACGAGCGGGCTCATCCGAAAGCCCGGCTCCGCATTGCGCGCGATCTCGCCGGGCTCTGAGATCGGGTCGAACACCGATCCGCCGAGGCAGCACGCATAGAAGAAGTCTTCGTGCCGCCACATCACGCCTTTGGGCATGCCGGTGGTGCCGCCAGTGTAGAGCATGTACACGTCGTCAGAAGATCGCGGCACGCCGGTGAAGTTCCGCGCGTCGCTCGCGCCGGCCCACTCCCCGATCGCGACGCACCGATCGAATCCGAGCTCGTCGAGCAAAGGGACGTACTCGTCCTCGACGATCGTCGCGACGAGCTCGGCGTCCGTGATCACGTACCGCAGCTCGTCGGCGACGTACCGCCAGTTGATGTTCACGGGCACGGCTCCGCACTTCCAGCAACCCAGCAGTGCCTCGACGTACTCGGCGCGGTTGCGCGAGTACACGCCGACGCGCTCGCCGGGACGGATCCCCAACGACATCAGGTGATTCGCAACCCGATTCGCGGCCCGGTCGAGCGATCCGCGCGTGTGGCGCACCGGCGGCGCGACGAGGCACTCGGCGTCGGGACCCGCGTCACACAACGTCTCCCACAGATCGGCGAGATTGAACGTCGGCTCGGGCACGAGTCGTGACCCGGCCACTCAGCTAGGGGGCGAAGTCGACGCAGCCGCCTCGCGCTGCTGCGTCGTGCGGTGCACGCGATCCTTGTCGAACACGGGCAGGACGTGCTTGCCGAAGGTCTCGATCGTCTCGACTGCCAGCTCTCGCTCCATCGACGACGACAGCAACCCGAAGACCACCTGATCGACGCCCGCGTCGGCATACTTCGCGATGGCCACCTCGACCTCTTCCGGCGTGCCGTACGCGGTGTCACCGGCGCGGATCGAATCGTCGATCTGTTCGGGGGTGGGGTCGGGAAGCAGGGCCGGCCATTCGGGGATCCCCGCGGGCCGCGGGAACGTGTCGAGGTAACGCAGAAGCAGACTTCGGTGGTAGCCCATTCCGAGGTTCGCGCCGAGCGTACGGGCGCGCTGACCGTCGTCGAGACAGAGCAGCTGGGTCGTCACCATGATGTTGTCGTTCACGAACTCGCCGACCGGCTCCGCGTTCGCGATCTCCTTCTTGTAGAGCTCGACGAGCGGCTTCACCGACTCCGGTCCGCCGATCGTGAAACAGAGGACGCCGAGCCCCATCCGCGCGGCCTTCTCGAACGTCGAGGGATTCCCGGCCGCGACCCACATCGGCGGGTGCGGATGCGAGTACGGCTTAGGGAGCACGTTGCGCGGCGGCATCGACACGAACCGGCCGTCGAAGCCGGGGTACTCCTCCGGCTTCCACATCTTGCGGAACTCGCCAACCACCTCGTCGAACATGTCGCGGGTGAGGTCGGGGTCGGTGATCCCGAATCCTTTTTGCTCCGTCGTCGACGAACCGCGCCCCATGCCGAACTCGAACCGGCCCTCCGAGAGGTGGTCGAGCATCGCCACGCGTTCGGCAACGCGCGCCGGATGGTTGACCGGCGGTGTGACGTTGAAGATGCCCGACCCGAGGTGGATCGACGACGTCGCGGCGGCGAGGTAGCCGAGGAAGACCTCGTTCGCCGAGAGGTGCGAGTACTCGGTCAGGAAGTGATGCTCGGTCGCCCACGTGTACTTGAAGCCGACTTGTTCGGCCGCCCGCACGATCGCGACCTCGTCCATGATGCGCCGGTGCTCGCCGCCGCGGAACTGCGGCAACACACACGCGCTGTTGAAGAGCCCGAATTCCACGGTGGTGCGCTTCCTCCCCGCCGCGGGGAGCGCGGCGCCCGGCATCGAGTATGGCCGCAGACGATATCTGCTGCCGCCTTCACCGGCCCCTCCGACCCCCGCGCGACCGCGGCGAGAACGGGTAGAAAGAACGCGCACAACACCGGCGACGGGAGCACGAGGATGGACGACCGCAACCTCATCGAGCGGATTGCGCACCTGGTCACCGAGGAGCAGAAGCTCCAGCAGAAGCCCGAACACGATCCTGCGCAACTCCGCGAGATCGAGACGACCCTCGACCAGCTCTGGGACCTCTTGCGGCAACGCCGCAGCCAGGAGGAGTTCGGGCGCGACCCCGCCGAGGCGCAGCCACGCGACCCGAAGACGGTGGAGGGCTACATCCAGTAGGGCGGGCGCCGCCGTTCGTTCAAGCTGCGTGCGCGGCGACGGATTGGAGTCGGCCCTCGCGCTCGCGACGAAGACGCGAGAGCGAAACGGACGCGGCGACGCCGGCGACGATGGCCGCGACTCCGCCGACCGCGAAGCCGACCCGGGGCCCCCACACCGCGGAGATCCAGCCGACGATCGGGCTCCCCACGGGTGTGCTGCCGAGGAACGCGATGGCATAGAGCGCCATCACCCGGCCACGCATCTCGGGCCGGCTGGTGAGTTGCAGCGTCGTGTTCGCAGTCGCGATGAACGCGAATGCAGCCGCGCCCATCAAGAACAACGCGACGACCTCGCTGGCCAGCGTCGGGGCAACTGCCGCGAGCATGATCGACACGCCCATCGCGTACGTGAGCGTGAGCAAGCGCCGGTACGAGACGCCGCGCCGCGAGGCCGCGGCCAGGCCGCCGAGCACTGCGCCGGCGCCCATGACCGACGTCATCGCCCCGAAGCCGATCGATCCCAGGCCGAAGGTCTTGGTGGCCATCAGCGGGATCACAACCTGGAAGTTGAACGCGAGGGTGCCGATCACGGCCATCATCAGAAGCGGTATCCGCACCATCCGGTCGGACCACACGTAGCGGAAGCCTTCGCGCAGCTGCCCCTTCGCGCGGGGCACGACGGCAACGGGCCGCAGCGCGTCGGCGTGCATCATTCGCAGCGCGACGAGCACCGCGACGTATGACGCCGCATTCAGGAAGAAACACGGTGCGAGCCCTACGACGCCGATCACGAGGCCGCCGATCGCGGGGCCGACGACCCGCGAGCTGTTCATCACGACGCTGTTGAGACCGACCGCGTTCGGCAGCTCATCGCGACCCACCATCTCCATCACGAAGGTCTGGCGCGCGGGATTGTCGAACACGTTGACGAAGCCGAGCAGGAAGGAGAACAGGTAGTCGAGGGCGACCGTGGCCGCGCCGACGGCGACGATGACGCCGAGACCCAGCGCGAGCAGCCCCGCCGCGATCTGGGTGAAGTACAAGATCTTGCGCTTGTCGAACCGATCGGCGACAACACCGCCCCATGCGCCGAACAGCAGAACCGGCAGGAACTGGAGTCCCGACTCGACGCCCAGCGCGAAGCCGTTGTTGTGCGTCAGCCGGAGGATCAGCCACGCCTGGGCGAGCCGCTGCATCCACGTTCCGCTCACCGAGATGATCTGCCCGACGAAGTACAACCGGTAATTGCGATTGTGCAGCGAGGAGAACGTGTCGCGCCGTAGCCGGCGTACGCGAGTCACGACTGCGGATCCTCGACGAGCCGTTCCAGGAGGCTGGCGGCGCGCGCGAGCACAGCGCGTTCCTCGGCGGAGAATGTGCGCAGGCGCGCGGCGAGATAGGCGTCACGGCGGCGGCGGATGGTTTCCACGAGCGCGCGCCCGGCCGCGGTCGCCTCGACGTAAGCGACGCGCCGGTCGAGCTCGGAGGGAGTCCGGCTCGCCAGCCCCTTCTGCTGCAACGCGTCGGCGATCCGGGTGATCGTGGGCGGCTGTACGCGCTCGGCCACGGCCAGCTGCGACAACGTCATGGGCCCGTCGCGCACGATCACCGAGAGCGCGGAGAGCTGGGACGGCGTGATGTCTTCAGGCGCATGCTGGCGCAGTCGGCGGCTGAGCCGCATCACCGCGAACCGGAGCTGCGAGGCCAATTCGGTGCCCGCGGTGAGGGTGGTCTGATCAGTCTTCGCCATACGCTTAGCATAGCTAACTAGCTAGGCGAAATATTCCCGCCGAACGGGGAAGGCTGGTGGACCGGACGCCCGGGTGCCGTTCGGTTCGGCTCGGCGGTCGGGTCTGGTTCGGCTCGGCGCGGGCAGCCCCGAGGTCAGCGCCGGCGGGAGTCGTCGCCCGACGACGCCAGGGCAGTGAACTCGGCGAACGCGGTCCGGCGGAACGTATCGTCGGTGACGGAGGGCCGCGCCGCCGTCGCGGCGGGATCCGTGGCGACCGCCTGCTCGGCGACCGTGCTCTCGACGGGTGCGGGCTCGGTGCCCGGAGCCGTCTCGACCTCGATCGCGGCCACCCAGGCGGGGGCGATCGGCGCGACCGAGCGCTCCGGGGTGGTGGTGTCGGGCGCCCGCACGAGATCCGCCGGCGCGGACAGCGCGGGGTCGCGCCGCGGGCGGCGCCGGACGACTTGCGCGATGGGCGCGTGGCGACCGGCAATCCGCAACGGCAACGGCGGCGGCGTCTCCGCTTCCGGCGATTCTTCGCGAGATACTTCGCGAGACTCCTCAGGAGCGGCGACGGGGGCCGCCACCGAAGCCGCGGGCGCGACGGGCTCCGGCGGGGCGACGAGGTGTGCGGGCGCGGCCGCCTGCAGCTCGGTCACCGTCGCGCGCGCGGCCGCGAGCTCGTCTCCGAGCGTCGCGGCGTGCGCGCGCAGGCGGTCGCCATCGGCACGCGCCCGCACGGTTTCGGCCTCGAGATCGGCGACCCGAGCGCGGAGTTCTTCGCGCTCGGCCTCGGCTGTCGCCAGTTCTCCCTCAGCCGTGCGGCGGGCGTTCGAGGCGTCTCGCGCCTCGCGCCGCAGCTTCCCCAGAGTCCGGTCGATCTCACGAGCCCGCGCTTCCGCCGCATCGGCGCGCTCGGCCATCTCTGCTTCCAACTCCGCGATTCGCGACGAGGCGACGCCCGTCGCGACGTCGGCGTCGGCGTTGTGGCGGCCCACCTCGCGAAGGTCCGCATCGGCTCGCTCCCGGGCCGCGATCGCGTCGTCCCGCTCGACCCTCGCCTCGAGCGCAGCCGTCTCGGCCTCCTCGATCCGGTCGCCGAGCTCGGCCACGCGCGCGCCCAGCTGCCGGAGTTGGGCGTCCTTCTCTTCGAGGCGAGCGTTCATCTGCCCGATCGCACCGTCGCCGGCGGAGAGCTCGGCGAGCTTGGTTGCCAGCCGATCGCGGTCCGAACGGGCGTCGGTCAGCTGCTGCTCCAGCGTCGCGAGCCTGATCATCTCGTCCTCTGCGCCATGCCGGGCGTTCTCGGTCGCACGCTGGAGTGCACGCTCGGCGAGCGACCGGGCCGCGTCGGCCCGCTCGAGCTCGGCACGCAACGCGGCACGAGCCCCCTGCTCGTCACGCAGCCGCGTCACGTACTCGTCGAGCAGGCCGTCGTGCTCGGCGAGAGCACTGCGGAGTACGGCCATCTCCTCGAGCACCCGTTCGTGCTCCTGCTGGAACCGCTTCAGTTCGTCGGCGACGACAGCCCGCGCCGCACGCTCGGCCTTGACGCGCTCCTGGGTCGCGCGCCGAGTCTCCTCGTTGTTCAGCCGGTCGAGCTCCCGCCGGAGGGCGGCCGCCTCGGACTGCGCGTGCGTCCGGGCAGTGAGCTCCTGGTCGAGGCGTTGGTGCTCGTCGGCAAGCACCCGCCGTGCCTCCTCGGCCGACCGGTAGTTGCGCACTGCCGCGCTCTCGAGCTCCGCGAGCCGCTGGCGAATCGCGCGCCGGCTGGTGTCAAGCGCCGGCGGGACCGCGACCGGGTCGACGGTGAGCGCCGGGGGCGGCGTGGGAGTGACCGGCGTCAAGGCGCGCTCTCTCTCAGCGAGAAGCTCGTCGAGGAGCATTCGCGATCCCCCCGTGCGGGTCGTCGCGTCGGGAGCGACGTCCGCCGGCCAGTTGACGCCTGACCCACGCATGCCGATTGTTATATCGGCCACACTCCGCGCGAGACTTGACCGATGCCGGCGGATTTTTCGCGCGTTACGCGGTAGCCGGGCTAGCCGTCCAGGGTTGCCCGCCGTTCCCGGGCCAGCGCCTCCTGGGCGATCGAGGCGACATGGCGTCCGGCGCGGTCGAAGACACGGGCGGTCCCGAGACCGCGGGCGTCGGCAACCCCGGCGCCCCGGAGCTCGAAGAGCAACCACTCGTCGGCCCGGAAGCGACGATGGAACCAGATCGCGTGGTCGAGGCTCGCGGTGAAGACGTGCTCCCACACCGGCACCACGGGGTGGGCCCCGAGCGCCGTCCCGAGCGGGAACTCGTCCGAAAGATACGCGAACGCGCACGCGTGCAACGCGGCGTCGTCACCGAGATCGCCACGCGCACGCATCCAAGCCAGCTCGTACGGCTCCGGATCGGCACGCCGGGCCACGCTGCGCCGATCGAACAGCAGGTTCGTCGGCTCGTCGGGCAGCGACTCGGGATCGTCGACCCCGGCGGGCGCGACGACGGCATCAATCTCCGTGCCGCTCTCCGGCGCGTGGAAGCTCGCGATCATGTTCAAGATCGCGCCACCCGCCTGGTAGGCGACGACCTGGCGGGTTGCGAACGAGCGACTGTCGCGCACGCGCTCGAGCTCGTAGAGCACGGGCTGGTGCTCGTCACCCGCGCGCACGAAGTACGCGTGCAGCGACTGCGGGAGATGGGGCGGATCGACGGTCAGGCACGCGGCGCGCAACGCCTGCGCGACGACCTGGCCGCCGTAGAGCCGGCCCCACCCCAGCGCAGGCCCGCCGCCGAGGAATGCGTCCGGCTTCAGCTTCTCCAGCGCCAGCAGCGACCGGAGATCGGTGACGGGATGGATCGAGACCACACTGCAGGTTCGCACCCCGACCGCCGCGGCGGCGAAGCGACGGGAGCCGCGCCGCGCCCGCGCTCACACCACCTTGGTGTTCCAGGTTCTCAGCGCGCGGACGTTGTGCTCCGAGCCCAGGACCCCGATAGTCGCGGGATCGAGCAGGAGACGCGCACCGGCGCGCGGGTCGAGGTCGAGCGAGACGGCCGCGAGGACCCTCGACGCATGCCCGTGCCCGAAGCACAACACGTCGCCGCAGGCCGCGTCGGCGCGGGCGATCACGCGCCCGGTCCTCGCGGCCACTTCCTCGATCGTCTCGCCGCCCGGGACCGGGCCCTGCCAGATCGTCCAACCGTCGAACTCACGACCCCGGCCCTCGATCTCCGCCGAGGTCTTCCCTTCGAGGTCGCCGTAGTCCCATTCGCGCAGGTCGTCGTCGACTTCGGCGTCGGCGAAGCCGGCCACCGCCGCGGTCTGCAACGCACGGGTCCGCGGGCTAACCAGGACGAGTGCGAATGCTTGCGCCCCGAGCACGGGCGCGAGCCCCGCCGCTGCAATGCGGCCCTGTTCGGTCAGCGGGATATCGGTGCGGCTCGTGTGCCGGCCCGCCGCGCTCCACTCCGTCTCGCCGTGCCGAACGATCCAGATCTCGTTCATCGCCGCCCGCTCACAATGCCGCACCGGCAGCGGCCGCATGCAACTCCTCACGGAAGTCGGGATGCGCGATCTCGGCCAGCGCGACCGCCCGCTCCCGCACCGTCCGGCCCCGCAATTCGGCGACGCCGTATTCGCTGATGACGACGTCCACCTGGTGGCGCGGCGTCGTCACCGTGGACGAGGGCGGCAGCGTCGCCACGATCCGCGAGACGACGGACGCGCCGGCGCGCGCCGTGGACGGGAGGCAGATCAGCGACCGGTCGCTCAGCTCGAGCCCCGACTGCGCGACGAAATCCTCGTGGCCGCCGATGCCCGAGAACTGTTGTCCCTGCAGGCAATCGGCCGCGACCTGCCCGTAGAGGTCGATCGCGAGCGCGCCGTTGATCGACACGACGTGGTGGTTCCCCGCGATCACGTCGGGCGCGTTGACGACCTCGACGGGAAGGAACCGGACCTCGGCGTTGGCATCGAGCCACGCATAGAGCTCCGCGGTCCCCAGCGCGAACGTCGAGATCGACACACCGCGATGCTCACCTTTACGGGCGTTGGTCACCTTGCCAGCCTGATGCAGACGCATGAGACCGGTCGTGAACATCTCGGAGTGCACGCCGTAGTCTCCGCCCGGCCCGTCGGCGAGCAGCTGGACGATCATCGAAGGGATCCCCCCGATCCCGGTCTGTAGAGTGCACCCGTCGCTGACGAACGAGCGCGCGAACTCGGCGATCGCGCGATCCACGTCGGTGGGCACCGCGTCCGCGAGGACGAACGGGAGCGCGTCGTGGCGAACGATGACGTCGACGTCGTCGACGTGCAGCGTGTGCGGGTACCGCGG
>Ga0335085_10013892_pt1 | contig 11776 bp, 15 predicted proteins | sample Lox_Sample_45_FD_206712 | JGI IMG/M metagenome (GOLD analysis project Ga0335085, IMG submission 206712) | Soil microbial communities from Loxahatchee National Wildlife Refuge, Florida, United States - Lox_Sample_4.5 | ecosystem: Environmental > Terrestrial > Soil > Wetlands | place: USA...
CGTATGCGTCATCGCCTCAATCACGGACTGTGTGCGCAGGTTGTTCGCGAGCATTGTCGCCCACGCAACCGTTTGCAGCACCGTCCATTGTGCGCCCACTGTCACGACGAGTGCAACTATCACAAGAAATTTGCCAAAACGAACCAGCACACAAACACAGTCCGTTTTTGTCCGATGCAAGTCAAGTTTTGTCCGGTGCTCAAAAACTATTTTTCTGTCGGCAATTCCCTGACTTCCTGTTCGAGATAGCGTTCGATGTGGCGATCCAGATCGGACAGGCTGCCGGCGCACGTCGCGGCTTGAACACGTTCCACCATTTCCGTTGACCAATCTTCTTCTTCCACCTGCTCGTTGATGAACCAGTGCATGAGCACTTGAGCGGGATAATCTTTCGCGGCAACCGCAGCCTCATAAACGGCGTTGACGCCGAGTGTGTTGGCATGCTCCTGCGACTGCGCTTGTTGGGCGACTTCGAGCAATGTCCTGAATTCCTGCTTCGGCGCAGGCAACGCCGTCACTTCCGCCGTTACGCCGCGGTCGGTCAGGTGTTTGAGAATCCGTTCCGCGTGGACGCGCTCCTCGCCCGCCTGTTTGACGAAGTATTTGCCGAAGCCCTTGAGGTTTCGGACATCGCACCACACGGACAACGCGAGATACGAGTGCGCGGCGGCGAGTTCCAAGTTAAACTGACGGTTGAGTTCTTCAATCACCTTTTGCGGAATCTTGGATTTAGCCATGATGATTGCAACTATAAGGCGCGAGAACGCAAGCGCCAGCACAAAATTGTGGCCGCCAGTCCAGTAACCTGCCGATGAATTCCCGGCAAGAATCCAACCGGCCTTAGTCGGTAGGGTCGGTGCTCACTTCAATTTCATCGTAACGATTCATGCGGTAGATGATGATTGAAGCGGCCCAACTCAATACAAAAACTCCGATAATGGCAAAACCGATGACGCCGAAATTGTTGTTCAGGGAACCAATCATGTCCCAGACAGCGCCGCGCATTCCAAATTGACCGCCAATCAAACCCAGCACTTCGATTCCGCCAACCAGCAATGCCACCAGAACCGAAACAAAAGTGATGGTCATGTTGTAATAAAGTTTGCGAATGGGTTTGACGAAGGCCCAACCGTAAGCACCGAGCATCAAGATGCTGTCCGTCGAATCAATCAGCGCCATGCCCGCCGTGAAAAGCGTCGGGAAAACAAGGATTGACCAGATGGAAAGTCCTTTGGTGGCTTCCGTCGCCGAAATACCGAGCAAGCCCACTTCCGTTGCCGTATCAAAACCGAGGCCGAAAAGAAAACCAACCGGATACATCTGCCAGCTATGCTCAATCAATCGGAATAGATTTCTGAAGATGCGCCCAAAGAATCCACGTTTGGCGAGTATCAAGTTGAGGTCTTCGTCAACAAATTGCCCTCCCCCTTTGACGTGCTGAAAAGTGCGATAGACCGAAATAAGAATGATGATATTGGCGATGGCGATGGCCAGAAGGAAGAAAGCGGAAACGGAAGTTCCAATAATCCCACCGATGGATTCAAAAGAACCAAAGCGATTTTTGATTGCGGCGGAAGTCAGGGCGATGACGACCGACAAACCGAAAACAATGGTCGAATGGCCGAGGGAAAAAAAGAAGCCGACGCCGACGGGCCGTTTGGCCTGCTGCATCAACTTGCGCGTCACATTGTCAATCGCTGCGATTTGGTCGGCATCCACTGCATGACGCAGGCCAAACGTGTAGGCCAGGAACGCCGTGCCTAGCAATACCGGATGATTGTGAAAGGCAATCAGCGCCCAAACCCACGCCCCGATATTGAAGCCGATAAGCAACGCATACAGGGAGAAAATCCGGCCTTTCACACTGACCGGAACAACGGGCGCGGGCGCGGGAATCGCATCGGAAGGAGTCGCCTCGCGCTCAATGACTTCATCTGAAACTTGCATAAATGGCCGCTAATACTTTTAGTAACACTATTTTTAGATTGCGTAACACCGATGGTGTTGGTAACACCATTTGCAATGAACGTAACATTTATATCAAATTCAGGTCAAGCACCGGTTTCGCGCCGCGCTTGGAAAACCATCCTTCACACTCTGGCCACTGGCTTTTGCAGCTTGCTGCTGGCGGCGGGGATTGGCCGCGCTGAAACCGTCACCAACCTGGAGGCGGTGGACAGCATGGGCGTCAGCACTTGGAATGGCAGTTTTCCCATTGTTTTGACTGGTGTGCTTTTAACTGACCCAAGCGAGATGCTCGATTCAACGCCGGATTATCTCGATTGGGACAATGGCGCGAATATGTATAACCTGGGCGGCCAATGGCAGGTGTTCGTGCAAGTCGTCACCAACAGCGACCGTGGCGGCGTGGAATGTTGGATGGCGCAGAATTATGGCAACCTGCCGTGGGAACCGCATGATGGCAGCGATAGCTATTCCAATGAAGCCTGGTCAAACGAAGTCTATCGCGTCAGTCACGACCCCATCACCGGCTACGCTTTTCACAAAGGCGACTTGGTGACCATCACTGCCAACGGCTCGCTCTTTTATGGCGGGATGCAGAACATCAACGAGGAGCACAGCACCGATCCCGCCTACGATTTTACGATTTCACTGGTAGCCACGAATGTGGGTTTGCCCGCACCACAGGTGATTTCCCTGTCATCGGTCATCAGCACCAATTTGAGCGCGACGGGGCACTACGACATTTTTGACCCCACACGCCAAACGGGCGGCGAATTTTATCAAGGAATGCGCGTGCGCATCAACGGCCTGACGCTGGTGACGACCAACGGCTGGAACACCAATTCGGATTGGGATTCGCGCTATTGCACGGCGACGGATGGCGAAGGCCGTCAATTCCCGCTGATTCATCCGTTGTATGACATCGGCCCGGCCCCGACGAATCAATTTGATGCCACTGGGGTTTTCTTGCAGGAATCCGGTTCCGGCACGGACGGGACATTTGGCTATGAATTGTTCGTGCAGGAAATCGCGCCGTCGGACGCGGCCATTCTGAACATTGCTGTTCAAAGCGGTGCGGCGGTAGTTTCATGGCCCGGCTCGCTGGCCAATTGGCAGTTGCAAAGCTGCGATTCACTTTCCAATCCAAATTGGACGGCGATGACCAATACACCAGCGGTCGTCAACGGACAAAACACCATCGGGTTACAACCGACACAGGCACAGAAATTCTTCCGGCTTCAACAGGTGCAATGAACGGACGGATAAAATCTGAAGCTCATCGCGCACCCGCTGCCGCTTTCACCTTGGTGGAATTGCTGGTGGTCATCGCCATCATCGGGATTTTGGCGGCGTTACTTCTGCCCGCACTGGCGGGCGCGAAAGAAAAGGCGAAAGTCACCCGCGTCCGCGCCGAGCTTTACAACATCGGCCTCGCGCTGGAAATGTATTCCACCGATTACGCTGGCAAGGTTCCGCCAGTGCGTGTGAATTGCAACAGCGACTTGGCGGCGCACTGGTGTGAATTGCCGGTGGAACTGGCCAACGAACGCTATCTGCCGCATGGAAACCAAGGCGGATTGGAGGCCGACTTGGAAGACGTGTTCAATCCCGGCCATACCTACAAATACGCCGCGCCAGGGCCGGAATTGCTCAACGGCGCGGCAGCGGACAATTATTCGCTTTGGGTTCCAACCAATGCGCCGAGCGATATGTCCAGCGGCGGCAAGTATTTTACCGACCCCAAAATCAGCCCGGTGCATTGGGTGGTTTGGAGTTTGGGACCGCGACCCAACAGCCCGAAAAGTCTCGGCACCTACGCGCCGTTAAGCAGCGACGATTGGTATCGCCGCACCGGCGATGGCGGCGTCATCGTGCGTTTTGCCGACCGCAACGGAACCCAATTCACCAGTCCATAACACAAAATCATTCCATGAAAAAATCAATCCTCATCTTGATAGGAGCCATTGCCGTTTTAACCGCCGACAAACTTCTCGCTCACGACGACGAAATCTCCGCCGCTGGCTCGAATGTCTGGAATCAGGCGCAGGAACCGACCAATTGGTGGAATGAAATCAAGAATTTGCACGGCCATGTCGGGCCTTGGAATGTTCTCGGTTGGCGGATGGGTAAGGCGGCGTTGCGCGAACTGAATGCAACATGGGGGCAACATGAACTGGATGTTGTTTGCCACATCCCGCTCAAAACGCCTTATTCCTGCATTGCCGACGGATTGGTCGTCGGCACTGGCAACAGCATTGGGCGGTTGGACATCCGCTTGGCTGAAGCGTTGGCAATGGCCGACGCGCATGTAAGCGTCCGGCGCAAGGACGGCACCGGCCTGGTGTTGCTGTTCAAGCCGAACCAAAAGTATTTGGAAAAAATCCGCAACGCGCCCGACGCGCAATTGGAATTACTCGCCCGCGAATGCGGCGAGCTTCCCGAAAAGGAACTTTTTGTGATTGAGAAAGTGCCGTCGTCCGAAACGAATTCAAAATAAAGAGTTGCTTGGCCGGGCAGGTTTCCATCTTTGACAAACTGCGGCATTAGCTTACGATGCCAGTGTTTGCCATGAATAAGGAAACCGTCAGCCGTTTCAGCATATCCCTGCCACCGTCGCTTCTGCGGCAACTGGATGAAATGTCGGGTGATAAAGGCTACGACAACCGTTCGCTGGCCATCGCTGACATGATTCGTGACCGCCTCGTTGAACATCGGCAGAAATTTGGCAACGAAGACATCGCCGGCACCATCACGCTGGTCTATGACCACCACAAGCCGCACCTTCAGGCCACGCTCACGGACATCCAGCACGATCATCACGACGTAATTCTCTCGACGGTGCATGTGCATTTGGATCATCACAATTGCTTGGAAGTGTTGCTCGTGCGCGGCAAAGCGGCCGTCATCAAAAAAATTGCCGATGAACTCATCGGCGCTAAAGGTGTTAAACACGGCAAGCTGACAGTGACGACGACCGGCAAGGATTTGCCATCCTAGCTGGTATTGCCAAAAACCCGTTGGTCCACTGGGGGTGTCAGAAAAATTACCGTGAAACTGAAATCAACCGTATGGCTAAACGTGACGTATTGATCAACAAGTCGCCGTCTTCAGCGCATACAGCGCCGGACAGCAACCCATCGTCTGACAGAACGCCTGGCTGAAATGGCTCAAGCTGTTGTAGCCAACCTCCATTGCCGCCTCGGTCACATTGCATTTGCCGCTCTTGAGCAATTCAGCCGCGCGTTCCATGCGAAGTTTTCGCAGACACTGCGGGATGGTCATGCCCGTCTCCCGTGAAAAAGTCCGGCTCAAATAAAACGGGCTGCATCCGGCCTCACGTCCAATTTTCTCCAACGTGGGCGGTTCAGCCAAATCCCGGCGCAGAATGGCCACAACCCGATCCACGCGCTCCCGCACCATCCGTTTTTGCCGGTCGCAAAATAATTCATCCTCGCCACGCCGCCCGAAGAAAAAATCTGCCATCAGTTGCAGCACCTTGCCCTGATACCACAGCCGGCGCGCACCCTGAAACGAAGGCGGACGCGAGAGTTGAGAAATCAATTGTTCCTGTTCGGTGGTCAGACGGTGGATTTCCCCCAACCCGGCGGGAGACGCGCTGGAGAGCAGGAATTTTTCCACCAAACCATGAAGCGCGCCGTCGCATTGGAACAAATGTTCGCGCAGAAAACGGGGGGAAAATTCGACGGTAATGAAACGGTGCCGTTCTCCGGCCTTTCGCCAAGCCCGCAATTCATTCTTTCCCGGTGCGTAAAACCCAGCCGTCAACGGCTCAAAATCCACGGTGCTGGATGCACAATGAATGGAAGCGTGCCCGGCGAGATTCAGGCAAAGTTCCAAGCTATTTGGATGAAAACTGCGCGACCACTCGAAAGTGGCATTGGTGTTCAATTCAAAATCGTGCCACTCAATGCTAATACCCAATTCCTTGAAATTTCCATAAAGTTGCCGCCAGTCGCCTTGGGTTGCTCGCCAGATGACCGCCTCACTCAATGGGAAAACATGCGGCTTCCGGTTACGCTTCGACTCGCTCCGGCTAGTCACAGATTCGGCTGGTGCTCCAACGGTCATTTCTTCAAATCCCAAAGGATTCAGAACAAAATTAAGGCAGGTTGCGTTGTCTAACTCAACATAAATTGTCAAAGGCCGAACAAATGGTGGTCACTTCAACTCCAGCGCGCCTCGTTTCGTCTATTGTATGGCTCGACTGCGCCTGTCAAGGTTGTCCAAATAAAATGTGGCGCTTTTCGCGCGGGTTTTTCCTTTTGTGGCTCCACCTTGACAGTGCTCGCCGAGCCGGGGACGTGGCTGGTTAGGAAGGCGCGTCGGGATTTCCAGCCGGAGATTCGTGCAAGCACATTCAACCGCAGGCTAGGCGCAAGACGGCATCCAAGCTGATGGCGGGAAATTGAAAAATACAATTTCAAGATTTATGGTTGACAACTGTATCTATTATGCTACGGTAGGGAATATGCCGTTTATTCAGTTTCCTTTCATTGAAGTGCCGAAGGAATTGCGCAAGCTGGTCGGCGAGCCGACGCCCGGCACTCGTGCCTATCGGCGTGAAGGGTCGTTCAAAGAATGCGGCGAGTGGCTGGAAAAACTCGGTGAGTATTACAAAGGGGACGTGGGACTTTCAACCAGCAGCGTCGTTCTGTTCGTTCCCGTCTCCCGTGCCAGCGTCTATAAACGCATCAAGGAAGGCAAATTGACGGCCTTTTTCTTTTACGTCACTCACGAAGAAACCAGATTGTTCGGTGCCAAGCGCAGAGCCAAAGAACGTCCATTCATCGTCGTGTCGGTCAGTGAGTGCAAGGCTTGGGCAGAAGAAATCAAGCGCAGAGTCGGTTTTGTGGACGACCCGGATGAAAGTCTGTTTAAGGAAAGTGAACGTCTGTTGCAGGCGGGCGGCGGGGATGAGCCAACGGAACAAGAAGCCAAAGAAGCAGTGGAATTCACCGAACGCGACCCGAAGGACAAGGGCAACCGGAAGGTGAAGTATAAAAAGGAACGAAGCACCATTTACGAGGACTACAAGCAGCAGGATATGCTTTACCTGCTGACCGAATTGAAGGCGGCAATGGCTTCTCCTGAAAAAGCTGCTGCCTTGCGGAGACGACTGCGAAAGGGCGTGGAATGGGACGAGCAAAACAAGACTTGGAAATTGAAGGAGGAGAAATGATGTTGTATGCCAGTTGAACATCAATTTAATGACCGTCTGATACGGTTCCCGGAACTGGAGAAGATTTTTGGTGTCTGCAAGCGGACGGTGAGACGGCGGGCAGAGAGCGGCGAGTTGCCGCCGTTGCGGCGGATTGGCCGGGCGGTGGGGATGCTCGAAAGCCAGGTCAAAGCCTATTTTCAAAAGTTGAGTCAACCGAGTAATTGAAAGGAGCATGAAATATGGAAGCCAGAATCTACAAACCAAAACGGTTGCAAAACGGCAAACGGATAACAGGCCGGTTATACCGTGCGCGCATCAAACTTGCCGGTGACAGCAAAGTGCGGGACATCGCCTTGCAGGTGTCCGACAAGCAGGTTGCCCAACAAAAATTAAACAAACTGGTTCAGGAATTGGAGCACGAATCGGCGGGCTTGATTCCGGCCAAAGCGGAACGGGAGGCGGCGCAAAGTCCGTTGCTCGATCTGGTGTCGGAATATGTCAACGAGTTGACCGTCCTGGGACGGTCGGGAGACCACCTGCGCCATGTGGACAAGCGCCTGCTGCGGCTGGTGCGGGAATGCGGCTGGACGAGATTGGCCGACGTGACGCCAGCCTCGTTTCAAATGTGGCGCAAGGAGCAAGCCCACAAAGCCCCCAAGACCCTGAATGAATATCTGGCCACGCTCTCGGCCTTTTGGACGTGGCTCCGCAAGCAAAGCCGCGTCAGCGTGAACCCCTTTGAACTGGTGGAACGGACGGACACGCGCGGCAAGGAACGGGTTCAACGGCGGGCATTGTCGGATGCGCAAGTCGTCCAGTTGTTGCAAGCGGCCGGAAAGAACCAACTGGCCTATATGCTGCCCCTGTATGCGGGATTGCGGCGCAATGAAGTGAAAACGCTGCGCTGGTCGAATCTGGTGCTTGGCGAATCCGGCGGATTGCTGCGCATTCATGCCGCCGTGAACAAAAACCGAAAGGAACAGGCTTTGCCGTTGCATCGTGAGTTGGCCGAAGCATTGCAGCAGCAGAAACCGGCAGACAGCAAAACGGACGATCTGGTGGTGGTCAACGGTGTTCCGAAGATGAAAGAGTTTCGACAGGACCTGGCAAAGGCGGGCATCCCGTTTCTGGATGAGCGCGGACACCGCATGGATTATCACGCATTGCGGACGACGTTTATCACCCGGCTTTCGACCATGAAAGTGCATCCACGCTTGGCGATGGAATTGGCGCGGCATAGCGATATGCGTTTGACGATGAAGACCTACACGGACGCCGGGCAACTGCCGCTGCGTGAAGTCATGGACACGTTGCCGGGATTTGGCGGGCGGTCTGACTCCCGAATAGACTCCCGAACTTTAGGCGCGAACGGTCAAACGGTGTCACCGGCTGTCACGAAAATCAGGGAGACACAAACTGAAAATAGCCTTGAAAACACTGGCGAAAGTCATCATGACTCACAGCTTGTCACCATGAGTCACGAAAAGTCAGAATGGCGGAGAGAGGGGGATTCGAACCCCACAATTTCCCGCCAATAATAAGGGGAATCCGCACAACGACACACAAAGAGACACACAAATTTCAGTCCCGTCAAGCCACGACTTGTCCCAAGTAGTCACTGCATGGGAAAATTTGCCGGCACCACTCAAGGCGGCAATCCTCGCCATCATCAATTCAGCGGAGGGCCAGCCATGAACTTAAATCCGGCTACGGTGCTGAATCCTGTGTTCGACGCTCTGGACACCCTGATCTCGAATTACGGCGTCTATCTTTACCTCGTCGTCATCTGGTTGTCCTTGGCGGTGATTACCTGGGTGTTGAGCGGCGGCTTGCGGCGGAAACGGCCACAAGGCAACTCCGTCACGGTTTTTCCCGGCATCATCTTTATGACGCGACCGCTGAATCAATCACCACCGCCAATCATCATCACCGATGTTGAACCGGCGCAAAATGACGACAACTAAATAATGGAATGACTATGATCACATTTCATTCCCGGCAGTCAGAGTGTGCCCGGCGCGCTCGCAAAAACGAAAACACCGGCACGGTAAATTTCACGACAGAAATTGCATCGTCAATTTGCACAGTCACATTCACGAAGTGCGAAAAGTCCGATGCAACCATTTTCACGTCACGGTGCAGTCGCACGGCTGTGAGCTACCGCTTCAGGCGAGGACAAGCCCTACCCCTCAGCTTCGTGAGGTTTTCACGACTCGCCAATGGCTCGTCGAAAAATCAGCGGATTCCCGCAAGACGGTCGCGCAATGGCCGCGAATCATCCGGCAAGACATCCGACCAGATGTCTCGCCCATTTCCACACATTTGTCGGGCAATTGCCGGACAGTGGCAAATGCAATGCCGCCGTATGTCCGCCCGGAAACTTGCAAGACAACTCGCAAGTTGGCGCGCAACCGGCACGCAATGTCCTCGTTGCAGTCCGCGCAACAGCCGATGCAATATCCCGCGAAACGTCTTGCAAGATGGCTGCTCGGAATTTCGTCATCACGATTTCAAACCTGACTCCCAAAAATTATGAACTCATCACCATCAACACCCAATCTTGAATCGCTGCGTCAGGCGATTCAGAATTTCACACCCAACCCACGGCGCGTCCCGTTCAACAATCTAAAACCGCTCCATGACGCCATCGTGGAATTGCGGGGCAAACATGCGTCCTACGCCATCATCGCAGAATTGCTGATACAGAATGGGGTAAAAACCAGCGTGGCGCGTGTGGCTGAATACGGCCGCATCATGGTGGACGGCGGCAAACGGCGCAAACGGCGGAAATATGCCCGCACCACACCGACGGCAATTCAAACTGTGCCACCCGCACCACAACCAGCGCCACAGGTCAGCGCGCCCACTTCATTCCAGCCGGCCACAAAACCGGAGCGCGGGCCGCGCATCGCCCGGATCAGATTGCTGGATGGCACCATTGCCGGTGAGAAAAACTCTGGCCAGGTATCCTGACACGGTTCACAGACATTCACTTTTACCACCGACCGTGACATTTCCAGCGTGAAAGCCTAATCGCCACCGGCCTTGGCGAAGCGAGCGTAGTCATAGGTGGAGGCCGAAGGCACAACCTTGACGACGCGCAGCGAGCCATAACATGAGACGGCGATTCACGCGCGGGCGAAGATTAACCAGATGCGGATGCGGACTGAATACGGATTGTTCACGGTCACGGACACGATGAAACATTGATTGCGGACACTGCTTGGACGCGGGCTGCCTGCGGATGTTGCCTGTCCGTTGCCTGTCTGCCGTCATGGACTGGACAAAGACGCGGACACCAGGCTGGTCTGTGGCGTGGATATTCCGCCACTAAAAGGTGGCTGCTTGTCGGACGCAGAATTCTCGTATTGACGAGGAGTAAGGCGTGCCCTGCCTAAAATGGCAAATTGCCCACTGAAATTGAATCCGCGTCTAGCGACAAATTGCGACAAATTCATTGCCGCTTTTTGCCGCTCGGTTTCGAGCCGCGATTTTTCCTACCGAACCTGGCAGGGGATGGTGTCTAACCAAAATGAACGGCTTCATATTTCAGAAAGCCGCCACAAATCACGTTCGTCTGAACGTATCAAATTCCATGATGATTGGCGCACTGAACGGGTGTTCTGAAACCGGAAGCGGAACGGAGCAAGTCGGGAGTGGCCCGAACGGACGACGGCGCAGTGGAGCGTGGTTTCAGCAAGGCCCGTTGAGTGCGCAACCGTCTAGGTTCGTGTCGAGGCGATTTGTCTGGCCGGTTTCTGAATACCTGGAAGAAAGCCGGCCAGTCAAAGCGCCGTGGAGATTATGATGGCAAATCTTTGCCGGTTGTTGTCACCGTCAGTTTGCCATGCTTCACACCTTTGGCGGAAATCAATTCATCGGCAATCTTTTTGACGACGGCCGCTTTGCCCCGCACCACCAGCACTTCCAGACAATTATCATGGTCAAGATGGACATGAACCGTGGAGACGATGACTTCATGGTGGTCGTGCTGAATATCGGTGAGCGCAGCCTGAACGTGCTGCTTGTGGTGGTCATAGACCAGCGTGATGGTGCCGGCGATGTCTTCATTGCCGAATTTCTGCCGATGTTCGACCAGGCGGTCACGCATCATATCACCGATGGCCAGTGATCGGTTGTCGTAACCCTTCTCGCTCGACATTTCGTCGAATTGCCGCAGAAGTGACGGCGGCAAAGATATGCTGAAACGGCTCACGGTTTCTTTTTTCATGGCAAAACGCTGGCATCGTAGGCCAAGGCTGACGTTTGTCAAAACGGGAAATAAACAAAGGGTGAATGGAAATGCGAGCCATACAGGTCTTCAATCTCACGGATGTTGGGCAATTGAAACGTCGCCAACGGGAATGCCATATTTATTTCGCTCGAAAATTTTCTCAATTTCTTCTTGGCAGATTTTTGTTTTGGGCGTAAAAGTGTCTTGCTCTTTGAAATGGTGGAAGCATTTCCGCCGCAACATGGTCAAATGTCTGGGAACCCGGTGCGAATCCGGGACGGTTGCGCCACTGTAACGGCTACAAATTCCAAGTCCACTGGTCGAAAGACCGGGAAGGCGGAATGAGGTTTGAAGCCGAAGTCAGGATACCGGTTTGATTGTGCTCGTCAGCCTCG